>Ga0182739_1004705_pt1 | contig 11129 bp, 7 predicted proteins | sample eDN5th30CBELigBY_FD_128873 | JGI IMG/M metagenome (GOLD analysis project Ga0182739, IMG submission 128873) | Enriched backyard soil microbial communities from Emeryville, California, USA - eDNA 5th pass 30_C BE-Lig BY (version 2) (version 2) | ecosystem: Environmental > Terrestrial > Soil >...
CCGGCTTTGATCGGCTGATCCAGCATGATCCGCAGGAGATTCAGGTGGGCATTCTCAAACGACTGCGAGGAACTCCTATCATCCGGCATGATGCGGAGTTTCAGATGATCTACAGTCCGACGCCTCCCTATGAGATCCTTTCCACACGGGACATGAGCTTTGAAGACATTCATCAGATGCGGCGATTTGCCCGCTACTGGGATCTGATCTCCAACAGCGGCAATTTCATCCAGACACGTGAATTGCTCTGGTCGGAGGGCGAATCCCCTTTCGCGGTATTTCTACGATTGTCTCGATGGCTGTTCGATCGGGAAAAACGGACACACGGCATTCCGCTTCCCAAGCTGGCGGAACGACTGTTCGAATTCCTGACAGAGTCACTGGGACGCTGCGAAGAGACCTGCGCACAGACGATCTGGAAAGACTACATACAAGGGGGCCGGGAAGATCGTCCGCACTTCCTGCGGCGTTTTGATTTACTCCCTGCCCGGGAATTGCGACTGCATTCGGCCACTGCCGGGCTCCCATCGCGGCAGATGCGTCACCTGCAGACCTGAGTTTTCCGAATCGGAATGGCGAGTTGTTCCAGACGCCGTCGGGAATGACGAACGAGGTGATGGACGTCAGCGACCCTTGGTACGCTCGATACATTCTTCGGCAATGCCGTCCCAGTCGATCTGAGACATGGTTGTTTCGACCAGATCGAGCACCAGCGGATCGTTGACCGATTTCTTGGCGACGTCGAGCATTTCCTTTTTCATGCGATGCGCGAGCATTCTCCGGGCTGCATCTTCCAGGTTCACCGATCCATCCTGAACGCTGGGCAATTGCTTCGCAGCTTTGAGTTCCTCGCGCGCGGATGCGAACCATTTGTCGTACCGCTTCGGCTCTTCGAGAATCCATTCCGCCACGACCATCGTCGGGTCTTCGTCATCATGATGCTGGCGAAGCAATCCGATGCTGCGGCCGGCGGTGCGGTGATTCTGATTCGGGACAGAACCGTGAACTTCAGAGTAGAACAGCCCTCCGGACTGCTTATGCCGGGACGAGTCGCCAAGCACATTCACACCAATCGGACCTTGAAAGTAGTGCGCAATGGACTCTTTGACTTTCTGGTCCTGTGAGACCAGCCACATCACCAGAAAGAACGCCATCATCGCGGTCACGAAGTCGGCATACGCCACTTTCCAGGCGCCTCCTCCTTTTCCCGCCATGACCGATTCCTTTCTTCAACCGTGACGCTTCAAAGTGATCGTGATGGAATTGTAATGGAATCGATTGTGTTTCACTGGGATTCACGTGATCGATCATTGGCAACTCTGCTCCCGTGCCTCGTCTCCCCTAAAAACTGGAGTAGGTCTTCACGCAAAGTCCGATAACCGAGGACGTTTCGCGATGACGTCCCCTAAATTCAAGCCCTGACAGGGCACTAGTACTGCTCCGCAGCTTGGTGTTCAGGTCGGTTTCTGGAAAAATCCGCTCCGTTGTCGCTTGCTTCCTGTTTTTCGAACCGAAGATTGAGCGGCGATAGACCACTAGGCAGCCGCCTTGTAAATTTCTTCCATTTCTTTCATGGAAGGACGGCAATCGGTGGCGATGCCGCGACGGGCCTTTTCCAGGGCAGCCTTGGGGGTGCCCCCTTCCACGAAGTCGACGACGGCAGACGCCACTGTTCTTCTCAAGGCTGTTTCCGCAAACCCCAGAGACTCCATCCGGCTGGCCAGCGGACCGATGATGCCATACGACAGTAGAATTCCCAGAAAGGTTCCGACGAGGGCGGCACCCACTTTATGCCCGATTTCTTCGACCGGGCCGTCGATGGCGCCCATCGTGATCACAATCCCCAGCACCGCCGCCACGATCCCGAATCCGGGCAAGGCATCCGCAGTACGGGTCAATGCCCCGACAGCCGCGTGATGACCTTCATCCAGTACACGAATGTCCGTCTCCAGTAACGACTGCAACTGTGGACCATCCGCGCCTTCTGAGGCAGCCGTCAGTGCATCGGAAATGAAGTCTTTCAGATGATGATCTTTGGCCACGCTGGGATATTTGCTGAAAGGCGAGGCGCCCCCTTCTTCAGAGAGAATCGATTCCAGCGCCAGTAGACCGTCCCGGCGGGCGATACAAAAGAAGTAATAGAGAACCTGAAAAACCTCCTTGTAGGTTTTCTTACTGGAATTGCCCCCTTTAACGACGTCAATCAGTCCTTTGGCGATGTCGATCAACACCTGCTTGGGTGACCCCGCGATCATGGCTCCCAGGGCCGCCCCGCCAATCGTCACGATTTCGGACAGGTGAATCAGGGAATGAACATGGCCGCCTGCCATGTTGAAACCCATCAACACCGCTCCGAGTACAATGACAATTCCAATGACGGTAATCATAAAACATCTTGGGGTTTGCTTTTCCCTCGCAACGGTCAAGACAGCACGGGCGCCCTGGCAACCTGTGAAAAACGGGAAATTCCCGATCCGGACAGAAGTGCCCGGCCCTCACCGGGCACCGGCCCGACCCTCGCGGCGGAATCTTGGCGAAATTCAGGTTTCGACACAAGATCCGTTTTTGCAACTCCGCTCTAGAGCGAACTTCTCCGCCGGTTGGATTTACGATACTCCATGGGGGTCAGGCCCGTTGCCCTGTGGAAGACGACCCCCAGTTGTGAAGCGCTTGAAAATCCGGAAACGCTCGCGATTTTCGCAATCGACTGGTCTGTTTCGACCAGCAATTGCCGGACCCGTTCCAGTCGAACCTTACGGATTTCATCTGCGGGGGAACGGTGCAGATAGTGTTGAAACCGTTGTTCCAGGAGACGGCGTGAGACGGGGATCACCTGGAGGAGATCGCCCACCTGAATGCCCCGATGGGCGTTCTCCCGGATGAAACGCAGCGCTGCCACGAACACCGGATCGTCATTGGCCAGCACATCTGTCGACTGGCGATGTTGTACACAAATGGGAGGAATCACTTGAAACGGTGGCTGAGGGGTTCCTCCCTCAAGCAGCACTTTGAGCATTTGCACAGCTTGACTGCCGATCTGCTCACATCCCAGCAGAATGCTTGAAAGTGGAGGAGTGGCGATATTGCACAGCACATCGTCCGTGTCGCCCGCCAGCACCGCAACCTCCTCGGGAATCGAGATGCCATTCGCCTGGCAGATCTCGGTCAATTGTAATGCGGGATGCGGATCGGCAGCAAAAATTGCCACGGGACGGGGAAGATGCTGGAGCCAATCCGCAGCCTGCTGCCGAACGGCATTGGCATCTTTCCGATGGCTGGAGACTTGAAAGAGATTGCAGGAAAACCCGGCTTCACTCACGACGTCTCGAAACATCTCTCCGCGGCTCTCCGGGTAACGCTGGCTGCGGGGACCATAATAAGCATAGTGTTGAAAGCCCCGCTCCTGAAAATGCTGAAAGCCCATCTCCGCCCGCTTGCGATCGTCGGTGATCACCCGATAGCGACTCTCTTTCGACTTCTCGCACAACGAGACATGGACCGCGGGCAGACGTAACGAACGGACGTGCTCCGCTGTTTTGTCATCCCGCACAGCAGCAATAACACCATCGCCTTTCCAGTTTGATGGCACGCGCAAACGCCACTGGTCGTCCTGTGGGGCAATCAGCAGATCCCACGGCAGGAGATGGCGGATTGCTCCGGAGATCCCCAGAATGAGCCGCCGCCCCCAACTATCGCCCGGGTCGATTAAGACCGCGATCCGCCGTGTGACTGTCGACGTGATTCCAGGCGACTTGAACATCGTTTGTATCCGGGGCGAAATGGCTTCGTTTCTCGGGGATGAGTCTGGCTTGAAAACGACGAAAGTTCCGCTGTCCAGAAAAAGAGACTTCCAGGCTACCCGGTGCGGCTGCGCATTTTCAAGAGAAGAATGCGCAATTTCGCATTGCGAACGAATCGGAGAATGTTAGTTTTACAGACGTTCCCTATCGAGTGCTGGTTTTCAACAGCATTCAAAGAGCACGAATTTGCCCTTCTCCCGTTTATGGTTCTTCCTTTCGGAAAGAAGCTTCTTCAACTTCTCGTCTCTTGAACAGGTGGTCCAATGCGACAAGTCAATGCCTCTCGCCGTGCTTTCACCTTGATTGAGCTGCTGGTGGTGATTGCGATCATCGCGGTGCTGGTCTCGTTGTTGCTGCCCGCTGTGCAGCAGGCGCGGGAAGCGGCCCGTCGCAGCCAGTGCAAGAATAATTTGAAACAATTCGGTTTAGCGCTCCATAACTATCATGATGCGTTTCGAGTCTTTCCACCAGGGGGAATCTCCTGGGTGCTCTCGAATGGCTACCAGAGCAGTTTTTTTATTCAACTGCTCCCCTTTCTTGACCAGGCCAATGCTTATAACAAGCTGCAATTTGTCGGTGTCAATTGTTTTATATTCACTGGCAGCACGACTGGAGTCGTCGGGAACAACTACCTGGCATTAAAGGGACTGGTCCCGGGGCCGTTTCTCTGTCCGTCCAGCAGCCTGCCACGTTTTGCCGCGAACCCCAGCTATGCCCAGGATGTTGGAGCCGCATCGTATATTGGGATTGCCGGCGCTCCGACAAGCAGTACGAACACAGCCGATCCCACAGGACAGAACCGCTGTTATCGCTATATTTGTTCGAACGGGACACTGGTTCCCAACCTCAGCATTAGAATCGCCCAAATCACCGATGGGGCATCGAATACGATTCTCATGGGAGAAAACTCGGAATGGAGCATTGATTCATCCGGGGCTCCTGTCGACACCAGAACCAGCGCCCGGCGCGGGTTCATGATCGGGGTTTCCGCTCTCGGATACCCCGGAGACGGGCCGGAGGCAACGAGTTACTGGGGGACATCAGGGACCGGACAGCATTATAACCTGACGTCTGTTCGTTACGCGGTCGGATATCGGTCGATCTCCAGCGGAATTGTGGCAACCAGCAGCGGTTCCGGTTCAAACTGTCCGTTGATATCCCCTCATACTGGCGGCGCACATGTATTACGCGCAGATGGCGGCGTTTCATTTTTAACCAATTCCACCGACTGGTCAATCGTTCGAAATATCAGCGTCCGGGACGATGGGCAAGTCATTTCCGGCGACGTTTTTTAATGACGCGAACACAACCGAACCCTGGAAGATTCAAAGTGTCCGGGTACATTTGACTCGTTGTTAATTCCTCTGATGTTTCACCCCGTCTTTCACGCTGCGCACAATAGCGTTGTGCTTTTTTCGAGGTGTCCTGCAATGACTTTGTCTTGTTCTTCGAAAACGTCGATCCTCGGAGTGCTGTTTTTCATGATCTTGACGGGGTGCGGGAGGAGTGATGGGCCTCGGCTGGGACAGGTTTCCGGAACAGTGACATTAAACGGGAAGCCCGTTTCCAATGGAGTCGTGACATTTATGTCTGAAGAGGGATTCGGAGCCAGCGCTCCTCTTAATGCGGAAGGAAATTATACCCTGCGCAGTCAGTATGGGGTTGGCATCCCTTTGGGAAATTATAAGGTCATCGTGGCTCCGCCCTCTGCACAGGCCCAGGATCTGGCCGCTCCTTCCGGGCAGCCCACAGCACAGACGGCTTCTGAAATTCCGAAGAAATACCATGAGTTCGCCACGAGCGGATTCGAATTCAAGATCGAACGGGGTAAGCAGGAATTCGATCTGGACCTCACTCCTTAACCGTCTGTTAAAAAACGTGCAGACAGGAATGTCTGTACCAGCAGTGGGTCACGTTCGAAGAGCTCTCTCTGAAGCGACAGGGAAAAATCGTTGGTGAAACAGAACAGTCATCATCATTCAGGTCTTGTCCGTCCTTGACCTCCTGTTCGCAATGCGTTTCCTTCCTGCATGCAAGGCCACTCCCGGAATGCCAGCCAGCGCGTCGTCCAGAATGATTCACAACCATCCAGAAGTGGTTGCGGTCCAGCCCGGAGGACGCTGCCTGTCTCCCAATGCGGCTCTCATTGGCGTGCCTGGCAGCCGGAATCGTCTCGACACTCCGGCGCTTCTGGTGGATCTGGGGGCTTTGACCCGCAACATTGCTGCGATGGCGGAGTTCGCGGCTGCGAGGAATGTGCAACTTCGCCCGCATGTGAAGACGCATAAGTCGGTTGAGATTGCTGTTCGACAAATTGCCGCAGGCGCTATCGGCGTCTCCTGCGCCACTTTGGGCGAGGCGGAAATCATGGCGGATGCAGGGATTCCCAGCGTGCTGATCACTTCGCCGATCGTGACCGTGGAAAAAATTGCCCGGTTGGTCAGCCTCGTTCGCCGCACGTCACCGGGCGAAGTTTTGGTCGTTGTCGACCATCCGCGCAATGTCGCTGACCTGGCCGAAGCAGTTGCCGGAGCCGGCCTTTCACTGGATGTGATGATCGACTATGCCGCTGGCTTCCACCGTACCGGCACGGCGGACGCAGTTGCCGTCGTTGATCTTGCCCGGCAGATCAAACGCTATCCCTTCTTGCATCTGCGCGGGCTTCAGGCTTATGCCGGCAACATTCAGCATCTCGTCAATCGCGAGCAGCGCTCCCAGGCAGCGGCGGCGGTGCGCGTCTCGACCGCAGCGGTGATTGCGGCCGCAGCCCGGTGCGGCTTCGTCTTCGAGATCGTCACCGGCGCCGGGACCGGGACCTGCGATGTTGATTCCAGGGAATGCCTGTTCACTGAATTACAAACCGGCTCATACGTCTTCCTGGACGCGGAATACATGCCGGTATTGGCCAGCCAGAATGGGGCATTGCCGTTCGAGGTTTCACTGTTCGTGCAGACCGCTGTGGTCAGCGTCAACCATCCCGATTGGGTCACAGTGGATGGAGGACTGAAGTGCTTCGCCACCGACACTGGTCTGCCCATCGTGGCACGTGGTACCGATCCCGCTGGCTGTTATGCCTTCTGCGGGGATGAACATGGTCTCTTGTTCCCCGCTGGCGCGCGCCCCGAACTGGGGGCGCGGATCGAGTTCGTAACGTCCCATTGTGACCCGACGGTGAATCTGCACAACGTCTACCATGTGGTCGACGGAGAGATGCTGGTGGACATCTGGCCCGTCGACGCCCGTGGCAAGTGACGGGAACAGAACCGGGCAGGACGCTGACGCAATGATCGTCGATGAGCGACAGAGTGACGGGAGCCCCCCGATCGCGACACCGGCGCCGACTGGAAAGTCACTTGATGCTGCTATTGGGCAGCCTTCTTCTTTTTAGCGGCTTTCTTCTTCTTGGCGGCGGCCTTCTTTTTCGGAGCAGCCTTCTTGGCGGACGCTGTTTTCTTTGCCCCTTTCTTGCCGGATTTGGCGGCCCGGGCCTGGAGCAGTTCGATGGCTTGCTCCATCGTCAGCGTCATCGGGTCGGTGTCCTTGGGAATCGTGGCGTTGATCTGTCCATGCTTGACGTATGCGCCATATTTGCCTTCATAGATGGCGACGGGCTTTTCATCTTCCGGGTGAGGGCCGATTTCTTTCAGCGGCGTCGCGGCGGCCCGGCCTTTCACTTCTTTCAGGAGTTCAACGGCGCGTGCCAGTTCAATCGTCAGAACATCGTCTTCTTTTGCCAGCGATTTGTACTTGCCAGCATGTTGGACATAAGGACCGAACCGGCCGATTCCCGCATTGACGACCTTCCCGTCTTCCGGATGATGTCCCAGCCGCCGCGGGAGTTCCAGCAACTTCATGGCAGTATCGAAATCGAGGTCTGAAGGGCTGATGTTCTTCGGAATGGAGACCCGTTTCGGCTTGGGACCGTCTTCGATGACTTCTCCCAGTTGGAGATACGGACCAAAAGGACCGGAGAGGACGAAGATCGGCTGGCCATTATCCGGATCGACGCCCAGCGACAGCGGCCCCTGCTTCTTCAATGCGATCAGTTTCTGGGCGACTTCGTCATTCAACTCGGCGGGAGCCAGATCGTCCGGCAACGAAGCGTTGACAGTCTCTTCTCCTTCCTGAGCTTCCAGATAAGGACCGTAACGTCCAACGCGAACAGCGGAAGAAAGCCCATCCAGCTTGATGGTGCACGCATCCCGGGGATCAATTGCTTCCCGTCGCTGTTCGACCTGTTGATTCAGGCCCTCGCTGCCGGAATAGAACTTCTCCAGATAGGGAAGCCGCTTGGCTTCGCCGTTGGAGATATCGTCCAGCGACTGCTCCATCTGGGCAGTGAACTGCATGTCGACGAGATTCGGGAAATGATTTTCCAGCAGCCGCGTGACAGCCAGTGCTGTAAATGTCGGGATGAGCTGGTTGTTCGCTTTGCGGACATATCCACGATCCTGCACGGTGCTGATGATACTGGCATATGTACTCGGTCGTCCGATGCCTTCGGCTTCGAGTTTGCGGACCAGCGTGGCTTCGGTATAGCGCGCGGGCGGCTTGGTTTCGTGGGAGAGAGGCTCGACCTCTTTGCAGCGGATCGCTTCTCCTTCCGACAGTTCCGGCAGTACGGAATCCTGATCTTCCAGCGCGGCTTCGGGGTCGTCCGAGCCTTCGACGTACGCACGAAAGTAACCGGGAAATTCCACTTTTCGACCGGTGGCGCGAAACTCCGCGTCGTCGGCTGTCAGCGTAACGGTATCGAATCGGAGCTGGGCTTCGGCCATCTGGCTGGAAATGGTCCGTTTCCAGATCATGTCATACAGACGGGCCTCTCGACCGGAGAGCCCCAATTCGTCAGCGGTCTTCATTTCATTCCCGGCTGGCCGGATGGCTTCGTGGGCTTCCTGGGCATTCTTCGTTTTATTGGTGTATTGCCGAGGCGAAGGGCTTAAAAACGGTTGTCCATAATTACGTTCAATACGGCTCCGGGCTGCATCAACGGCCTCCTGAGAGAGCGTGACGCTGTCGGTTCGCATGTAGGTGATGTTTCCGTCTTCGTAAAGACGCTGAGCTGTTTGCATCGTTTCCCGGGCACTCATATTGAGTTTGCGGTTGGCTTCCTGCTGCAACGTGCTGGTCGTGAAGGGAGCGGGTGGCTTCCGGGTGGCTTGACGGTGCTCGATCTGGGTGACTTTCCAGTCCGCCCGCTCGACCCGCGCCTGCAGGTCGCGGGCGGGTTGTTCCTCCAGCAGCAGTACGTCGACTCCCGCCTGGATGCGACCTGTGGACTCGTCGAAATCTTTTCCGGTGGCGATTCGCTTGCCGCCGACGCTGACCAGTTGTGCAGAAAATGCGACTGCATCACGGTTGTGCAGATTCGCTTTCAGATCCCAGTAGGTTCCGCTACGGAAAGCGAGCCGCTCCAGTTCCCGCTGAACCATGATGCGGACCGCCACGCTTTGAACCCGTCCGGCAGAGAGTCCCCGACGGATTTTCGTCCACAGCAGCGGAGACAGGGTATAGCCGTAAAGTCGGTCGAGAATGCGGCGTGTTTCCTGAGCCTCCACCAGGTTCATATCGATCTGGCGGGGGGACTGGAGGGCGTCGAGAATGGCTTTTTTGGTGATTTCCGAAAAAGTCATCCGCTTGACGGGAACCTTGGGTTGCAGAATATCGACCAGATGCCAGCCGATGCTTTCCCCCTCGCGGTCTTCGTCGGTCGCGACGATCAGCTCGTCAGCCCCTTTCAATAGATCCTTGAGTTCCTTGACGGTCTTTTTCTTTTCCGGCGAGACGATATAGAGCGGCTCAAACCCCTTATCGACGTTGACTCCCAGCCGGGTCCAGGCTTCGGACTTCATGGCTTCGGGGATGTCGGCCGCCTTCTCGGGAAGGTCGCGCACATGCCCCATACTGGCGCGCACATCGTAGTCGCTCCCCAGGAATCCGGCGATTTTTTTGGCTTTGGCGGGAGATTCAACAATCACCAGCCCTTTTTTATTCTTTGTGGAGCTACCCATCCGAATTGTCGATCCAATCCCCAAAAATTTTTCTATCGGCGCCTGGCTCAATCCCGACTTGTCCGCAACTTTCCTGGTGCGGGTTCGCCGCACCCAGCCTGCCCCGGAATGCAGAAGTCACGCTGAAATTCCGAGGGCTCTCACGCCGAAAAACCGGCCGGGAGAAAAGGTGGCGAAACGATATCACTACCGCTCACAGCCACCGTTGTCCAGCGTCCGGGGCCGAATCGAACCGGTCCAAAGTGTCTTCTGGACGCTACTTTCGCCATTCCGCAGAGGTCTTGCCGGAAGCGGGTCTGGACTTGTCATCAGATTCACTCCAGTTAAGATGCGGGCTGGCGAGTTGTGGCGACTTCGCAGCCCGCGTTGACTTTGCGGACCGGAACTGGTGTGTTTTGTGAAGACACCGTTCCGACCCGTCGGAAGCAAATCGGGAGTGTGCAAAATCGATATTCGTGTAAAAGTCATTAAGGGATGGTTTACGCGATTGTCAAGAGTCCACGCTGTCGGGCAAGGCAGAACAGGACTGCCTGGAGCACGTCAATCGCCTTGAAATTCAGTAAGTGATTTCGTGCCGCGAGCGGATCGGAGCCACGAACAAAACCTCTCAAATAATGAGAATTTCCCGTCCACGAGAGGATCGGGATCAGTTTTGCGAGAGGCTGTGAATAGAGAGCAGATTGCTCGAGTGTACTGTCAATTTTGAAAATCTGGGCGTCAGAACAGTAAGGTCCGACACCGAAGGACGTTATTGCGAGAACGACCCCATAAACAAGCCCTGACTGGGCTCTAGGGATGGAGTGGGACCGGCATGAGTTCGCCTTTTGTTATTTTTCGCCGTCATCAGCGGGGCCTGATGGTGATCGTCACCGGTCTGTCGATGATCTCGTTCGTGCTGCTGGGGGCTGTGCAAGACCCGACACAACTTCCGCTTCCGCTGATCATTCTTTTCGTGGCAGCCATTGTGGGGGGAGTGGCCTGGCTGGCGGGGCTGGGTTCCGGAAAAGCAACGGAATGGGGAGTGGCGGGCTCGGCGGCAGGTGCTGTGATCGCTCTGGCAATCGCTTTCTCCACCAGACAAGCGAGTGCTGTTTATATCGATAATGGCAACCTGTCCGCGGAACAGGTTTCGCAACTGCGAACCCAGCGATATGTCGTCAACCAGTTTGTCCATTCCGCTTTTCAGCAAACATTCAGCATGCCGCTGCAGTCGCTGCCGGCATCTGTGCAGCGGGCGTACAATTTCGGATTTTCAAACTCCGGTGACGTCAGCGTTGATGACGTGGTGATTGGAGAGATCCTCCGCCGCGAAGCC
>Ga0182739_1004706_pt1 | contig 11128 bp, 12 predicted proteins | sample eDN5th30CBELigBY_FD_128873 | JGI IMG/M metagenome (GOLD analysis project Ga0182739, IMG submission 128873) | Enriched backyard soil microbial communities from Emeryville, California, USA - eDNA 5th pass 30_C BE-Lig BY (version 2) (version 2) | ecosystem: Environmental > Terrestrial > Soil >...
ATGCCGCGCTTGAGGCTGATGGGGTCGGCGCCGGCCGCGACGTTGCGCAGGCCCTCCTTGACGAGCGCCTGGGCGAGGACGACCGAGGTGGTCGTGCCGTCACCGGCGACGTCGTCGGTCTTCTTCGCGACCTCCTTGACGAGCTCCGCCCCGATCTTCTCGAACGGGTCGTCGAGCTCGATCTCCTTCGCGATGGAGACGCCGTCGTTCGTGATCGTCGGCGCACCCCACTTCTTCTCCAGGACGACATTGCGTCCCCGCGGGCCAAGCGTGACCTTGACTGCGTCGGCAAGGATGTTCAAGCCGCGCTCGAGGCCGCGTCGGGCCTCCTCGTCGAAAGCGATGATCTTCGCCATTGTGTTACTCGTCCCTCCCGGACGTAAAACGTGCGTACTGGCACTCCAAGGGAGGGAGTGCCAGCATCGACGTTAGCACTCAGGGATGTGGAGTGCAAAGGCGCGAGAACGCGATCGCGGACGGTCCGGCTCAGCCGGCCTGCTCCTCCGCGGGGACCTCTGCGGGCTCCTCGGTCGGCTTGGGAACGGCCGGGTGATCCATGCCGATGACGATGACGATGCTCTGGCCCGGGTAGACGTTCGGGTCGACTTCCTTGGCCTCGCCGAACCCGAGGATCTCGACGAGCCCTCGCGCGATGTCGGCGTTCGCCGGGTCGGCGTAGTAGACGATCGTGTCGAGCACGTCGCTGTCCCCCGCGCGGGCGCGCGTGCCGATCGGCCAGCCGGCGTTCAGGAGCTCGTCGCCGACCGTGTTCTGCAGGCCGGTGACCGGGGTGCCGTTGATGACCATGATCGTCAGGCCGCGCTCGACCGCGATCGCGGGGTCGCTCACGACCGGCGGCGGAGGCGTCTCGCTCGGCGTCGGAGTGGGGACGAGCTCCGGCAGGAACGGGAAGTTGAAGTCGAGGCCCTGACCCGTGGGGCTCGTGTCGCGCATGACGCGATCGACGACGAAGAGCCCGCCGGCGGTGATGACGATGAGGCCGACGAGGAAGAGGGCGAGGCCGAGCCAGCCGCCACCGCGGCGGACGGGACCCCGATGCGAACCGACTCGGCCCGGCTCACGTTTGAGCGCGTCGAAGCGGTCCCTCTCTTTTGCCATTGCGACAGTGTATGAGCATGCGGCTGTGAGGCCGGATCAGACGCTCCGCGGGGCGCGGTACATCGAGCGATGCGGGATTCCCGCCTCGTCGTACTCCTCGCCGAATGCCTCGTACCCGAAGCGCTCGTAGAGGCCGACGACGTAGGACTGCGCGTGGAGCATCGACCCGCCGCCCTCCTCGTCGATGACCTCGAGCGCGCGGCGCATCAGGTCGCCGGCGAGGCCGTCGCCCCGGCGGTCGGCCCGGACCGCGACGCGGCCGACGACGCGGTGGGCGTCGCGATGCTCGGGCGTCGCGTTCCACAGCACTCGGAGGTAGGCCGCGCAGCCGCGCTCGTCCTCGATCCAGACGTGGATCGTACGCGGCTCCTGATCGCGGCCGTCCATCTCCTCGTCGTCGGCCCGCTGCTCCCACATGAAGACGTCGCAGCGCAGCTTGAGGAACGAATACAGGTCGTCGAGCGTTAAATCGTTCCAGAGCTTCACGACCGGCCGCGTCACAAGGCGATTCTACGGACGGGCGTCGGAGCGCGAGGATGGACCGCAGGACGCAAGGAGGCACCGGAAATGGCATACGACGTGATCAAGTCCGACGAGGAGTGGCGGCAGCTCCTCGGGCCCGAGCAGTTCGCGATCCTGCGGCAGGCGGCGACCGAGCGCCCATGGACGGGCGAGCTCCTCGAGGAGCACCGCGCCGGCACCTACAGCTGCGGCGCGTGCGGCGCGGAGCTCTTCACCGCCGACACGAAGTTCGAGGCGCACTGCGGCTGGCCGTCGTTCTACGAGGCGATCCGCCCCGACGCGGTCGAGTACATCGAGGACCGCGCCCACGGCATGGTCCGCACCGAGGTGCGCTGTGCGACGTGCGGCTCGCACCTCGGCCACATCTTCCCCGATGCGCCGCAGACGCCGACGGGCGACCGGTTCTGCATGAACTCGCTCGCGCTGCGCTTCACGCCCGCCGAGTAGCTCCGATCGGGCGAATAGACTGCCCGGGCGCCCTCTTAGCTCATCTGGTAGAGCAACGCACTTGTAATGCGTAGGTGGCCGGTTCGAGTCCGGCAGAGGGCTCGAGAGGGTGAGCGCTCGAGTCTCAGACGGTCGCCGTCATCCCGGACACGAAGTCCCGGAAGTCGGGGCCGCTCAGGGCTCCCTGGAAGCGCGAGCCGTTGACGAACACGGTCGGGGTGCCCTGCACCCCGGCATCCAGCGCACCCTCGGTCCAGTCGCCGACCCACTCGGCGAACCGGCCCTCGTGGATGCAGTCGACCGCGGACGGCGGGGCCGCGGCCGCGAGCTCGTCGTCCGAGAGGCCCGGGGTCGACTCCGGCGGCTGGTTCGCGTACAGGTGCTCCATGTAGTCGAGCGCGTCCGCCGGCGAGTACTCGGCGACGCAGGCGAAGGCGTTCGCCGCCCGCGTCGAGTACTTCGTGCCCATCGACGCGCGATCGAGGATCGCGATCGGATGGATGCGCAGCGTGGCCACGTCCTGCTCGACGAGGGCACGGAGGAACGCCCCGTTGCCCTCCTCGAACATGCGGCAGTACGGGCAGAAGAAGTCCACCCACGCGTCGATGACGACCCGGCCCGACCCGATCGCGAACGCGCCGTCGACCGCGCGCGTCGGCTCGCCCGACACCAGGTCGGGGGCGGGGACGACGATCTGCCCGGGCGGGACGGATCCCGGCACGCCCGGGGCGGCCGGCGCGCAGGCGGCGAGCCCGAGCGCAACCGCCGCGCCCGCGAGCGCGAGCAGGACCCGGCGCCGCACGATCAGCCCGCGGAGGGTGTGGGCGTCGGGGTCGGGGTGACGGCCGAGTCCTCGACGTACTGCGCGCCCTGCGCCGCGGCGACGAACTGGCGGAACGTGGCCTGGTCGGTGAGCGAGCCGTCGTACATCTGCCCGTTGACGTAGATGGTCGGGGTCGCCGTGACGCCGCGCAACTGCGTGGCGCGGTCGGTCGCGGCCTTCGTCCAGCTCTTGAACTGCTGGTCCCGGATGCATGTCTCGACGGTGGTCGACTTCGCGCCGGCCTCGCGCGCGAGCGCGACGATCTCGTCATCCGAGAGTCCGGCCGTGCTCTCCGCCGGCTGGTTCTCGAAGAGGAGCTCGTTGAAGCGCAGCGAGCTCTCCGGCTGCTGGTCGGCGACGCATCCGAACGCGTTCATCGCGCGCGTCGGATAGGCGGTGCCGAGCGATGCCCGGTCGAGGAACGCGAGCGGGAAGATCTCCAGCGACGCGGCACCGGACTCGACGAGCGTGCGCAGATAGCTCGCGTTCGTCGCCTCGAACTGACCGCAGTAGGGGCACATGTAGTCGACGTACGTCTGGATCTCGATGACGTCGCCGCTCGTCGGCGTGGGGTTCGGGGCCGGCGTCTCGCCCGGCTGGAGGGCCGGCGTCCTGAGGACCTCGCCCCCCGCCTGGATGAGGAGTCCGTCGCTCGCCATGTTCTGCGGGCCCGGCGAGGCCGGCCGCACCGAGGACACGATGATGATCACGACGACGGCCGCGACGGCGAGAATCCCGACGATGATGCCGCTCTGCAGGAGGATTCGGTTGCGCTTCTCCTTCTTGCGGGCGGCCTCGCGGAGTTCGCGCGCTTGCTCGCGCGCCTGTTCACGGCGTTCGTTCTTGCTCGAACGACCGCCGGTCGATGCGTTGTTCACGTTGCCCTCTCGAGTCTGACTGGACAGCCCCGGAAGTCTACCTACCGTCTCCTGAACCTCGACCAGGCGTCGAACCCGACCGCGATCAGGATGATCGCGCCGAGCGCGATGCCCTGGAACAGCGGGTCGACCTTGAGCAGCGTGAAGCCGTTGTAGAGCATCGCGATGAAGAGGATGCCGAGCACCGTGCGCCAGACCGCGCCCTCACCGCCGAGGATCGACGTGCCACCGACGACGATGCCCGCGAGGACCGTGAAGGTCAGGCTCGTCGCGATCGCGTCGTTCTCCGGCGCGGATGGCGTGCGCGCGAGGTCGATGACGCCCGCGAGACCCGCACCGAGCCCCGTGATCGCGAAGGTCGCGATACGCACGAGGTTGACCCGGATGCCGGCGAGGCGCGCCGCCTCGGCATTCCCGCCCGCCGCATAGATGTAGCGCCCGAACCGCGTGCGCCACAGCACGATCCCGAGGATGACCAGGATGACGAACGCGATCCAGATCGGGAGGCTGATGCCGAGCGGCTTCGTCGTCGCGATCCAGCGGAACTCGGGGAAGTCGACGCGGATCTGGCCGATGCCCTCCTTGCCGAACTGCGAGACGAGCTTCGTCGTGCCGAGGATGATGAACGACATCGCGAGCGTCGCGATGAGCGGATTGATCTTCAGATAGGTGCTGATGACGCCGTTGATGAGGCCGACGAGCAAGCCCGCGAGGAGCGCGGCGGCGATGCCGGTCCACACGCCCGCGACGCCGCCGACCTTGATGACGAGCGTGCCGCAGACGACCGCCGTGAACATGTAGGTCGCGCCGACCGAGAGGTCGAGGCCGCCGGCGATGAGGACGAGCGTCGACGCCGCGGCGATGATCAGGATGCCCGCCTGGCGGTCGAGCACGTTCGTGATGTTGAGGAAGGTCAGGAAGTTCGACCCCGGGTACGCCGAGAGGAAGACGAAGACCAGCACGAACGGCACCACGATCGCGACGGAGCGCCACGGGATGCGGCTCACGAAGGACGGCGCGCTGTCGGGCGCCTTCACCGCGGTCGTGGACGTGATCCTGTCCGGCTGGCTCATGCTTCTTCTCCCCGGCGTTCGTTCGGCTCAGACGGTCGTTCGCTTGCAATCGGCTGCGCGAACGCCGCGGTCAAGATGTTCTCCTCGGTCATGTCGGCACCCGCCAGCTCGGCGACGACGCGCCCGGCGCGCACGACGAGAATGCGATGGGCGAGTCCGAGCACCTCCTCGACGTCGGAGGAGATGACGACGACGCCGATGCCCGCGCGCGACTGCTCGGCGATGAGGTCGTAGATGGCTCGGCGGCTGCCGACGTCGACGCCGCGCGTCGGCTCGTCGGCGATGAGCAGCTTTCGGGTGCGCTGGAGCGCGCGGGCGAACAGCACCTTCTGCTGATTGCCGCCGGAGAGGGCGGAGACGTTGCGCCGGTCATCGCCGGCGACCGTCACGCGATCGAGCGCCTGGCGCGCCTCGCGGCGCTCGGCGGCCGTGCGGACCCAGCCGCCGACCGTGAGCTCGGCGAGGTTGGAGAGCGTGACGTTCTCCCGGATCGGGCGGCCGAGGACGAGCCCCTGCTCCTTGCGCGACTCCGAGATCAGGAAGATCCCGCTGCGCAGCGCGCCCGGGATGTTCGCGGGCACCTCGGCGCCGCCGATGCGGACCGAGCCGCTCGTGCGGGGGACCGCGCCGTAGATCGCGTGCGCAATCTCGCTGCGGCCGGCGCCGACGAGTCCGGCGATGCCGACGACCTCACCGGCTCGCACGTCGAAGGAGACGCCGTTGACGCCGGGCGCGACGAGGTCCTCGACCTCGAGCACTGCTGCCGCGTCCACGGGGGGCGTCGACTTCTCGGGGAAGACGGAGCCGAGGCTTCGGCCGAGCATGCCCTCGATGAGCGACGACTCGGTCTCCTGCGCGGCAGGGCCGGTGCGGATGTGGCGGCCGTCGCGGAGGATGGTGACGGTGTCCGCGAGCTCGAGCACCTCGCCGAGGAAGTGCGAGATGAGCAGGACCGTGGTCCCGTTCGCCGCGAGCCGGCGGACGACGCCGTGCAGGAGCTCGGTGTCACGACCGGCGAGCGCGGCGGTCGGCTCGTCCATGATGATGAACGACGCGCCGCGGGCGAGCGCCCGGAGGACCTCGACCTTCTGCTGGTCCGCGGTCCGCAGCGATCCGACGGGCACGTCGGGATTCAGCTGGAAGCCGGTCGGGCCTGCCAGCTCGAGGAACTGACGGCGCAGCTGCCGGCGGTCGAGGAAGCCGCCGCGGCGCGGCTCGCGGCCGAGGAAGACGTTCTCCGCGACGGAGAGCGCGGGCACGAGCGCGAGCTCCTGCGCGATCGTCGCGATGCCGCGGTCGAGCGCCTCACGGGGCGAGCCGAAGCTGACCTCGTCGCCGCCGACGACGAGGGTGCCCGTGTCGGCCGTGTAGATGCCCGAGATGATCTTGCTCAGCGTCGACTTGCCGGCGCCGTTCTCGCCGACGAGCGCATGCACGCTCCCCGGCTCGATCTGCAGATCTATGTCCTGGAGGACCCAGGTGCCACCGAAGGACTTGCCGACGCCCCGCAGCTCCACTTGGAGCTGCGGGGCGGCGACAGTCGCGGCCTCAGCCGACACCGATCACCCGACCCATTCGCCGGTGAACTGGCTCGCCGTGTCCTTCGTGATGTAGGTCGACGGGAAGCCCGCGAACGGGTTCACGTCGCCGTGGTTGTTGCCGTTGCGCAGCGCGTCGATGAGCGCCTCCATGCCGAGGCGACCCGTCGTGGCGGGCGCCATGAGCACGTCCGCGAAGACCGAGCCGTCCGCGACGTGCTCGACGGCCCAGATCGCGCCGCCGTAGCCGACGAGGAGGAAGTCGGCGACGTTGAGGCCGGCGGCCTCGATCGCGAGCACCGAGCCCTGGAGACCCTGGTCGGACGTGACGATCGCGTCGATGTCCGGGTTCGCCGTCAGGATGTCCGCGAGCGCGGCCTGCGCCGCGGCCGGGTTCCAGAAGGTCTCACCCTCGGCGACGACCTGGACGGGCGACCCTGCGGTGGCCTCGGTGAAGGCGTCCCAGAGCGAGATGCTGACGCTCGAGGTCTTCAGGTCGTGCAGGTACGCGACCTTGCACGGGTCGAGGTTCAGCGCCGCGCAGCCCGCGACGGTCTGCTCGCCGAGGTCCTTGCCCAGGAGCGTCGGCACGAAGACGACGTTCGCCGAGAGGCCCTCGAGCTGCGTCGCGCCGCTCGTGAAGTCGGTGCCGAGGATCTGGTCGATGTTGACGACCGTGATGCCGGCATCGATCGCCTCGCCGACGACGTCGATGATCGCGGGGCCGTAGATCGGCTGGACGATCATGCCGTCGTACTGACCCGAGGCGATGACGTCCTCGATGAGCGTGCCCTGGACTGCGGGGTCGAGCGCACCGTCGAAGACGGTGATCTCCGCGTTGTTCGCGGCGGCGACCTCCTGGGCGGCGGCCAGCATCGGCGCGTCGTAGGTGTTGTCGACGGCGAACGAGATGTACGCGATCTGGAGGGTCTCCTCCTGGGGCGCGGCATCGTCGGTCGTGGTCGGGGTCGGGGCCCCGTTGGCGCAGCCGGCGAGGGCGAGCATCGCGACTCCGATTCCGGCGGCGGCGAGCACCCCCCAGCGGCGTCGTGGTGCGGCAGTGCTGTGACGCATGACTTCTCCCTTGAAATCGTCTGGTGCGGATCCCGATCGGCCTCGGGGCCCGCCGCCGCGGCTTGGTGACCCCGCGACGATCCCGAAGGACGTTCAGTATTGCTTGACACTATGCCCTTTTGAGACCGATTAGGCAAGCGCCGGCGAACGGCCGTTATCGGATCGATCGAAGCACTTCGACGTTGCGCGCGAGGACGGACCCCAACGATTCGGGAGCCGTCCCGGTGAGCTCCGCGACCGTGTCGGTCACGACGTCGAGGAAGCCCCCGCGGATCGCCTGGCCGATCGATACCGTGAGGTGCGCGCCGTACTGATTGTGACCCTCCGCACTGCCGCCCAGCAGGTCGAGCAGCTCCTCGTCGCCGACCTCCACCGGCTCGACGGCGCGGCCGCCAGCGGCCGCGTACTCGGCGGCGAGAGCCGCCGCGTCGTATGCCTCGGTGCCGGTGAGATCGAGCGTCTCGCCCTCGTGCCCGCCGCCGACCAGGACCGCGGCGGTGGCCCGCGCGATGTCCGCTCGGGTGAGGTAGGCGCAGCGCCCCCCGCCGCGATTGTGCACGAGCCGCCCCGACGCGAGCGCCTCGGCCGCTTCGAAGACCTGGAAGTCCGCGTAGAACCCCGCGCGCAGGATCGTGAACGGGACGCCGCTCGCCCTCAGATGCTCCTCGGTCGCGCGGTGGCTCGGCGCGATGATCGCCGGGTTCTCGGGGACCGGCGACAGCATCGAGGTGTACAGGATGTGGCCGACCCCCGCCGCCTTCGCGGCGTCGATCGCCGCGATCTGCCCCGCGGCCCGACCGTCGATGTCGTCGGTGCTGATGACGAGGACCCGGTCGGCTCCGGAGAACGCCGTCGCGAGACTCGCCGGGTCGCCGAAGTCGGCGCGACGGGCCTCGGCGCCCGCGGGCGCGCCGTCGAGCGCGGACGGGCTGCGGCTCGCGAGCACGAGCCCCGCCCCGCTGCCGCGCAGCGCCGCGACCTCCCCGGCGATCGCCCGCCCGAGCTGCCCGGACGCCCCCGTGACGACGAGCGTCGCGGGCACTACTCGCCCCAGCCGGCGCCCGGCGTTCTCGCGCCCTCGCCGAAGTGCCAGTACTCGCGCAGGACCCGCACGAGCCCGCTCGCGTCGAAGACGAGGTAGAACTCGCCCGCGAGCGAGAGCTCGAAGCCGTCGTTCTTGAGCGTCACCCACCACTCGACCGCGGCGCGGTCGCCATCGACGATCGGGATGCCGTAGCTCAGTCGGATGTCGGACTGGGTCGTCGTGACCTTCGTCCAGTACTCGCGCACGCCATCGCGTCCGCGGTAGGGCTCCTCATAAGGCTGCTCCTGGTAGATCGCGTCCTCGGTGAAGAGCGCGGCGGCCGCCTCGGGGTCCCGGTTCACCCACGCGGTCCGGTAGTCGTCGAGCCAGCGCTGCACGTCGATCGTCATGGTCTCCTCCTCGAGACAGTGTTCAGTCCTGCTTCAAAGCATGGGGTCCGCCGGCGAGCGGCGCAAGGCCGCGAGGCGAGCGCGGGAGCCGCCCGGCTCGACCGTGCGAGAATCGGCCCATGGCCTCGGTCACCTTCGAACGCGCGACGCGCATCTATCCGGGGGCGGCGCGACCGGCAGTCGACTCGATCGATCTGCACGTCGCCGACGGCGAGCTCATGGTCCTCCTCGGTCCGCCCGGCTGCGGGAAGTCCACGCTGCTGCGAATGCTTGCGGGTCTCGAGGAGCTCGACAGCGGGCACATCTACATCGGCGAGCTCGATGTCACCGATGTCGCCGCCGCGGATCGGGACATCGCGATGGCGTTCGAGTCCTACGCCCTCTATCCGCACATGACCGTCGGGGAGAACATGGGCTTCGCGCTCAAGGTCCTCGGCATCCCGAAGGCCGAGCGGATCGCCCGCGTCGAGGAGGCCGCCCGGCTCCTCGATCTCGAGTCGGTGCTCTCCAAGCGGCCGATGGCGATCTCCGGCAGCCAGCGCCAGCGGGTCGCGATGGGCCGCGCGATCGCCCGGCGGCCCCAGGTCTTCCTCATGGACGAGCCGCTCGCGAACCTCGACGACGAGCTGCGCGCGCAGACCAGGGCGCAGATCCAGCAGCTCCAGCGCAAGGTCGGCGTCACCACCCTCTACGTCACGAGCGACGCGGCGGAGGCGTTCGAGGTCGGCGACCGCATCGCGATCCTGAAGCAGGGAGTGCTGCAGCAGGTCGGGACCCCCGACGAGCTGCGATCCTCGCCGGCGAACGAGTTCGTCGCCGCCTACCTCGACGTCGCGGGCTGAGGCCATGCCCGGCTCCCTCCGCATCACGGCTACGACGGTCGACCCCGGACTGCTCGACCTGCCGTGGGACCAGCCGCTCGAGCGCTGGGAGGACGAGCACATCGCCGCGCTCCCGAAGGGGATCTCCCGGCACATCGTGCGCCTCGCGCACCTCGCCGATCACGTCGTCGCGATCAAGGAGACCACCGAGGAGCTCGCGAACCGCGAGTACGAGATGCTCCGCACCCTGCAGCGCCTCCAGGTGCCATGCGTCGAGCCGATCGCGGTCGTCGCGAACCGGACGGATGCGATGGGCAAGCCGCTCGACACCGCGCTCGTGACCCGCCACCTGCGGTTCTCGATGCCGTACCGCGCCGTCTACTCGCAGCGCCTGCGTCCGGGCACGGCGAAGCGACTCGTCGACGCGCTCGCCGTGCTGCTCGTCCGGCTGCATCTCGCCGGCTTCTTCTGGGGCGATGTGTCGCTCTCGAACACGCTCTTCCGCCGGGATGCGGGGGCGTTCGCCGCGTACCTCGTCGACGCCGAGACGGGCGAGCTCTTCGAGAGCGGGCTGACCGCCGGGCAGCGCGAGCACGACCTCGAGATCGCGAGGATCAACATCGCGGGCGAGCTCCTCGACCTGCAGGCCGGCGATCGGCTCGAGGCCGACATCGACCCGATCGCGGTCAGCGAGCGCATCGTGCAGAAGTACCGGGACCTCTGGCAGGAGCTCACCGGGTCCGAGCAGTTCGAGCAGTCGGAGCGCTGGCGGATCAACCAGCGCGTCGAACGGCTCAACGAGCTCGGCTTCGACATCGAGGAGTTCGAGATCCACACCGATGAGTCGGGGACGACCGTCCGGCTCAAGCCGAAGGTCGTCGACGCCGGCCACCACTCCCGGCGGCTGCTGCGGCTGACGGGGCTCGACGCGGAGGAGAACCAGGCGCGACGGCTCCTCAACGACCTCGACGGCTACAAGGTGCGCAGCGCGAGCGGCGTCGACGAGGAGGTCGCCGCGCACGAGTGGCTCACGAAGGTCTTCGAGCCGGTCGTCGCCGCGATCCCCCGGGAGCTGCGCGGGAAGTTCGAGGCCGCGGAGATCTTCCACCAGCTGCTCGAGCACCGGTGGTTCCGGGCGCAGGCGGAGTCCCGCGACATGGCGCTCTCCGAGGCGCTGACGAGCTACATCGACACGGTGCTGCGCCACCGCCGCGACGAGGTGACGATCGTCGAGCCGCCGACCGACAGCATCCAGGTCATCGAGGGCCTCGAGCACCCCGACACGACGTCCTCGATCGACTGGCGCGACCTGGTCTGACGCTCGGGCTGACGCTCGCGCGGCGTGCTACACCGCGTGCTACGCTCGCGACATGGAGACCATCAGCCACCGAGAGCTGCG
>Ga0182739_1004707_pt1 | contig 11127 bp, 6 predicted proteins | sample eDN5th30CBELigBY_FD_128873 | JGI IMG/M metagenome (GOLD analysis project Ga0182739, IMG submission 128873) | Enriched backyard soil microbial communities from Emeryville, California, USA - eDNA 5th pass 30_C BE-Lig BY (version 2) (version 2) | ecosystem: Environmental > Terrestrial > Soil >...
CCTGTACGCCCTGGCCGGCCCGTGGCTGCCCGATGTGCTCGCGCACCGCGGCGCCTCCATCGAACGGCTGATGTCGCACATGTGGCTGACCACCGAAGGGGTTTACGGCGTGGCGCTCGGCGTGTCGGTGTCGTACATCTTCATCTTCGTACTGCTGGGGTCCATGCTCGACAAGTGCGGCGCCGGCAACTACATGATGCAGGTGTCGTTCGCGCTGTTGGGCCACCTGCGCGGCGGGCCCGCCAAGGTGGCGGTCATGTCCTCGGCGGTGAACGGCCTGGTGTCCGCATCGTCCGTCGCCAACGTGGTGACCGGCGGCATCTTCACCATCCCGCTCATGAAGAAGGCGGGCTATGGCGGCGTGCGCGCCGGCGCGATCGAAACGGCGTCCTCGGTCAATGGCCAGATCATGCCGCCCGTCATGGGCGCCGCCGCGTTCCTGATGATCGAGTACGTGGGCATCCCCTATGCCGACATCATCCGCCACGCCATCCTGCCCGCCGCGATTTCGTATGTCGCGCTCTTTTACATCGTCCATCTGGAAGCGCTGAAGCTGGGCATCCAGCCGATGATGGCGTCGGGCCCCGCCCGCACGCCGCTGCAAAAGCTGGCGGGTTGGGGCATGGGCATCAGCGGCACGCTGCTCGTGATGGGCGCGGTCTACGGAATCGGCACGGGCGTGCAGGCGCTGGCCGGGCAGGCGGCGACGCCGATCCTGCTGGTCCTCCTGGCGGTCCTTTACGTGTGGCTGCTGCGCGTGGCCGCCCGCCACCCCGACTTGCCGCAGGACATCGACATCAATCATCCCGTGCGCCCCCAGCCGTGGCCCACGGTGCGCGCCGGCCTGTACTTCCTGATTCCGATCGGCATCCTGGTCTGGTGCCTGAGCGTGGAGCAGTTGTCGGCCGGCCTGTCGGCCTTCTGGGCGGCGATGGCGATGCTGTTCCAGATGGTCACGCAGCGTCCGATCCTGGCGTGGTTTCGCAAGCAGCCGGCCGCGCCCGCCTGGCGCCAGGGTTGGCGTGACGCCGTCGAGGGCCTGCAGGACGGCGCGCGCAACATGATCGGCATCGCCATCGCCTGCGGCACCGCCGGGCTGATCGTTGGCGCCATCACGCTGACCGGGCTGGGCCTGCGCATGACGGCCTTCGTCGAACTGGTGTCGATGGGCAATGTGCTGCTGATGCTGATCTTCACCGCGGCGGTCTGCCTGGTCCTGGGGCTGGGCATGCCCACGACGGCCAACTACATCCTGATGGCGACCCTGATGGCGCCCGTGGTGGTGGAGTTGGGCGCGCAGAACGGCCTGGTCATTCCGCTGATCGCCGTGCACATGTTCGTGTTCTATTACGGCATCATGGCCGACATCACGCCGCCGGTAGGGCTGGCCACCTTCGCGGCCGCCGCCATCTCCGGCGAGGACCCGATCAAAACGGGCATCCAGGGCGTCACCTACGCGGCGCGCACGGCCATTCTGCCGTTCATGTTCGTCTTCAACCCCACGCTGCTGCTGATCGACGTGAACTACGGCTGGGAGCTGGCGCTGGTGGTCGCGGGCGCCACGCTGGCGTCGCTGACCTTCGCCGCCGCCACCATGCGATGGTTCAGGGTCCGCTGCACCCTGGCGGAAGTCGCGGTGCTGCTGTTGGTCACGTTCATGCTGTTCCGGCCCGACTGGTTCATGGACCATTTCGCGCCCAGCCATGAAAACCGCCCGGCGTCCGAGATCCAGGCCACGGCAGCCGCCCTGCCCGACAATGGCCGGCTGACCGTGGTGCTCAAGGGCCTCAATCTGGAAGGCGACGAGTTGACCAAGACGGTGGCGGTCGCCCTGCCCGCGCTTGAAGCGGGCGGCGGCGGTGCCGACGCCGGGCGCAAGCGGCTGGCCGAAGCCGGCTTGACGCTGATGCGCCTGGGTGACCAGATCCAGATCGGCGGGGTGCGCTTCGGCAGCCGCGCGCAACGCGCAGGCTGGGAACAGGGATGGGACGTGGTCAGCGTGAAGGCGCCCAACCCGCACCGCTGGTCCGATTTCTGGGTCTACCTGCCCGCGATGGCGTTGCTGGCGGGCATGTGGGCCTGGCAGGGCCGGCGCGACGGCGGCAAGCCGCAAGGCCGGTTGCGCGCCCGGGCGGTCTAGGCAGTCAACCCTGCGCGCGCCGCCAGGCCGGCCACGCGCCGATGGTGAGCGCGCGCAGGAACCACTCCACGGGGCCGTAGGCGTGCTGGCGCAGCCACCAGGCGGACAGCGGCATCTGCACGGCGAAGATCGCGACGGCGATGACAAACGCGGCCAGCGGCGAGACGGCGGCGTACAGGCGCAGCCCCCATGCCGTGAAAAGCCAGGCGCAGACCACGGACTGCATCAGGTAATTGCTGAGGGCCATGCGGCCCGCGGGCGCCAGCCACTCGCCCAGGCGCCGGCCTGGGCCCGTGCGCAGCGCGAGCAGGAACGCCGCGGCGTAGGAAAGGCTCAGTAACGGCGCGGTGAAAAGGCCCACGGCCAGCCCCGGCAGTTCCCACACCACGCGGGCCTGGGGCAAGGCGCTGGTCGCGTAGGCCGCGGCCCCCGCCAGCCCGGGCAACAGGCCCAGCGCGCACAACAGCCACAGCGCGCGGGGCGAACGCCAGGGATCCGCCAGCGCATTGCGCCGGCCCAGCGCGTAGCCCGCCAGGAACATGGCAAAGGCGAACGGCCCCTGCACGAACAGCAACGTGAACCAGACGGTCTCGGAGAGCTCTTTGATGTGTTGCGCGATCGTGGTGCCGACGGTGCCGCGGTATGCCTGGATCGAGGCCAGCGCCTCGGCCTTGTATTGCGCGCCATAGTCCACCGGCGCGGGCCCCAGCAGGCTCAACGCGCCCAGGATCACCCACGCCGCCGACGCCAGCGCGATCAGCCACAGGGCGCGGCGCAGCGCGCGGCCCGGGTCCATGCGCCGGCATAGCAGCAGCGCCAGGCCCAGCAAGGCGTAGGTCACCAGGATGTCGCCCTGGTAGAAGAGGATCGCGTGGGCCAGGCCCAGCATGGCCAGTCCGACAAGCCGGCGCAGGAAACGCGGCGCGAACGCCGCGCCGGCGTGTTCGGCCGCCGCCATCTGCAGCGTGAAGCTGTAGCCGAACAGGAAGGAGAAGAGCAGGTAGAACTTGGTCTCGAACAGCCAGGCGACGAACCAGCGGACCGTCACGTCCAGCGGACTGGACCAGGCCGGGTCCGGCACGCCCGCGCCGTAGAACGGAAACGCGAACACGCCGATGTTGACGACGAGGATGCCAAAGAGCGCAAAGCCGCGCAGGGCATCGACATGCGCGAGCCTGGGCAGGCGGGCAGCCGCGCCGCTCATGCCTGCCCTTGATGGCGAGGGCGGCGCAAGGGGCGCGCGCCGCCTGCCGGCTCAGGTATCAGGCGGCGCGCCCGGTTCAACCCAGCACCGGGGACAGCAGCGGCTGCTTGGGCCGCACGTCCAGCGCCCGGCCCTTGCGCGCGCGCTTGCCGACATACACCGCCAGCGCAGCGCCGACCAGGATGTCCTCGGTCATCTTGTTGCGGTAGATGCCCGTGGCGCGCAATCCCAGCGGACCGATGGGCACGGTCTGGTCGAGCTTGTCCGCGCCGTCCAGCCCCATCAGGATGGTGCCGCGTCCGCCGCCAGACAGCGACTTGACCTCGTCCAGCCCGAACACCAGGAACTTGCCCTTCTGCGACAGCAGCGCCAGTTGCACGGCGCCCGCAAACAGCGGCACCGGACGCAGCAGTTCGTCGCCCTCTTCGAGCGTGATGAACTGCTTGCCCGCCCGCTGGCGGCTGACCATGTCCGACAGCTTGGCCGCGAAGCCATAGCCGCCGCGCGTGGCCAGCAGCCAGCGGCTGTCGCTGGCTGCCGCGATCGTATGGACGATACGCGTGCCGGATTCGAGGTCGATCATGGTGGTGACCGGCTGGCCGTCGCCGCGCGCGGACGGCAGGCCGGACACCGGGACCGAATAGACTCGGCCATTGTCGCCCACCGCGATCAGGGTGTCGGTGGTGCGGCACTCGAAAGCGCCGTAGAGGTCATCGCCCTGCTTGAAGCCGAATTGCGCGGCATCGTGGCCGTGGCCCTGGCGGGCGCGCAGCCAGCCCTTCTGCGAGACGATCACGGTGACCGGCTCGTCCAGCACCTTGGTTTCGAGCACGGCGCGCTCGGCGGTCTCGATCAGGGTGCGGCGGTCGTCGCCATACTGCTTGGCGTCGGCCTCGATTTCCTTGATCAGCAGGCGCTTGAGCGTCGTGGGGTTGTCCAGCAGCTCCTGCAGGGAAACCTGTTCCTTGCGCTTGTCGGCCAGCTCCTGTTCGATTTTGAACCCTTCCAGGCGCGCGAGCTGGCGCAGGCGCATTTCGAGGATGTCTTCAGCCTGGCGCTCGGACAGCTTGAAGCGTTCCATCAGCGCGGCGCGCGGCTCGTCGGATTCGCGGATGGTCTGGATGACCTCGTCCACGTTCAGGTAGACGACCATGCGCCCTTCCAGCACATGGATCCGGTCGATGACCTTGTCCAGGCGGAAGCGCGTGCGGCGCACCACCGTGTTGGTGCGGAACGCCAGCCATTCGACCAGAATGTCGCGCAGCCCCTTCTGGCGCGGCCGGCCATCGGTGCCGATGCACACCAGGTTGACGGACGAACTGCCTTCCATGCTGGTCTGCGCCAGCAGCGTGTTGACGAACTCGTCGCGGTCCACACGCGAGGTCTTGGGTTCGAAGACCAGGCGCACCGCGGCGTCCTTGCCGGACTCGTCGCGCACGGCGTCCAGCAGGTTGAGCATGACGGCCTTGGACTGCGTCTGCTCGGGCGTCAGGCTCTTCTTGCCCGTCTTGACCTTGGGGTTGGTGATTTCCTCGATTTCTTCCAGCACCTTCTGGCAGGAGGTGCCGGGCGGCAGTTCGTTGACCACGAGCTGCCACTGGCCGCGCGCCAGTTCCTCGAATTGCCAGCGCGCACGCACCTTGAGCGACCCGCGGCCGCCGCCGTAGATCTGCGCGATGTCGGCCGCCGGCGTGATGATCTGGCCGCCGCCCGCGAAGTCCGGGCCGGGGATCATTGCGTACAGTTCCTCGTCCGGCAACTGCGGCTGCTTGATGAGCGCCACGCACGCCTGGGCGACTTCACGCAGGTTGTGCGGCGGGATCTCGGTGGCCATGCCCACGGCAATGCCCGAAGCGCCGTTGAGCAGCATTACCGGCAGCCGCGCGGGCAGCATCTGCGGCTCTTGCTGGCTGCCGTCGTAGTTGGGCACGAAATCGACGGTGCCTTCGTCCAGCTCGTCGAGCAGCAGCTTGGCGATGGGGGTCAGGCGCGCTTCCGTGTAACGCATGGCGGCGGCGTTGTCGCCGTCGCGCGAGCCGAAGTTGCCCTGGCCGTCGATCAGGGGATAGCGCAGCGAAAAATTCTGCGCCATGCGCACCATGGCGTCGTACGCGGCCTGGTCGCCGTGCGGATGGTATTTACCCAGCACGTCGCCGACGACGCGCGCGGACTTCACGGGCTTGGCGCCGGCGCCCAGTCCCATCGCTTGCATGGCGAAAAGAATGCGGCGCTGGACGGGCTTTTGTCCGTCGCCCACGTCGGGCAAGGCGCGGCCGCGCACCACGGACACCGCATAGTCCAGATAGGCCTGCTCCGCGTAGCGCGCCAGCGTGATGGCGGCGTTGTCATCGCCATCGCCGCCGGGCGGGTTGGAGTCGAACAGGCCGGGTTGATTGCTGTCGGTCATGATGGTTTCAGGTAGACAATTTCATCGAAACGGCGCCAATGCGCCTCAGGCGGACGCGGCCATGAGCTGCGTGTCGGCGACGTGCGCGCGCAATTGGGCGCGCACCGCCTGCAGCGTGGCGGCGTCCTGCCCGCGCTTGGGAATGATCACGCCCTGCAGGGTGCCGAGGATGACGTACAGGTGTTCCGGGGTTTCCTCGACCCGGCGCACGTCGGTCCAGTCCATGCGCCCGGAGGCGGTGGCGGTGGTGTCCGTGACGCCCTCGGGGCCGAAGTCCAGCTCGTGCCGGCCGAGATACAGCGTGTCGGGCTGCCTGGCCAGCATGCGGCGCGTGTTCATCCTCACGAGGCCGGGCAGCAGGTATTCATAGGACAGCGCCAGCAAGGCAAGGATGCCCAGCCCCACCGCCAGCCCCTGGAAGTACACCGGCAGCAGCAGGCCCCAATTGGGCCCTTTGCCATCCCAGGTCTGCCACATCAGGTAGGCAAGCAGAGCCACGATCATCAGGATCGCAAAGCGCAGATGGGACCGGTAACGGCGGCGGCGCAGTTCCGGCCGCTTGTACACATAGGCGGCAAAATCCGCGTAGTCGTCGGCGGTCAGGTCGACGACCATGCGGGCTTGCCCGGGCGCGGACGGCGTCATCAGATGTCGAGCTCCGCCAGGTTGCCCTTTTCCTCGATCCACGCGCGGCGTTGCGAGGATTCGCCCTTGCCCATCAGCATGTCGAACATGCGGGTGGTGTCATCGGGCGTCTGGTCGCCGTAGCCCACCGGCAGCAGGCGGCGCGTGTCGGGGTTCATGGTGGTTTCCCAGAGCTGCTCGGGATTCATTTCGCCCAGGCCCTTGAACCGGCTGACCGACCAGGCGCCTTCGCGCACGCCTTCCTTGCGCAGCTTGTCCTGTGCGGCCTCGAGTTCGCCTTCGTCAAGACAGTAGATCTTGCGGGCGGGGCGCTTGCCCTGGGCCGGCACGTCCAGGCGGAACAGCGGCGGCTTGGCGACGTAGACGTTGCCCGCCTCGACCAGCTTGGGGAAGTGCTTGTAGAAGAGCGTCAGCAGCAGCACCTGGATGTGCGAGCCGTCGACGTCCGCGTCGGACAGGATGCAGATGCGGCCATAGCGCAGGCCGGACAGGTCGGGGGTATCGCCGGGACCGTGGGGGTCCACGCCGATGGCGACCGAGATGTCGTGGATTTCGTTGTTGGCGAAGAGACGGTCGCGATCGACCTCCCAGGAGTTCAGCACCTTGCCGCGCAGCGGCAGGATGGCCTGGAACTCTTTGTCGCGTCCCATCTTGGCCGAGCCGCCGGCCGAGTCGCCCTCGACCAGGAACACTTCCGTGCGGGTCGCGTCGCTGGATTCGCAGTCGGTCAGCTTGCCGGGCAGCACAGCCACGCCCGAGCTCTTGCGCTTTTCGACCTTTTGCGCCGACCGTTGGCGCGCCTGCGCCTGACGGATGGCCAGCTCCGCCAGCTTCTTGCCATATTCGACGTTGCTGTGCAGCCACAGGTCCAGCGCGCTCTTGGAGAAACCGCCAACCAGACGCACGGCGTCGCGGCTGTTCAGGCGCTCTTTGATCTGGCCCTGGAATTGCGGATCCAGCACCTTGGCCGACAGCACGAAGCTGGCGCGGGCGAACACGTCTTCGGGCAGCAGCTTCACGCCCTTGGGCAGCAGGCTGTGCAGCTCGGCAAAACCCTTGACCGCGCCGAAGAGGCCTTCGCGCAGCCCGGATTCATGGGTGCCGCCCGCGGGCGTGGGAATGAGGTTGACGTAGGACTCGCGCACCGCGTTGCCGTCCTCGGTCCAGGCCACCACCCATTGGGCGCCCTCGCCTTCGGCGAAGTTCTCGTGGTCGGCGCCGGCGTACTGTTCGCCTTCGAAGAACGGCACCATCAGCTCCGCGCCGGCCAGGGCCTCGGCCAGGTAGCCGCGCAGGCCGTCCTGGTACTGCCAGGTCTTGGTGTCCCCGGTTTTCTCGTTGACCAGCGTGACCTTCACGCCCGGCAGCAGCACGGCCTTGCTGCGCAGCAGGTGCGTCAGTTCGCCCAGCGGGATGTTCGGGCTGTCGAAATATTTGGCGTCGGGCCAGACGCGCACGCGCGTGCCGGACTTCTTGCGGCCGCCCTGGTCGTAGGGCGCCAGGGGTTCGGCGACGTCGCCGCCCTTGAACACCAGGCGGTTCACGGCGTTGTCCCGCCAGACGACGACTTCCAGACGGGTGGCCAGCGCGTTCGTGACGGACACGCCCACGCCGTGCAGGCCGCCGGAGAAGGCGTAGGCGCCGCCGCCGGCCTTGTCGAACTTGCCGCCCGCGTGCAGGCGCGTGAAGACCAGTTCGACGACGGGCGCGTTCTCTTCGGGATGCAGGCCGACGGGGATGCCGCGCCCGTCGTCCTCGACGGACACGCTGCCATCGGCGTGCAGCGTGACCTGGATCTGTTTGCCGTAGCCGGCCAGGGCCTCGTCTGCGGCGTTGTCTATGACCTCCTGCACGACGTGCAGGGGGTTTTCGGTGCGGGTGTACATGCCCGGGCGCTGGCGCACGGGCTCCAGCCCCTTCAGGACGCGGATGGACGCCTCGTTGTAACGTGGAGTGGCCAAGTTATCCCCAACATCTGTGGAAAAAAACCGACATTTTACGGACAAGCCTAGATTCTGCGCGGCTCCGGGTGGGATGCGCACGACCTGACCAAGTCCGATTTCGGTAGGATGATGACAGTCACGACCGGCGCACCGGGGTTCAGTGACCCGGATCGCGACGGCCGCGCCGCAACATCCTACACAAATCCTGCAAACCCTGTTGTTATTAACAGTGGTATGCCTGTTGTTATTGACAGTGGTATGCTTGAGCCCATTCCACAAACAAGAACAACGGCAAGGCGCGTCTTAACGCGCCTTTTGCTGCCGAACCGAGAATCACCATCATGAGCGACCAAATCAAGAACGTCAGTGACGCGAGCTTCGATGCCGATGTGTTGAAATCCGGCCAGCCGGTGCTGGTGGACTACTGGGCTGCCTGGTGCGGCCCCTGCAAGATGATTGCCCCGATCCTGGAAGAAGTCGCCACCGAATACGCGGGTCGCCTGACGATCGCGAAACTGAACGTGGACGAAAACCAGGGCACGGCCACCAAGTACGGCATCCGCGGCATTCCTACCCTTATGCTCTTTAAAGACGGCCAGGCGGCCGCCACCAAGGTTGGCGCGCTGTCGAAGTCGCAACTCACCGCATTCCTGGACGGCGCGTTGTAAACCGCGTGCTGTAAACGAAGGCGCCGCCGCTGAGGCGGCGCTCATTCAGTACCGCGCGAGCCCGTCCGTGGCGCGCCGCCAGAGCCCTCCTTTACTTTTCCCCCAAACTCACCGCGATGCACCTCAACGAACTGAAGGCGCTGCACGTCTCGCAGCTGCTCGAAATGGCCGCTGGCCTGGAAATCGAGAACGCCAACCGCCTGCGCAAGCAGGAACTGATGTTCGCCATCATGAAGCGGCGCGCCAAGCAAGGCGAGCAGATCTTCGGCGACGGCGTCCTGGAAGTCCTGCCCGACGGCTTCGGTTTCCTGCGCTCGCCGGAAACCTCGTATCTGGCCAGCACCGACGACATCTACATTTCTCCGTCGCAGATCCGCCGTTTCAACCTGCACACCGGCGACTCCATCGAAGGCGAAGTGCGCACCCCCAAGGATGGCGAGCGCTATTTCGCGCTGGTGAAGGTGGACAAGGTCAACGGCGTGGCGCCCGAGGCGATCAAGCATCGCATCATGTTCGAGAACCTGACGCCGCTGCACCCGAACCGCGTCATCCGCCTGGAACGCGACATCAAGAGCGAGGAAAACCTCACCGGCCGCATCCTCGACGTCTTCGCCCCCATCGGCATGGGCCAGCGCGGCCTGATCGTCGCCAGCCCCAAGTCCGGCAAGACGGTGATGATGCAGCACATCGCGCACGCCATCACCACCAATTACCCCGACGCGGTCATGATCGTCCTGCTGGTCGATGAGCGCCCCGAGGAAGTGACCGAAATGCAGCGCACGGTGCGCGGCGAAGTGGTGGCCTCCACCTTCGACGAGCCCGCCACCCGTCACGTGCAAGTGGCCGAAATGGTCATCGAAAAGGCCAAGCGCCTGGTCGAAATGAAGAAGGACGTCGTGATCCTGCTGGACTCGATCACCCGCCTGGCCCGCGCGTACAACACCGTCGTGCCGGCCTCCGGCAAGGTGCTGACCGGCGGCGTGGACGCCAACGCCCTGCAGCGCCCCAAGCGCTTCTTCGGCGCCGCGCGCAACCTGGAGGAAGGCGGCTCGCTGACCATCCTGGGCACCGCGCTGATCGAAACCGGCAGCCGCATGGATGAAGTCATCTATGAAGAATTCAAGGGCACCGGCAACTCCGAAGTCCACCTCGAGCGCCGCCTGGCCGAAAAGCGCGTCTACCCGTCCATCAACCTGAACAAGTCGGGCACCCGCCGCGAAGAGCTGCTGATCGCCCCCGACCTGCTCCAGAAGGTGTGGGTGCTGCGCAAGTTCATCCACGACATGGACGAAGTCCAGTCCATGGAGTTCATCCTGGACCAGATGCGCGCCACCAAGACCAACGCCGAATTCTTCGACATGATGAAGAAGAAGTAAGCAGGCCGTCCGCGCCGGCAGCAGCCACAGCCACAGTCGCCCTGAATGGGCGGCTTTTCATTGCGCGCAAGATCTTGCCAGGGGAGCGTCCGGCCCGCCGCCCCCCATGCGCACCGCCTCAATGCTCGATGAACTCCGGCATCCGGCGCGGCATCGAATCGGCCGGCCGCGGCGTCTGCTTGGGCGGCTCCTTGCCTGAGCTTTCGATGGGCTCGACGCGCGGGTCGTCCCAACTGCCCGTCACGGAATATTCCATGGTCATCGCGCGCGCGAGCGGCTGCTTGAGCAGCCACTGCGTCACGAAAGCCCCCAGGCCGATCAGCGGATTGACGGCCAGCGCGGTCACCATTGCCGCGCCGCTCGCATCCAGGTTGGGGATGACCACCGCCTTGAGGTCCCAGCGCTCCTTGATCAGGTTCACCCCACCGGCCAGCACGATGGCGGCGACCGGCCCGTTGATCTTGTAGCCCTCGGTGGACGCCACGCCGTCCTTGACGTTCACCCGGCCGCGTATGGTGTCGAAGGGAAAGCCGTCGCGCAGCAGATTGGTCGGATTCACGTCCAGCCGCGCCAGCCGCTGCAGCGATTGCAGGGACAGCAGTTCCAGCAGGCGGGCCGTGCGGGAATTGACGTGCATGAAGCGGCCCTTGTCCAGGCTGACGTCGACCTCGCCCGCCAGGTCCTCGATCTTGTGGGTCCAGGGCAGGTTGCGCCATGTCGCCTTGCCTTTCATCGTGCCCTGGC
>Ga0182739_1004709_pt1 | contig 11127 bp, 10 predicted proteins | sample eDN5th30CBELigBY_FD_128873 | JGI IMG/M metagenome (GOLD analysis project Ga0182739, IMG submission 128873) | Enriched backyard soil microbial communities from Emeryville, California, USA - eDNA 5th pass 30_C BE-Lig BY (version 2) (version 2) | ecosystem: Environmental > Terrestrial > Soil >...
CTTGCGTCCAGGGCCTTCTGCAAACGCACACGAAAACACGGCCATGAAAGCCGTGTCGGGCCGCTCGGGGCGTTGCAGGACGCCGGTGAGCGGCCAACCTCGGGACGCCGTCTCCGCGCGAATCGGCGCCGAAAGCTGGCGGCGACGCGCTGGCTCCGGGCGGAGCCGATGGATGCGGTACGTGCCCGGAGCCCGACGAGCTTCAGCCCTTCGAGATCTTGCCTTCCTTGTGCGCGTAGTGCTGACGGCACGCGGGGCAGTACTTCTTGATCTCGAATTTTTCGGACATCGTCCGCTTGTTCTTCGTCGTGTAGTAGTTCGCGCGGCCGCAGTTGGCGCACGTCATCTTGATGTTGTCACGCATGACGCCCTCGATGGCTCGTTGGGCCGAAAAGCCTTCGGCGAAAGCTTCTCGATTCGTCTTTATCGAGAGACACGACGCAAAAGGCCAAGGCCTCCCGATGGCCGAGACGTAGGGGCGCGGAGATTAGGCGAATCCGCGCTTGCGTCAAGGGTCAAATAAATGGCTGCCCGCCACTTCATGGAGGCGGGCAGCCAATGGGGAGCTCGTACACCGGGGATGCGTACGGCTCCCTCGGCGAGGAGCTGGTTCAGTCGTCTTCGTCCCACTCGATGCGGCCGCCGCGACGTCCTCCGCCGTCGTTGCCCCACTGCTTGCGCCGACGACCGCCGCCGTCCTCATTCTTGCGGCGCTGGTCGAAGGTGCGGCGCTGCTCGGAGGGGGGCCTATCGCCTCCCCCGCCGCCGGCGAAGCCGCCACCACCGAACGAGCCGCCGCCGCCTCCTCCTCCGCCGCCGAAGGAGCCACCACCGAAGCCGCCGCCTCCGGGCGCGCCCTCGCGTGCGGGACGCTCACCCTTGGGGTGCGCCAGGTTGATGACGAGACGACGACCTCGGAGCTCGGCACCGCGCAGCGCGTCGACGGCCTCGCGCGCGCTCTCCGGCGTGCTCATCGTGACGAAGCCGAAGCCACGCCGACGACCGTCCGCGTCGAGCGGAAGGTGAATGCGCGCGACGTCTTGGGGCGACGGGAAGAGGCCTTCGACCTCCTCTTGCGTGACGTCGTACGGGAGGTTGCCCACGTAGAGGGTGCGGTCGGCTGCCTGCTGCGGACCGGCGCCTGCGCCGCGAGGCCCAGGGGCACCTGCTTCGCGCTTCGGCGGCTCGGCTTGGAACGGACGCACGGAAATCGATTTTCCTGCCTGGAACGATCCGTCGAGCGAATCGCGCGCAGCTTGTGCTTGCTCCGAGGTAGCGAGGGTCACGAAACCGAAACCGCGGGGCCTGCCGGTCGCTCGGTCCTTCGGGAGGCTGATCTCCGAGACGGTTCCCCCCGTCGCCTCGAAAAGCTGTTTGAGTACTTCTTCGGTAATGCTGTCGGGAAGACCTGCCACGAACAGCTTGCGCGAATCCTCATTCGCCATGATGAAAGAGCTCCGTGTCCCTCCGTGATGGCCGAGCAGGCATGATCACGTTCTTCAATTGCATGATGTGATGAATCGTCGTCCGTTCGATGCCCCGAAAGCGCTGATGGCGCGTTCGGGACGTGAATCGCACGATATCGTGCGCCCTTCGGCCGTCAAGCTGGCAGGCTGACCGCGTCCGCGGTGGGCTCGATTTAGGCTCGACCAGGATCCCTCCGGTCGCTGGGGAGCGGGGGCCGCGAGCCGTTCAGGCGCGTCGAAACGCGAGGATCGCGCCTCGGTGAATGCCGGCCCCGTCGGTGGGGAGCAATGCTAGGCTCGCTCGGTATGTTAGGGCGCAAGGTCCGCGTCATTATCAATCCACGAGCCGGTAGCGGCAAGGCCGAGCGGCGCATCGCGGATATCGAGAGAGCGTTACGTCGCTATCGCTTATCGCACGAGCTCGTTCGTACGCGTGGCCCCAACGACGCCAAGCGTCTCGTCGCGGAGGCCGTCACGGACGGCGTCGACGTGGTCGCGATCGTCGGAGGCGATGGGACGCTCAACGAGGCCTCGCGCGCCTTCATCGACGACGCCGGCCGCCTCATCCCGGGCAAGCTCCCCGACCTCGCCGTGATTCCGGCCGGGACCGGGGGGGATTGGCGCAAGACCTTCGGGTTCTCGGAGAGCATCGACGACGCCGTCCGGCGGATCGCCGAACCGACGCGGCGCCCCGTCGATCTCGGTCTCCTTCGCTTGGAGAAGGAGGATGGGACGACCGCGTTCCACAGCTTCCTGAACATCGCGAGCTTCGGCATCAGCGGCATCACCGATCGGCTCGTCGAACAGGCCCCGAAGTGGATTGGCGGCAAGATCGCCTTCTACCTCGCCTCGCTGCGCGCCACCTACGTGTACCGGAACGCGCCCGTTCGCGTGAAGGTCGACGGCAAGACCTTCGTCGAGGGGCGGATTTTCGTCGTGGCCATCGCGAACGGGCGGTACTTCGGAGGCGGGATGAAGATCGCGCCCAACGCCGATCCCAGCGACGGCAAGTTCGACGTCGTCGTCCTCGGCGACATGACCCGCATGGACGCGATCGGGCTCTCTCCACGCGTCTACCAGGGAACGCACCTGTCGACGGTGCACGTCCGCGCCGCTTCGGGCGCCACCATCGAGGCCGAGTCCCTCGATGGTGGCGATGTGTGGCTCGACGTCGATGGCGAGACGCCGGGGCGCCTTCCCATGACGGCCAACGTCCTCCCCGCGGCCCTGCACGTACGCGTCTGAGCGCGGTCGCGCTTCCTCAGGAATCCCCCCTCGTGATCGTCATCGAGCACCTCTCCAAGAGCTTCGCCCAGCCCGTCCTCGTCGACGTCAACCTCCACATCCCGAAGGGCTGTCTCTATGGCCTCATCGGGCCGGGGGCGAGCGGCAAGAGCGTGCTGCTCAAGGTGATCACCGGTCTTCTGCGGCCCGACTCGGGCCGCGTGCTCGTCGGCGGGCAGGACGTCCACGCGCTCTCGGAGCTCGAGCTCCAGATCTTCCGTAAGCGCTTCGGGATGCTCTTTCAGAACAACGCGCTGTTCGATTACCTGACGGTCGGCGAGAACATCGCCTTCCCGCTGCGGAGGCTCTTTCAGCTCGACGAGGCGGAGATCCGCGAGCGCGTCGAGGAACGCCTGCGGGCCGTCTCGCTCCCCGGCTTCGCGGATCGGTTGCCGGCGGGCCTTTCGGGCGGGCAGAAAAAGCGCGTCGGCGTGGCGCGGGCGACGATCACGAAGGCGGAGATCGTCCTCTACGACGAGCCCGCTGCCGGCCTCGACCCGGTCACCTCGCAGCGCATCTTCGAGCTCTTACGCGACGAGCAGCGGGCGAGCGGGGCGACGGTGATCATGGTGTCGAGCGATCTCGACCGTCTGCTCACGGTCACGGATCGGGTCGGCATGATGTACAAGGGCCGGCTCATCTTCGACGGGACGACCCAAGAGGCGAAGGAGAGCCGGGAGCCTCGCGTGCGTCAGTTCGTGCACGGGCTGACGGAAGGGCCGCTCTGAGCCGGGTTGTCCGCGATAACCCCGCGTGCGTTCTCGACCTGCGCGAGGTTGTTCCCGACAACCCTCGAGAGCTTTTCGAAGCGCGTGAAGGTTATCGCGCATAACCCGCGGAACCTCGATCGACCTCCCGCGGGTCATTCCGGATAACCCCGCAACCGCTCGAAAGCTCGCGCCCGGGTTATCCCGGACAACCTCGGCGAGGCTTCAGCCTAGTGCGGGTTATCCGGGATAACCGTCGTCGCTAACGCGATTACTGCGACTCCGGCCCCTGCGGCGGCAGCATCGGTGGCTCCTCCGAGGGCATGGGCTGCTCCCGCTGCGGCGACTCCTCCGGGCCCCCGCCGATGCCGATCGGCAAGCTCCGCAGCTCCGCGGCGTAGGAGTCGAGCGTCATCCGCAGGTCGCTCGCAGGCATGCGGCGCGAGAGGGCGTCCATGCGCTGGCTCACGCGATCGACGATCCTCTTCATCTTCTCCTGCTCTTCCTGGCTCATCGCCGGGCCGCCCGGCATCGCCTCGTCCCTCCCGCCGCCGATCGGACCGCGCGGTCGCATCATCGGGCTCATCGGACGCGCCTGCTCGGGCGTCGGGGCCATGCCCTGCGGCTGCTGCTGCTGCGCGCGCCCCGGCGACGGCATCATCTCGACGGCCTGCACCGCCGTCTCGAGATACTGGTTCCAGACCTGTCGCGTGACGCGATTGGCGTCGAGGGATTGGGCTTGCTGCGGCGTCGGAACACCGAGCATCGATTCGAAGAGCGGCTCGGCGGCGAAGACGCGCAAGGGCGGCGCCAGGGACTCGGTCTGGAGAAAGCGATCGGTCGCGAGCACCCAGGCGAGGGCCTCGGCTTCCGTGGCGAGTGCGCCGCTACCGGAGGCCCGCGCGAAGAGGAGAAGGTCGTTCAGGCTGTCGCGCGCGCTCAGGGTCGCGAGATCGGAGGGCTCGATCTCCGCGTGGATGCGCCTCGAAGGGGGCGCGGACGAGGTCGTGGGCATGGCGCCGACGATCGAGAAGCGATCGCCGACCTGCAGTGCCTCCATCGCCTCCCGCTCCGCCTCGATGCCGCGGTCGAAGAGGCCGAGCATCTGCATGCGTGCGACGTCGTCGAGGCGCTCTTCCACGGCCCGCCTCTCGATGGCCTCGCGGACCTCGGTCACGCTGGCGTGATCGAGTTGGCTGAATTGCTCGGCGCTCAGGTTCGGGGCGAGCGCATTGCATCGCGCCTGCATGCTCATCCTCCCCTCGCCCGAGGACATGCTCGGGCCCCCGCCTCGCGGTCCGACCATCGCGCCGATCGAAGCCGGCGGAAGGCCGCAGACGAGCGCGTCGACCACGAGATCGTGCGTCGTTCGCATCACCCGGGGGCCGGGTTGCATCCTGCCCGGGCGCTCCGATGGGCGAGCCTGCTCGGGCGGCATCGGCTCCATCGGCTGCTCGTCCGGCATCTCCTCCATCGGCGAATAGTCCTGCGGGGGAGCCGTCGGATACCGGACGGGCTTGGGTTCCTTCTGGCAGCTCGTGACCGAGAGCGCGAGCGCCGTCACGGCAAGGCAACAGCGTAGGTTTCGCATGGGAGCCCCCCTCCCCGGGGCCAGGCGATGCCGTTGCTACAAGCGGGCCAGACGAGCGCGAGCTTGGTGCACAGCGCTACGTCGCCGACGGAGCGAACGTCAGCGTGCGATCGGAGGAATCGCTTCGATCAGGAGCTCGCGTCGCCCTCGGAGGGCGCGGCTTCCTCGGCGGGGAAGTCGACCTGGAGCTGCGTGCTCTCGCCTTCGCGACGAAGGATGCGGTGCGAGGGCGAGGCCTTCGCGCGGAGCTCGATGACGAGCTCGATGTCATCCGAGGCCGGGACGAGGCGTGCCTTCACGACGGGCGTCGAGAAGTGGGCGGTCAGAAGCGCATTTTGGTTGTTCGTCGAAGAAAGGCGCGCGCCCTTCAACGTGTAGACGAGCTCGCCCTCCCCCTCGCGCTTCGACACCTGCACGCGGCCGGAGAGGTCCACGTAGACGCGCGAGCTGCCGTCCGGCAGGACGCGGAAACCGACGAACTGCGCGACGGGCCCCGTCTGCGACCCGCTCGGGCTGCTCTTGACCCGGCGCTTCTTCTTGGGCGGGGGCTGCGAGGTCTCGCTGAGCGCCGTCGCGCTCGTTTCGCTCGACGGCGAAGACGAATCCTGCGCGGCAGCGGACGCGGAGAGGAAGGAGACGGCCAGGGCGAGAGAGAGCGACAGGTGCAGTCGGTTCATCGGCATCGCCGGGGCAGTAGACCACGCTTGCTCGTCCTGGCCAACACCGTGCGACGACGTCCCTCACGAAATCGAAACGAGGCTCGTCGCTTCGTTGCGAACGAGCCTCGTTCCGTTCGAGCGCGTGGGCTCTCAGTCGAAGGCGAGAAGGCTGGCCTTGGCCTGCTGCACGCCTTCCGCGTTCGGCTTGGCGGTCACCGAGGCCTCGTTGCGGCCGGTGATCGTCTCGTAGATGGCGTCGAGGTTGGCCGTGACCGAGAAGTAGAAGCGCGCGTACGGGCTCCAGAGCGGACTGCGGCGCTGGCCATCGGGGCCAATCTGGTTGGCCTGGTTGTAATAACCGAGGCTGAGCGAGACCTCGTCGAAGAGGTCGTAATCGACGGAGGCCATGAGCCAGGTGGCAACGCGGAAGTTCGTGGCTTCTTCGTTCGACGGAAAGCAGATCGAGCCGGTCGACGCACCCTGGGGCGTGACGCAGGCGCCCGGCGGTCGGTACGCCCAGGTCTGCATGATGTAGTACGAGCCGTTGAACGAGAGCTTCGGCGTGATGTTCAGCCCAGCCGTGAACGCGAAGTTGAGCTGATGGTTCGGCAGCATGCCGGAGCGCAGCACGTCGGACTCGAAGGTCCGGCCGCCGAGATCCTGCCGGTAGCGCTTGAGGTCGGGATTGACCGCGTTCGTCGCCTTCGTGAACGGGTGGTTGTAGATGACCTGCGTCCCGACCCGGACCGCGTTGAACGTCGAAGCGCCGCGCCCGTTGATCGGGATCGACTGGTTCACGCCGACGCTGCCGCCGAGGCCGAGGATGTGCCCGCTGTTGCGCGACGCCTTGTCGGTCGGGAAGGTCAGGCGCAACGGGGCGACGGAGAGCGAGAGCACCCACTCCCCTTCCTTGTAGAGCGGCCGCCCGTACTGCAGGTTCAGCGTGGTCGGGCCGAGCAGCGTCTCGTTCTCGTAGGTGGTCGAGTCGCTGTTGGTGAACTCGTGATAGACGTTGAACGCCGCCGCGGCGCTGATGGTGTCGGTCCCGTTCTCGTAGATGACGTAGCGCGGCGCGAAGCGGAACGACCACTCGTAGGTCGGGTTCGAGCTCTGGTAATCCTCGCCGATGCCCACGGTCTGGGTGGTCGCCGACTGGTCGAAGGTGAGCTGCGTACCCCGCCACGGGAGCGGCTTCTTGCCGGACGAGCTGGAAGCCGACGACGAGCTGTCGTCGACTTCGTCGGCGTCTGTCTGGGCATGAGCGAGCCGACCGCCCATCATCGTGGCGGCGGCGAGGACCATCGATAGGACCAGCTTGGTTCGCTTCACGGACTCTCTCCTCGGGCCCTCGAGGCCCGTACCCCAGGACCGGGGGCCGAGGGCGCGGCACGATACGCTTCTCGGCATGCGACCGTCAACGGCTCGTCCGTGAAAGACGCATGGGGATGCTCCCGGATGGGACGCGCACCCCTCTAGCACGATTCGTTCCGCCCGTGCTCCATATCGAAACACCGAAATTTCGTGTGTTCTCGAGCACGGACCCAGCGTCGGCGTTAGCCGTCTGACCCTGCGGGTGTTGCGAAGCTGACGAGGCACACGCTATCAAGCGCGCATGGATCCGGTGCCCCCCGTCGAGATCACCGCCCTGCTCGGACGCGGTACGCGCTTCGAGGGGAAGCTCTTCTTCCAAGGGCGCGTTCGCATCGACGGCGAGCTGCGCGGCGAGATTCGCAGCGACGACGTTCTGGTCATCGGCGAAGGGGCCGAGGTCGAGGCCGACATCGAGGTCGCCACCGTCATCGTCAAGGGTGGCAAGGTCCGGGGCAACATCCGGGCTCGAACGGCCATCGAGCTGCACGTCCCCGCGCACATCGTCGGCAACATCCACTCCCCTTCCCTCGTCATCGAGAAGGGCGTCACCGTCGAGGGTACCTGCACGATGGCCCCCCTCCCCGACGTCGCGCCGGGGTCGGAGGATGTAGGCGACGAGGCAGGCGCGTAAGCCTCGTAACTCCATCGCCGCCAATTCCTCGCGCTGGCATGTGGCGTGCTTAGCTTCGGGGCATCCCGGAGGAGCGCCTATGTCTCGACGATCCTTGGTTTCGGTGATGGCGATGTTGGCTTTCGTCGGCGTGTCGGCCGCGGGCCACGCGGAGACGGAAGCCGACCGCCTCCTGCGAACCCGCAAGTCCGAGCGCTACAGCGTCGCCTGGTCTGGCCAGTCGATCCGCGCTGGCGGCGCGATGGTGGCCGTCGACGCACCCTTCGCCGACGTCCGCAAGGTCATCACCGACTTCGGAAACTACGCGGACTTCATGCCCCGCTTCGAGCGCAGTCGTGTCGTGCGCAAGAGCAAGGAGGGGGTGGACGTCTACCTCCAGGTGCCGATTCTGCGCGGCGCTGCGAACGTGTGGGCGGTGACCCGCTTCGAGCCGCCGATCCCGGACGGGCGTGGCCAGCGCATCGAGGGGCGCATGACCGACCAGGGCAACGTCCGCGATTTGCGGGCGGTCTGGCACCTCCACCCCATCGACGAGAACCGGACGCTCCTCAAGCTCGAGCTCCTCATCGTCCCCAAGCTCCCGCTCCCCGCTTCCGTGATCACGCCGGAGCTCGAATTCGCGGCGGAGCAGGCCGTCGTGGCCTCGAGGGACCGCGCCGAGGCCAAGGCCAAGGCGGTGGCGCAAAAAAGCGGCCCCCCTTCGGAGTGAGGGGCCGCTTCCGGAGCGCTCGCGGGGCGCCCGTCCTCAGAACGTCATGAAGGCGCCGGCGCCTGCGCTCTGCGGGCCGACGTAGGGCGAGAACTGGACGGACGAGCCCTTTTTCGCCGCCACTTCCTTCGTGCCGTCGTCGGTGAGGAGGAGCACGAGGCCGGTGATGCCGAAGGTCAGCGCCGCGCCGAAGGCCATGTCCGCCACGAGCGCGTTGCGATCGACGGAGTCGGCCTTGGCCGCGGTCCTCTCGCCGTTGTCGAAGTCGCTCTTCGCCTGCAGCGCCTGGTATCCGAAGACGCCTCCGACCACGGCGCCCGCTCCGGCAAGACCGAGGAGGACGTAGGGAACGACGTGGCTGCCACCCTCCTCGACTTGGGGGGCGGGCTCGACCACGGCAGGGGCCTCCTCGACGGGCTCGGGAAGGGCGGCCAGCGAGAGGGAGAGGTTCTGCGGAGCACCCGCTTCGACCTCGACGTCCTTCTCGACGGGCTCGTGGCCAGCGAGCTCCAGGCGAACGGTGTGGCGCCCGGGCAACAGTTGTAGCTCGATCGGCGTCACACCCTCCCGCGGCTCACCGTCCACCGTCACCGAAGCGCCGGCGGGCTCGGAGGTCAGCGCCACGGCGACCGGGAGCTTCTTCTCGAGCTCGGCGATCCGCGCATTGGCCTCCGTGACGCGGTCGGCGAGGGACGTGGGCGGATTCGCGCCCAGGAAGGCCCGGTAGAGCGCGATGGCCTCGGCAGCCTTTCCGAGCTGGTCCTGGCAGTGCGCCATCTTGAAGATGGTGATGGGCGCCGGAACGAGGTCGTTCGCCACCGCGTAGAGCTCGTAGGCCCCCGCGTAGTCCGAGGCCTTGAGCTTCTCCTCCGCGGCCGCGTAGCTCTGGCGGGCCTCGGCGCGCTTCGCTTCCTCCGCCTTGGCGGTGGCCGCTGCGGTGGGCTTCTTCGCCTGGGCCATTGCCAACGTCGGGGCCAGCGAGCCCGAAGCGACGAGGCCGCTGAGCAGCATCGCCAGAGAACGTCGAGTGGTCCCGAACTTCAAGGTCGAACGCATGAGCACGCAGCCTCCTCTTCCTGGGCAAAGCAGGTCACGCGAGCGCGTGACCCGCCGAGCCTAACCATGGCGAGCGCGAGCGTTCAAGCGTGGCGTCGGAATCAGGGCAGCGTCGTGCCGACCGCGGTCGCCACGTTCGGGAGCTGCCGAATCTCCTCCAGCACCTCCGGCGGCAGCGACGAATCGAGCGACCAGAGCGAGGCGGCACGCTTCGAGCCGGGCGAGAGGCCGACCTGCATGCGGGAGACGTTGATCCCCGCCTTGCCGAGGACGGTGCCGACCGCGCCGATGACGCCGGGCCGGTCCTCGTTGAGGATGACCAGGGTCGCGCCGCCCAGATGGGCGTCGAGCTCGTAGTCGCCCCAGCGGACCAGGCGCGCACCGCCATCGGCCGCGAGCGTGCCGTCCACGCGGGCGACCTGCCCGTCGGCGGCCTCGATGCGGAGCGAGACGAGGGCGCGGAAGCCGCCCGACCCGTTCGTCGTCTTGAGCTGACGGATGGTGATGCCGCGATCCTTGGCGACGTGCGGGGCCGAGACCTCGTTCACGTTGGTGGCGAGGTACCGCGAGAGGACGCCGGAGACGGCCGCCGAGGCGATCGAGGTGACGCCGAGCTCCGCCGGCTCGCCGGTGCAGGCCACCTCGATGGAGCGGGGGGCCTTCTTCTCGACCTGGGCCAGGAAGCTGCCGAGCCGACGCGCGAGCTCGACGTAGGGCTTGAGGCGCGGGGCGACCTCCTTCGAGACGGACGGGACGTTGACGGCGTTCGTGATCGTCCCCGTCTGGAGGTAGGCGACGACCTGCTCCGCGACCTGCAGGGCCACGCGCTCCTGGGCCTCTTCCGTCGAGGCGCCGAGGTGCGGCGTGCAGATCACGTCGTCCCGCTCGAGGAGCGGGATCAGGCCCGGCGGTTCCTCCACGAAGACGTCGAGCGCGACGCCGCCGAGCTGCCCCGATTCGAGTCCGCGCAGGAGCGCCGCCTCGTCGTAGATGCCGCCGCGGGCGCAGTTCACGAGGAGGACGCCCTTCTTCATCTTGGCGATGACGGCGTCGTTCACGAGGCCGCGGGTCTCGTTCGTGAGCGGGGTGTGGACGGTGATGGCGTCCGCCCTCGACCAGAGCTCGTCGAGCGAGACGAGCTCCACGCCCAGCTCCGCCGCGCGCTCCGAGGTGACCATCGGATCGTAGGCGATCACCTTCATCCGCAGCCCGAGGGCGCGGTCGGCGACGATGCGGCCGATGTTGCCGAGGCCGATGAGGCCGAGCGTCTTGCCGGCGAGCTCGCGGCCCTGGAACTTGTTCTTCTCCCACTTGCCGGCGCGCATCGACGCGGTCGCCTGCGGGATCTTGCGCGCGATCGCGAAGAGGAGCGCGATGGCGTGCTCGGCCGTCGTCACGGCGTTGCCCGTCGGCGTGTTCATCACGACGATGCCGCGATGCGAGGCGGCGGGGACGTCGACGTTGTCCACGCCGATGCCGGCGCGCCCGATCACCTTGAGGTCCGTCGCGGCCTCGATGACCTTCGCGGTCACCTTCGATCCCGAGCGGATGACCAGCGCGTGGAAGCCGGGGATCGTCGCGGCGAGCTCGGCCTCCTTGAGGCCCGGCTTGTAGACGACCTCGACGTCTTTGGCGCTTCGGAGGATGGAAAGC
>Ga0182739_1004710_pt1 | contig 11123 bp, 8 predicted proteins | sample eDN5th30CBELigBY_FD_128873 | JGI IMG/M metagenome (GOLD analysis project Ga0182739, IMG submission 128873) | Enriched backyard soil microbial communities from Emeryville, California, USA - eDNA 5th pass 30_C BE-Lig BY (version 2) (version 2) | ecosystem: Environmental > Terrestrial > Soil >...
ATTTAGCCATTATAATGCTTATACAACAGCTCATTTATGGCTTCCCATTTTTCTTCATCCGACAGGGATTGGTCCATTGGAAAGAAACGACAAATTCTACTATGTTCTTCACCATCTATGGGACCATTAGTCTTTTTATAAGTAGCATAAAGGACTAAGCATTCTCCTGATGTTGTGATATAAATCTCTCTGTAGACTGTTATTTCTCCATCAAATTCCTCACATTCCTTAAAACTTGTTGCGAATATTCCACAAATGATTTCTCCACCTTTATTCAAAAAGTATTCATCATCATAATACTTCCCTTCTTGATCGACCCTAGCACTTTTACAGATAGGTTTAGCTGAATCATATTGTTGATCCAATATGATTGATAACAAACCCCCAAAATCAAAGTCAAACATATCGTATCTGTTCTCAACATAGCGAATTACATTATTTTTCATAGGAACTTCTCTCCCTTTTCTTGTTTTTTATTTTAATTTATCGTATTCCTTTTCCTTCATGCTTAATCTCCCATTATGGTTCTACCTTGTTTTGGTCCTGCTGTTCACTTGTTTACCCATAGCAGAAGATGAACGAAAGAACAGGATTGAATATCATACTATTTGATCTCAAACATTATCAAAATAGTAAGGTTCGAGTAGTGTCGAATCATTCATTTCAAAAATTCCATCCATTCCTCTTCAGTTAGCTGTTCAAAATGCTCAGTTAGAATTTCATCAACACTTTTATTCTTCTCAATTGCCAAATCCCAATAGTAGGGGTTATCGACAAACACTACTTCAACAATATTTTTTAAACCTAGCTCTTTACACAACTCTTTATTTTCCCTTTGAATCCAACGTTCTCCTACAACAACTGCAACTTTCTTCACCTTCTTTAGAGGGGAAAATATCCTTTTTAATCTTTTCTAAAGCCACAATGTCAACTACATCATCGCTTTTGTCTCTTTTTTGATACTTCCTTAACTCTTTTTTCGTTGTTGTCATGTCCTTAAATTTGATAAAGGACGCTTGTGTTCCCATGTTGATTCCTCCTAAAATTGTTTTGTTTGATAATTTATTTCACGAGTTTCCTTCTTGATTTCTTTCTCATTTTTTACTGGATTTCCAATAATTCGAAGGTTCCTGTAGTCAGGAAAAATGTGGTGTCTGGATTAGTTGAAGTCATTCATTTAACTTTGGTGGATCATCGAATAGAGGTTTTTGATTTAGTTTACGAGAAAGCGTATTGTACACTACAAACAATTCTCTTAAACTAAAATATTGTTTTTCGGAGATGTTACGATGTAACTTGTAATGCTCTTCATTACATTTTTGACAGAAACAGATTTCCTTTGTTGTGTTAAAGCATAGAAATCTACCATCTTTTGTGATAAAGATTTGCCTACTTTTAACGTTGTTGCTACTAGAGAATTCCTCTGATTCATAAACAAAGTGCCCTCTCGTTAATTCCCCATTCATTTCCATAAAGTATCCAACATCTTGCGAGTGCTCATTTATATTTTTTACGATTGGATCATGCTGTAACGCAATCTGCGATTGAATTTGCAGTTGGTGCATTTTTTCCGTTAGCGTCATCTCATCACTCTCCTTTTGATTTGTTTGAGTATTTTTTGATTCAACATTACTTTTCATAATTCAATTTCTCCTTTTCTATTTTTTGAAACAGCAACACCTTTAGCTTTCTAATTTCCTTCATTGCTAACTCTATTTTATTACCTTTTCTCCGCATTTAACATTTTCTTAGGTTTGACTATGTTTTAGTTACAGCCATTGAACCTTGTTTTCTTACCTTTGATTTATGGAAAGTCAATTCTTGTAAATGCGCTAAAGAGGGGGCAAGATTAATAGAGATAGAAGAAGACTGAAGTTAATTAAAGAAGGATCTGTTGCTTGTTGTATTTTTATCTTACAATGCAAAATTACTTAAATCTAATTTTTTATGTTCTATCCCCTTTGAATCTCTTTATAAAATAGACAAAGGATGGTACCCATAATCGGAACCATCCTTGTTTTTTACATCCAACAAATTTTATTTCCTCGCTACTCTATCCTGCTTATGATAGGCATATTCTATATATTCCCTTATACTTTCAATAGATTTTATACTTTGTAATTTCTCTAAAGGAATATACACTTCATTAGCTTTTAGTACATGTTTTCTAATAGAACTAATATCAAACTCAAGAAGCCTTTGAATCTCCACCTGTAATACCTTACCTAATGCAGTGCTTCTATAACCTGGATTAACGTGCAGGACAAGTGATTGATACGAAGCTGCAACTAATGTTGCAAACTTATATTTCTTTCCTTCAACATAATAGCCAATTGAAGCGGCCTTTGCTGAATCATCCACTATTACATTAGGAAGTTCGATTAGAAAAGAATGAAGTTTTTCTACAATGTCCTTATTTTTAAAATAATTCAGCTTGTAACTCACTCTCTACTTCCCCCATTAATAAAAGTACCCTATTTTCTATATATCATCATTAAGAAATTTGACGGTTGTTTAAACCATCATAAACTTCTTCAAACATATCATCCATTATGAATGTTCTAAATTCACTACTTTCAAGCATTTTCATAAAGAATTTCTCATTCTGAGACATTCGTGAAATAACAAAATCCAAAAAGGCTTTTTCATAAGAAAACTTGAAGTTCTCCTTTGAATTATTTTGTGCCTTTTGAGCCAAATCTTGATCCTTAATCATATCTTTAACAATTTGATCTCTGGATAATTTATCTGTCTCGGTAAATTCAGTTCCAAAACGGTCATTAAGCCGATCAATAATTGAGGAAAGCCTTTCTTTTTCCTCCTCACCTGATTTTCCTTTTCCATGAGTAGTTGGTTTTAATTCTGACTCACCTTGAACATTTAATGAAATACTACCTTCAAAAACTTTTTCATTTCGATAATATTCAAGGGCTACATCATCTGCCAGATAAACGCCCTCAGAAACATTTCTTGGCAGTTTCTTTAGCAGGTAGTTCAAGTAAACGTATAATTTATGTAGGTCAATATCAGCAAATGGCCCAATTTGTAAAATAAAAGAGTACGTCCGAATAAACTTAGTTGATGCACCTTTAAAATCGTCCTTTTGCTCCTTAGTTAATTCCTTATTATAACGATTTACAGCTTTATCAAGTATGGAATTTAGTTTCTCTTGTTTCTTTGATGTTTTCTTTTTCCCATCAAACTCTAATTTACACACTTCATCAACTTCTTCTTCTGTGTAAATCTGACACGCATCTAATTCTTGTTGTAAATCATATAAGATATTGGGATCAGTAGTGTTTTCTAGTCCAGTTACTTCGTAATAAGGTTGAAATGCACTTTGTATGTCTTCTGCATCATTCACAAAGTCAAGGACAAATGTGTCATTCTTTCCTTTGCAAGTTCTATTTAAGCGTGATAATGTCTGGACTGCCTTTATGCCATCTAACGGTTTATCAACATACATTGTGTGTAATAAAGGCTCATCAAATCCTGTTTGGTATTTTTCAGCAACCAATAGGACTTGATATTCATCTGTATGAAACTTATCTGGTAGCTCTTTTTCTCCAAATCCATTCATATCAGGCTCAGTATAGGATACACCTTTGTCTTCAACTGTCCCCGAAAACGCCACTATAGCCTTGAAATCATTATAGCTTTTTGAATTGATATACTTATCAAACGCTTGTTTATATCTTACAGCATGTAATCGGCTACTTGTTACTACCATCGCTTTTGCACGACCACCGATTTTATGTCTCGTTACCTGGCGATAATGTTCAACAATTATCTCCGTTTTCTGTGCAATGTTATGTGGATGCAGGGAAACAAATTTTGCAATTTGCTTTGTTGCTTTTCCGCTTGGCACTTCAGGGTCCTCTTCTATCCTTTTTGCAACTTTGTAAAATGTTTTATAGGTTGTATAGTTCTTTAAGACATCATGGATAAAACCTTCCTCAATGGCTTGTCTCATTGAATATACGTGAAATGCGTAGGGCTTTCCTTCTGCATCGTATGTTCCAAACTTCTCGATCGTTTTGGCTTTTGGTGTTGCTGTAAATGCAAAGAAGGATATATTATCTTGCTTTCCACTTTTTGCAATGGTTTCAGCAATTTTCTCTTCCATATCCTCCACATTTTCTTCCGCTAAACGATCAGCTTCATAGGCATCTTCCAATGTTTTATCAGATAAGATATTTGTCATTGCTGTTGATGCTTTACCACCTTGAGAGCTATGTGCTTCATCAATGATGATTGCATATTTACCTCTAGCAAACTCTCCAACCTTTTCAATTATAAACGGGAACTTTTGCAGAGTTGTTATAACTATCCTCGTTCCATTTGAAATAGCATCCGCCAATTGACTGGAATCTTTATCAATCTTTTCAACCATACCTGCCTTATGTTCCAACTGATAGACTGCATCTTGTAATTGTTTATCTAATACACGGCGATCAGTAATAACAATAACACTACTGAACATCGCTTGATCCACTTCGTCATGAAGTTTAGCAAGTCTATGGGCTAACCAAGATATACTATTCGTCTTACCACTACCAGCAGAATGTTGAATGAGATAGTTTTGTCCGACACCTTTCACATCAACATCTTTTTCAATCTTTCTGACTACATCTAGTTGATGGTAACGAGGAAAAATAACAGTCTCTTTTTTATCAAGAATTTCTCCTGTTGAGTCCTTTATATCTTCTTGCTTTAAATACACGAATCGGAATAGAATATCCAACAGACTGTCCTTTTGTAAAATATCCTTCCATAAATAGGATGTACGATAGTCATTATAAACAATAGGATTACCCTTTCCACCATTATTCCCACGGTTGAATGGAAGAAAGAATGTCTTCTCCCTGTTTAACCTCGTTGTCATAAAAACTTCATCCGTATCCACTGCAAAGAATACAATGGCACGTTTTTTAAAATCAAATAATAGTTCATTCGGTTCTCGATCTTTAATAAATTGCCTTTTTGAATCCTCTACGGTTTGATTTGTCAGTTGATTTTTCAACTCCATAACCCCTATTGGCAATCCATTCAATGATATTAGCATATCAATACTATTATTATTTTTGCTGCTATAATACACTTGTCTACTAACAGTAAAGATATTCTTTTCGTATAAGTCGAGAAGCATTTGGTTCATTGTACTTACTGGCTTATTGTAAGCTAGTTTTAAGGTTACGCCGTAATCCTTTATTCCATGCCGTAAGCAATCAATCATACCTCGCTTGTTGAGTTCCTTATTTAAACGCTCAATAATCTTTGCTCTATAGTTCTCTTTATATGCTTTTTGAAGACGTTCAAGAGACTTAGATTGTGTAGCTTCCAAAAATTGAAAGAAGACTTCAACATCAATAGCATACTTCTTAAATGCTTCCAGAGTTTTTCCAGATAGTTCTCTTTGAATATATCCCGATGCTATTAAATTGCTTTCAATATTTGCTTCAAACCCTTTTTCTGAAGTATCTATAGCCATAATTCTCCCCCCTTATGACATTACTTTCTTATACTCACGCACATCATTTTTGCCGGTAACTGCTTCGTAGATGAGAGATTGGCGGTATTCTATAAGTTTTTGAATTTCACTTTTTATAGACTCAATTAACATAAATACCTGGTTACTTACATTGTTCAAGTATTCTGCTATTTCTTTTTGCACAGTAAGAGGAGGTAGTAGTATCCTCAAACTTGCTAATATACTGCAATTCAAATTATCCATTGTTGATCCAACCGAATTCATTAGGAGCTGTTGTTTTACATACGAAGACGATAAGACAAATTTAAGAAATTCAGACTCAAATAATCCTTTTTTGGGTCTAATCAGCAAACACCCTGTTCCACATATCCAACCTTCTTCACATTCACTTATTAATGCAGCACGACCAATTTCTCCCCTTCTTCCAAAAATAATGTCCCCCTTTTTCATACGATGTCTATTTAATTCATTAGCCTTTTTTTCACTTATAGTAGACTCAAGATTTTCTGCAATTTCACCATTACGAATATTAACAGGGTTTATTACTGGAATTCCATTTTGAATATACTCATATGAATGTAATTGACTTCCAAATGGGCCAGTTTGAATAAACTCAGAAGCATATCTCATTTGGATTGACTTCCATAGCTCCTGTCCAACTGACTTTATTCCACGTTCTTTCATTTTCTCATCACTATGAAAACCCTTTGTAACTAATTCATTAATTATGGACTGTTGAAATTCTTTTAAAAGATCAATTTGTTTTTCTTTATCAGATATAAGAAGATCAATCTCCGAAGTTTTTTTATCAATAAACGAACTGATTAAAGATTGTTCTTCAATTGGTGGCTCTAATATTTCCAAATTCAGCAACTTTTCATTTTTTAGTGTCCACCTAAATTCTTGAGAAACTCCTTCCCCTAAACCAAATAAATATTCATTAAAATATAGCACTTGAATAAGTCTATTATAATAATCATTATTGACTTGAGTATTTGGCTTCAATATTGAATATGCGGGACTAATAACACCATCGTAAGGTGATGAATCCACAAATCCTGTTAACAAATCCATTGGATTTAATACAATATCTCCCTTATTTACTTTATTATAGCCCTCGTATGTTGTTGCTATTTGCCCGTGATTATTAGATATATCTCTTACCTTAATTCCCTTTTGAGTAAGTGACAATATAGTGGGGTTAGTTTCATAAGATTTTTCATTTTTCAAAGAAAAATTATGCTTAACTCTTTTCACTTTCCAATGTGAAGGTACCTTTCCAACCCATAAAATACCACTGTCCTTATATTCATTGTATTTTTGCATTATCGTATGTCCCCCAAAACTTTTTGAAGGTTTTTATTAATATTTAATTCCAAATCTTTTATCTCGTTCATTATTTCTGATGAACTGCGAAGCAATTTAAACTTATAAAAATGTTTTGTAAAATAAATCTCATAACCAATCTTTGTTTTAGATTCATCTATCCAAGCATCTGGTACATTTGGTTTAACTTCACGTTCTAAATACTCAAGAATGTCCTCTTTTAACGGCACATTTTCGGTATCCCGTAAATCAGGGTCTGCTTCAGGGTTACCCTTACTGTCTATACAAATATCGGCGGTTTCATCTTTTTCCGATAATGCTGCAAGAATTGCTTTGAGTAAAGCAGCACCAATGGTAAGACCTTTATCCTTGAATAGTTGTTTCAATCTTTTGGTAAATGCCTCTCGACTTTTATATAAAACGTCATCTTGAGTTGATAGAAGAGCTTCAACAATTTCTTTTTGCAGTTTGGTTCCTAACTCTATCTCTTTAAGTCCAGTTTCACCTTTCTTCTTTGATTTCGCTAAATTTACAAATGCTGTTTGGTTGTAGAGTTCTTTTACTCTCTTTTCATCTATCTTGAAATTTAACCGAAGTGGTCGCTCAACTGTAATCTTTTGATATCCAAAATCCTCATTATCAAAAATTTTGACATGCTCTCCATCTTTCAATTCTCCATAAAGCCGAACTATTTCAGCAATTTGTTCCTCCGATAATTCATTCCGTTTGCTACCCATGTTTTTCTTCATTTTTTTAAAGAAATCAACAGCATTTACAAGCTGAATTTTCCCTTTACGCAATGGGCTTTTATTATTTGTTAATATCCACACATATGTTGAAATACCTGTATTATAAAAGAGATCTGAAGGCATGGCTACGATTCCTTCGACTAAATCTTTTTCGATTAAATAGCGACGGATTTCACTTTCCCCACTCCCAGCATCCCCTGTAAATAAAGGTGATCCATTCATAATAATAGCAATACGGGAGCCCTTGGGATTCTCTTCTGAAACTGGCTTCATCTTAGAAACCAAGTGCTGTAGAAATAATAGTTGTCCATCACCAATCCGTGGCAACCCAGCTCCGAAACGTCCATTAAAACCAAGATTATCATTTTCCGCTTTTACTGCCTTTTCCGCAGGTTTCCATTCTACGCCATAGGGTGGATTGGAGATCCCATAGTCTACCAATAGATTTGGGAAGGCATCGTTGGATAAAGTATTCCCAAAACGAATATTCCTTGCCTCTTCGCCTTTGATTAAAATATCAGCCTTACAAATGGCATAAGATTCTTCATTTATCTCTTGTGCAAAAAACTCTAAGTCTGCTGTCGGATTTAGTTCCTTTAGATATTCTTGTGCGACAGAACCCATACCACCTGTACCGGCACACGGATCATATAATGTTTGTGTGATTCCCGGCTTTGTTAAGATTTCCTCGTCTTCCAAGAAAAGCAAGTTAATCATTAATCGAACAACTTCCCTAGGAGTGTAGTGGTCCCCGGCATCAGCGTGTTCAGAAAAACGACGAATTAGCTCTTCAAAAATGTAACCCATTTCAACATTAGATACTACATCTGGATGTAAATCCACTTCACTAAACCGTTTTACCACTAGATAGAGAAGATCATTACGCTCCATCTTTTCAATTTGTTTATCAAAATCGAAATACTCAATAATGTCTCTTGCTGTCTTAGAGAAACCGTTAATATAATCACGAAGGTTGTCCGCAATATTGTCAGCATCACTTAACAACTTACCGAAGTCATATTTACTTATATTAGAGAAATTCTGTTTTGCAGCTCGGTTCAATATCTCATCTCTTGCCTCTTCTGGTAGGCTTTTAAATTGCTCATATTTAGATAATACCTCTTCCTTTGTGTCAGCAAGAACAGAGTCAAAACGTCGTAATACCGCCATTGGCAGGACTACCTTGCCATAATCTTCAGGTTTATACGGACCTCGTAAAATTTCTGCAATAGTCCAAATAAAGTTTACTTTTTCTTGAAAGTTAAACATATAAATACTCCTTTTTAGTAACACTGTGTTTTTCATTTCTAATATGTACTATATTTATACTACCAAATTCCTACATAAATAATAAGATAGAAGGCTTTTAAATTATCCTTCTTTGAACATACGTTAAAAGGAAGCTGTATAAACTACAACTTCCCTCTTAATCCTATACGAATTTTTCCAGACCATACTTTTCCAACACTGTTTTTTTGTCTTTGAAGCCCCAAATTGCAAACTCCCTTGTTGACTTAAATTTGCTAGACCTCTTCACTGTATAATGTAATAGTTCCCTGAAATACTCAACATCAAAATTGGTTAATTTAGGGTCGGAACCATAACTCTTAATGAGTATATCTAGCAGCCTTCTAAGGAAGTTATCCATATCCCTTTTAATGCCAAACTTAATTTCTAGTTCATTTATTTTCGCCATTTTCAATTGTTCGCTTACAAGTCTGTACATCTCACCATAAATAGTTGTTTCCTTTGTAGATTTAATTCTTTCAACACTTTGTTGGGCCTCTTTATCCTGTAGATAAGAGCAAGTAATATCCTTCTTCGATTTTAAATGACACTGCATTACCTTCTTAACAATTTCATAATCCACCCCATGTTCAATAAAGTAAAGGAGGTCTTCCCTTGCTGTCCGAGGTTTTATTTGCTTCAATAAGACACTCTTTCCTCCTCGGCCAAATCGAACATATTCCCTCTTTAACCGAACATACATATTTGGATCATTAACGATTGCCATTAGAGCTTCCTTTGGTGTCATAGTAGATAACCCAGTATTATCTTCAATTAATGTTTTTTTCCCTTCTTCATCTATGACAATATCGCCTTTTGAAAATTCACATTGGTATCGTTGTTCCAACTCCCAGATTAGCCTATCTTGGTTTTTGTAGTTGTAGTAGGTCTTGTTTCGAATTAGTTCACTTTGAATCTTTGGTGATAGCACATGAATTTTTCCGTTTTGATCCGAAAACAAACTCGCTTGTTGTTCCATTTCATCTAGTCTAATCAAATATTTCGTTGGATTTTTCCGTATCTTCATAATGAGTTCTTTTGAGTTCTCTGCCTTTGTAATCTTTTCCTTCAACAATGTGTGATAAAGAAAAGCACTCTTTACCTGTGGAGATTCTGTCTTCTGAAAAAAGAGTCTAAAAGATTTGTATCTGTTTCTCAATCGGTGCGACATTTGAATGAGTCTTGTAGCCTCATGATTCATGGAATTGTGCGAACACAGAACCCAGGTTTCATCACATTCTTGATTATTTGTAATTGAAACTCCCGATGAAAGAACCGTTGTGCTTAGTATCACTTGAATGCCTTGAGGAATAACCCCGTTGTCAATTACCATTTTCTCCTCGTAGGTTCTTTCACTATCTTTTTTTGCTATTATCCCAATAGCATGGATATTCTGTTTCTGAAGTTCTTTGCAATAGTCTTCAATCCATTTAGTTTCTTCAATGAAAATAAGCAGTTTCCGTTCCTTATTAGAATTCACTGCTTCAATTATCGTTCTAAGAAATTGAGCCTTTAGTTCCTTAGTAGATTCATCAAGAACCGAGTATTTTGCTTCATAAAATGGGTTCTCATGATCAATTTGATTGATTTTGATGATCAAGTCATAATCACTTACATGAAGATTTTCAGGAGTAGCTGTTACATGAAGGGAAACCCCTTTCGCATCTAAAATTCTTCTTTCTGCAACGAGGTAATCTCTAACAGCATCTAATTTGAATGAGGCATCAGTAGTGCCAAGAACATGAACTTCATCAGTTACCATTAGAGTTGGAATTCCATCATTTGAAGGATTCATTTGTAGTTTGGATTCAATAATCTTTGGTGCATGGTCAATTGTGGTGAGGAAACTGGAATTATTTTTAACGATTCTTTCTCTTTCCAAGGAGGAATACTCATCGGAACCAGTCAACATCGTGGAGTACCCATCACTTTCAAAATCCCGCTTTAAATTGTTGATTAAAGCCCTTCTTGGACATGAATAAATGGAGAATTTATTTGAAGAGTGTTGGTTGGAGGTTGACGAATGGATTTGTTCATTGAGGGTGTGTATGATTCTTGTTATTGCATAGCTTTTCCCAGAACCTGTGTCGGCAACAAGCAAAAGTCTTTTTCCTCGATTCTCTGGGCTAAAGAGGATTTCTTGTAGCTTCATAAATGCTCCTTTATTTTCGTAAATTTTCCCTTTAATGTTCATTGTTACATCTGGTTGTATAGCAAATTTTTCAACGTAAGTGAAAATGTTTCCTGTTTCTATTCCGTATTTCCTTAGA
>Ga0182739_1004711_pt1 | contig 11123 bp, 11 predicted proteins | sample eDN5th30CBELigBY_FD_128873 | JGI IMG/M metagenome (GOLD analysis project Ga0182739, IMG submission 128873) | Enriched backyard soil microbial communities from Emeryville, California, USA - eDNA 5th pass 30_C BE-Lig BY (version 2) (version 2) | ecosystem: Environmental > Terrestrial > Soil >...
CGGATCCAGACGAGGGCCTTCTCCCCCGTCTGCAGCAGGTAGGCGCGCTGCCCGGCGACGTCGATCGAGTAGCCGCCGACCTCGCTGATCGCCTCCGTGGCGCCCGCGAAGAGCTCGGGATGGTGCTCGACGAGCCAGTGGGATCCGAACGGTCCCCCGTTCTCCTCGTCGGCGAAGAACGCGACGATGAGCTCGCGCTCGGGCAGCCGGCCCGAGGACAGGATGTCGCCGATCGCGGTGACGATCATCGCGTCCATGTCCTTCATGTCGACCGCGCCGCGCCCCCAGAGCATGCCGTCGCGGACCTCGCCGGCGAAGGGGTCGACCGACCATGCGGCCGCGTCCGCGGGCACGACGTCGGTGTGGCCGTGCACCACGAGCGCGGGAAGCGAGGGGTCGGCCCCGGGGACGCGGGCCACCATGCTCGTCCGGCGCGGCGCGGAATCGAAGTACTGCGGCGCGATGCCGAGGCCCTCGAGGATCGAGCCGAGGTACTCGGCCGCCTCGGTCTCGCCCTTCGCCTTGCCCTCGCCCCAGTTCGTCGTGTCGAAGCGGATGAGGTCGCGGGCGACCCGAGCGGTCGGGCTGAGGGCGTCGGCCATGCGTCCCAGTGTCGCAGGGTGCGTGGGGATTTCCGCGGGTCGAGTGCCCGCGAAGCGGGTGTCTCGAGACCCAGCATCGAAATCAGCTTCAAGCATTGATTTAAACTTTGCTGATCAGCGTCCAATTCGGTGGTCGGAATGTCGGTGGTCGAGGCTTGGATGGACGCATGGAGGCCTTCGACCGACTCGACGCCGCGGTGACTGCCGCCGTCGAGCTTCGGCGCGAGATCGCGCGACTCGAAGCGGCGTTCGCGCAGCGGGTCGATGCCGCGATGGAGGCGGCCGAGGAGCTGCATGCGCACGAGCCGGGCCGCGCTCGCGAGCTCGGGATGCGGGCCGTCCGCGCCGAGCTCGCGGTCGGGCTCCGCGTCTCGGAGCGGCAGGCGGAGCGCTGGGCGGTCGAGTCCCGGGCGCTCGTGCGGCGACTGCCCGCGACGCTCGCCGCCCTCGCGGAGGGGAGGATGTCGCGTCGCGCGGCGAGCCTCGTCGTCGAGACGTCCTGGGGCCTCGGGCTCGGCGACGGCGGACGCGATGACGCCGATGTCGCGGCACGATTCGCGGAATTCGACACCGCGGGTGCGCAGCTCGCTGCGCGGGTGCCGGAGCACCGGCTGCGGCCGCGCCTCGCACGGCTGCGCGAGCGGGTGCACGCCGTCCCGGCTGCGGAGCGGCACGCCGCCGAGGCCCTCCGGCGGCACGTGCGGGTCTCCCCCGCCGACGACGGGATGGCGTGGCTCACGGCCTATCTGCCGGCGGTCGAGGCGTTCGCGATCGTCGAGCGCCTGTCGGGCGTCGCGCTGGCGATCCAGAGTGAGCACGAGGATGACCCCGACCTCGCGGGCGACCCGGAGTCGTTCGGCCGGCTCCGCGCCGACCTGCTCGTCGACGCACTCCTCGGCGGACCGCGGATGGGCCGCTACGACCGCATCCGGCCGACGGTGGTCGTGACCGTCCCCGCGCTGACGCTCCTCGGGCAGGACGAGGCGGGGTCGCCGCCCGCGACGATCGAGGGCTACGGGCCCATCGATCCGGTGACGGCTCGGCGACTGACCGCCGAGGCGCCGAGCCTGTACCGACTGCTCACGGACCCGCATACCGGGGCGCGGCTCGATCTGTCGCGCACCGCCTATCGGCCGACCGCCGAGCTGCGACTATGGCTGCGACTACGGGACGAGACGTGCCGGTTCCCGGGATGCGGCCGAGCGGCCGCGCGCTGCGATCTCGACCACACCGTCGCCTGGGAGCATGGCGGGTCCACGACAGCCTCCAATCTCGCGCACCTGTGCCGCGGTCATCACACGCTCAAGCACCACACGGACTGGCGCGTGCGCCAGGACACGGACGGCGTCCTCACCTGGACGAGCCCGCTGGGGCGCGATGTCGATACAGTGACCGCGTGACGACGGCAGCCTTCGCTCCCCCGGCCATCGCATTCGGCCCCCGGTGGCCCGTGCCGAGCACGATCGTGCGGGACCAGGTCCTCGCGGTCGCCGCCGAGAACCCCGACCATCCGGCGCTCAAGGAAGGCCCGGTCACGACGTCGTACGCGCAGCTCGCGAGCGATGCGGCGACGATCGGCCGCTGGCTGCTCGATCACACCGACGTCGCCGACCAGCCGGAGCCGATCATCGCGGTCGTCGGCGGCCGCTCGGGCAAGCTGATCACGACGCTGCTCGGCATCTGGCGCGCCGGCGGCGTGTACCTGCCGATCGCTTCCGACTACCCGATCTCGCGGATCAAGTACCTCATCGACGACGCGAAGCCCGTCATGACCATCATCGATCACGAGACGACCGACGCCGACCTCGTCGCCGAGATCACGGGCCTCACCCCGTCCGTCGGCATCGACGAGGTGCTGCGCGGTCGTGCAAACGGCGCCGGCGACGCGGCCGTCGATGAGCGGCTCGACCCGCACCGCACCGGCAGCGCCGCCGCCTACGTGATCTACACCTCCGGGTCGACCGGCAACCCGAAGGGCGCGGTCCTGACGCACGGCAACGTGCGCAACTTCGTGGCGGCCCACCTCGTCGACGTCGGCCTGACGATGGTCGACCACCAGGGCTGGTCGGGGAACGTGTCGTTCGACGCGTCCGTCTCGGACATCTGGCCCGCGCTCAGCGAGGGCGCGACCGTCTGCATCGCGCCGCCGCATGCGAACGAGAACCTCCGCGTCCTCCTCGACTGGCTGCGCGACGACCGCGTCAGCTGCACGCTCGTGCCGACGGCCGTCGTCAACATGCTCTTCGGCCTCGAGGACGAGTGGTGGCACGAGCTGCGCCTGCGGGTCATGCTGACGGGCGGCGACCGACTCACGAGGCGCCCGCCCGTCGGCCTGCCGTTCACGTTCATCAACGCCTACGGGCCGACCGAGGCGACCGTCTGGACGACGCTGCGGCGCGTCCCGACGACCCCGCAGCGCGGCACGACGCAGGCGCCGTCGATCGGGCACCCGATCTCGAACACCTTCGTGACGATCCTCGATGAGGACCTGCGCCAGTGCGTCATCGGGCAGCAGGGCGAGCTCTGCATCGGCGGCGCCGGAGTCGCACGCGGCTACCTCAATCGGCCGGACGTCACGCGCGAGAAGTTCGTGCACGACTACTGGAGCGATCCCGGGATGGGCACGGTCCTCTACCGGACGGGCGACCAGGCGATCATGCTCGCCGGCGGCCTGCTGCAGTTCGTCGGCCGCTCGGACCGGCAGATCGCGCTGCAGGGCTTCCGCATCGAGGCCGGCGAGGTCGAGGCGGTCCTGATGAGCGACGAGCTCGTCCGGGAGGCGATCGTCAAGCGCCACGACTACGAGAACCTCGGCCCGCGTCTCGTCGCGTTCGTGACGCTGCGCGGGCGGGGACTCGAGTCTGAGCACCCCATCGAGGACATCCGCACCCGGATGCGCGACCGGGTCCCGGCGTACATGGTGCCGAACCAGTTCGTGATCCTGCCCGAGATGCCGCTGACACCCAATGGCAAGGTCGACGAGAAGGCGCTCGTGCCTCCCGCGCGCAGTCGCGAAGGGCTCGTCGCCGAGGACCAGCTCACGGTCGAGTACCGCGCACCGGAGTCCGCTGCGGAACGCCGTGTCGCCGAGGTCTTCGCCGACGTGCTCGCGATGGACCTCGTCGGCGCCGACGACAGCTTCTTCGACATCGGCGGCGACTCGCTCGCTGGCGTCGCCGTCATGGCGCGACTCGAGAAGTCCTTCGACACGACCCTGCCGACCGACGTCCTGCAGCAGGCCCCGACTCCGCACGACCTCGCGATGCTCATCACGGGCGACGTCGGCAGCGCGGCGGCCGCCGCCCCGACCTCGAGGGACTGGGACGTCGAGTCGCGGCACGAGCTGCGGGCCTCGACGCGCCGCCAGGCCCCGGAGGACGCGGCCGTGTTCCTCACCGGCGCCGGCGGCTTCATCGGCAGCGCCATCGTCGCAGAGCTGCTCGCCCGCGACCCGAAGCTGACGATCGAGGCCCTCGTGCACTCCCCTGCGAGCGGCGATCGGCTGCTCGAGCGCTTCCCTTCCGACCGAGCGCGGATCACCGTCGTCGTCGGCGACCTCGGCCAGCCCGGCTTCGGGCTGCCCGACACGACGCTGCGCCGGCTCGCGGAGCGCACGCGGGCGGTCATCCACACCGGCGCCCAGGTCAATCACTTCAAGACCTACGAGGCGCTCCGCGCCGACAACGTCGAGGCGACGTCGGTGGCGGCGGACCTCGCCTGGTACGCGGGCGGCGGGACCGTGCCGCTCGTCTTCACCTCGTCGATCTCGGTCGACGACGGCCTGGAGCCCGGTGAGCTGAGCCCGAACGGCTACGCGCGCGGCAAGCAGATCGCCGAGCGGCGACTGCAGCACGCGGGCGAGCAGGGCCTGCCGGTCCGGGTCGTCCGGGTCGGTCGCGCACTGCCGGCGAGCCATGGCGGGCCGTTCAACCCGAACGACACGCTGCAGATCTTCTTCGGCGCGTGCCTGGCGCTCGGCGCGACACCCGAATGGCGCTTCTCCGAGGCGGCGCATCCGGTCGACATCCTCGCGCGCAGCATCGTCGACGCCGCCCTCGAGGTCGAGCCGGCGGCGGGGTACGAGGTGCGCTACCCGCCCATGGCGGTCTGGTCGTCGCGCGCCTTCCTCGACGCGCTGCAGCGGGCAGAACGCGATCACGGCCGCGAGCTGCGACCGGTCGGCTGGGACGAGTGGGTCGGGTTGCTCCAGGCCGACGGCGGGGTGACGGCGCAGCGGGCGATCGCGCTCCTCAGCGCGAACACCGCCGAGGACCTGACGACGGACAACGAGGCGGCCACCGCGGCGTACATCGCGCGGCTCGGCGGCCAGCGAGTCAGCGACTGGACCGCGTTCGACGCCGCCTACTACGACGCGATCGCCGCCGAGCTGGTGCGCAGCTCCGGGCGATGATCGTCGGAATCGGCGTCGACATCGTCAGCGTCGAGCGGTTCACCCGGCACGCGAGGCAGTCCCCGGGGCTCCTCGCTCGGCTCTTCCGCGAATCGGAGCTCGTGAGCGAACGCGGCTCGGCACTCGGCTGGCCCGCGCTCGCCGCGCGCTTCGCCGCGAAGGAGGCCGCAGCGAAGGCGCTCGGGGTGCCGCGCGCGTTCGACTGGCACGACTTCGTCGTCGCGCGCGATCCTTCGGGGACGCCGAGCCTCGAGCTCTCGGGGCGCGGCGCTGACGAGGCGCGACGGCTCGGCGTCGGCACCTGGCGCCTGAGCCTCACGGAGAACTCGGGGTTCGCATTCGCGACGGTGATCGCCGAGACCTGAGCGTCAGCGCGGGGTCAGGGACTCGAGCCACTCGTCGAAGGTCTGGCGACCGAGCACTGCCGCCGGTCCCGGGATGAGACTGCCGTCGGCGAGGACCCGGCCCATGCTCCCCGGGAGCTTGACCTCCAGGACGCGGCCTTGGGTGCCGGTCGCGCGAAGGTATCGGCGCACGAGGTCCGCCATCCGCTCGATGCGGGGCCCGCCGAGGTCGGGCACGAGCCCCTGCGGTCCGCCGGCGGCGATCCCGACGAGCGCCGTCGCGACCTCGGTCGCCGCGACGGGCCGGCACAGCATGCGCGGCGCCAGATAGACCCCGAGCACCGCGCCTCGGCCGACCGTCTGCGCGGCGAACTCGTGGAACTGCGTGGCCCGCAGCACGCTCCAGCCGGTCCCCGAGTCGAAGACGAGCTGCTCCTGGACCGCCTTGCCCGCGTAGTAGCCCGAGTCGGCCTTCGCCGCGCCGACGATCGACAGCGCGATGTGATGCGGGACTCCGGCACGGCGTTCTGCGTCGAGCAGGTTCTCGGTGACCGTGCCGAAGAACTCGACCGCGACCTTCGTCGAGAGCGTCTGGGTCGAGGACACGTCGATGACGGCGTCGCAGCCTTCCAGGATGCCGGCCAGGTCGTCCGGTCGTGTGAGGTCGACGCCGGTCGCGCGGCTGATGGCGATGGGCTCGTGCCCCGCATCCCGGGTCGCCTGGACCACGTGTCGGCCGACCGCGCCGGTCGCACCCGCGATCGCGATGCGCTTCATGAATGGGCCTCCTTCGAACGTCATGTCGATGATGCCCCCTTCGGGGCGGGTCGTGTGGCCTCCGCAGGGGCGCGCCTCATCCGACCTGTGCAGTGACGCCCGGACGACGGAACGGCCCCTGATCCTGGGACTCGCATCCCGGATCGGGGGCCGTTCTCATTCTGTGCGCGAGGGGGGACTTGAACCCCCACGCCCTTACGGGCACTAGCACCTCAAGCTAGCGCGTCTGCCATTCCGCCACCCGCGCGCAGTCGCTCCCGCGGGAGCAACGAGGGTCAATGTTAGCACCCTTCGACTCGCCTGCGGCTCGCTCAGGGAGCGGGCGACAGCGCCGATTGCGCCGCCTGCGCGGTGACCAGGATCGGGTAGTGGTCGCTGCGGCCGCGACGCAGCGTCTCGACCGCGAGAATGTCCATTCCGCGGGCCGTGACGAAGTCGAAATGGCCCTTGACGAGCTTGAAGGTCTCATAGGTGCGCTTGTCGGAGAGCACGAGGTCGTAGCCCGCCTGGTTGAGCCGATCGCCGAGGCGGTTGTGGAAGAGCGGGTAGTTGTAGTCGCCGACGAGCAGGGCCGGCGCCGTCGTCGACAGCCGGTCGAGATGCTCGTGCGCGGCGATGATCTGCTTGCGGCGCAGCGAGTTGCGCGAGGTGAGCGGTGCGGCATGGAACGAGCCGAGGACGAGATGCTCGTCCGTGTCGACGTCGCGCAGCAGCGCGCCGACGAGGCGCTCCGGGGTGCGTTCGAACATGAGGTCGTGGACCGATCGCTTGAGGGCGTAGGCCTCCGAGTCGGCCAGCTCGAACCGCTCGGTCCGGTGGTAGACGGCGAGTGCGAGGTCGTTGCGGCGGGTGTGCTCCGACAGCGTCAGGTGCCCGATGTGCTCCGGGAGGGCATGCGCGTGCACCTCCTGAAGGCACAGCGCGTCGAGCTCCGGATCGCTCGACACGATTCCCGCGAGTTCCCCGATCGCCTTGCTGTGCAGCAGGTTGTAACTGATCACGCGGAAGGCCACATTGGCACGATACCCGTCACATGTTGCAGACATATGACGGCGGTACGCTGACGACGTGAGCACCTCGACCCCTGACATCTTCGACATCGGCGTCTCGACCATCGACGGACGGGAGACGACGCTCGCCGACTACCGCGGCAAGACCGTGCTCATCGTCAATGTCGCCTCGAGGTGCGGCCTGGCCCCCCAGTACGAGCAGCTCGAGGCGCTCCAGCGCGAGTACGGCGACCGCGGGTTCACGGTCCTCGGCTTCCCCTGCAACCAGTTCATGGGCCAGGAGCCGGGGTCCAACGAGGAGATCCTGGACTACTGCTCGACGACGTGGGGCGTGTCCTTCCCGATGTTTGACAAGGTCAAGGTCAACGGCCCCGGCGCGCACCCGCTCTACAAGGCGCTCAAGAAGACCAAGGATGAGTCGGGGCTCGGCGGGCTCGTCGCCTGGAACTTCGAGAAGTTCCTCGTCTCGTCCGATGGCACCGTCCGCCGCTTCCGCCCGCCGACCAAGCCTGATGCGCCGGAGATCGTCGAGGCGATCGAGTCCTCGCTGGCGTGACCCGGCTCACCCTGATCCGGCACGGGCAGACCCCGTCGAACGTCCTGGGTCTGCTCGACACCGGCGCGCCCGGGCCCGGCCTGACCGAACTCGGGCACCAGCAGGCCTCCGCCCTCCCCCGGTTGCTCATCGACCTGCCGGTTGACGCGGTCTACGTGAGCAAGCTCGTGCGCACGCACGCGACCGCGCTCCCGCTCGCCGACGACCGCTTCATCGACCGGATCGAGCTGCCCGGCATTCACGAGGTCGAGGCCGGCTCCCTCGAGATGCGCGGCGACGATGACGCCGTCCGCCGATACATGTCGACGGCGTTCGCCTGGGGCGCCGGCGACCTCGACGCGCGCATCCCGGAGGGGCCGGACGGCTACGAGTTCTTCGGCCGCTACGACGCCGACATCGAGCGCGCTGTCCGCGAGGCGAGCCACCCCGTCATCGTGAGCCACGGCGCGGCGATCCGCATCTGGGTGGGTCGCTCGGCGACGAACATCGACCCCGAGTTCACCGCGGTCCACCACCTGCCGAACACCGGCGTCGTCGAGCTGGAGGGCGAGCCGGGCAACTGGCGCCTGCTGTCCTGGCCGAATGCGCCGGTCACCGAGCCGGACCCGATCGACTTCGAGGTCGATCTGCCAGAATGACGCCATGGCCGAGAACGTCTTCAGCGACAACGCGGATGCGCGGCGCTACGAGCTGCACGTCGACGGCGAGCTGATCGGCACCGCGGACTACGCGATCAGCGGGGACACCGTGGCGATCACGCGCGTCTACACCCGTCCCACGCATCGCGGTCAGGGCCTCGCGTTCCTGACGACGGAGTACGCCGTCGACCGCATCGTCGGCGACGGGCGCAAGGTCGTCCCCGTGTGCTGGGTCGCCGAGCGCTGGTTCGGCGCGCACCCGGAGCGCGCCGACGCCCTCGCCTCGAGCGTCTAGGTCTCAGGCCCACCACGCCGGCTGCAGCACGACGCGCACGTCGACGCCGGCCGAGTCGAGCGCCTCGCGGGTCTCCCGCCTCGCCGGCTCGTTCGCGGCGGCGACCAGCTGCAGGTCTCCCGCGAGGTCCGCGACGAGCACGACCAGGTCGGATGGGCGCTCGACCTCGGATGCGTCGGGCCAGCGGAACGCGTCGGTCGCCGAGCCCACATCAGAACGCCAGTCCTGCTCGGCGAGCGCGGTCAGCACCTCCGCGAGTCGCGCCCGAGCGATGACGAGATAGACGCGCTGCTGGACCCGATTGGTCCGAACGCCGACCGGTGCGGAGGGCGGGCGGGGTGCGGCGGCCCGCGGGACCCGTGCCGGCCCGGAGCCGGCTCTCGTGGTGCGCGGGCGCTCGGGTGCTCGCCTCGGCGAGCAGACGTCGCACACGTCGAGCGCAAGGCCGTGGATGCATTCCGTCACGTCTCCATCCTCCCCCATTCGGGGCGGACCCAAACTGGGTGTGGCGTGGCCCCTATCCCGGCAGGGGTGGCAGTTCCTAGGATCGAACCGTGTCGGTCACGGGTGGACCCCAGGACGACGCTCCCACGGAGCGGCCCTGGCGTCCGCTCTGGTGGTGGTTCATCATCCACGGCACGGTGGTCGCCGCCTGGGGCCTCTTCGCCCTCGTCTCGCCCGTGCGCGGTGCCGAGGGATGGATCCTCGATGGCATCGCCTACGGCGTCATGCTCGTCCTCGCGGGCGCGCAGCTCGTCGTCCAGGGGCTCGGCTGGCGTCGCTACGGCCCCGGCTGGATCGGGATCTTCCTCGGCGGGATCATCGGGATCCTCTTCGCCGTCGCGTGCTTCATCGCCGCCGCGCTGGGGAGCGCGGATGCGATGTTCTGGGTCGTCATGGTGTTCCTCGCGGTCGAGGGCACGGTGTTCATCGCGGGCACGTTCCGCGGTCTCGTGTTCCGCAACTGGGGCGTGCTCATGGGCGGCATCATCTACCTCGCGCTCGTCGTCATGCTCGTCCTGCGCTTCACGATCGATCGCGACTTCGAGATCCTCGACCCGGTGTGGGGCGCGCTCGGCCTGCTCTACGGCTTCGCGATGATCGCCGCCGCGATCCAGGTGCGGCACAGCGCGATCGCCGAGGGCGGTCGCGCGCGCTAGTCGGGTCGGTGCCCCGGCAGCAGCCGTGCGGGCGTCACGGCGGCCCGGCCGAAGCGCTCGCGGGCGCGATCGACCGCCTGCTCGGCCTCCCGCCAGGAGTCGTCCTCCCACAGGCCGGACTGCCCCGCGCCGAGCTCCGCGCGCACCCCGATGAGACGCACGGGCGGGATCGGCCCCTCGGCGTCGAGGAGGGCGACGGCGGCCTCGTGGATGGCGTGCGCGACGTCGGTGGGCTGCGCGAGGGTCCGCGCGCGCGTGATCGTGCGGAAGTCGCCGAAGCGCACCTTGATCGAGACGGTCTTCGCCTGCGCGCCCGCCCGGCGCAGTCGCGAGCCGACGTCGTCGGAGAGTCGCAGCAGCACACCGCGGAGCTGCTCGCCGTCCGAGACGTCCTCCTCGAACGTCGTCTCCCGACCGATCGTGACGTCATCGCGTTCCGTCACGACGACGCGCGGGTCGATCCCGTGCGACAGCTCATGCATCTTCTGCGCGACGGCGTCGCCGAGGACGCGGCGCAGCACGGGCATGGGCGTGTCTGCGAGCTCGCCGACCGTCGCGATGCCCCGGCTCGTGAGCCGCTCCTTCAGCTTGCCGCCGATGCCCCAGAGCGCGTCGACCGGCAGGGGGCGCAGGAACGCGACCGTCTCGGCGACCGGGATGACGAGCAGGCCGTCGGGCTTCGACCGGCCGGACGCGAGCTTCGCGACGAACTTCGTGCCCGCCGCGCCGACGGAGGCGACGAGCCCGGTCTGCTCGCGGACGCGGGTGCGGAGCAGCTCGGCCGCCTCGCGCGGGGAGCCGATCGCCCGCCCGGCGCCCGCGACGTCGAGGAAGCCCTCGTCGATGCCGACCTCCTCGACGAGCGGCGTGATCGTGCGGCAGATGTCGAAGAACACCCGGGACCAGTGCTCGTAGCGGTCGCGGTGCGGCTCGACGACGACGGCGTGCGGACAGCGGCGCAGCGCCACGGCCATCGGCATCGCCGAGTTGACGCCGTAGCGCCGGGCCTCGTACGTCGCCGCCGTGACGACCGAGCGGGGCGAGTCGCGACCGACGATGACGGGCTTGCCGCGCAGGTCGGGCCGGTCGAGCAGCTCGACCGAGGCGAAGAACGCGTCGAGGTCGGCGTGCAGGATGGTCGCGCCCGCATCATCCGCGCCCGCGTCGCTGATCAGCCGATCGCGCCCGTCCTGTCGGCCCATGCAGGCATTGTCTCCGATACTGGAGACATGCACCCGTGGACACGGTATGTCGCGCTCGGCGACTCCTTCACGGAGGGCATCGGGGATCCGGAGCCCGGCATCCCCGGCGGGCACCGCGGCTGGGCCGA
>Ga0182739_1004712_pt1 | contig 11122 bp, 14 predicted proteins | sample eDN5th30CBELigBY_FD_128873 | JGI IMG/M metagenome (GOLD analysis project Ga0182739, IMG submission 128873) | Enriched backyard soil microbial communities from Emeryville, California, USA - eDNA 5th pass 30_C BE-Lig BY (version 2) (version 2) | ecosystem: Environmental > Terrestrial > Soil >...
ATCTTCAGCAGGGTCGGTCGTCCCGTTGCCCAGACTGCGACCGTGTCCAGCATCCCGGAGAATTGGCTCTTTTGGGATATCGCGCTTGATGACCATGATATAGCGCAGTTGCGTAGTCTCATCGACGCGATCGCAATACGCAACTCCTGCCGATCGGCATGAACTAGACGTTCCAGCTTGATCGCGTATGTCGGATGATCCGGCCTTTCGAGCTGCAGGTATGTGCAGGATCGGGATCGGCAACATTTCCTTCAGTGCTGGTACTTATCTTCACCTCGATCGAAATCGGTGCTGAAGCGAACTTATGCAGATCAGATTTCCCGCGAAATCACCACTGCAACATCTGTATGAATAAAGTCCTGGCCCTTGAATCGCGGCGGCGGTGCTAGACTCTTTGCGAGCGCGTGGGCCGCATCGACCGAACGCTTCGGACGTCTTGCGTGGATGCTCCTCGTTGAATGGCGAGATGCGAATGTCGTTCTCAGTGAGGAAATTCCACGCATTTTCCTCCCCTTTTGGGCCGCGCCGACGGCGCAATACGATGGCATATTCATGCGCATTAACAGCGGACATCGTGAGATTGTCGGCGTCTTGAATCGCACGGGCGTGGAGGAGAGCATCATCCTCGTCCTCAAGGATGGCAACCGCTGCGGAGGTCTCGACGACTATCATGGCTCGTTAAGATCGTCCAAAATCTCTTTTGCTGGGCGTGGATCGAGTAGCGGGAGAGAAGATACCTTTCTCCCAAGCGCCATCATCTGCTCGACCGTCATCCGGCACCTGGCGGCTTGGTCAGTGTGTATGCCGAGCTCTGTTACCTCACGCTCGTGCGTTGCACGAATGAGTTCCTCGGGTCTGCGACCAACGCGGGCCGCGACCTTGCGGGCAAGCTGTTCGGTATCGTGTGTGAGCTGCAACATCGTCGTTCTCGAATGGGTCATCAAAATGCCGTGGATATGGGCATTGCAGAAGAGCGCACTCAGTGACGGCACCTTCCCGAGCTTTACAACTGTAAAGTCCTTGCGCCTTAAAATCGCAGCTGAGAACAACGCCCTTGTAGAATCGGAGCGCCTCTGTCAATTCTGACGGAAACGGCCTCATATCGAGCCGATAACCGTCAAGAGGATTGGATGCTCAACCCGACTTCCCGCAACGTCAGAGATACCGCATCGAAGATCGAGGCCTACACTTCGAAACTTTCGGCGGAGCTCCAGGATATGCGTGAGGCCGTCTATCCTCCGACGGCGATGAAGACCTTCGCGCGCACCTTCTCGACGCTCGATCTGGTCCGCCTCCTAAAGGTTCCCGAAAGCACCCTGCGGCAGCTGACCATAGAAGGCAAAGGGCCACAGCCGGAGAGAGCGGACAACAACCGTCGCACCTATACAGTTGAGCAAGTAAAGGAGTTGCGTGCGTTCCTCGCCGCTCTTCGACCAGACGAAGCTGGAGAGCTGCTGCCCTATCGACGTAGCGGAGAGAAACTGCAGGTCATCGCCACTGCGAATTTCAAAGGTGGCAGCTCCAAGACTACGACCTCCATTCATCTCGCGCATTTCCTCGGTCTGCAAGGCTATCGGGTTCTGTGCATCGATCTTGATCCTCAGGCCTCGATGACAGCGCTCTTTGGTATCCAGCCAGAATTCGATCTCGGTGAGAATGAAACCGCCTATGCCGCCATGCGCTACGACAACGAGCGCAGGTCGCTTTCGGACATCATCCGCCCAACCTATTTTCCTGGCGTCGATCTTGTGCCAGGCAACCTCGAGCTCATGGATTTCGAGTTTGACACCCCGTCGCACCTGACGTCGCGAAGCCGGGATGACCTCGGTCTCTTCTTCGAGCGACTGGGCAATGCGCTGTCACGTGTCGAAGACCGTTACGATATCGTCATTCTCGATACGCCGCCGTCGCTCGGCTATTCAACGCTTGCGGCCCTCTATGCGGCCACGTCACTTATTGTCACGGTCCATCCTGCCATGCTTGATGTGGCATCGTGCAACCAGTTTCTCATCATGATCTCCGATCTTTCGGAGGTTCTAAGGCAGTTCGGCGCCCGCTTTGAGCACGATTTCTTCCGCTTTCTGCTGACCCGTGTGAATCCGAACGATGGACCGCAGAAATACATGTCCGGCGTCATGCGCCGACTGTTCGGCGATGATGTGCTCGTGTCAGAGGCTCTAGAATCAACCGCGATCGCCGGTGCGGCCGTCGCTAAGAAGTCCCTCTACGAACTTGAAACCGGCGAAGTCGGCCGGGAGGCGCTTAAGCGCGCGCTCGAAAGCGCCGATCGCGTTAATTTCGAGATCCTGGGTCTGGTCCATAAGGTTTGGAAACGCAGCGTATGAGAAAAAGCATCCTTCAGAGAATGGCTGATGCCGAAAACCGCGGGGAGGCGGTGCCTGCGGCCGATGCGTCGGAGAAGGCGCCGCCCCCTCGTCGACATTCGTCACCGGTGATCTCCAATGTTGGCCGAGTGCTGACGCAGTTGACCGAGGACAGCATCGTCTCCCTCGATCCAGACAAGGTCGAGCGCTCGCCGTACAAGGACCGCTTCGATAACGATGGGGAGGCCGAGGCGGAGCTTGAGACACTGAAGGCCTCGATCGCCAGCGAAGGGCAGAAGATACCGGTCCTCGTTCGGCCACACCCCAGCAAGAGCGGTCACTACCAACTAGCTTACGGATACCGCCGCTGGGCGGCCATCAAGGCCCTGATGGCGGAGGCCGAGCGGCCGGAGACGATCAAAATCAAAGCCTATGTCCGCAACCTCAGCGACCGCCAGCTGATTGAGGAGCAATCGCTCGAAAACGGCGTGCGGGAAAACCTCACTTGGATCGAACAGGCGATGTGGGCGGTGCAATTGAAGAGCGCTGGCCTGTCGCATCGGGCGATTTGCCCGGTGCTCGGGATATCTGAGGCGGCAGTGTCGCACCTGTTCCGGGTCACGGCCGTCATTCCGGAAGACATCGTCTTCGCTATCGGCAGGGCGAAGGGCGTTGGCCGCCCAAAATGGACCGCCTTCGCGGAACTGCTGAAGGATGCGGACAGAATGGCGGCGGTCCGAAAGATCCTCCAGACGCCAGCGTTCCAGAAGGCGGAGAGCGCCGAGCGCGTCACCCTAGCGATTCGCGCGACCAGTGGAGTGCCAGCGGATGATGCAGGGCGAAGCGAAACGCTCGTCTTCTCCCTTGGCGAAAGGGTCTTCGGCCAGATGAAACGAACCTCGTCGGGAGCGATGGTCACCATTCCGAAGCAGGAAGCAGCTTTCGCACACTGGCTCGCGGCGCGGATGCCGGAGCTGATGCGTGAATACGATCAATCGGCCGATCCCGCGGAATAGGCGGATCGTACAAGAACTAACCGGTCGAGAAGGAGAGACCCGCAAAAGAAAAAGGCCCCCAAAACGTCGCCGCCGTGGAAGCCTTCCTCTGATCTAAGCACCCAGAGATTCGCATTTCCACGAATCACAGTCAAGAGTCTTTGGCGCCATTTTGGTGAGCGGATTTCTTTTGCCTTTTGAAAGGTGAAGGAAAATGCAGAGCGAGAATGTAACGACGCCCTTTGGGCGGCGGCCGATGTCGCTTGCCCTCGTGAAAGGGCAGGTGAGGGCAGCCGAAATCAAGAGCGGCAAGACCGCCGATAAATGGAAAATCTTCCGGGACGTCAGCGAAGCCAAGAGTGTGCTCGGCCTTGGGGACCGCGCTATCACGGTCCTGGATGCGCTTCTCACGTTCTACCCCCATATCGAATTGGCGGAAGGGCAGAGCCTCGTGGTTTTCCCTTCAAATGCTCAGCTGTCAGTCCGCGCGCATGGGATCTCCGGCACAACGCTTCGTCGTCATTTGGCGGCGCTCGTGGATGCCGGCCTTATCCATCGTCACGACAGCCCGAACGGGAAACGCTACGCACACAGAACCAGGTCCGGCGAGATCGAGAAAGCGTTTGGCTTCAGCCTGGCGCCTCTTCTGGCGCGTGTAGAGGAGCTCGCCCATTTGGCACAGCAGGTTGCCGAGGAGCGGCGTCTGTTCAAGCGCGCTAAGGAAGCCCTATCGATTTGCCGCCGTGACGTCCGCAAGCTAATCACAGCGGCGATCGATGAGGGGGCTGACGGTGACTGGGAAGCCATTGAAGCGATGTATGTCGCTCTTGGGACTCGTCTTCCCCGCGCTTCAAACCGGATTGAAACGGAAGCTGTACTCGAGGAAATGACGATGCTGCGGGATGAGATCGTCAACATCCTGGATATGCAGTTAAATTCACAAAAAACAGATGGCAATGATGTTCAAAATGGTTGCCACATACAGAATTCAAAACCCGAATCCATCAATGAACTTGAACCTCGCTCAGAAAATGAGCAGGGTGCGGTGCGGAACCAGGAACCGAAGCGGATCACCGAGCCGTTGAAGGCATATCCGTTGAGCATGGTGCTGAAGGCTTGCCCGCAGATACCGGATTACGTGCCGGGTGGAGGGCAGATTAGGGGTTGGCGCGACGTGATGGCAGCCGCGGTGGTCGTACGGTCAATGCTTGGCGTCAGTCCGTCGGCCTATCAGGAGGCCTGCGAGGTGCTTGGGCCGGAAAATGCCGCCGTCGCCATGGCCTGTATCCTCGAGCGTGCCGAGCACATTAATTCGGCCGGTGGCTATCTGCGCGATTTGACGAGAAAGGCGGGGAGGGGTGAATTCAGCCTCGGGCCGATGCTGATGGCCGCAATGAGGGCGAACGGTACGGACAGAAAGTCCGCGTGACGGTCGAGGGACAGCAGCTTAGCTTGTTTCCAACGGTATTGCGTGAAGGGGTTGATCACTATGGGATCTGGTGACGGATTCTCGTGCGCGTCGTGGCTCTGATCCGGGCGGGGGCTTCTATGAATATGGCGTTGTTGCAAGCTGCCGGCTGTTACCCAAGAGCGTTTAGTCCTGGGGGAGTAGACCGTCGAATACTTCCAGTAGGGCATCAACGATGGCCTGGCCAAGCGCATTGGCTGTCTCGGCAATTGCCGCGTCACCCTGATCGCGCGCGGCAAGCGCCAGGTTACCGCCTTGCTCGGCGACGATGGCTTTCGCCCGTTCAATGGCCCACTGGGCGAAGTCGCTGCGGTTCGATATCGTCATCGTTTCGGTTTGCTCGGTCATTTACTGTTTCTTTCACGATTGGCGGCAAGGTCGAAGTGCGCGGTTTGTATTGCGTCCGCGCGTGTCTTACGCCGTTGGAGCTTCAAGGCGTATCGAATTTTCGACCCGAGGCAAGCTTCCTTCTTGAAAGATGGTGCAGCGCAACATAGATTATGTCCAGTCAGCATCGCCTTCCTCCTCCCAGGCGATTCTGCTGCGCTGACAACGCTCCTCCTCCCAAGTTGTCAGCAGGAATAGAAGCCCGGTGCATCTCCTCCCGCGCCGGGCTTTTGCATTCAGTAGCCTTGGGAGTTCTAACGTCCGGAGCACTTTACTCATAAGGGCCAAGAGGGGAGGGGTCTACAATCGACCAGCGGCCTGGATAAGGTGACAGCGGCGATGTTAGCAATCGTGGGCAAAGGCCCGACGGCCACGAGCAAGCAGCCTTGTTTCCCAGAGGCTAAACTCGGAAGAGCGGCGTCAGTGGGCGTTTCTGAAGGAGTCCACGTATTGCCTTAGACGGTGACGTAACCTATATATCCCAAAGTATCTATATCATTCAGGATATGAAATGACGGAATGGAAGGTTGAACTTCATGACCGCTTCAAAGGCGAGATCATTGACCTTCCAACCGATGTCCGAGTCGAATTGCTCGCGCATCTGGTGCTGCTTCGCGAGAAAGGCTTTCGACTGGGAAGACCCGAGGTCGACACGCTCGAAGGCTCCAAGCACGCGAACATGAAAGAACTGCGCGTTAAGGTGTTGAAGGTGCAATGGCGGTTTGCCTTTGCCTTCGACCCGGCGCGAAAGGCTGTGGTTCTCTGCGGTGGCGCGAAGAACGGTGTGAGCCAGAAACTCTTCTACAAACGCCTGATTGATCTGGCGGACAAACGGTACGACGAGCATCTGAGCGAGTTGGAGACGAAACATGGACGATCTTGACAGGCTGATTCAGTCGCTTCCCGAGGACGAGCAGCGTGCCGTTGCCAAGCGCAGCGAGGAGCTTGTCACGGCCCATAACTTGCGCGAGTTGCGGTCGCTTGCCGGTCGGACTCAGGAAGATGTTTCCGCGCGAACCGGTTTTAAGCAGACCAACGTCTCGCGGCTCGAGAAGCGCGCGGATATGAAGCTCTCGACACTTCGTGACTATGTCGAGTCACTCGGTGGGACTTTGAAAATCGTGGCGGACGTCGCGGGCAAGAAGGTTGATCTTTCCAGCATCGCAGAGCGTTCCCGACACGGTTCCAAGGTCTGAGCAGATCCACTGACAGGGGAGGGGGAAGTCTATAGCCCTGCTGCTTTCGTCAAGTTGACGCGGAAGCGATCACGTCGGCGCTGGTAGCGCCGCGTCATCTCCGCCGAGGCATGGCCGAGCTGCTTTTGAACATGTCGCTCGTCGACCGCAGCGGAGGACGCGAGACCGGCGCGCAGCGAATGGCCTGCAAACTTCTCCCCGCGCTCGGCCTCGGATAGGTCGCCGCGCACACCGGCGGCAAGCGCCGTCTTCTTGACCAAGCGCGCCACTTCCTGGTCGTTCAGCCGATCCGGCCCGACGGTCTTGCCCTGGCCGGTGACCCGGCGGAAGAGGGGACCTTTGGCGATCTTCGCGAACTTGATCCAGTTTTCCAGCGCCGCGACGGGGCAGGTGGCGTCGGACGAGCCGCGGCCGACCTCGACCTCGCGCCAGCCGGTTTTCCCACGCAAGGTCAGAAGCGCCCCCTTGTCGAAGATTTCGATCCAGCCACGACCGTCTTCCGTCTGGTCGCGACCGAGGTCGAGGCCGGTGATTTCCGAGCGACGCAGGCCGCCAGCGAAGCCAACGAGCAGCATGGCCCGGTCGCGAATGCCGCGCAGAGATCCCCTATCGAGCGTTTCTAGCATGGCGATCAGGTCTTCCGGCAGGATCGCTTCCTTCTGGCGCGGCGGGGCGGCATGCCGGTTGCGGATGCCGGCCATCACCGTGGCGATCGCCCGGTCCCTGCGATCCAGCGGCATGCCGCGCTGCGTGCAGTTCCAACCAATGGCGGCCAGGCGCCGTTCGATGGTGGCGACACTGTTGGGTTTGACACCACGTTCGACCGCGCCCGAGGCACACGCCGTGATGTACAGCCCGACGATCTGCGGATCCGGGGGGAGGGGCGAAAAATTCTGGCGCCGGCACCAGGCGGAAAAATGTTTCCAGTCGGAAGCATAGGCCTTTCGCGTGTTGGCCGAACTGGCGGCCTCGACGTAGCTGCGGGCGCGTTCGGCGAGATCCTGCAGCTGGGCCGGTAGGGTAGGGGTTTCGGAGACCGCGGCGACGGCGATGGAAATACCGCCGGCCGTCGGTGTGCTGAGCGGCGGCGCGGAGCTGTCCTGAGGGGCAAATTCGGTGTTTTCGTCGACGATTCGGGCCATTCCTTCTATATTGAGCAAAACGAACGATAATGCAACATTATCCATCATAATATGTGAAAGACAAGCCGTGCGGTTTGTGTCGAAATTTATAGCATAAACCGCGCACCCATTATAAAGATGGCGACCATGGATTCGCCCGTCACCCCTCTCGTCGCCTCGCCGGTGCTCCCGGCCGCCTTGCCCGGCTGGACTCTGCCGCGTGGCCGCGAGCCGGACGAACTCGCCGCCGCCTTCGCTGCCGGCATCGCGTTGAAATCACTGGACGATCTTGTTCGCTCTGTCCCTATCTGGGCCGGCTGCTGGCGGTCTCGCCAGGCCCTGAAATGTGCCGCGGTGGCGGTTCGGCTGATGGGCCGCAGTGAGGACGAACCCGCCTTGCGCGATGCGCTTTTGCTCACTGTGGTTGGTGACGATCCTGGCCCGGCCGGAAAGGTGTTTTTGGCCACCAAAAGACTTTCCGCCCGAAAACCCGCCTTTTCCTCGAAAGCGGTGGTTGAGCTTGCCGATCTGTTGGGACTTGCCTGGGACGATCGGCTCACCGCGGCAGTCGACCACGCCGACGACGCGCTGCAGTCCGGCCGCCCGGCGCCGATCGCCGCGGCAGACCTGGTCACGGCCATACACGCCGTGCGGCCGGATGCCGAACCACTGGCCTGGATGCTGGCCGACATGCTGATCGCCGCGCTGCTGAAATGGGATATTGCCGTGCCGCTGCTGATGGCCGAGCGCTATGGGCCGGCCTTCAAGACGCTTGGGGGCAGGGGCCGCGTGCGCCCGGGGGAGCCGGCCTTCGCCCGGGCCGTCTGCCTTGCCCTCACCGAGGCAACGGGGGCGGCCCTGCGCACCGCCAGCGAGATTGCGCGGCGCGCCGAGACGCTGCGTGCCGCCGCACCAAAGGTTCGCACGAAAGGCGCCGGCGCCGTCATCCAGGCCTTGCTCGATGAGGACGCGGTGGCCGCCTCGGCGCCCGGCAGCAAGCTCTCGCGCTGGGCGGCGACCCGGCTGTTCGACCGGCTGGAAGGCTTTGGCGCCGTGCGCGAACTGTCCGGTCGTAGCGCGTTCCGGATTTTTGGGTTGTGACGATGGCTGAACCGGACACTGCCAGCCCGCGGCGAGGCCGCAGATCCACATCGGAGGACGAAATCCTCCTGGATCGAGAGCTGGCGGATTTGCCGCCGGAGCTGCGCTGGCGCGAATGGATGCTGCGCATCGAGGCGGTGATCTTTGCCGCGGCCGAGCCGGTCGGCCGCGAGACGCTGGCCCGCGTCGTCGGCAAGGACTGCAGCATCGACCTTCTGATCGACGATCTGCGCGCGGAACTGCGGGACCGGCCCTACGAGATCGTCTTCGTCGCCGGCGGCTGGCAGCACCGAAGCCGTTCGGCTTACGCGTCCGCGATCCGGGCGTCGCAAGCCTCGACGCGGAGTGCGGCGCCGGCGCTGTCCGACTTCGAGGCTATGGTGCTGATGGCGATCGCCTATTTCCAGCCGATTACCCGCGGCGACCTGTCAAAAATCTTCGGCAAGGAGGTCAGCCGCGACACGATCGCCAGCCTCCGCAATGCCAACTTCCTCGCTTCCGGCCCACGCAGCCCGACGCCGGGCGCCCCATACACCTATGTGACGACCAAACACTTCCTTACCGCTTTCGGCATGGAGACGCTGCGCGATCTGCCGGATATCGAAGCGCTGGAGGATGCGGGGCTTCTCAGCCGGAATGGCATGCAGGAGGAATCCGTCGGCGCGGCGGAGGGTGAGGAGGAATAGAATGTGACTAGCGTAGCGGGAGCCCGTAGACGCTTGTCGTTTCAGATCAGCCCGCCGATCTTCTGACGAAGCAGTGCCGGAAAAGTCTTCAGACCGCTTTGTTGAAGTCCATCGATGAACGCGTCGACCGAGGGCATCGTCTTTCGGAGATTGTGCCGGGCTCGTTTGACGCTGGAGATCAGCGCGTCGGGAAACGCCGCATGGAGGTCAGTGAGGAAAGCATCCGGAGATTGGCTTGTCACGCCATGAGAGGCTAGATCCTTCGCCGGAAAGTCTTTGAGGTTCCATGTAACGATATGCGCGGCTTTGCCGGCGATGGCGGCGGCCAAGACATGCCGATCGTCAGGGTCAGGCAGTCGGAGCTCGGGAATGAGGTGGTGGTAGTCGGTGACGTCCGCGTCCGGTAAGACGGACTTCATCCTGTCGCGTGTTGCTATCAGGCGTTCAACGGGCAAAGTCGGCGCGTTGGCCGCGAGATTGCGGATCCACTCATCATGAATGTCGTCCGTCCAGCGTGCTTCGACAAGACCGTCGAAGGCGCACTGGATCAGGACGTTGCGCAGGTGAAATGGGTAGAGGACGCAGGCATCATAGACCGCGACGGGCGGGTTAGAGGCCATGGGTTTGAATGAGGTCCTCTGTGTCGTCGGCAAGCGCATCAATCGCGGACTGACGGGTGTCGAGCCTGGATTTCAGTGCGAGCACGTCCTTCAGAAGGGCGCGGCGATGTTTGCCCACGTAACGGAACGGCAGATCGCCCCGGTCCATTCGCAGGACGACGAGGGGACGGGAGATGCCCAGGATCGCAGATGCCTCGGTTGGGCTGAGTTCCTGGTCTTCAGCCAGCACCGCGACGCGCTCGCCGCGCAGCATATGCGCCAGTAGGGCTTCAACCGCGGCGGCAGCCGAGGGTGGAATCGAGAGCTTCTGTTCACGACCGCCCTCATGATGGACGTGAAGCTCCAGCCTGTCGCCAGCAGTAAGCTTGGGCAGTGGTGAGGCTGCCCTGCGGTCCCGATCCGACAACCCGGCGAAGTGAATGATCTGGCTGGCCATGATGCAGTCTCCTTGACGGCAATATAGTAGCTGGGGCGTCTAACTGCAATAACTGAAATCCGCAGATGGCTTTATGCCAGGGTGCCGTTTCATCGCTACCGGAGGCCCGAAAGACGAAGGGCCAAACATCGCCGAGCACTGTCGGCGTCGACGCACGTGGTTTCCGGTGTTAAGTCCACGATGTACAAGAGCCGCTCATGTGCGCCCAGCGTGGTGCGCTATGCTTGCCAGACGGATGCGGAGGTGATCCCGCATCCACTCTGGGCTTTGAAGGCGGTGCAGTCAGGACAGTGGCTGACCTATGCGGCCTCCCAGACCCGGTTCAATATCCTGGCTGCCAGCGCCGCCTTGTCCTGGGGCAGGAACCGACCATAGTGCTGCTGCACTACGTCGGGCGTATCGTGGATCGCGTAGCTCGCCTGCTCATAGGAGCCTGTCTGCTTGAGAATGTGGGTTGCCAAGATGTCGCGAAGGTTATGCGGGCCATGCGGTAGCAGACCCTTGATGGCGCCGCGGCCGGTATAGGGATTGTAGATGCCGTACCTCTGGATCACGGTCCGCCAAGCTTCGTAGAACTTGGTGGAGTCGTATGCCGCATCGAGGCTCGTCGTCTTCACCGGCTTGACGAACAAGGTGCCGGGATCCTTTGCCGGACCGAGCAATACGCCGCGATGGCGATCGATATAGGCTTCGAGGTATTTGTAGGGCGATGTCACGTTATCGAGCGGTGATTGCGCTCTGCCGACGGCTCTCGGAAATCAGGCAACCGCGCCCGTCACAGCTTTCCA
>Ga0182739_1004714_pt1 | contig 11118 bp, 13 predicted proteins | sample eDN5th30CBELigBY_FD_128873 | JGI IMG/M metagenome (GOLD analysis project Ga0182739, IMG submission 128873) | Enriched backyard soil microbial communities from Emeryville, California, USA - eDNA 5th pass 30_C BE-Lig BY (version 2) (version 2) | ecosystem: Environmental > Terrestrial > Soil >...
GGAGTTCAACAACAACCCGGAGGAACCACGGCGCCTGTTGCGCTTGAATGTGTATTTCGACAACCCGGTACCGCGCGAAGGCGGCTACGAGGATCGCGGCGGCTACTGGGCCCCGGTCGAGCTCTGGCACCGTGACGCCGAGCACTGGAGCACCCTGTTCCAGAAGGGCATGCGCATCCTGGTCGAGGGTCGGACGGTCAAGGACGAGTGGGAAGACAGCGAGGACAATGCGCGGGTGACCTTCAAGGTAGAGGCGCGGCGTATTGGCATCCTGCCGCACCGCCTGGCGTCGGTGTCCATGCGCGAGAAGGCCCAGGAAAACGCCGGTTCCGGGCGCAAAGGGGCCAGCAAGAAGGCGTCGCGCAAGACCACTTGAGCGGGTGGATTTCAGTGGAATCACGGCCCGCAGCGCGATATCGCTGGATCTGTGCAGCCTGCCCGGCGGGCAACCCTTACGCCTGCGGCACTTTCACTCTCGCCGGACTTTCCCCCGTTGGGCCCCCTCCAACAACTGCGACACGTCCTCCAGGTACTGGTCCAGGGCAAGGAATGCCCGCCAGTGCGCCGGACTTTCCTGGACCCAGTCGATCAACCTGGCGCGCGCCTCGACGTTATCCGGTTCCAGGTGGGTGGCCATGAATAGCTCATAGGCCTTGATCGCTAGCGCATCCGCCTCAGTCTGGTTTGATCCGTGCAAATCGCAGCCTCCGTGTGGACAGGCGGGTGATACAACTATTTTTTGGTCGTTCATATCTTGGGGTGGTTGGTCAGCCATATGAGTTGAACCGGAGAGCGCCCCCGTTGCCAGTCAAAGAGCCTAGCCCACATCACATTGGCCGCCAGTTGGCGGCGTATCGTCGCGCCCGTGGTCTGACCCAAGCGAAGGTAGGCGAGTACCTGAACATCTCCGGTGAAGCCGTGTCGCGACTCGAACGTGGCCAGGTTGAGCTCTCCGTGAGTAAGCTGCTGCAACTGGCCGACCTTTACGGTTGCCCCGCCGATGAGCTGCTACTGGCCATCAGCCCTCGCCCCCAGGACCAGGACGTGCAGATCACGTCGATCATCAAGGCGCAGGGCGAAGCAGATAAGCAGTTTGCCTTGGAGTTTCTGCAAACGCTGGCCACCCACCTGGCGCAGCGCAAGTAACCGTCTGCCGGATCTCGCTGCACACCAACAGGAGCGCGGCGGCTTCGGATTATCGCTGGTGCTCCCTCCCCACCCCGCCACCCTATCGGTACCCACCGAGAGGGCCTGCGTATGCGCCTTTTTATTTGCGAAAAACCATCTCAAGCCCGCGATATCGCGCGCGTGCTGCAAGCCAGTCGGCGGGGCGACGGCTGCCTGCAGGGGACGGGTGTCACCGTCACCTGGTGCGTCGGCCATCTGCTGGAAACCGCGCCCCCTGAAGCCTATGGCGACTACAAACGCTGGTCGCTGGACGATCTGCCGATCATTCCCGCCCGCTGGCAACTGGTCGTCAAACCCAAGGTCGCCAGTCAACTGAAGGTCATCCACCAGTTGCTACGCACCTGCAGCGAGGTGGTGATCGCCACCGACGCCGACCGTGAGGGCGAGATGATCGCCCGGGAGATTCTCGAGCGCTGCCAGTACCAGGGTCCGGTCCTGCGCCTGTGGCTCTCGGCCCTTGATGACGCCTCGATCCGTAGGGGCCTGGGTAGCTTGCATCCGGGCGAGCAGACCTTACCGCTGTACCACTGCGCACTGGCCCGCTCCCGCGCGGACTGGCTGGTGGGCATCAACCTGAGCCGGTTGTTCACCCTGCTCGGTCGCCGCGCCGGCTTCGATGGTCTGTTGCCGGTGGGGCGTGTGCAGACGCCGACGCTGCGCCTGGTGGTCGAACGCGACCGGGCGATCGCGAGCTTCGTGCCGCAGCAGTTCTGGACCGTCGACGCTCAGCTGGAAGTCGATGGCACGCGCTTTCAGGCGCGCTGGCAGCCACCCGCCGAGGTTTGCGACGACGCCAGGCGTTGCATCGACGAGGTAGACGCACAGGCGGCAGCGCGGCGCCTGATTCGGCAGGCATCGGCCAAAGTCCACAGCGTGGAGGTCGAGCGGGTTCGCGAAGGCCCACCGCTGCCCTTTGATCTGGGCACCCTGCAGGAGGTCTGCTCAGCCAAGCTCGGGCTTGGTGCGCAGGAGACCCTGGGGATCGCCCAGGCGCTGTACGAGACCCACAAGGCGACCACCTACCCGCGCACCGACTGCGGCTACCTCCCCGAGAGCATGCTCGATGAGGTCCCGCGTGTCCTTCACGCCCTGGCGGCGGCCGCGCCTTCACTGGGACAAACGCTAAAAGACCTCGACCCTTGCCGCCGCTCCCGCGCCTGGAACAGCAGCAAGATCACGGCGCACCACGGCATCATACCCACCGCCGTTTCACTGAACCTGGCGCAGCTCTCCGAGCGCGAACGGGCGGTGTACACGTTGATTCGCGCCCGCTACCTGGCGCAGTTTCTGCCCGAGCATGAATACCTCAAAACCCAGGCGCTGCTCCACAGCCAGGCTGATCGGTTACTCGCCCGCGGCAAGCAGATCCTAACTCGCGGCTGGAAAGCGGTGATCAACGAAAGCGATGGTCACGAGCCGGTTGAGCAGGCCCAGCGCGTGCCGACACTGCATGAGGCGGCAGCATTGACCTTGACCGACGCGACGGTCAACGCGCAGCGCACCCAGCCGCCCAAGGCCTACACGGAAGGCACCCTGGTCAAGGCCATGAAAACCATCGCCAACCAGGTGACCGACCCGCGGCTCAAGCAGACGCTCAAGGACAGTTGCGGCCTCGGCACCGAGGCGACCCGCGCCGCCATCATCCAAGGCCTGATCGATCACGGCTACCTGACCAAGAAGAAACGCAGTCTGGCCGCTTCGGCGGCGGCGCATACCTTGATCGAGGCGGTACCGCCTGAAGTCGCCGACCCGGTGCTGACCGCGCTGTGGGAACAGGCGCTGGACCGCATCGAGTCAGGCCAACTGAGTGTCGAGACCTTCCTCGCCAAGCAGGCGGAGTGGCTGACCCGGCTGGTGCGCAGTCACGCCTCGCTCACCCTGCGCGCGCCCCCCAGCAAGGGACCGTTCTGCCCGGTGTGCCGCAGTGCCATGCGTCAGCGCAAGGGTCGCACTGGCAGCTTCTGGTCCTGCACCCGCTACCCGGAATGCAAGGGCACCAAGCCGGTGGCGAAACCCAAGCAGGGGAAAAAAACCGTGACTTGACGAGGCACCATCGCGCTGGTGTAGTGAGGGTGCCCTTCGCCGCGAGGCGATCCAAGACCGATTCGCTCCGGGCAGCTCGGTCAGACTCGTAGAGTTCGGAGCCACTCTTCTCTGCATCTTCGGATGGCTTCACCGCGTTCCCAAGTTGTCCAGGTGGATGACCCGTGCGGCTTGTGCCAGGCCTCAGGGGTCATCCGCTTCGGCGACGATGCTCAGCTCCGGTGCCCGCCGGCGAAACACTGGGCACCTTTTGTGCGCGGATGCGTGCCAGTTGATGCCGACCCAGACCACGACAAGGGTCGGGTGATCCAGATGGATCGGCAGGGGAGATTGTGCGACGAACCCCGCTGTCAGATTGCCGGATCAAGGGTGGTCCAATTCTTCCTAGCCTGATGACCGTCGGGCTATTTTTTCGCCTTCGAAAATCCACAGAACACCACCGTATTCCGTTGGCCAAAACTGCCTGAAACTCACGGTTGACGGGGCTTTTCCCGCGTTTTATAGATGAGCTGCACACCGCTGTCGTTGACAGCGTAAAGGTAGCCAGAACCTTCAAGGCTACGCCCGTTTTCGGGTGGTTCTCCCCAAGTGCGATGCGCGCTCGGCAGCTCGCACGGTCACCGTCCCCTCGGTGATGAGCGCTCTCTACACCGACACGTTTTTGCACTCCCCTTGCGGAACTCACCCGCCGCCAGGGCCGGTGGAGGTCCGCGTTTCAGCTGAACAGGAGCGCCATCATGACGACTGCAAGCAATAACGCCCCCACCATCTACTTCAACCTGCACACCAGCGGCATTGGTTACCTGAACCGTGTTCGCGAAGTCCCGGTCCGCCGCGGCCAAGCCTTCATGGCGTGCGACATCGCCGCCTTGCACGGTGCCTCGGACGACGTCGAGTACACCCGCTTCGACTGCAAGGTCGCCAGTGGTGAAGCCGACCGGCTGATCCGTGAACACCTGGAAGACGTCCGTGCTGAACGCAAGGTCTTGATCGCGTTTCGCATCGGCGACCTCTGGGTGGATCCCTTCCTGTACGAGAAAGGCGAGCGCAAGGGGCAACCCGGCGCCAGCCTCAAAGGCCGCCTGATCTTCATCGAGTGGATCAAGGTCGACGGCCAGTTCAGCTACCGTGCGCCCGCTCGCACCGACGCTGCCAGCGCCCCTGACGCTCCAGAGGAACCGGAAGCGGAAAACGCGGACACCGGCGGTGACGCCGATCAGCGTCAGCCAACTCCGACCGCCGCACATAAATCCACCGCAGTACCTCAGCCTGCCTGAGGCAGCTTGACCGCCAACAACAGGTGCTCCCACGAGCACCTGTTGTTCACTCATGTCGGAGGTTGCCATGGAAATCTTCTGGCTTTGCGAAGACTGCCTACAGACGGTCGCCTATGACGACTTCAGCGCGCTGTCGCTGTACTACAGCGAGGCTGAAGTCGAGCAACGCATCGTCCACCTGCGCACCCAACTGCAGGCCCTGATGCCACTGAGCGCCGATTTCGATCCACACACCGGCGCCGGTTTCGAGGCCTTTTCCACCCGACCGTGCGAGGGCTGCCAAAGCTCGCTCCACGGTACCCGTCATCGCTTCACGCGTCTTTGAGTCGCGTATTTCACCAGCCTGGGGCACTCCCCCGGGGGGCGCTCCATCTCCCACGAGGAATTGCCCATGAACACTGCCCTGAACCGGGTCGACCCACTGGACCCCGTGTTGGCCCAACGCGTCCGTGAGGATACGCTGATCACCGAAGCCTTGCAGTTGCTGGACCAGCGTCACTTCCAGCGCGGCGAGCAGCTGATCACCCCCGCCGATGCCGCGGCCTACCTGAAACTGCGACTCGCCCCATACCACCACGAGGTGTTTGCCCTGCTCTGCCTCGACTCGCGTCACCGCGTGTTGAGCTTCGACATTCTGTTCACCGGCAGCATCGACGGTGCCTCCGTGTATCCCCGCGAGGTGGTCATCAAGGCACTGCAGCACAACGCGGCCGCCGTGATCTTCAGCCACAACCACCCTTCAGGCTGCTCGGAACCGAGCGGTGCCGATCGGATACTCACCACACGCCTGACCGAGGCCCTGGCCCTGATTGAGGTCCGCGTCCTTGACCACATCATCGTCGGCGAAGGCACCCCGCTTTCGTTGGCCGAATACGGCTGGCTCTAACAGCCCACCTCTGTCCAAGGAGGCCATCGCCAATTCGGGGTGGCCTCTGCGCCTTCGGAGAACCATCATGCATCCATCGACTCGCAATCCGTTTCTTCGCGGCGTCCAGAACCTCAGCTACGAACGCGTCGTCCAGATCAATTATGCCGACGACTGCCCGCCCTGCTACCGCGCGCTGCACCTAGCCCAGAACCAGCTACCCAATGAGGCCATCAACTTGCAGCCGTGCCTGTTCGATGACGACTATGCCGTTATCACCGACAGCGAAAGGGTGCCACCATTAGTGCGCATGCGCTGCCCGGTGGACGGTCTAGTAAGGACGGTGCTCTATCAGGTCATTGACAGTCACCTCGGACGCCTGCTGCAACTCGGCGACCTCCCCAGCGAGGAAGCTGCGCGCGACCTGGTCGAGCAGCTTTCCTTTGCCACCGGACACTACAGCCGCAGTTGGGAAATCAGCAGCGCTCACCTGCCGGCGGAAGCGTTCGAGTACCTGCAAGTACGCGCGTGGTGTAATTCACCGGCGAGCTTCTTCGAGTGTTTTGAACTCAACAGCAGCCATGCCGTCGGCTGCAAGTTGTATTCGACACCCTGGGTAGTAGGAATGGGGACAGGAAGCAGCAGTTGCAGCATCGACGAAGTCAGTGCACGCCTGCGCGATGATCATGTACCGCCCGCGTTACTCCAGCTGCTCCTGCTGGCAGGTCAGGCTGACACCCGTTTTCTGATCTTTGACCCCGACGCCGCAGCGCTTCCGGAGCTGCCCCTGTTCACTGAAAACTGATCCAAGGCGCCCCATACGGGCGCCTTTTTTTTGGCCTCGACGGAAATCTGGCTGGCAAGATTCGGTTTTCCAGTGGGGACCCGTCCGCACTTTCGCCAAGGTATCGGCAACTTTTATCGAGACCTGGTCATGCACAGCTCCCCACTCCCCGTCCTCTGCCTGATAATCGCACTGGTTGGCTGCAACACCCCACCACCGGCGCCCACGCCTGCACCAGCTGAGCCACCGCCCTCCTCGCCCAAGCCGAAGCCTTCGATACCGGCTTGGGTCCGCCAGGACCGCTACACCTTGGTCAGTACCCGACCGACGCTGGAGCAGCGCCAGCCCCTGTACCAGCTCATCAACGTGCAGATCGCCCCTGCCCTGCACGCGAATGTCGGCGAAGCCCTGCGCCACGTGCTGCAGCGTTCGGGCTACTCACTCTGTCCCGATAGTGGGGTGGTGGATCGGTTGTTCCGCCGTCCCCTGCCTGCCGTGCACCACCGCCTCGGCCCGATCGCGCTGCTGGACGCCTTGACCATCATTGGTGGCCCGGCCTGGCGGCTCGACATTGATCCGGTCGACCGGACCGTGTGCTACGCCCTGCGCTTGCCACCGCCCGAATCACCCTTCTCGGCCCTGGAGATTGCGCCATGAAGGTTCAGCACTTTCAGGCCCTGGTGATCGGCGCGCTGTGCCTCGGCGCCGCCGTGCTCGCCGCCGAAACGTACAATCATCACCAGCAACTGGTCGAGCTCCAGGCCACCGCCCGCGATACCCCTGCCGATCCTGCCCCGGCTCTACGCCGCGACATCGATGCACTGAGCAATACGCTCGCGACGCTCCAGCCGCAGGTAGCAGCGCTGGGCGAGGCGCAAGGCCAGAGTGCCTCAGCGCAGGCAGGCCTCAGCCAGCAACTGGCTGATCTGAGCGCTTCACTGAAAGTGCTTCAAGCGACACCCCGTGGTCCGAGTAACGCCGATTTGACCAGACTGGAACAACGACTGGCCGCGGTTGAATCGGCGATCGAGAAACTGTCGACGCCCGCCGCTGTACCAGCGGCCGCCATCACACGACCGGCTACGGCCACCGGCCAGAAAACCAAGGCCAAATCCCCGGCGCCGCCCTTCACCCTGCTTGGGATCGAGACCCGGGGCGCCATTAGGTTTGTGGCAGCCCTGCCCGCCGGTGCGCGGTCATTGTCGGCTGTGCACCTGCTGCAGCCCGGCGACAGCCTGAACAACTGGCAGTTGCGTACGATTCGCGAGGACCAGGCCGTGTTCCACGTCCCGGGGCATGGCGACCGCACACTATCTCTACCGTGAAGAGGTGCTTATGGCTCGGCTCTTCGTCCTCTCCCTCATCCTGCTCCCCGCCGGCCTGCTGGCAGACTCGGCATGGAGCGCGCCGACGCTGGTCGACTCTGCCCCGCAGTACAGCGAGCAGACGCCACTGGACCAACAGCATTCCGCTGCAACTCAAGCCAAGGCCTGGGGGCTGACCGATGACGAATGGGCCATGTTCAAGCGCCTGCAGGCCGGGCCTCGCCACTACTGGTCGCCCCAACTCGACCCGCTCACCACCCTTGGCGTGGAGGCCAACTCAGACCAGGAACGACAGCGCTATGCCGAGCTGCAGGTCCGCCTCGAAGCCAAACGCGCCGAACGCGAGTTGGCCTACCAGAAAGCCTACACCGCCACCTGGGTGCGCCTGTTCCCAGGAATGCTGCCTGTGCAGGGCATGGCCGACGACGCAGCGTCCACGAGCAACAGCCGCACGGCCCTGTTCGTGGAAGAACAATGCCCAACCTGTGTGACCCGTACCCAGCAGTGGCTGCGTGCCGGCGCACGCCTGGACGTGTACCTGGTCGGCAGCCAAGGCGACGATGCGCGTCTGCGCCAGTGGGCGCGTGGCGCTGGCATTACCCCCGCCCAAATCAGCGGCGGTCAGGTGACCCTCAACCACGACCGCGGTCGCTGGTTCGCGCTGGGCGCCAGCCGCCCGTTGCCGGCACGCTTCCAACAGGTAGACGGAAAATGGCAGCGGCTCGACTGATCCTCGCCCTGGCCTTGACCGCGGTCAGCGCTGTCCAGGCGGCCGCCCTGCCGCCGCCAGCCTATCAGTTGGCCGCCGCGCGGGCCGGTATCCCCGCCTCCGTGCTGTTCGCCATCGCCTTGCAAGAAAGCGGCACGCCGCTGCGCGGTCACCTCATGCCCTGGCCCTGGACCTTGAATGTTGCCGGCACGCCGCAGCGCTTTGCCAGCCGCCATGAAGCCTGTGCCGCGCTTCGCCTGGCGCTCTCCGACCACAACCCCAAGCGCATCGATGTCGGACTGGGACAGACCAACCTTGGCTACCACCCGGACCGCTACCCCAGCGCCTGCGACGCCCTCGACCCACGTGAGAACCTGGCCGTCACCGCCGACCTGTTGCGTGCGCACTATGCTGACACGGGCGACTGGGTGGTGGCGGCCGGCCGCTATCACCGGCCAGCCGGCGGTGCACCTGCGGCGCGCTATCGCAGACAGTTCAGCCGACACTGGCAGCGCATCCAGGCGGTTGCGTCTTTTCCTGGAGGGAGACAGCCATGAACCGCTCATGCCCGGTGGCGCTGGTCATCTGTCTGTCGTTACCGCTCGCCGCGCTCGCCACTCCGAGCATGCCTGCCGATCCCAGCAAACTGAAATGGGTGCTGCCGGTGCGCAGCGAGCGCCTCACGCCGGGTACCGTGCCGCCTAGAACGCTGGACCTCCCCGCCATCACACCGCTGTTCCTGGTCGGGCATGACCTTGCGTCCCTGGAGTGGTTGTCCCGCCATGCGCAGGTTCTGCGGGACCTGGGCGCCAGTGGACTGGCGGTCGAGGTCACCGACGTCCAGGCCTTGCGCCGCATCCAGGCGGCAGCCCCTGGGGTGAACATCTGGCCGGTGAGTGGCGACGACATCGCCGAGCGGCTGGAGCTGCAGCACTACCCCGTGCTCATCACAACCACCGGCCTGGAGCAATGAGGAAACATCATGGGCGATCACGCGATGGAATCCCTGCTGCGGCCAGCGGTGGAGCTGTACACCGTGGGCATCTGCGCCGGTGCCGGTGCCCTGTGCCTGCACTCGCCCTGGGCAGTGGCACTGTCGCCCGAGGTCGGCGCCGGGATGGCCCTGGCCTACACCGCGTTCGGCCTCAAGCGGCTCAATGAGGCTCGAATCGTCCTGCGTTATCGGCGCAACATCCGACGCTTACCGCGCTACTCGCTGACCAGCCGGCAGATTCCGGTGAGTGGCAAACGCCTATTCATGGGCCGCGGCTTTCGCTGGACCCGCTTGCACACCCAGCGCCTGCTCGAGGCGCAGGATCCGGCGCTGGCCCGCTACGTCAACCAATCAGCCGCCTTTCAATGGGCACGCCGAATGGAGCATGCGCTGGAGAAGGCCCCTCCCGGGTTGTCGCTCCTGCCCCGCCTGACCGCATGGAACAGCCCGTTCAATCCGGTGCGTCCGCTGCCGCCGGTCGGCGGCTCACCGTTGTTGCATGGCGTCGAGCCGAATGAGCAGGAGGTCTCGTTGCCATTGATCGAACGCGTGGGCCACACGTTGGTACTGGGCACCACCCGGGTGGGTAAAACACGTGTGGCCCAGGTGTACATCACTCAGGATATCCACCGGCCCACCCAGGAAGTGGTGATCGTCTTCGACCCCAAGGGCGATGCCGAGCTCCTCACCAGCATGTATGTGGAAGCGAAACGAGCTGGCCGCGAGAACGAATTCTACGTCTTCCACTTGGGCTGGCCGGAGATCTCCGCACGCTACAACGCCATCGGCCGCTTTGGTCGGATCTCCGAAGTGGCCACACGAATCGCCGGCCAACTGAGCGGTGAAGGCAACTCCGCAGCGTTTCGTGAGTTCGCGTGGCGCTTTGTCAACATCATCGCTCGCGCCCTGATCGAACTGGGCCGGCGCCCGGACTACCTGCAGATCCAGCGGCATGTGGTAAACATCGATGCGCTGTTCATCGAATACGCCCAGCACTTCTTCGCCCGCCATGATCCGCAGGCCTGGGAAGCGATCGTGCAGATCGAGGGTCGCCTCACCGAAAAGAACATACCGCGGCACATGATTGGCCGGGAAAAGCGCGTAGTCGCGATCGAGCAATACCTAACCGCCAAACGCATCTTCGATCCGGTGATGGACGGCCTACGCTCAGCCGTGCGTTATGACCGCACCTACTTCGACAAGATCGTCGCCTCACTCCTGCCGTTGCTGGAGAAGCTCACCAGCGGCAAGACGGCGCAACTGCTCGCCCCCAACTATACCGACCTGGCCGATCCACGGCCTATCTTCGACTGGCTGCAGGTCATCCGCAAACGCGGCATCGTCTACGTGGGCCTAGATGCGCTGTCCGATGCCGAAGTCGCGGCCGCCGTCGGTAACTCGATGTTTGCCGACCTGGTTTCCGTGGCCGGCCATATCTACAAGCATGGCATCGACCACGGCCTGCCAGGCTCCTCCAGCGCAGCGGATAAGGTCCCTATCAACCTGCACGCCGACGAGTTCAACGAGCTGATGGGCGACGAGTTCATTCCGCTGATCAACAAGGGCGGGGGTGCCGGTATTCAGGTCACCGCGTATACCCAGACCTTGAGCGACATCGAGGCGCGCATCGGCAGCCGGGCCAAGGCGGGCCAGGTCATTGGTAATTTCAACACCTTACAGATGCTGCGGGTGCGGGAAACCGCGACCGCAGAACTGCTAACCAATCAACTGCCCAAGGTCAATGTGCAAACGCGCACCCTGGTCTCCGGGGCGACCGACACCGCCGATCCCGATGCCCGTACCGATTTCACCTCCTCCTCGCAAGACCGGGTCACCACCACCGCCGTGCCGCTGATCGAGCCCGCACACATCATCGCCCTGCCCAAGGGCCAGATGTTTTCATTGCAAGAAGGCGGGCAACTGTGGAAGGTAC
>Ga0182739_1004715_pt1 | contig 11117 bp, 9 predicted proteins | sample eDN5th30CBELigBY_FD_128873 | JGI IMG/M metagenome (GOLD analysis project Ga0182739, IMG submission 128873) | Enriched backyard soil microbial communities from Emeryville, California, USA - eDNA 5th pass 30_C BE-Lig BY (version 2) (version 2) | ecosystem: Environmental > Terrestrial > Soil >...
CAATCACGTCGCCCGCTCGCTCGGCGCCGAGCCGAAGGACGTGCGGTTCGTGGCGCCCGACGTGGGCGGCGGCTTCGGCGCCAAGAACTTCGCCTATGTCGAACACGCGCTGATCCTGTGGGCGGCGCGCCGGGTCGGCCGGCCGGTGAAATGGATCGCGAGCCGCAGCGAAGTCTTCCTGTCGGATCATGCCGCTCGCGACATGCAGGCCAGGGCGTCGCTGGCGCTCGATGCCCAGGGCAGGTTCCTCGCCCTCCGGATTTCGAGCCTCGCCAATCTCGGCGCCTACATGGCCGGTGCCGGCGGCGGCGTGCAGACCTTCCAGTACATCCACCTGCAGGGCTCGGTGTACCGCATTCCCTCGATCGCGCTGCATGTCGTGGCGGTCGTCACCAACACCGCACCGATCGGCGTGACGCGCGGGCCAGGCTTCGCCGAGGCAATCAACGTCGTCGAACGGCTGATCGATGCCGCAGCCCGCCAGACCGGCTTCGACCGCGCCGACCTCAGGCGATCGAACATGGTGCCGCCCGAAGCGATGCCGATGACCAATGCGTTCGGCTTCGAGGTCGACAGCGGCCACTTCGCCGAATCGCTCGACCTTGCGCTGGTTCGTGCCGATCGCGCGGGATTCGAGGCGCGGCGGCGCGAGAGTGAGCAGCGCGGCCGGCTGCGCGGGCTGGGCTTCGCCTATCACATCAAGGCGACGGGCGGCCCGCCCGACGAGAATGTCGACGTGCGCTTCGAAGCCGACGGCACGATCTCGCTGATCACCGGCACGCAGCATATCGGCCAGGGCCACGAAACGACCTTCCCGCAGATCCTCAGCACACGGCTGGGTGTGCCCAACGCCCGCATCCGCCTCGTGCAGGGCGACACCGACGCGATCCCGTTCGGCGGCGGCCACGGCAGCTCGCGCGCGACCTACATGGGCGGTACGGCGATCTGGCGGGCCTCGGACGAGATCATCGCCAAAGGCACGGTGCTGGCGGCGGATGCGCTCGAAGCGTCGGAAACGGACATCCGTTTCGAGGAGGGGCGTTTCGAGGAGGGGCGCCTCGACGAGGGGCGCTTCGTGGTCTCGGGGACCGACCGCGGCATCGGCCTGCTCGAGGTGGCGGCGCTCGGTCGCGACAAGGGCGCGCCGCTCGACACGTTCCACGCCTGGAAACGCGAACACATGACCTTCCCCAACGGCGCGCACGTGGTCGAGGTCGAGATCGACCGCGACACCGGCAAGGTCGACCTGGCGCGCTATACGGCGGTCGACGATTACGGCGTGCTGGTCAATCCCATGATCGCGACCGGCCAGGCGCACGGTGCCATGGCCCAGGGCGCAGGCCAGGCGCTGATGGAGCTTGCCGCCTATGACAGCGCCTCGGGCCAGATGGTGGCGGCGTCCTTCATGGACTATGCCCTGCCGCGCGCCGACGACCTGCCATCGTTTGACCTGGGCTTCAATCCCACGCGCTGCACGACCAATCCGCTGGGCGTGAAGGGTTGCGGCGAGGCCGGCGCCATCGCGGCCTTCCCCGCCATCGCCAACGCCATCCTTGACGCGCTGGCCACGCTGGGCGTGAAAGGCTTCCACGGACCCGCGACCCCCGCGCGGATCTGGCAAGCGATCCAGGAGGCACGATGAAGCGCGAAGCACCGGCGGCAGCCCGCAACCGGCAACCCATTCTCGACGTGCTGCAGCCGCGCCTGCCCAAGGAGGGTCTCGTGCTCGAGATCGCCAGCGGCACCGGCGAACATGTCGTTCACTATGCCGCTGCCCGGCCCGAACTCACCTTTCAGCCGAGCGACCCCGACGCCGGTGCCCGCGCCAGCGTCGACGACTGGGTGCGGACGCTGGGCTTGGCCAACGTGCGCCCGGCGCTCGAGGTCGACGTGACCAGGTCGGCATGGCCCGTCGAGCGGGCCGACGCCGTGCTCTGCTGCAACATGATTCACATCGCGCCCTGGGAGGCCGCGGTTGGACTCATCGCCGGCGCCAGCCGTTTGCTGCCTCCCGGCGGGCTGCTCTTCCTTTACGGACCTTACCGGCGTGGCGGGCGGCACACGGCGCCCAGCAACGAGACGTTCGACTCCGACCTCAAGCGGCGCAATCCCGCATGGGGCGTGCGCGACCTTGAGTCCGTCATCGAACGGACCGACGCGCAGGGCTTTTCCGCGCCCGACATTATCGAGATGCCGGCAAACAATCTGTCGCTGCTCTTCAACCGCCTGTGATGCCCCTGGGCGGTGGCAATCCTGCAGGGGATGCGCTAACGCTGGGCTCTGCGTCGCGGGGAGCATCGTCGGAAACATGTCGAATCGTAGCGATGAAGCCGTAGTTTTTGCAGTCCCAAGACAATTTCGGGCGCTGGTGCCCTTCCTGACGGCGATCGCGCTGACCGGGCTGCTGGCCGGCTGCAAGCAGGAGAACAAGTTCCAGCCCCCGCCCCCGGCCGAGGTCAGCGTCGGCGTGCCCGTGAAGCAGGAGGTGGCGCCCTTCGAGGTGCTCACCGGCAACACGGTGGCCTTCGCGACCGTCGACCTCGTCGCCCGCGTCGAGGGCTTCCTCGTCTCGCAGGATTATGTCGACGGCTCCGTAAAGAAGAAGGACGACAAGCTCTTCGGCATCGAGCAGACGATGTACAAGGCCAAGGTCAAGGAGGCCGAAGCTCAGCTCGACGGCGCCAAGGCCTCGCTCGTGCAGGCCGAAGCCGAGTTCACCCGCCAGGAGACCCTGCTGCGCCAGAACGTCTCGGCGCAGAACACCTTCGATACCGCCAAGGCCAAGCGCGACAATGCGCGGGCCAATGTCGAGAATGCCGAGGGCAACCTCACGATCGCCCAGACCAACCTCGGCTACACGACGGTCCTCGCGCCGTTCGACGGCATCGTCAGCAAGCATCTGATCTCGGTCGGCGAGCTGGTCGGCGCGTCGACCGCCACCAAGCTCGCCACGATCGTGCAGCTGGACCCGATCTACGTCACGTTCACCATGAGCGAACAGAACGTGCTGCAGATCCGTCAGAACCTGAAGGATCGCCGTCTCGACCCCGAGGAACTCAGCAAGGTTCCGCTGGAAATCGGCCTGATGAACGAGGAGGGCTTCCCCCACAAGGGTTTCCTCAACTACGTGTCGCCGGAACTCGACGCGACGACCGGTACGATTCTGGTCCGCGGACTCTTCAACAATCCGACGCGCGCCCTCATTCCCGGCTTCTTCGTGCGCGTGAAGGTGCCTCAAGGGCTGGAGGCGACGGCCTCCCTGCTGGTACCCAACCGCGTGATCGCCGAGGACCAGGCCGGCAAGTACCTGCTGACCGTCAACAAGGACAATGTCGTCGTCCAGACCCGCGTCACCACCGGCCAGCTTCTCGCCAGCGGCCTGCGCGTGATTTCGACGGGCCTCAAGCCGGACGACCAGGTCGTGCTCAGCACCAACGGCGCCGCCATTCCCGGCGGCAAGGTCATTCCCAAGCTGACGACGGTCCAGGCAACGACCGACGGCACTCCTGCCGCGCCCCCCGCCGCGCCCCCAGCCGCCTCCCCAGCCGCGCCCAAGTGACCGGCGGGAGAGCGCAGCCATGATTTCCGCCTTCTTCATCAACCGGCCAGTTCTGGCCAACGTCCTCGCCATCGTCATCGTGCTGATCGGCGGCGTGGCACTGGCCACCTTGCCGATCGCGCAATATCCAAACGTCGTGCCGCCCACGATCCAGGTCACCACGACCTATCCGGGCGCGAGTGCTGCCGTCGTCGTCAACGACGTTGCCCTGCCGGTCGAGTTGCAGGTCAATGGCGTCGAGAAGATGATCTACATGCAGTCCTACAGCACGGACTCCGGCACCTACACGCTCACGGTGACGTTCGAGATCGGCACCGACCTCAATTTCGCGCAGGTGCTGGTGCAGAATCAGGTCAGCGCGGCGCTCGCTTCGCTGCCCATGCCGGTGCAGGCCCAGGGCCTCGTCGTCCAGAAGAAATCGACGTCGATCCTGCAGATCGTCTCGCTGACCTCCCCCGACCAGCGCTACGACAGCCTCTATCTCAGCAACTACGCCACCATCAATCTGGTCAACGAGCTCGCGCGCCTGCCCGGCGTCGGCAACGTCAACGTGCTGGGTGTCGGCCAGTACTCGATGCGCGTCTGGCTCGATCCGCAGAAGCTCTACACGTTCGGCCTCACGCCGGCGGACGTGAGCAAGGTCATCCAGCAGCAGAGCCAGGACGTGACGGCGGGCCAGGTCGGCCAGCCGCCAGCGCCCAAGGGCCTGGATTTCCAGTACACGATCGACGTCGTCGGACGCCTCAGCACGCCCGAGGAATTTGGCAACATCATCGTCAAGGCCGAGCAGGGCAATGGCGGCAGGATCGTGCGGGTGCGCGACGTCGCCCGCGTCGAGCTGGGCGCCCAGACCTACTCCCAGACCTCGCACATCAACGGCAAGCCCAATTCGGGTCTCGCGATCTATCAGCTGCCCGACGCCAATGCGCTCGACGTCGCCAACCGCGTGAAGGCCAAGATGGCCGAACTGGCGAAGTCCTTTCCGCCCGGCCTCGCCTACGAGGTGCCGTTCGACACGACGCTGTTCGTGAAGGCGTCGATCCACGAGGTCTTCATGACCCTGATCGAGGCCGGCATCCTCGTCCTGATCGTGATCGTGATCTTCCTGCAGGACTGGCGCGCCATGCTGGTGCCGGCGACCACGATCCCGGTGACGATCATCGGCGCCTTCGCCGCCATGGCCGCGCTGGGATTCACGATCAACACGACGACCATGTTCGGCATCGTGCTGGCGATCGGCATCGTGGTCGACGACGCGATCGTGATCGTCGAGGGCGTCGCCCATCACATCGAACGGGGCCTGACGCCCCACGACGCCTCGATCAAGGCGATGGACGAGCTGTTCGGACCCGTGATCGGCATCACCCTGGTGCTGATGTCGGTGTTCCTGCCGGCCGCCTTCCTGCCCGGCCTGACCGGCCAGATGTTCGCGCAGTTCGCGCTGGTGATCGCCGCCACGGCCCTGATCAGCGCCGTCAACGCCGCCACCCTGAAGCCCACCCAGTGCGCGATGTGGCTGCGGGCCGCGACCCCGCCCGAGAAGCGGAACGTCTTCTTCCGCGGCTTCAACAAGGTCTACGGCAAGATCGAGGACGCCTATGCCGGGCTGGTCGGCTTCATGGTCCACCGGGCCGGACTGATGGTGCTGCTGGCGCTGGTCGCGGCCGGCATCGGCGGCTGGGGCGTCGCGCGCCTGCCGACGGCCTTCATTCCCAACGAGGACCAAGGCTATCTCATCATCGGCGTGCAGCTGCCGGACGGTGCCTCGCTCGAGCGCACGGGCGTCACGCTGCGACAGGCCGCCGAGATCGCCATGGCGGCACCGGGCGTCGAGAATGTGGTCGCGCTGGGCGGCATGTCGGTGCTCGACAGCAACTCCTCCCTGGCGAACGCCGCGGTGTCCTATGTCATCCTCAAGGATTGGGACACGCGCCTGAAAGCCAAGGACCAGGACCTGCGCTCGATCGTGCTCGGCCTGATGGAGAAGCTCAAGGTCCTGCAGGATGGCCGTGCCTTCGTCATCGTGCCGCCCGCCATCCAGGGTATCGGCAATGCCGGCGGCTTCCAGATGCAGGTCGAGCAGAAGGACGGCAGCTTCGATTATGCCAAGCTGCAGGCCATCACCGACACCATGATCAAGAACGCCAGCACGCAGTCGGCGCTCTCCAACCTCGTCACCTCGTTCCGCTCCGGCGCGCCTCACGTCCGCATCGAGGTCGATCGCGTGAAGGCCGAGTCTCTCCGCGTGCCGGTCGGCGACGTCTTCACGACCCTGTCAAGCTACATGGGCTCGTCCTTCGTCAACCGCTTCAACAAGTTCGGCCTCAGCCTGCAGGTCTACATCCAGGCCGATTCGCAGTACCGCACGCGGCCCGAGGATATCCTGAAGCTGCAGGTCAAGAACCTCGACGGGCAGATGGTGCCGATCGGCGCCATCGCCGAGCTGCAGCCCGCGCTCGGCCCGCCGCTGATCAGCCTCTACAATCTCTACCCGTCGGCCGCTATCGTCGGCTCTCCGGCAACGGGATTCAGTTCGGGCGAAGGTATCGACCTGATGGACCAGATCGCCAAGGCGATCCTGCCGGCCGGCACGGGGTACGAATGGACGGGCATGGCCTACCAGGAAGAGATCGTCGGCAACCAGCTGCTGTACGTGTTCGCGCTGGCCATCCTCCTGGTCTATCTCTGCCTTGCCGGCCAATACGAAAGCTGGATCGCGCCGCTCGCCGTCATCCTTGCCGTGCCGCTGGCGCTGAGCGGCCCTGCCATCGCGCTCAACGCGGTTGGCCTCGCCAACAACATCTACACCCAGATCGGCCTGATGCTGCTGATCGCGCTCGGCGCCAAGAACGCCATCCTGATCGTCGAGGTGGCGCGCGAGCGCCGTGCCGAGGGCAAGGATATCGTCGAGTCCGCCATCGATGCGGCCCGCACTCGCTTCCGGCCGATCCTGATGACGTCCTTTGCCTTCATCCTGGGCGTCGTGCCGCTGGTGACGGCAACCGGCGCGGGCGCCAATTCGCGCATCTCGCTGGGCCTCTGCGTGTTCAGCGGCATGATCGCCTCGACCTGCCTCGCCGTGCTGTTCGTGCCGTCGTTCTTCACGGTCCTTCAGCGGTTCGAGGAACGCGGCAAGGCCAAGAAGGGCAAGACAACGCCGCCGCCAGCGGAAGGCGTCGCCGCAGCCGGAGACTGACGAAGCAAACGGGTCGGCCGCGCCTCAGTGACGGATGACCCGTATGCCGTGCTCCGAATAACGACGGCTTCCCAAAGAAGCGCGAAGCCGGTCCAGATCCTCCAGCAGAATCCCGAGCGCCACCCGCTCGATCTCGATCTCACGCGAGGTCCGGACGCCCATCCGCCGCAGCAGGGATTCGAGCGGCGAGTAACTCCTCGCGGCAAGCTGCACCAGCGATGCCGTCCAAGAGACGGGGACCGACGGCAGACGCCGATTGACCAAAGTCCCCAAGATCACACCGAGGGAGGCGACGATGGAGGCATTGCGCTCGAGCAGGCTCTCGAGGTCCACCTCCGCGTCGAGCGTGCGCAACCGCCGCTCGATGCGTCGCCGGTTGCCTGCGCAGCGACGCAGTTGCGCACCGGTCGCCTCTTCGATGCGGAGGTCCATCGCACTTAGGGTGTCGAGTGGGATACGCCCGATCCTGGTCGCCATCCTCAGCCCCGCAAGCTGACCGTCGCCACCTTGTCCTTGTAATCCTGCTTCGGATCGGCGCCGAGCAGCATCTTGATGCCGGCGACGATGCTCGACGCATCGAGCCAGATCTCGGCCCGCTCGGGGTCGAGGCGCAGCAGGGCGAGCTTCGGATCGCTCTTGCCGCCTTCATACCAGGCCGCCACGTAGCGGTTCCACAGCCGGTCGATGACCGCGGGATTGTTATCCAGCGAGAGGCCGCCATGCACCGTCGCGAAGAGGTCATGCCCCTTGGAGGTGAAGGTCGCGATAGCGCGATTGCCCTCGCCCGCACCGAGCTTCTCGACGATTGCATTCTCCCGGCTCGTGAAAAACCAGATCGGCCCGCGCTCGCCCTCGAGCTGGGCGGTCATCGGCCGGGCATGGCCATCCTCGACGCCGTCGAGACCGAGCATCATGGTCATGTCGGACTTCAGGGCCGACCAGAACTTCTCTTCGATTTCCTTGGGGGTGGGCATCGTCGGCTCCTGTCAGATTGTTTGGACAGAGCGCCCAACGCGCATCGCAACAGCGCGTTGCAACGGTACGCGAGTTCTAACTCGCGCCTTTCACGGCGCCGCTGGCCATGCGGTCCGCCCTCCGCTCTCGGCGCCCCTCGGCGCCGGCAGGCGGGGCCGAGAATTTCGCCTCGAAACCGAATTGTTTTCCCGGCAAGGGCGATGTCAGAACGAACTCACCACCGGTTCCGGCGGCGATGGCGCTGACGATGGCAAGTCCGAGACCGGAGCCCTCCACGACGGTCTGGCCCCGCTCGAAAGGCTGCAGCAGTCGCGACAGCAGATCAGGCGGAACGGGCGGGCCGTCATTGGAAACGGTCAACACGCCGTCCTTTGACAGAACGATCGACACCGGCTGGCCGGGCCGTCCGTGCTTCAGTCCGTTTTCGATGAGGTTTCTCAGTACGATCGCGAATGCGTCGGCATCGATTCCGGCAGGTACCGGTGTTTCAGGAACATCGAGGACGATCCGTGCGGTCGTGCCGGACTTCCGCACCATCTCGTCGACGACCATCTTCGCGACGCCTGCGATGTCGGCCGTCTCCCCGCCCTGGAGGCGGCCGCCCTCCGCTCTCGCCAGTTGCATCAGCTTCTCGGACAAGCGCGAAAGCCGCTGCAACGCCAGCTCGATCTGGTGCGCCCGCTCCCGGGAGGCCGCGTCCTTTGTCTCTGCGATCAGCCTTTGCGTTTGCGCCAGCGCCGCAGCCACCGGTGTGCGCAGTTCATGCGCGGAATTGGCGGTGAAACTTCGTTCGGCCTTCAGAGCGCGGTCCAATCCGAGAAGGAGATGGTTCACGGCGTCCGCGATCGGCGCGATCTCGGAGGGGAGACCCGCGACGGGCACCGGGGTGAGATCACCGCTGCCACGTGTCTCGATCGCGGTTCGCAGGTTCCGGATCGGCGACATCGACAAGCGGACGATCGCCCAGACGAGGAAAAGGCTGGCGGGAACCAGCAGGGCAAGCGGCCAGGCGAGGCCCAGGAGAGCTTCCTTCGCGACCTCGCGCCGATGTGCGAGCGGCTCGGCAACGGCGATCGTGATCGTGCCTTGCAAAGCGGCGTCGAAGTAGACCCTGTGGGTCGGCGTATCGACGAATCCCATCTTCGAGAAGGGAGGAAACACGGAATCGTCGGCATGATGCGAGCGCAGGAGCGTGCCTCCGCGCTCATCGCGTACCACGTAGGTGAAATACTCGTCGTGGTCCCTCAGCGTGACGATACGCTGGGAAGTGTCGCCCTTCTCACGGCTCAGGATATCGAGCACGGCGAGCGGGAGAAGACGCTGGGCCGTCTCCTCGAGCGCACTATCGAAGACCTTGTCCATCTCGTGGCCAAGTCTTTGTGCCGTCGCCACGGTGGCAATGCCCCAGAACAGCGCGACGCCAAGCCCCAGCCACAGCGATATCCGCCATTGCAGGCTGCGCGGCGCCGTCACGCGGCGCGTCCCAGCCGATATCCGACGCCGCGTACGGTTTCAATGATGCCATGTCCGAGCTTCTTGCGCAGGCGACTGACATGCACCTCGGTCGTATTGCTTTCCACCTCCGCCCCGAAGGCATACAGCCTCTCCTCCAGTTGCGCCTTGGACAGGATCTGGCCGGGACGCTGCACGAAAGCCTCGAACAATGCCCATTCGCGAGCGGTCAAATCGATGCTCCGTCCCGCGCGCAGGATCGAGCGCGCAGCAAGATCAATGTCGAGGTCCCCAAGGTGAACCAGAGGATTGGGATTGCCGGCATACCGCCGCGCCACCGCATTCAGCCGGGCCGAAAGCTCGGAGAGGTCGAAGGGCTTGACCAGGTAGTCGTCGGCCCCGGCATTGAGTCCCTCTATGCGGTCGGACAGTTGGTCCATCGCCGTCAGGATGATGACGGGCGTAACATTCCCCCTCGCACGAAGGTCGCGCAGGAAGCCTATGCCGCGGCCATCGGGCAGCATCAGGTCCAGCAGAAGAAGATCGTAGGCGGCACTGCCGATATGGTCTCGCGCCGCATCCAGCCGCGTGACCCAATCCACGGAATGGCCCTCGGCGGCGATCTGATCGCGCACGGCCGCGCCAAGAATCGCATCATCCTCGATCAACAGAACCCGCATGATCCCAGTCCGGTCAGTTGCTGAGCCCGCTCGCCGGACCTCGCATGAACTATAGTCGGCGAGCTGACATTGACCTGAAGCAAATGCAGGTGCGCCTTCAGGTCGCCGTCAGGAACCGGGCTCAAGAGAAGACACGAGACCATTGCCGGGAGGCTGGAACGTGAACAGGCCGATATTGATCGCCGCTATTCTTTCGAGCGCACTGACATCCCCCATGGCGCTGGCCAAAGAGGACGACTGCAAGGTCCCCATGGCCCAATGGCAGCCGCGCGAAGCCGTCGAGCAGATGGCGAAGACCCAGGGTTGGACAGTGCGGCGACTCAAGGTCGATGACGGCTGCTATCAAATCAGGGGAACTGATGCGGACGGTCGCGAGATCGCAGTGAAGGTCGATCCAGGATCGCTCGCCATCGTCCGCTTGAAGCACAGAAGCGGGCGCGGCGATGGTGACGACGGACGACGCGGCGGCGTTCCGGGACAGCCCCTCCCGGGCGCCCCGGCAGCCCCCGCCAACGATCTCCTCAAGGGAACGACGCCTCCCAAGGCGGAGATTCAGTAACCGCCGCCTCGTGTGAACTCGATCGCTTCGCGATTTCCAACCTGACGGCGACCTGAAGCAGAGTCCCGTCGCGCTTCAGCAATGCGTCAGTCTTTGCATCCAGTGTGGGCTCGCCAACACGATCCGCTGGAGAAGAGACGATGCGAATGAAGACACTGCTTGCCGGCCTCGCCCTGACGACCGCCCTGACCGCCCCGGAATTGGCGATGGCGCGCCCCGTCACACTGACCACCACCCTCAAGAACTACGGCGGCAACGGCGCCTATCTCGCGCTCTACGTGACCGACGCGACGGGCGCCTACAAGGGCACGTTGTGGGTGGCCGGCCCCAAGTCGAAATACTACAGCCACCTGAGCGGCTGGGAGCGTGCATCGCGCGGCAACGTCGCCGGGATCAACGGCATCACCGGCGCGAGCGTCGGCGCCGGCCGCACGCTGAAGGTCACCGTGGACCTGGCCGACGCGCTGTTCGATGCAGGCTACAAGCTGCACATCGACGTTGCAGCTGAGGACATGCGCGACAGCCCGTCCGAAGTCGTCGTTCCCTTGACCGCCGCAGGGGCAGGCCGCCCCGTGCCAGGCCGCAGCTACATCCAGACTTTCACCTACGGCATGTAGGCCCAGGCCGCTCGGGAGGCATGTCATGCTGCGCTGGCTTCACAGGGTTCTCGCCCTCTCCGTCGTCATTCCGCTGATG
>Ga0182739_1004716_pt1 | contig 11115 bp, 9 predicted proteins | sample eDN5th30CBELigBY_FD_128873 | JGI IMG/M metagenome (GOLD analysis project Ga0182739, IMG submission 128873) | Enriched backyard soil microbial communities from Emeryville, California, USA - eDNA 5th pass 30_C BE-Lig BY (version 2) (version 2) | ecosystem: Environmental > Terrestrial > Soil >...
CCCGCGAAAACAACCTGCGCGACCTCACCGTCAAGTTCCCGCTCGGCGTGTTCACCGCCGTCACCGGGGTCAGCGGCTCGGGCAAGTCGACCCTGGTCAACGACATCCTCTACAAGGTCCTGGCCAACAAGCTCAACGGCGCCAAGCAGGTCGCCGGCCGGCACACCCGGGTGGAGGGCCTGGAACACCTGGACAAGGTCATCCACGTCGACCAGAGCCCCATCGGACGCACCCCGCGCTCCAACCCCGCCACCTACACGGGCGTCTTCGACCACATCCGCAAGCTGTTCGCGGAGACGAACGAGGCCAAGGTCCGCGGCTACCAGCCGGGCCGCTTCTCCTTCAACGTCAAGGGCGGACGCTGCGAGTCCTGCTCCGGCGACGGCACGCTGAAGATCGAGATGAACTTCCTGCCGGACGTCTACGTCCCCTGCGAGGTGTGCCACGGCGCGCGCTACAACCGCGAGACGCTGGAGGTCCACTACAAGGGCAAGAACATCGCCGAGGTGCTGGACATGCCGATCGAGGAGGGCGCCGAGTTCTTCGCCGCCTTCACCCCGATCGCCCGCCACCTGAACACCTTGGTGGACGTCGGGCTGGGCTACGTCCGCCTCGGCCAGCCGGCCACCACGCTCTCCGGCGGCGAGGCCCAGCGCGTCAAGCTGGCGGCGGAGCTGCAGAAGCGCTCCAACGGGCGCAGCATCTACGTGCTGGACGAACCGACCACCGGGCTGCACTTCGAGGACATCCGCAAGCTGCTGCTGGTCCTGCAGGGGCTGGTCGAGAAGGGCAACTCGGTCATCACGATCGAGCACAACCTCGACGTCATCAAGTCCGCCGACTGGATCATCGACATGGGCCCGGAAGGCGGTTCCGGCGGCGGACAGGTGGTGGCGCAGGGCACCCCGGAGGAGGTCGCCAAGGTCGCCGAAAGCCACACCGGGCGCTTCCTGGCCGAGATCCTCTAGGCCCGGAACCGGGACGCCCCTGCCGCGACGCATTCCGCGCGCGGCATGGGCACCGGGCAGGCGCGTCCGACGTGCAAGAATGTCGGGGTGAAGTTTCCCGCCCGCTCCGTGCTCTTCGACCTCGACGGAACCCTCGTCGACCCCGCCGGAGCCATCACGGGAGGGATCCGGCACGCGCTGCTGAGCAGCGGAATCCCCGATCCCGGGCAGAAGCTGCTGGACACGCTGGTCGGGCCGCCGCTGGCCCACGGGCTGATGACGGTCCCCGGCATGACCGAGGACCAACTGCCCGCCGTGATCCGCGACTACCGCGCCGAATACTCGCGGCACGGCATCTTCAGGAGCCGTCCGTACCCCGGCATTCCCGGGCTGCTTGACGGGCTGCGCGCGGCGGGGACCACCCTGGCCGTGGCCACCTCCAAGCCGGAACACATCGCCCTGGCCCTGCTGGAGGCCCAGGGGCTGCTGGACAAGTTCGACGCCGTCCGCGGATCCTCCGCGGCCGAACAGGATTCGCTGGCGGCGGGCCCGGGCAAGGGCCACATCGTCCGGGCCGCCCTGGACGCCCTCGGCGCCGGGCCGGATTCGGCCGTGATGGTGGGGGACCGGCACTACGACGTGCAGGGCGCCGCCGTCTGCGGCCTTGAGTGCATCGGCGTCGCCTGGGGCTTCGCCCTCCCCGGCGAGCTGGAGGCGGCCGGTGCCGCCGCCATCGTCCATTCGGCCCACGAACTGGAGGACATCCTCTACGGAGGCCTCCCCGGGACCCAGGTCCCCGACACGAAAGGCAAGGCAGAGTAGGTGCCATTCTTCGAGGTCGTCCGCGCATCCTTCCGCGGGACCATTAAGGCGACGTGCCGTCCAACGGTCACCGGCATGGAGCACGTTCCGGCCAAGGAGCCGTTCATCGTCGCCTCCAACCACCTGTCCTTCCTGGACAGCATCATCATCCAGGCCCTGATGCCGCGGCCGGTCGCCTTCTTTGCCAAGGCCGAGTACTTCACCACCCCCGGGGCGAAGGGGGCGGTCATGAAGGCGTTTTTCGAGTCCGTCGGTTCCATCCCGGTCGAGCGCGGCGAGCAGGCCGCCTCCGTCGCGGCCCTCGACTCGCTGGTGGGGGTGCTCGACGGCGGGGGAGCCGTGGGCATCTACCCGGAAGGCACGCGCTCCCGCGACGGCCTGCTCTATCGCGGCCGCACCGGCGTCGGCTGGCTGGCCCTGTCCACCGGCGCCCCCGTGGTGCCCGTGGGCCTGATCGGCACCGAGCAGCTGCAGCGCCCCGGCAGCAACCGGATCGTGCCGCGCCACTTCACACTCAAGGTCGGCGAGCCGCTGCGCTTCGACAAGGTCGGCCCCAAGCACCCGCTGCCGGAACGCCGCCGCGCCACCGACACGATCGTGGACGCCATCGCCGCCCTCAGCGGCCAGCAGCGCGCCGAGGGGTACAACCAGGCCCCGGCGGCGGAGTAGCCTCTTTCCCATGGCCGATCCGTCCAGCTACCGGCCGCGGCCGGGGGAGATCCCCACGGCCCCCGGCGTCTACCGCTTCCGCGACCCGCACGGCCGCGTCATCTACGTCGGCAAGGCCAAGAGCCTGCGCCAGCGGCTCAACTCCTACTTCGCCAACGTCTCCACGCTCACCCCCAAGACCCACGCGATGGTGCACACCGCCGCCGGCGTCGAATGGACGGTGGTGGGCAGCGAACTGGAGGCGATCCAGCTCGAATACACCTGGATCAAGGAGTTCGCTCCCCGGTTCAACATCGTCTTCCGCGACGACAAGTCCTACCCCTACCTGGCCGTCACGATGGGGGAGAAGTACCCGCGCGCCCAGGTGATGCGCGGGGACCGGCGCAAGGACGTGAAGTACTTCGGCCCGTTCTACCCGGCCAAGGCCATCCGCGACACCCTGGACACCCTGCTGCGCGTGTTTCCGGTGCGGACCTGCAGCGCCGGCGTGTTCCGCCGCGCCGAGGCCAGCGGGCGGCCCTGCCTGCTCGGCTACATCGACAAGTGCTCCGCGCCCTGCGTGGGCCGGATCAGCCCGGAGGACCACAAGGAACTGGCCGCCGACCTCTGCCGCTTCATGGGCGGGGAGGGCACGCGGTTCATCCGCGAACTCGAGGCCAAGATGGCCGCGGCCGCCGCGGCCATGGAGTACGAGAACGCCGCCCGTTACCGGGACGACATCGCCGCGCTGCGCCGGGTGTTCGAGCGCAACGCGGTGGTCCTGGCCGAGGACACCGAGGCCGACGTGTTCGCCGTGGCGGAGGACGAGCTCGAGGCGGCAGTGCAGGTCTTCCACGTGCGCAACGGCCGCATCCGGGGCCAGCGCGGCTGGGTCGTGGAAAAAGTGGAGGACTCCACCCCGAAGGACTTCATCGAGCACCTGCTCCAGCAGGTCTACGGCGAGGGAGCCGGGACCGAGCGCATCCCGCGCGAGGTCCTGGTCCCGGTGGAGCCTGCCGACGCCGTCGACCTCGCCGAATGGCTCCGCGGCCTGCGCGGCGCCGCGGTCAGCCTGCGCGTTCCCCAGCGCGGGGAGAAGGCGGCGCTCCTGGAGACGGTGCGGGAAAACGCCGAGCAGGCGCTGCGCCTGCACAAGTCCCGGCGCGCGGGCGACATCAGCAACCGCAGCGCCGCCCTGCAGGAACTGCAGGAAGCGCTCGGGCTGCCGGTGCCGCTGATGCGCATCGAGTGCTACGACATCTCCCACGTCCAGGGCACCAACGTGGTCGCCTCCATGGTGGTGGTCGAGGACGGGCTGCCCAAAAAGTCCGACTACCGCAAGTTCAACATCACCGGGGACGCCGCGCGCGACGACACCGCGTCGATGTACGACGTCATCACGCGCCGCTTCCGCCACTACCTGCAGGACCAGACGCACACGGCGCCGGCAATCAGCGGCGCCATCGATCCCGACGAGGAGGAGCTTGGCCGCGGCGCGCCGCGCAAGTTCGCCTATCCGCCCTCGCTGGTGGTGGTCGACGGCGGCCCGCCACAGGTCGCCGCGGCGGTGAAGGCGCTGGAGGACCTGGGCATCGACGATGTGTACGTCGTAGGCCTGGCCAAGCGGCTCGAGGAGCTGTGGCTGCCCGACGACGAGTTCCCGGTCATCCTTCCGCGCGCCTCGCACGGGCTGTACCTGCTGCAGCGGATCCGCGACGAGGCCCACCGCTTCGCCATCACCTTCCACCGCAAGAAGCGCTCGGTTTCCATGATCGCCTCGACGCTCGACGACGTGCCCGGCCTGGGCCCGGCCAGGCGCGCGGCGCTGCTGAAGCACTTCGGGTCGCTCAAGCGCATGCGCGCGGCCACCGAAGCGGACTTCCGCGAGGTGCCCGGCGTTGGACCCGCCCTCGCGGCGCAGCTGGTCGCCGTCCTGGCCGAGGGGGAGCCGGCAGCCCCGGCGGTGAACATGACCACGGGCGAGGTACTCGAGTAGGTCCCGCCCCGGGGAATGGTTTCGCGGCTGTTGGGCATCGCCGCCGCGTCCCGGCGGCGATGCCCGCCGCAGGACCGTGACAGGACCGTGGCAGGACCGTGGCCCGGATCGACGGATTCCGGCATCGGTCCGCGGTTGCGCGTGCCCGCTCCTGCTGGGTCACTCCCGCGTGGCCCATCTCGCGTGGCCCATCTCGCTTGGCCAGTGGCGCAAGGCCGACTCCCCGACCGTCGCCTTTAGAAAAATATACATCCTAGATCGGTTTCTGACTTAGTGCCTCCAGGCCGTCGAAGCGTGGGCGCGACCACCGGCCGGGTAAAAAACGCACGGACGGGGCGGTCCGTTTCGGCTGCGGATGCGGGGAGGGGGGGCGGGCGGACGCCAGGTACGGGCCGGGGGAGGAGCGGGCGGCGAAGAAACCGGAGCGGCAAAGAAACCGGGGCAGGGCTGGGCCGTGCGGGGCCGTGCGGGGGCGTGGTCCTCGATCCCGAAGGCGGGGAAGCGGCATCGGCTATCCGGCGGCGCAGGGGCCGTCCTGCAGCGCAGGAGGGGGAGGAGGGGTATCGGCACCCGGATTGCGTTCCTCGTGTCCGCCGGCAGGAGGCATTTCGGCAGTGGCGCTGCGGTGCCCGGGTGCTGCGGTGCCCGGGTGCTGCGAGGACCGGGCGCGGGCTGCGGTGCCCGGGGACGATTCGGCGGGCGGCCCAGGGGGTGGTCCGTGACACGCCGCACTCCCCCTGCAAAGGTTTATATGCTAGATCGGTTTCTGACATAGTGACCTGAGCCGCCGGCAGCTCCGGAACCCCACGACCCGTCCGCAAAAATCCGGGGATCGGGGAGCTGGCGCGGATATCCCCGTGCCGGCATCCAGGGGGTCCAGGCCCCGCAGCGGACCGGCGGCATGCACGCACCCCTGGACCCGGCGGGGGAGTGGGGTCCTTCAAAAGCGGAGCGGGCCGTTCCCGCGCGACGGTCTCCGGCGTCGAAATGCCGGCATCTGGACGCCGGCATCGGGACGCCGGCATCTGGACGTCCGCATCTGGACATGGCGGTTGGTCCGTCAGCCCGCAGGGGAGGAGGGCCGCGCGAACCCGCCTGAAGCGCGGCGGATCTCCAGGGATGGGCCGGCGGCAACGGGATGCGGCGGGCCGTGCGCCGGCCTGCAGGGGGAACGGCGGACAGCCAAAGACAATTCATATGCTAGATCGGTTCCTGACTTACGGGTCCCCACTTGCTGCAGCACCCAGCCCCAGAAACCCACCGCAAAAATTCCCGTGACGGGGGAGGCGTCGTCCCTGGACGGAGGCCAGGCGATTGTTGGCACCCGGGGCGGCTGCGAATCGCGCCGTCCCGGGGCGGCGAAGTCCGCCGCGCGGACCGGGACCGGGCTCCCTGGGGATGGCCCCCTGGGGGAATGGCGCGGCGTCGGAGGCGCATTCGGCCGCAATGCCCGCCCGGCGCGGCGGACGCCTCCGGCGTCGCGAAAGCGCCTGTGGAAATGTGGAGATCGGTGCAGAAAGTATTAATCTAGATCGGTTTCTGACTTAGTTCTCACCAGTTGCACAACAGTCCCAGCCAAACGTCCCGAAACCCAAAAAACCATCAAAGAGGCGAGGGGCGGACCTGCAACACGGAAGCTGGAACCCCGCGGGACCGGAGGCCGGCCGGGGCGACGGCGGCGTGGGCTCAGCCGGGCAGGTCCGCGGTGTCGACGATCAGGGTGAACGGCCCCGAGTTCACCAGGGAGACCTCCATCATGGCCCCGAAGACCCCGGTGGAAACCTCGGCGCCGAGGGTGCGCAGGCAGGAGACGAACTCCCCGTAGAGCGGCTCGGAGTGGTCCCGGCCGGAGGCGGCGGTCCAGGACGGGCGTCGCCCCTTGCGGACCTCGCCGTACAGCGTGAACTGGCTGACCACCAGCAGGGGAGCGGAGGCCGATTCACAGGACTGCTCGTCCTCGAGCATGCGCAGCCGCCACACCTTTTCGGCCAGCCGGGCCGCTTCCGCCGGGCCGTCGGTGTGCGTGACCCCGAGCAGCACCAGCAGGCCGGGCCGGTCCAGCGAACCGACGGTTTCCCCGTCGACGCTGACGGAAGCGGTGCGGGCGCGCTGCAGTACGGCCTTCATGGTGTGGATTCTCCTGTATCGGTGCTGGCGGGCCCCGGGCGCCGGGCCGCATCCGACTTTACGCGCCACTCCGGGCCCGGTGCCCGTGCCCACGGCGAAAAGGCGCTTCGGCGTCCCTGCCCGGGATAGGCTTGGGCCATGTCCACCGAGCAGTCCGAGGTCAACGCCGTCGATTCCGAGCTCCTGATCATTACCGGCATGTCCGGTGCCGGCCGCACGACCGCTGCGCATGCCCTCGAGGACCACGGCTGGTATGTCGTGGAAAACCTGCCGCCGCAAATGCTGGGCACCCTGACCGAACTGGTGGCCCGCATGCACGGGGCGATCCCGAAGCTGGCGGTCGTGATGGATGTCCGCAGCAAGGCGCTGTTCCCTCAGGTGCGCGAAAACCTGGCGCTGCTGAGCGCGGCGGGCGTGAACTACCGGGTGCTGTTCCTGGACGCCAGCGACGACCTGCTGGTGCGCCGGTTCGAGATGGGGCGCCGCCCGCACCCGCTGCAGGGACCCGGCAGGATCCTCGACGGGATCGCCGCCGAACGCGAGGTGCTGCGCGAATTGCGTGAGGCCGCCGACATCGTCCTGGACACCACCCCGATGAACGTCCATGCCCTGGCGACGGCCATCACGGAGCTGTTCTCCGAGACCGGCACCGTGGTGCTGCGCCTGAACGTGATGAGCTTCGGCTTCAAGTACGGGCTGCCGGCCGACGCCAACTACGTCGCGGACATGCGCTTCATTCCCAACCCGCACTGGGTTCCGGAACTGCGCCGGCACACCGGCCTGGAGGCGGACGTCAGCGACTTCGTGCTCGCTGCGGAGGGTGTCGAGGAATTCATCTCCGCCTACCTGCGCGCCCTGGAGCCGGTCTTCGAGGGGTACCGCCGCGAGAACAAGCACTATGCGACCCTGGCGGTCGGATGCACCGGAGGCAAGCACCGCTCCGTTGCCATCAGCGAGGAACTGGCCCGCCGGCTGCGCCAGCTGCCGAACGTCACGGTCCAGGTCTCCCACCGCGACCTGGGGCGGGAGTAGCCGGGAATGTCCTTCTACACCGGCCAGCTCCCGCTGGTTCCGCGTCCTGCTTCGCGGGAGGGCAACGGAACCGTGCGCGTGGCCGCCCTCGGCGGCGGGCACGGCCTGTCCGCCTCGCTGTCCGCGCTGCGCCGGCTGACCACGGAGATCACCGCGATCGTGACGGTGGCCGACGACGGCGGATCCTCCGGGCTGCTGCGCCAGGAACTCGACGTGCTGCCCCCGGGCGACCTGAGGATGGCGCTGGCGGCCCTGTGCGACGACACCGACTGGGGCCGCACCTGGCGCGACGTCATGCAGCACCGCTTCACCTCCAAGCCGGGCAGCCCGGGGTCGCTGGACAACCACGCACTGGGGAACCTGCTGATCGCGACCCTGTGGGAGCTTCTCGGGGACCCGGTGGCCGGGCTGCGCTGGGCCGGCGCCCTGCTGGGCGCCCGCGGCACGGTCCTGCCGATGAGCACGGTTCCGCTGACGATCTCCGGGGACGTGCTCGGACCGGGGGAGGGCGGCCAGCTGGTGCGCCGCCACGTCGTCGGGCAGGCCAAGCTGGCCACCGCCGGCCAGATCGGCATCGTCAGCAACGTGCGCCTGGAGCCGGCCGATGCCCCCGCCTGCGCCGAGGCGCTCTCCGCGATCGAGCTGGCCGACTGGGTGGTGCTCGGACCGGGTTCCTGGTACACCTCCGTCCTTCCGCACCTGCTGCTGCCGGAGATGCGCCAGGCGCTGCAGGACACGGAGGCCCGCCGCCTGCTCACCATGAACCTGGCCACCGAAACCAAGGAAACGATCGGCATGAACGCCGCCGACCACCTGGACGTGATTGCCCGCTACGCGCCGGAGCTTCGGCTGGACGCGGTGCTGGCGGACCCGTCGTCCGTCGATGACGAAGAAACGTTCCGGCGGGCCGCCGCCCGGCTGGGAGCCCGGTGCTTTTTCGGTAAAGTAGGCAGCGGTGCCGGTCGCGCGACCCATGATCCGTTGCGGCTTGCCGCCGCCTACCACGACGTGTTCACCTCGTTCGACAAAGATTCGCCAAGCAGTTAGGAAGCGGAATCCCCATGGCACTGACCGCATCGGTCAAGGACGAACTTTCCCGGCTGGACGTGAAGAAATCCTCCGAACGCAAGGCGGAGGTCTCCGCCATCCTGCGCTTCGCCGGCGGCCTGCACATCATCTCCGGCCGCATCGTCATCGAGGCCGAGGTGGACCTCGCGTCCACCGCCCGGCGGCTGCGCCAGGCGATCGCCGAAGTCTACGGGCACACCTCGGAGATCATCGTCGTTTCCGGCGGAGGCCTGCGCCGCGGCAGCCGCTATGTGGTGCGCGTGGTGCGCGACGGCGAGTCGCTGGCCCGCCAGACCGGCCTGCTGGACGGGCGGGGCCGGCCCGTGCGCGGCCTGCCCTCCGTGATCGTCAACGGCTCCGCCGCCGACGCCGAAGCCGTCTGGCGCGGGGCCTTCCTGGCTCACGGATCGCTCACCGAACCGGGCCGCTCCGCGGCCCTGGAGGTGACCTGCCCCGGTCCCGAGGCGGCCCTGGCGCTGGTCGGGGCGGCACGCCGGCTGGGGCTGGTGGCCAAGGCCCGCGAGGTGCGCGGCGTGGACCGCGTGGTCATCCGCGACGGCGACAGCATTGCCGCCCTGCTCACCCGGATGGGCGCCCACGACGCGCTGATGGTGTGGGAGGAGCGGCGCATGCGCAAGGAGGTGCGCGCCACCGCCAACCGCCTGGCGAACTTCGACGACGCCAACCTGCGCCGTTCGGCCCAGGCCGCCGTCGCCGCCGGGGCCCGCGTGGAGCGGGCCCTGGAGATCCTCGCCGACGAGGTCCCCGAGCACCTCAAGTACGCCGGCGAACTGCGCGTGGCCCACAAGCAGGCCAGCCTGGACGAGTTGGGCCGCCTGGCCGATCCGCCCATGACCAAGGACGCCATCGCCGGGCGCATCCGCCGCCTGCTCGCCATGGCGGACAAGAAGGCGGCGGACCTGGGGATCCCGGGGACCGAGGCCAGCGTCACCGCCGACATGCTGGACGGCTGACCGGCACCAGTTTTCCGTGCCCGTTGCGGCACGGGATGCATTACCCACCGATCACCCCGGCGACGGGGTGGACAACTATTGGAGGAAGCATGTCCCAGTACACCCTCCCGGAGCTGCCGTACGACTACGCCGCTCTGGAGCCGAACATCTCCGCGCGCATCATGGAGCTGCACCACAGCAAGCACCACGCGACCTACGTCGCCGGCGCGAACACCGCCCTGGAGCAGCTGGCCGAGGCCCGCGCCAAGGGCGAGTTCGGCAACATCCCGAAGCTCTCCAAGGACCTCGCCTTCCACCTGGGCGGACACACCAACCACTCGATCTTCTGGAACAACCTCTCCCCGGAGGGTGGCGACAAGCCGGTCGGCGAGCTGGCCGCCGCCATCGACGACCAGTTCGGTTCCTTCGACGCGTTCCGCGGCCATTACACCGCCGCGGCGATGAGCCTGCAGGGTTCCGGCTGGGCCGTGCTGGCCTTCGACGCCATCGGCGGCAACCTGCTCATCGAGCAGCTTTACGACCAGCAGGGCAACGTTCCGGTCGCGACCACCCCGCTGCTGATGCTGGACATGTGGGAGCACGCCTTCTACCTGGACTACGTCAACGTGAAGGCCGACTACGTCAAGGCGTTCTGGAACATCGTGAACTGGGCCGACGTGTCCGCCCGCTTCGAGGCGGCCCGCACCGGCGCCAAGGCCCTGGTCGTCCCGGGCAAGTAGCACGGCCAGGCAGCCCCTGTGGCAGCCGCCATCCCGCGCCGCATGACGTAGGATGGCGGCAACGTTCGCCACGGGTTGCGGGCACCCGGACGGGTGCCCGCACCCCGCGGCGGCGGCCGGCCTTCCGGCCGGCGGCACAACGGAATGTCCCACCCCTTTTTGCACACGTCGCTTCCGGGTCCCAGGCAGCAGGTGCCCACGGAAGTGGCACCCGTCCGCAAGGAGAACAGCTCGTGACTACCCGTGTTGGCATCAACGGATTTGGACGCATCGGCCGCAACTATCTTCGGGCCGCGCTGGCCCAGGGGGCGGACGTGGAGATCGTCGCGGTCAACGACCTCGGCCCCATCGAGTCCCTGGCCCCCCTCGTGAAATACGACTCCATCCTGGGCCGCCTCGCCGAGGACGTGCGGGTGGACGGCGAGTTCCTGGTCGTCGGCGAACGCCGCATCAAGGTCCTCGCCGAAAAGGATCCCGCCCAACTGCCGTGGGGCGACCTCGGCGTCGACGTGGTGATCGAATCCACCGGACGCTTCACCAGCGGGGAGGACGCCCGCAAGCACCTGCAGGCCGGAGCGCGGAAGGTCATCATTTCCGCTCCCGCCAAGGGCGACGACCTCACCGTGGTCATGGGCGTCAACGAGGACCGGTACGACCCCGCAAGCCACGACATCATCTCCAACGCCTCCTGCACCACCAACTGCCTGGCCCCGGTCGCGAAGGTGCTCAACGACTCCTTCGGCATCGTCAACGGCCTCATGACCACCATCCACGCCTACACG
>Ga0182739_1004717_pt1 | contig 11115 bp, 13 predicted proteins | sample eDN5th30CBELigBY_FD_128873 | JGI IMG/M metagenome (GOLD analysis project Ga0182739, IMG submission 128873) | Enriched backyard soil microbial communities from Emeryville, California, USA - eDNA 5th pass 30_C BE-Lig BY (version 2) (version 2) | ecosystem: Environmental > Terrestrial > Soil >...
CAGGAAGCGGCCGAAATCGGCACGCGCAAGGTAATCCAGGAGCATGCCACGCTTGGCGTTGTCATAACGACGGACGGCTCCATCGCTGAAATTCCCCGGGCTTCCTATGTAGATGCCGAGGAAAGAATCATCAACGAGCTGAAAGAAGTCGGCAAACCGTTTATCGTCATCGTCAACTCGACCAAGCCGAACGGGGACTTCGCCCAGGAGCTGCGCAGCCAGCTGCAGACGCAGCATGATGTGCCTGTCGTGTCCATGAGCGTTGCAAACATGAACGAGGATGATATGACCTCCGTGCTTCGCGAGGTGCTGTACGAATTCCCGGTTCACGAGGTGAATGTGAATCTGCCAAGCTGGGTGATGGTGCTGGAGGAAAATCACTGGCTCCGCTCCCACTTCGAGAATTCCGTCCGCGAAACCGTGCAGGACATCCGCAGGCTGCGCGATGTCGACCGGGTTGTAGCCCAATTCGAAGAATACGACTTTATCGAAAAAGCCGCTCTGGCGGGTATGAATATGGGGCAGGGCGTCGCAGAAATCGACCTGTATGCTCCGGATGAGCTGTATGACCGGATTCTGATGGAAGTCGTGGGCGTGGAAATCCGCGGCAAAGACCATCTGCTCCAGCTGATGCAGGATTTCAGCCATGCGAAGCGGGAATACGACCATTTTGCCGAGGCTTTGGAAATGGTCAAGACGACAGGCTACGGAATTGCGCCTCCGACGCTTGCCGATATGGCTCTGGAGGAGCCGGAGCTCATTCGCCAGGGGTCCCGCTTCGGGGTAAGATTGAAGGCCACAGCGCCGTCTATACACATGATTCGCGTCGACGTCGAATCCGAGTTTTCACCGATCATCGGCACAGAGAAGCAGAGCGAGGAGCTTGTGCGTTATTTGATGCAGGATTTCGAGGACAACCCGCTGAAAATGTGGGAGTCGGATATTTTCGGAAGATCGCTTCACTCCATCGTTCGCGAAGGCATTCAGGGCAAGCTGGCGATGATGCCGGACAATGCCAGATACAAGCTGCAGGAAACGCTGGGACGTATTATCAATGAAGGCTCCGGTGGGCTGATAGCTATTATTCTGTGATATATGTCACAGTTACTCAACGAAAATGCACTCCGAAGGGTGCATTTTTTTGTTTTTACTTGAAAAAGTAACATGGGTGTATTACTATAGTCTTGATTTGTTCGGTTTTACAGCGTCAGATGTATATTTTTGAACATTTCCGTTAACAAAGAGAATAACGAGATAGCAATTTCTCTTGGGGGGAGGTGAATGGCATGAATAAATCTGAATTGATTAATAAAGTAGCAGAAACAAGCGAGCTTTCCAAGAAGGATGCAACGAAAGCGGTTGAAGCTGTCTTCGAAGCGATCTCTGAAGCTTTGCAAGGTGGAGATAAAGTACAACTGGTTGGATTCGGAAATTTTGAAGTTCGTGAACGTTCCGCTCGTAAAGGACGTAACCCGCAAACAGGCGAAGAAATCGAAATCCCTTCCAGCAAAATCCCTGCTTTCAAGCCAGGGAAAGCACTGAGAGACGGGATTCAATAATAACGGTTTTTCTACATAACATGAATCAAATGTTATCCTTCGTTGTGGAGAAACACCCGCGGCTTGCAAGTGAGCTGCGGGTGTTTTTTGCTGCAGCAACCCTTTACAAGCAGCGTCTTCCATTTTATAATATAAATTGTTCGTAAAGGTAATCGGGGTATGGCGCAGCCTGGTAGCGCGCACCCTTGGGGTGGGTGAGGTCGCACGTTCGAATCGTGTTACTCCGACCATGAAAGAGACATCGTTATAGCGGTGTCTCTTTCTTCTTTTAGGCCGTAAGGGGCATGGCCGAACGAACATTAGGACTATAGTCAAGTAAGCATAGACATGTTAAAATTTTATGAAGCTATTCGCACAATTTTTTGATATACTGAGTGGGCGGTAACTTCATTTTTATTGTTCGACACCTTAAGAGGGGGATTAGCTGGAGTGAAAGAGAAAACAAAATTATGGCTTGCGTCTAACGATTGGACGATGTACGGGATTATCCTGTCGATATTCCTAATCTGGCGCATTGGCATCGCGGGCGCTTGGAGTCCTTCGTGCTGGGTATTGCTTTTGGTCTGTCTTTTAGGGGTTCGTAAAGATCAGATAGACGTCGATTGGAAACGATTTTTTATTTTCGGTATCCCCATGCTGTATGTGTTCTACTATTTCTATGGATCAGGCAACGGGCTGTGGTGGAAAATTGCGAACTGGATGTTCGAAAACAACCGCCATCCATGGACATGGGACAACATGATGAACAGCATACCGTTGAATAGCGCCGGATGGGCGAGAACGTTTAAAACGCCGGCTATGGATAAAGCTTTCGTGTGGATTTACAACTACGGCTTTGTTCTGTCGCTGTGGATTTGTATCGTTCGCAGCTTCTGGACGAAGAGCATGAAGAAGATGCTTTCCTACGCGCTCTCCGGGCACTTATTGCAGTTTCCTCTTATTCTGCCTTTTTATAATTTGATTTTGCTGCGTGAAGTTTGGTGGGTAAAAGGCCAGCCCGATCTGCTCGGCCGTCAGTTTGCCACCGAGAATGAAATGCTCGTCAATGTCATGAACTGCTTTCCGAGTATGCATACGTCAATCTCGTTTGCCATGCTGCTGCTTGCTTTGCGCGAGAAGGATCGCATTTTTAAATATATGATGGTCGCCTACTGCGCCTCGATCATTTTCTCAACCATGTACCTGCAAATTCACTGGGTGCTGGATGTGATTGCCGGCATGCTGTTCGCATTCGGTACGGTAAAGCTGGCCGACGTTGTGATCAAATACGGTACGAAGCTGCTGCCAAACTGGTTTATAGCTTTTTATAGCGGGAAGAAAGAAACGAGCTATGCTACGGATACAATGGCTGCCTAATCAGGCGGCTTTTTTCTTTGGGCGTGCCAGGCAAAATTTTCCGTTTGCGTTGGTTTAGTGCCTGTGTCCTGTTGACATTCGTTTTGTTTTTCTGCATCATACAATTAGATGAATGGACAGGAAGGAAGCGACGCTTTATGGAAGCCAACAATCAGAATCAAAATCAGACGCAGGGAGATTACTTTGTTATTAAAGCAAAGGAAAACGGAGTTCAGGTCATCGGCCTTACCCGGGGCCAGGATACCCGGTTTCACCATACCGAGAAGCTCGACAAGAATGAAATTATGATCGCACAGTTTACAGCTCATACCTCAGCGGTCAAGATCCGCGGCAAAGCGGAAGTCATGACCAAGTTCGGCATTATGAAGACAGAGGAATAATTTCTCAGTTTCTGCAGGCATAGCCTGCTTTTTTTCGTTGTACAATGATAGAAGAGGGATTTTATCGGTCAAGCACTCACCCTCATGAAGGAGGAAGTTGTCCGTTGAAATGGATTGCCCGTCTTCTGTTAACCACTCTGTTTTCCATGGGACTCCTCATTGCGCTCTCCATGCTGCCGCAGCTGGAACGGCTGGGAAGCACGTCCGTCTTTCGTTCCGCCAAGGCGCAGCAGGTCTCGGAGACCAATATCGTGGATGTAATGAGCAAAACCCAGCTGCATCTTCGGATCCGTAAAGTAGAGGTAACGCATGCGATCGTTTCCGTCGATTTGCTGGCCTCGCCCGCTACGGACAAAAAGGAGATCGTTCAAGATTTGTATGAGCTGCCGCGCAGCCTGTTTCATAATTCTACGAACATCAACCAGGTGCTCGTCCGGGTGATGGACGGCTCCAAGGACGGCGGCAGACCGGCTTCGCTGCTCGTCGCGGCGGACGCAAGGCGGGAGAAGTGGCTGCCAAACGAATCGCTGCAGGAAACGGAGAGCGAAGAGGAGCTGGAAACGTACCTGCAGTCCCATTTTCGTATGACGTATACGCCTAAATGGCAGGAGCGCTACGATGTAAAAAGTTAAAACATCTATTATGCGTCAAACGTCCGATTGTGCTATAATAATTTGGATGGAGATATTGTGATTCTTTGTATGGGGTCGGAGGCAAAATATGAATTCTTATCGGATACCGGAAATGGCTCAAAAATATATGGAATACGACATGATCACCAAGCATACGGACCTTCCTCATTTTCCGGAGTTCCGGGCACGGTTGTTATATGCATTTTTGAGCAGACACAGTGCGTTCTCAAGCAGCAGCGAGCTATTTACCCTGGTAACTACGCTCGTGCAGATGGGCTTGGATACGCACGATATGGTCAGCATCAATAATAATGTGAAAGAAATGAAAGCATCCCGGTCCAGGCAGCTGAAGGTGCTGGCCGGCGACTATTTCTCCGGCAGGTTCTACTATCTGCTGTCCCATGCAGGACATATTCATTTGATCGGGATTATTTCCGATGCGATCTGTGAAGCGAACCGGCTGAAAATGAGCTTGTACCAGCTGATGAAGCAGATCAAGATGACGGCGGACGATTACATAAAACAGTCGGTGGAGGTCAAGACGCAGCTCTTTCTCGCCTTTGCCGGTTTTATGGAGGAATCGGTGAGAGGCGCATGGCCGGAAGTACTGAGGCTGTTTACCCAGTGCGAAGTGCTGATGCAGGAAATCAACCGCTCTGAAATCGCTCAGCAGTATAAAGACAGCTGGGGATATTGGCATATTATGCAGCTGGCTTCCAAGGAAGAGAAGAAGCATATACAGTCGGAGGATGCGGATCCGTCCAAGCTGAGATCGATTTGGCTCAAATATAAAGTAACGCCGCAGCTGTATCAGATGCTGAATTCGAGCATGAAGCAGCTGCAGGACAAGCTGCAGTCGCTGGATTCGAAGGAGCTTGGCAAAGAGCTTCTGCTTATTGGAGAGCCGTTCATGCGATACCTCTCGACACCTAAAGCGATGGAAGAAATATGAGGTGAACCCTGTGCAATCCAAGACGAAATCAAAAGAAGAGTTTGTACATTCGGTGTTTGAAAGCATCGCGCCGAAATACGATTTAATGAACGATATCCTAAGCTTTCGCCGGCATAAGGCCTGGAGAAAGTTTACGATGAACAAAATGCAGGTGAAGCCCGGCAGCACTTCGATTGATTTATGCTGCGGCACCTGCGATTGGACTATCAGCCTTGCCAAGGCAAGCGGGAACGGCAAAACCGTCGGCCTCGATTTCAGCCAGAACATGCTGGAATACGGCGCGATGAAGGTGCGGGAGGCCGGACTGGACAAGCAGATCGATCTGGTGCAGGGGAATGCGATGCAGCTTCCTTATGAAGATAACACATTTGATTATGCCACGATCGGGTTTGCGCTTCGGAATGTGCCCGATTTAGTCAAGGTCATCGAAGAAATGCAAAGGGTTGTAAAGCCTGGCGGTATGGTCGTTTCGTTGGAGTTGTCGAAACCAACCTGGCAGCCGTTCAAGGGGCTTTATTATTTTTATTTTCAAAACATTTTACCGCTGATGGGCAAGCTGATTGCCAAACGTTATGAGCAGTACAGATGGCTGCCGGAATCGTTAATCCATTTTCCCGATCATAAGCAACTGGCCGACATTTTCAGAAATACGGGGTTGACCCATGTTCAAGCTTATCCGCTTACCGGAGGCATCGCGGCACTTCATATCGGCATCAAGAAGCAGGGAGCGGAATAGGAATGGGAGTGAAACCATGTTAAAGAAAATGAAAGTATTTCTGGAAATGATTAAGGTAGAGCATACTTTGTTTGCATTACCTTTCGCTTTTATGGGGGCTCTGCTCGGCTCGATGGTCGTCTTTCATAAGCTGCCGACCTGGGGCCAGATCGGGTGGATTATTATGGCGATGGTCGGTGCGCGAAGCGCCGCCATGGGACTGAACCGTGTTATCGATAAAGTCATGGACGCCAAAAACCCGCGGACAGCGATGAGAGCCATTCCGGCAGGTCTGATTTCGTCTAAAGAGGCTATTATATTTATTGTGATTTCCTTCACATTGCTGTTTTGGGCGGCATTCAACTTGAGCCCGCTTGCGGTAAAACTGCTTCCGGTAGCTGTATTTTTTCTTGTATTTTATTCGTATACGAAGCGTTTTACATGGGCTTGTCACATCATTCTGGGCATGACGATCGGCCTTGCGCCTTTGGGCGGATGGGTAGCGGTTACGAACAGCATTACCCTGCCGGCTCTTGTATTCTATATTTCAATCGCTTTTTGGACAGCCGGCTTCGATATTATTTATGCGACACAGGATATCGATTTTGACCGCAACGAAGGCTTGCACTCGATCCCAAGCCGCTTTGGCGTTACAGGCGCGCTGCGTATGGCGAAATGGTTCCATGGGATTACGGCCGTCGGTTTTCTTACGTTGTTTTATTTGACGGAGTTAAGCTGGCTTTATCTTATCGGAGTCGTTGTTGCGCTGGCGCTTTTGTTTTACGAGCATTGGATCGTCAATCCAAAAGATTTGCGGCGTGTCAATACGGCTTTCTTTACGCTGAACAGTATTTTGAGCATTACGGTTCTTGTATTTACACTGATTGATTTGGTGGTGCTTCACAAATGAGCAAGCCTTGGGTCGTAGGAATAACGGGGGCCAGCGGCGCGGCTTACGGCGTACGCCTTTGCCGTTATTTGCTTTCTCAAGGGCTGAACATCCACGTGCTGATTACCGATGCAGGCTGGCGCGTGCTGAAGGAGGAGCTGGGCTGGGATGTATCCCGGCGCAAAGAAACGCTGGAAGCTCAGTTCGGCTGCCTAGGCGGCACGTTTACTTATCATCCGATACAGGATATAGGCGCCAGCACCGCAAGCGGCTCCTTCCGTACGGAAGGGATGGTCATTATTCCCTGCTCTATGGGAACGCTGTCCGGTATCGCGAGCGGCGCCTCCGATAATTTGCTGGAGCGCACGGCGGATGTAATGCTCAAAGAAGGCAGGCCGCTGCTTCTGGTTCCAAGAGAAACGCCGCTGCATGCGATCCACCTTGAGAACATGCTGAAGCTGGCCCGGCTGGGTGTCAAGATCGTTCCCGCCATGCCCGCGTTTTATCAAGGCCCTCAAACCTTGGAGGATATGGTTGATTTTATGGTCGGCAAAGTGCTGGACAACATGCGGGTGGAGCATGAATTGTACAAAAGATGGGGGAGTACCGATGAGCAGCATGCACAGGCCGGTTCGCATCGGCCGGATTGATTTTACCAACGTGTGGCCGCTGTTTTATTATTTCCCTATGGAGCGTTTTGCAGGAGAGCTCGAAGTCATCACCCAGGTGCCTACGCAGCTGAATGCGGCAATGGCAAAAGGAGAGATCGATATCGGGCCCATCTCCTCGTTCGCTTACGGGGCGAATTTCGAGCAATATATGCTGTTTCCCGATTTATCGGTCAGCGCTTACGATCAAGTGCAGTCTATTCTGCTGTTCCACCGCAAGCCGCTGGAAGAGCTGGGGGAAGCGACAATCGCGCTGCCTACGACCTCCGCCACTTCGGTCAATCTGCTGAAAATTATTTTGGAGAAGTTTTACAAGCTGAAGCCCGCGTATCATGATGCGGCGCCGGTTCTGGAGGATATGATGCGTTCGTCCGATGCCGCGCTGCTGATCGGGGATCATGCGATCAAAGCAAGCTGGGAAGAGCATGGCTGGATGGTCACCGATTTGGCGCACGAGTGGACGAAGTGGACCGGTCACTGGATTACGTTTGCGGTTTGCGCTATCCGCAAGCAGCTCGTTGAAGAGCAGCCGGAGCGGGTGCGGAGACTGTATGAAGCTTTTGTCGAGAGCAAGCGCAGGTCGCTGGAGGATGTCGTTCCGCTGGCTCATGACGCCCGGAAACTGTTAGGCGGATCTGCGGAGTATTGGCAGCGTTATTTTTCAACTTTGATCTACGAGTTCGGTCCGGACCAGTGGGCGGGGCTGCAGCTTTACTACCGTTATGCATGGGAGCTCGGCTTCCTGGATAAAGAAGTGCCCATTCAATTATGGAACGATAAAACTGTGACACAGGTGACGGAATGAAACTGATTGATTTGTACGCAAAACTAAAAAAAGACATCTCGTACATCGAGAAGGAGCTGGAACGGAGCATCGACAGCGATCATGCGCTGCTGAGGGAAGCTTCGCTTCATTTGTTGAAAGCGGGAGGCAAACGTATACGGCCCGTATTCGTCCTGCTGGGCGCCAAGTTCGGGACGTATGATCTGGATAAAATCAAGCATGTGGCGGTACCGCTGGAACTTATACATATGGCATCGCTGGTGCACGACGATGTTATTGACGACGCTCTAACCCGGCGCGGACAGCTGACGGTCCGGTCCAAATGGGACAACCGGATTGCCATGTATACGGGAGACTATATTTTTGCCAAGGCGCTCAGCGTGGTGACTCAGCTTCCGAATCCCGTGGTACACCAGATTTTGTCCAAGGCGATTGTGGAAATGAGCATCGGAGAGATGGAGCAAATCCGCTTTTTCTTCCATGCCGAGCAGTCCGTGCGCGATTATTTGTTAAGGATCAAACGGAAAACGGCGCTGTTGATAGCGATCAGCTGTCAGCTGGGGGCTATTGCCTCCGGCGCGGACGATGCCATCTCCAAGCGGCTGTACTCATTCGGCTATAATGTTGGAATGGCCTTCCAGGTGCGGGACGACTTGCTTGATTTATGCGGAACGGAGAAAGAAATCGGAAAGCCGCCGGGCAGCGACATCAAGCAGGGGAATATTACGATTCCGGTCATTTTCGCCCTCCGGGAGCCGCATTTGCGCCAGCCGCTTCTGACGGAGCTTCGCTGCATTCAGGAGACGGACGGACAGACGGATGTCAGCCGGTTTATCGATATGATCCGCGGCAGCAGCGGCATTCCTTTGGCGGAGCAGCTTGCATCCCGCTATATCGATAAAGCGATTGCCGCATTGGACGGTGTCCCTGATATTCAAGCGAAAAAAGACTTTATCGGCGTAGCCCACTTTATCGGCAACCGCTCCTACTAAAATACTGTTCGACACACGAACGTTATGATATATTTTACATCAAAGGAGGAATGAAGGATGAGTAAGGAACGCACTTTTCTTATGGTCAAGCCCGACGGCGTTCAGCGCGGTTTGATCGGCGAGATCGTTAAACGCTTCGAGCAAAAGGGATTTCAGCTGGTTGGCGCCAAGCTGCTGCAGCTATCGAAGGAACAGGCGGAGCTTCACTACGCGGAGCATCTGGGAAAGGATTTTTACGAAAGGCTCGTCACTTTCATTACCTCGGGACCCGTGTTTGCGATGGTATGGGAGGGGGACGAAGTGATCGCTTTGTCCAGAGCCATGATCGGCAAAACAAGCGCATTGGACGCAGCTCCGGGCACGATCCGCAGCGATTACGCCATACATACGAATTTTAATCTGATTCACGGCTCTGACTCTCCGGAGAGCGCGCGCCGCGAAATCGCAAACTTTTTCAACGATCAGGAACTGGTATCCTATACGAAAGTGATTCAACAGTGGATTTAAGGCGGGGATAGCTTCATGGAGGATAAGGATTTTCTGCTTTTCATCAAAAAGGTGAAGGACTATACGTCCATTGACTTGTCTCAGTACAAGGAAGCCCAGATGAAACGCCGCTTAACCACGCTTCGTACCAAAAAAGGCTACGATACGTTCGCCGCTTTTTTCGATGCGATGACGAAGGACAAGAACTTATTTTATGAATTTTTAGACCGAATGACAATCAATGTGTCCGAGTTTTGGCGCAACCCGAACCGCTGGGAAGTGCTGGAGAGAACGTTTCTTCCGCAGATGCTGCGCAGCAGCCGCAGGCTGAAGGTATGGAGTGCAGCTTGTTCTACGGGGGAAGAGCCCTATACCTTGGCTATGATCTTGAACGAACTGAAGGCTTTGCAGGAAACGTACCTGCTTGCCACGGATATTGATGACGGTGCGATAGCGAAGGCCAAGGCGGGCGTCTATTCCGACCGTTCCGTCAGAGACGTGCCGGCGAACTATTTGAAGAAATATTACCGCCAGGACAATCTCACTTATCACATTGCCGACGAGCTGAAGCGGGCGATCCGGTTTCAAAAGCAAAACCTGTTGACCGACACGTTCGACACGCAGTTCGACCTGATTGTCTGCCGGAATGTCATGATCTATTTCACCGAGGAAGCCAAGCATTTGCTGTATCACAAATTTGCGAACGCCCTCAAGCCCGGCGGCATTCTGTTTGTCGGAAGCACGGAGCAGATCTTCTCGCCCGGCCAATATCAGCTGGAACCGGCTGAAACGTTCTTTTATATGAAAAAAGGCTGACTCGGGGTATAACCTTTTCCATCCTTTCCAATACTAAGGGGAGTAGAGCCTAAACCGCGATGGCGAAGTTTGTTTTGCTTGCCAAAACTGGTTTCTTCTTTGGAAACCGGTCTTGCGCTGCAGAACCTTAGGAGGACTTAATGGATAAGAGGAAGGTCATTATGGCATACCGCAGAGGGTTTATTACCATTCAGGAATGCGCCCAAATTCTGGGCATCGATTCGATGCAAATTATGGGAATGGTGAACGAGCCGGAGTCGTCTGAAGGGGCTAGAGCTTATCCCAAGCAGTCAGTCAACGGCTAGAAGCGAAGCTTGGTGATGGAAAGAAGAACTTGAAAGGATGCGCCGCTGCGGCTCTTCAGGCCGCCAGCTGCGCGTCTTTTTTTATACTTAGCCTGCGTAACCATTCGGGAGTTCACGTGAAGCACCTGAATCGGCACCGGTGTCAAGATCAGCCTTTGAGGGGTTATTTTCGTTGTCTCGTTTCTTGTCAAACGGTGGCACCTATACTATAATTACAAGAATGGAGTACATAAAAGCGCTAAAGCGTATAGTTTAGTGGCGTGTGCTTTTGGGGATAGGACGAAAGGGGACAACCAAGTGAGATACTTAACGGCAGGCGAAACGCATGGTCCGCAGCTGACTGCGATCATTGAAGGGTTTCCAAGCAATGTAACGATTGATTTTGAAGAGATAAATTTTCAGCTGGGACGCCGGCAAAAGGGCTATGGCCGCGGGCGCCGCATGCAGATTGAGAAAGATACCGCTAACATTGTAGGCGGAGTCAGACACGGCAAAACGACAGGCGCTCCGATCGCGCTGGTGGTGGAGAACAATGACTGGAAGCACTGGACCAGCGTTATGAATATCGAGCCGATTGAAGG
>Ga0182739_1004718_pt1 | contig 11112 bp, 12 predicted proteins | sample eDN5th30CBELigBY_FD_128873 | JGI IMG/M metagenome (GOLD analysis project Ga0182739, IMG submission 128873) | Enriched backyard soil microbial communities from Emeryville, California, USA - eDNA 5th pass 30_C BE-Lig BY (version 2) (version 2) | ecosystem: Environmental > Terrestrial > Soil >...
ACTCCCCCCTATCCCGATTCGAGCCTCTCAGACATCCACTCTCACCAGGCACCCGGTGGCGATGTTCTTGCTCAGTCTGACTTCTTGATCCCAGCCCGGGCAATTCTGCTTCAGGCAGAGAACAAGCCGGCATTATTCTGCGGCTTCGCTTTCACCGACGACAACGGGGGCAGCCCGCCGGGTCTTCACGCGATCATTTTCGCCCACGAATGCGATCATGGCCCGTTCGCCAGCGTCCCCCAGACGAGGTTTCGCCAAGCGGACAATCCGCGTGTAACCGCCAGCCCGTTCGGCAAACCGGGGAGCCAGTTCACTGAACAGAATCTCAACGGCTTCAATATCCCGCAGTGCGGCAAACGCACGGCGGCGAGCGGCAATTGCCGGAGCTTTCGTGGCGACCCACTTGGTCCATTGATCACTTTCCCGCCAGGATTTCCACTCAGCGGAATTCTTCTCCGCCCGGGTTTCCAATGGGGCAGCCTGTTCCTCGTGAGGAAGTGCCTTCTTGGCCAGCGTGATCAGCTTTTCGATAAAAGGACGCAGCTCCTTTGCCTTGGCGGTGGTGGTCACAATGCGACCCGCTTCTTTGGGAGCCCCTTCGGCATCCTTGTCGAAGCGCACCGTTTTGATCAGGCTGGCAGCCATGTTGCGAAACATGGCTTTCCGATGGCTTGCTTTGCGACCGAGAATCCGGCCTTTAGTACGATGTCGCATGATTCTTTATCCAGTCAATCTGACAGGCCATGTCCTCTCGGCTGGTCCTGAACTGTCTCTTTTGATCTCGTATTTCAGAGGCAAAATCTGCTTTGCCTCTGATCATGTCGCCTTGATGATTTCCTGAAGCTGCAAACAAAATTCCTCAGACAAAGAGAGCCCTCCGTCGACGAGCGGATCGGGCTCAGCCTTGCGAAAGGACTTAGCTGCGACTCGCCTTCTTGACGCGATCCGGGACACGCATTCCCAGACGCAGGCCAATTTCTCCCAGACGTTCACGCACTTCGAAGAGAGTCGTTTCCCCAAAGTTACGAACGGTCAGGAGTTGGTCTTCGGTCCGCCCGACCAGGTCACGAACACTGGTGATTCCTTCGGATTCCAGGCAGTTCGTGGCACGCACCGACAGGTTGAGTTCGGCCAGGCTCTGGTTGAGCTTGTCTTCCAGTTCCAGATCAATCGGGGAATATCCGGTTGCTTCCAGCATGCCCTTCAGACCAGCTTCCGGCGGCAGTTCCGGACCCGGTTCCTGGTAATTGATGAATGGGTTCAGGTGTTTGCGGAGAATCTTGGCGGCTTCCACCAATGCCATTTCTGGCTTCACCGTGCCGTCCGTCCAGATTTCCAGCGTCAGCTTATCATAGTTGGTCCGCTGGCCGACGCGGGTGTCTTCCACTTTGTACCGGACGCGGGTCACTGGAGAAAAGGCCGCGTCCAGGGGGATGACTCCCAGTTCCGGGCTCTTTTCATAAGCTTCCGTCGCAGGAATGTAACCGCGGCCATTTTCCACGGTCAGTTCCATGCTCAGCGGAACATCGTCAGTCATCGTGGCGATAATCAGGTCTTTATTGATCACCTCCACCTGATCGTCAGTAATGACATCGGCGCCGGTGACGACACCGCGTTCATGCTTTTCGATCCGCAGAATCTTGCTCGTGCTACTGTGGTTCTTCACCACCAGCGATTTCAAGTTCAGACAAATGTCCGTAATGTCTTCGACAACACCCGGAATCGTAGTGAATTCGTGCTGAATGCCAGCGATCTTCACACGAGTAACGGCACTCCCTTCCAGGCTCGACAGCAGAATGCGACGCAATGAGTTGGCGATGGTGTGGCCAAATCCGCGTTCAAAAGGCTCTGCGACAAACACGCCGTAGCTCGAGGTCAATGTCTCCTGATTAGGAGCCACCCGACTCGGCAATTCCAAATTTCGCCAACGAATTCGCATGACGACCACTCCTCGAAATTTCAGACAGTTCCAGTCTCTGTTTTCAGGTCTGTACGGTTTCGGGCGAGACGGAAACCCCTGTCCGACAGACCACCTTTTCGACCCGAAAATCGCATTTCCGAGTCGTACTCCCCGGCGCGGCCGGTTCACACCAACTATCGCCGGAAAAATTCACGCTCATGCAAAATCCCCTAGTCCTGGAGAGGATCTTGCCCCCCAGCCCTGGGAAGAATCTTGATTGTTTGCAGAACAATCGCCGCTTGACTGGGATCAGACGCGACGACGTTTCCGGGGGCGACAGCCGTTGTGCGGCAGCGGAGTCACATCTTCAATCGCCTTGATGGCAATTCCGCCAACCTGCAGCCCGGTAATGGCACTTTCCCGCCCTGAACCCGGTCCCTTGACTCGGATTTCCAGTTCGCGGATGCCGAACTTGCGAGCCCGGTCCGCACAGGTCTCCGCAGCCCGCTGAGCGGCAAACGGAGTGCTCTTTCGCGAACCCTTGAAACCCACTGTTCCGGCACTCGCCCAACACAGGACATCTCCATTGGTGTCCGCGATGGAAACCGTTGTGTTGTTGAATGTCGCTTTAATGTGAGCCACACCGCGAGTCACGTTGCGACGAACCCGCTTCTTTGTTTTCACCTTTGCCACAAACTCACCTCTCTTATCCTGCGGAAAAACAAAATGCTTTACCGCAGGCCCCGCCAGGCAGGATTTTCAAGCAATTGACGCGACAATGACTGAGACTTTTCGAACTCCGTGACACGCCGACTGCACACATGAATCCGTGTGAACGACAGCCGTAATGACGGGCAGACAGGCGAAACCGACTTCACCTGCAACAGCAACATCCGGCATCCGTGAATCACAGAATACTGCTGATAAATATCTTCGGGCGACGGAAGACGACACCAGGAAGGCAAGAGAATTACCTGTCCTTGACCCCCTTCTTGCCGGCCACCGTCTTCTTCACACCCTTACGAGTCCGGGCGTTGGACTGGGTATTCTGGCCACGCACCGGCAGCCCCTTACGGTGGCGAATTCCGCGGTAACACTGAACCGACTTCAGCCGATTGATGTTTTCCTGCGTCTGGCGACGCAGTTGACCTTCGACAACGTACTTGCTGTCCAACAGCGAGTTCAACCGCTGAATATCGTCTTCGCTCAAATCGCGGGCTTTTCGCTGCAGATCCAAGCCAAGTGTTCGACAGATTTCGATCGACCGCATCCGGCCAACGCCGAGCAGGTAGGTCAAGGAAATGAACGTTGGTTTATCGTTGGGGATATCAACACCCAATACGCGAGGCATACTATCTTCCTACTGCCGTGTCACGGCTTGGTTTTCGGGTGCGTCTTCGCGAAACCGCTCACCGTTGCCGGGCTGAAATCAGGTTTCATCCGAATTTTTACTGCTGACAATACACTTCTGCCATGCCACGGCCCAGTTCCCGGCTATGCTTTGCGAAACGTCCTCCGCTGTCGGAGCTTACGATTCAGCCAACCCGGATTTTCACCGTTGACAAAGCATGACTAGCCTTGACGCTGCTTGTGCCGGGGGTTTGCAGCACAGATGACATAATTGCGTTGCTTGCGGCGAACCACCTTGCAATGCTCGCAGATGCGTTTCACGCTCGAGCGGACCTTCATAATTGCCTGCACTCCAAGGGTCAGACCGTGGACTGATGATTTTCCCCAGCCTGCAAAGGCTTTGGAGAGACTCGGGATGCCTTGTCGCGATGCCGGAGTGAAAAGCCCCTGACATTCCGAATCAAGCATCCCGTGACGCGTTCAGACCTTTAGCCAGCCGGGAAATTGAAAGCGTGGCAGTATAAACAACTCTCGGTGCGGGAGACAAGTTCCGCGAAATCGAAATTCCTCAGCGGTCCTGTTTCTCGGGGCGATGACGCATGGAAAATCTCGTAAAAGATGGGGGGGAAATTGGATAGGGCGGTTTAACAGCAGGCACGCCACTACGGAGGCGGTGGATTTTGGGCGGATTTCTCTCAAAAGAGGGGGGACATCCCCAAAAATCCGAAAAGATTTTTGCATTAGGAATGTGATTTCTCCGTTTGCTGGAGAACTCGATTTGCGGGAAACGGAAAAACGCGATCTGCTCTCGAATTTTCGAAGGCATTGGGACAGGGCGATGTCTCCGGAATTTTCACGCCAGAGATTTCGATATTTGGGCATGACCTGCAATTGACCCGGAAACAGTTCGCGGCGATGATCGTGAATTCCATCCCCATTTCTCTCAAGAACTTTTACCGATGAGTCCACAGACATTCCCCGTTCCGGCAGCACTGGGGTTTCGCATGCCTGCTGAATGGGAGCCGCAAGAAGGAGTGTGGCTGTCCTGGCCGCACCGCCTGGCCACCTGGCCCGGTAAATTCGACCCCGTTCCCAAAATCTTTGCCGAGATTGCCCGGCATATTGCGGACTCAGAGCTGGTTCGCATCAATGTCTGTGATGAAGACATGGAATCGGCGACACGGAAGCTGTTGATGGCTTCACAGGTCCGCATGGACCGCGTCCGGTTCCACCATCACCCGACCAATGATACCTGGGTCCGCGATCATGGTCCGATCTATCTGATCAGCGAGGAGGGTGGCCGGCGAACCCGGGCACTGATCAATTGGGGCTATAACGCCTGGGGGAACAAGTATCATCCACACCATCTGGATGATGCAGTGCCGCAGCGAATCGGAGAGGAATTCGGGGAAACGATCTTCCCCGGCGGAATGGTGCTGGAAGGTGGCTCCATCGATGTCAATGGGGCGGGTCTGCTGATCACCTCCGAGTCCTGCCTGTTGAATCCGAATCGCAATCCGCATCTCTCCCGTGCGGAGATTGAACAGCGACTGCGCGACATGCTCGGCGTCCAGAAGATTCTCTGGCTGGGAGACGGAATCGCTGGCGACGACACAGACGGTCATGTGGATGATATGACCCGGTTCGTTTCGGAACGGGTTGTGGTCACTGCGGTGGAGGAAGACCCGGCAGACGTCAACTACCACGCCCTGCAGGAGAACCTGCAACGACTGCGGAGTATGACCGATCTGGAGGGACGCCCGCTGGAGATCGTTTCACTGCCAATGCCGGAACCGGTCGAGCATGCCGGCAATCGACTGCCCGCCAGCTACGCGAATTTCCTGATCACCAACGGCAAGGTGCTTGTGCCGACATATCGCAGCCATCGCGACGAACCGGCACTGGCCCTGCTGCAATCGCTGTTTCCCGGCCGTGAAGTGGTCGGCATCGACTGTACGGACCTGGTCTGGGGACTCGGATCGATCCACTGCGTGACCCAGCAGCAGCCAGCAGCGATTGATCGTGCCTCGAATGACGATTGTTGACTCGCGGGGGCAAGAGGCAGCCGTATCGACTGGGTTGAGCGAATCGCGATACCCGGTTCGAACAGGTGTCATGCAAACCATCTTCCTGCGTTTTGGCTGAACATGTTCTTCACAGGCTTAAAGCTTCACCGGGCTAAAGACCGGATCAAGGCGTCTGAGAGCCACTAAAATGTGAGAAGAACCTATCATGCCAGGCATCATGTTCGCATCGCGTCAGCAGGACGAACAGGAATCCGCGTCCCTGACCGTGCCGATGCTCATGCTGCTGACGCGACATGGCACCCGGCACCCACCGGGCTGGCCTCAGGCCTCATCCGGTCGTCCTGGCGGTCTCTGCGTTTCCTTCTTGTGGGACCGTGAGAGTGATCATCAGGCAAAGTCTGACCTGCAGAGGGCTTTGGAACCGATGGCTTGGAACTCTGGAACCTCTTTCCACAGAATATGTTGACGATCGTTGATGACAAACGGTAGGATTGCAGAGTCGCATTCCTTTCTTTTCCTCCGAGACAAGTTTCATCCTTCTCAGAGAAACCAGGTGAACATGCTTCCTCAGATCACCCATTCTTCTGTAAAGAAACGGCTATCGCCGACTTTTGGCGCCCCCGGGTTCACGCTCATCGAGCTTCTGGTCGTAATCGCGATTATTGCTGTCCTGATCGCCCTGCTTCTGCCTGCTGTTCAACAGGCCCGTGAGTCCGCCCGGCGCAGCCAGTGCAAGAGCCAGCTCAAACAGATGGGGCTGGCAATGCACAACTACCACGACGTGTATCGCAAGTTCCCGATCGGAACCCGGGGAAGAACGCTGAGCCTGGGAACCAACTGGCGAACATCCATTCTCCCGTATATTGAAGAGACGGCTGCGTTCAACCAGTTGAATTTCATTAGTGGGAGTTTCACGACGACGAGTTCGGGAGTTCATGCCTTTCTCGCGACTTATCGGGTCGCGATCTACAATTGCCCCTCAAATCCCCAGTCGAGAGATATTTACGGAAACCCCGGCACATCGAACTCAGCTCACAGCCAGGCGATTGACTATGTGGCGGTTGCTGGCGCCTACCCAGATCCCGTTGGGCGCACGGCCGATTTCTGCAGTGAACGGACGAACCAGCAATCTTACATTTGTAACAACGGCATGTTTGCCCCCAATGAAGTCTTCTCCATGAGAGACTGTACTGATGGCTCATCCAATACCCTGCTGCTCGGTGAACAATCGGGCAGCGTTGGCGGAATCGACTACCGAAGCGGCTATTATACGGCATGGAGCGGTTTTACTCGTTCGGAACGCGCGCCGCTGTTGACGTCTGCCATGGACACTTACGGCTCCGGGATTACCACGATCCGTGATGGAAACCGGATCAACATGCAGACTGCACCCGCTGGCGGAAACGCCGTCTATCGAGGCAACACCGTGCTGAACTCCTACCATACCGGTGGGACGCACATTCTGCTGGGGGATGGCTCCGTCCGCTTCCTTTCGGAAAATGTCAACTTCGACACGTATAAATCGTTGTCTGTTCGCGACGATGGTCAGGTTGTTGGGGAATTTTAGACGAGGACATCGTCTCCTCGAAAAACTGGGGTTCGTCTCAACGCAAAGCCCGACAACGGAGGGTGTTTCGCGATGACGCACCCCAAAACTCAGCCCTGACAGGGCACTAGCTTTGACTCTGTTTTTTCGCTGGGTTTTGAATTCCTGTTCTCACGTCCATCAGTCAAAGGACATCATCGTTATGAAGCTGGCTTCACACTGTCTGTGGCTGATCGCTGGAGTGGCAACACTCTTGATCGCGGTGGGCTGCTCACGTCCGGCCGGCAGAAATGTTGAAACCGGAAACCTGGTGATCACGATCACCAATGGGGATCAGCCCGCGACAGGGGTGACTGTCCGCGCGATTGCCGATTCTGGAGAGAGCGGCGGGCTGGGAGATCTGGACTCCACTGGAAATGTGACCATCAAGAATCTGGATGTCGGCGAGTACCGTATTGCCCTGTTCCCCAGCGTGGAGGGCGATCCGTCTCCCGAAGGAACGGGTGCGAGCCAGCCCGCTCCCACAAAACAAGTCACCATTCCGAAGAAGCTTCAGGATGAAGCTCAAACTCCTCTGCGGGCGACGGTGACCGGTCGGGAAAGTACCGCGACGTTCAACCTGAAAGATTATTGACCGTTGCTGGCGTCACTCCGCAAAAATCAAGAGTCAGTCGCCCGGGCAGCGTCTGACCTGTTGGTCTTAGAGCGCATTCACCCCGTGTCGGCCGCGTTCCGCCACGCGGCGAGCAGTTTTTCATCAATCGAAACGCGCGCTGCGCGGGCCCAGGCCAGAGCAACTTGCTCTCAACGCGGCTGATTCCGCGGATGAAACAGATCGGAACATTCAGTGGAGCTGGCTCAACGCTGTCTGATGGGGGATGCCGGTGCACTTCATGAATTTGTGGAGGTGTATCGTCCTGCGGTATTTTCGCTCTGTTTTCGGATGCTCCGGCACCATCAGGACGCAGAAGACACCACGCAAGAATCGCTGGCCCGGGCCTTGCGTTACCTGAAATCGTGGGATTCCACCCAGCCGTTAACTCCCTGGGTGATGAAGATCGCTGCCAATCGCTGCCGGACCAGTCTGGAGCGACGGGCACGCATCCCCACCCCCCGGGAAACCATCGACGACGTCCCTGATGCCACAACGGATCGGCTCAGCCTGGGGGAAGAACTGCAACTGGCGTTGACTCAACTGGTCGAGCATCAACGGGAATGCTTCTCTCTGTTTTATCAGCAGGATAGAAGCATCGCTGAAATTGCCGGGATCATGCACGTTCCGGAAGGCACGATCAAGACCTGGCTGTATCGCAGTCGCCGGCAACTGGCGCAGCATCTCCGGGACCGGGGCATCACGCCTCAACAGCGAATCAAAACCTCGTCCCGGGAGCAATGAAAGAGCGTCCGCTGCCTGGCGGAACGTGCATTCACAGGAATCAATGTCAGATGAAATCCCTCCAGACGAAATCGCACCAGTTGGTTCGCACACAAACCATGACAGCGGTCGTGACATGAATTGCCAAGACTTTCAAACCCGGCTGGACCACACGTTCGCAATTCGCGATGGACTGGATCTGGAACTTCAGCAGCACGGGGAGACATGCTGCCAGCCAGCCTGCCGGAGGGCCTGGGAAGATTTCCTTCTACTGAAAGAGGCCATCCAGGATTGGCGCGATCTGGCCAGCCTGACCCCGCTGGCGGAAACGCCGTTGACGAGGGCACCGGGACAACCGGCCCGCACCCGTAGCGGCTCTGTTTCTGCCCGATTGCAGCCTTCTTTTGACAGGAGATCGCTGTCCGGTGCCGGTTTTCGGGCTGGCCGCGTGAAGCTTCTGCTGTCCCTGTCGGCCGCCGGTTTCCTGCTGTTCATGGGATGGAATCTGCGCCATTCGACCGATACCGTGACCGCCCCATCTCACCGACAACTTTCTGATCATGCCGCCTTGGCGGGAATGGGTTCTTCGAAATTCCTTCCAGGGGCAGAAGTCCCGCTGATTCGGGAATCCGGAATACCGGTTCTTTCCTTGACGGACTCCGCGCCGGCGGGCCTGCTGGTGAACTGGATCACGGGAACCCCGTTGCAGGTCAGTGGCTCGATGGCGTTACTGCTGCTGAACGGAACGTCCGGCACTGCGGATTCTTCCGGCTGGGTGCCGTCGTGGATGGAAGGCTGGTCCGAGCAACTGATTCCGACGATGGAAGACATCGAAATTCTGCGCCCGTTGCTGCAGGACCAGCAAGATCATCAGTCACAAAATCTGCACGAGCAGGCCCGCGTGCAACTGGCCTGATCCGAAGCTTCCAGAACAGGAATGATTCCCCTTCTGATGCGGCCGAAATGGCTGCGGAGCAGCACTACTGCCCTGTCAGGGCTGAGTTTTGGGGTGCGTCATTGCGAAACGCCCTCCGTTGTCGGGCTTTGCGTTGAAACGGACCCCAGTTTTTAGAGGAGACGATGCACTACTTCTTGACGGGAATGGAGATGAGCAGTCCAGCGATCCGGTTTTCGGTGCTGCGACGATCCGGAACGTGGCACTTCAGGCAGACATTGGAGAGGACGATGGGCCCGGCCCGGCGATAGACTCCCCCTTCGATGGCGTCATATTTTTTCTTTCCGGTCAGCAGGGCCTGCACCGCAGCACGTTCGAAATCGTCCTGGGCGATGTGGTCCGAATTCATGGCCTGCCCTTCCACGACCAGCCACCGTAACTTGACCTGATGTTCCTGTGCGATGTCCGCAAAGACTTCAAGCAATGTGCCGGCTGGAAGTTCCAGTCCTTCATCTTCCTTGTAATAGCGGTGATGCACGATTTGCAGCGTATCGTGCATCAGATCATGCAGGACGTCTCCTTCCAGTGATGCCTGTTCCGGCGTGCGCTGCCGGGCGGCGGGAATGGCGGCCTTCGCCTCGGGAGTTTTCTCATCAGCAACAACACGGGAGATTCCCGTTGCAGCAACATCCAGCACAAGCACAATTGTCAGCAGGAACAAACACGGGCGATTCAGCACGGCAGGCACCATTTCCTTTCATTCAGGACAGCAGGGAGAAGTGGGAAGGAGTAACGTCAGGCAGGAAGCACCTCCCGCAGGGGGACAAACCGGCTGGTCGACTGGAGGATGTCGTGGATTGTCACTCCGGCAAAGGCGGTTTCCGTGGCCGCAAAAGCACGATCCAGTTCCGCATGCAGCGGACACAGGCTCGTGTGTGATTTCAGCCCCAGCGGACAATGCCGAATCCGCTGCAACGGATCGACGGCATTGACAACCGCCAGAATGGTGATGTCTTCCGGGCGACGGGCCAGAGTATATCCGCCTCCGGGGCCCGAACGCGAGGTCACCAGTTCAGCCGCAACCAAGTCCTGCAGCACTTTTTGCAGATAGCGACGAGGAACCTTCGTCTGCTCCGACAGACGGTCGGCCGATTCGGAGGAATTCGGCACTCCCGCCAGCCAGGTCACGATACGTAAGGCATATTCCGCAGTTTTGGAAAGCAAATTTCCTCTCCCCGTTCAAATGCCAGTTGAATTCTATCCCTAAAGGTGTAGAATTGCAATAACCGATTTATCATCGGTTCCTTCCTGTTCAGGGTTCTGCCTCCAGCCCTGAATAGCCGCAGTTGAGTCTTTTCAACTGGCCCGCCTATGCCTTTGGAGGCGATGGAGCGGCTCATGCGAGTTTTCAACTTCCTGATGTTTTTGCTCCTGACACCTCTGCTGGGTGCCAGTCCCGTTCTGTATGCGGCGGATGAGTACGAGCGGCCTCCCATCTCCTATCGCTCTTCCACCCCGCATAACGCGATCTCTGAACTGCAGGACCAGATCGATCAGAACAAGCTGAAACTGAAGTTCGATGCGGAACGAGGCTACCTTCAGGATTGCCTGAAAGCCATGAACCTGCCGCTGGAATCGCAGGTTCTCGTCTTTTCCAAGACCAGCCTGCAGGCCCGTCGCATCTCTCCCCGCACTCCCCGGGCGCTCTACTTCAATGATGAGATCTACCTGGGCTATTGCCATGCTGGAGACAAGCTGGAAATCACGGTCATGGATCCGAAACTCGGCGCCGTTTTTTATAGTCTCGATCAGCACGAAGCTGAAAAACCGCACCTGCTCCGGCAGACCGACGACTGCCTGACCTGTCACAGTTCGTCCCGAACCGATGGGGTTCCCGGGTTGCTGGCCCGTTCGCTGTTCGTCAATGCCACGGGCTTCCCGATCTTTTCCGGCGGCAGCCACAACGTCGACCATACCACTCCGCTGAAGCAGCGCTGGGGCGGCTGGTACGTCACCGGC
>Ga0182739_1004720_pt1 | contig 11110 bp, 9 predicted proteins | sample eDN5th30CBELigBY_FD_128873 | JGI IMG/M metagenome (GOLD analysis project Ga0182739, IMG submission 128873) | Enriched backyard soil microbial communities from Emeryville, California, USA - eDNA 5th pass 30_C BE-Lig BY (version 2) (version 2) | ecosystem: Environmental > Terrestrial > Soil >...
GCAGGGCCTGGCCCATGTCGGCATCCTTGCCACACAGCCCGGCTACCCCGCCGACGTGGCCGTGGCGCGCTTGCCGGAGCAGGCAGAGTTCGGCGTATATGTCGCCAGCGAGCATCCGCTGGCGAGCCTGGCGCAGGTACAGGCGCAGCATCTGGAGAACGCCCGACAGCTGTATATCAAGACCTATGCCCCCAGCCTGCACCATGGCCGTGGCCAAGCGTGGTCGGCACCGGATTACCTGACCCTGCTGGAGTTCGCCGTGCGCGGGTTTGGCTGGGCCGAACTGCCCAGGGCACTGGTTAAACGGTTTGGCAACGAGCTGGTGGAGTTGCAGATAGCGGGTTACCCCCGGCGGGTGGATATGGATGTGGCCTGGTCGAGCCGGCGTGCCTTGGGGCCGGCCGGGCAATGGCTGGTGCGACAGATGTTGGGCCAATAGTTGTGTCGCCTGCCCGAACTTGAAGTGCGCCCAGACACAACAACCGGTACACCCAGCGACAAGCCTTCCCCCCACCCTGCCCCTTAGCCTGTCACCACGCGCCGCCCCGCTGCGGCACGCACCCAAAGCACAAGAACAAACGTTGGTGACCTATGCAGACAGTAGATCCGATCACCCTTGCGGTTGTCCGGGGTGCGCTGGAGACAGCGCAACGCGAAATGACCCTGACCCTGGAAAAGACCGGGCGCTCCAGTGTGTTCAACCTGGCCCACGACTATTCCAACTCGCTGTTCGACCACTTGCCGGAAATGATCCTGCAGGGCCAGGACATTCCCATCCACCTGGGCTCGCTGATCCCGGCCATGAAGTGCGTGGCCGAGTTCTTCGGCGACGACATCGCCGAAGGCGACGTGATCTACCACAACGACCCCGCCTACAAGGGCAGCCATATTCTCGACTGCTGCATGTACAAACCGGTGTATTACCAAGGCGAGCTGGTGTTCTGGACCGTTTGCAAGGGCCACCTGACCGACATCGGCGGCCCGGTGCCGGCGGGCTACAACCCCGATGCCAAGGAGATCTACGCCGAGGGCCTGCGCATTCCACCGGTCAAGCTGTGGGAAAAGGGCAAGCGTCGTGAGGACGTGATCAACTTCATGCTCACCAACATGCGCGCCCGCCCCTATCAGGAAGGCGACCTCAATGCCCAGTATGGCGCCTGCAAGGTCGGCGAGCGGCACTTGCTGGAGCTGCTGGACAAGTACGGCGTGGCACAGGTGCGTGCCTGCATCGCCGAACTGAAGAACATGGCCGACCGACACATGCGGGCGCTGTTGCGCGATGTGCCGGATGGTGACTACAGCGGCACCGCCGTGCTCGAAGATGCCGGCCACGGCCTGGGCGAACTGGCCATCACCGCCCATGTGCAGATCCGTGGCGACCAGGCCCATGTGCGCATCGAAAGCCCGCCGCAGGTGCCGTACTTCATCAATTCCTATGAGGGCAACTCGGTATCCGGGGTTTACCTGGGGCTGATGATGTTCGCCCAGGTGGCGCCGCCTTACAACGAAGGCCTGTATCGCTGCGTAACGGTCGATGTCGGCCCCAGGGGTACGCTGTGCAATGCCGAGGAACCCGCGCCTCACGTCAATTGCACCACCACGCCGATGGAAACCCTCGCCGATGCCGTGCGCACTGCGCTGGAACAGGCCTCGCCACAGCGGGTAACGGCCTCCTGGGGGCATACCAGCGGCATCAACATTGCCGGCCGCGACCCGCGCAACGGCAATAGCGAGTACGTGACGATGGTGCTGGCCTCGATCATTTCCGGTGCCGGTGCCAACAAGGTGATGGATGGCTGGCACGCCTGCGGCCCACTGTGCTGCTTCGGGGCGCTGATGAGCGGTGACATCGAGCTGCTCGAACACGCGTATCCGGTGCTGATCCACCGCTACAGCCTGATGGCCGACAGTGGTGGCGCCGGTGAGTTGCGCGGGGGTTCGGGCACCCGCCTGGAGATCGAGCCCCTGGACCACGCCATGACCGTGGTCGGCTTCGGCGAGGGCCGCCAGTTGCCCACCGCTGGTGCCGCCGGGGCTCGCAATGCCCTGCTCGAGCCCAAACTGGGCCGGCTGATCCATCGCCATGCCGATGGCCGCGAAGACCACTACACGCAGAACCCCATGCTCACCCTGCAGCCCGGCGAACGCATCATCAACATCAACCCAGGGGGTGGTGGCTACGGCGACCCACTTCGCCGTCGGGTCGCAGCAGTACTGGAGGATGTGCGCAACGGCCTGGTCTCGCCACAAGGCGCAGCCCTGGAATATGGCGTGGTCCTCGATGCCGATGGCCAACTGGACGAAACAGCCACCCGCCTTGCCCGCGCCCCGCGCTAACCGGAGAACACGCATGCGTAACCAATATCGCCTGGGCGTAGACGCCGGCGGCACTTTCACCGATTTCATCCTGGCCGATCGCGACGGCGGCGTGCAGCTGTTCAAGGCCCCGTCCACGCCCCAGGACGGCACCCTGGCCATTCGCGCCGGCCTGGCACAGATCGCCGACGCCACCGGGCGTAGCCCGGCCGAACTGATCGCCAACTGTGACCTGTGCATCAACGGCACCACCGTGGCCCTCAACGCGCTGATCGAGCGCACCGGGGTCAAGGTGGGCCTGCTGTGCACCGAGGGGCACGAGGACAGCCTGGAAATCCGCCTGGGCCACAAGGAAGAAGGCCACCGCTACGACGCCCACTACCCGCCGGCACACATGCTTGCCCCACGCCACCTGCGCCGCCCGATCGGTGGCCGAATCCTTGGCGATGGTCGTGAGCACAGCCCGCTGGACGAAGCCGCCATCCATGCCGCCATCGACTACTTCCGTGCCGAAGGCGTGCAGGCCGTGGCTATTTCCTTCCTGTGGTCGGTACGCAACCCCAGCCACGAACAGCGGGCCGCCGAACTGGTACGGGCTGCCCTGCCCGAGGTAATCGTCTGCACCGGCTGCGAGGTGTTCCCGCAGATCCGCGAATACACCCGCACCTCCACCACCGTGGTCAATGCCTACCTCAGCCCGGTAATGGCACGTTACGTGGCGCGCATCGACAGCCTGTTCCAGGAGCTTGGCGCACAGCAGCCAGTACGCTACTTCCAGTCCAATGGCGGGCTGGCGCCCGGGCACCTGATGCGTGAGCGCGCCGTCAACGCGATCAACTCCGGTCCGGCCTCAGCACCACAAGCCGGGTTGGCGGTAGCGAGGCCGTTCGGTATCGACAACGTCATTACCGTGGACATGGGCGGCACCTCGTTCGACATCACCCTGACCAACGCCGGACGCACCAACTTCAGCAAGGACGTGGACTTCCTGCGCCAGCGCATCGGCGTGCCGATGATTCAGGTGGAGACCCTGGGTGCCGGCGGTGGCTCCATCGCCCACCTGGACGAGTTTGGCATGCTCCAGGTCGGACCGCGCAGCGCCGGCGCCATGCCTGGGCCGGTGTGCTACGGCAAGGGTGGCCGCGAACCCACGGTCACCGACGCCAACCTGGCTCTTGGCTACCTGCCCGACGGCGCACTGCTGGGCGGCAGTATCCGCCTGAACCGCCAGGCCGCGCTGGACGCCATCCGGAGCAAGGTCGCCGAACCGCTGGGCATCAGTGTGGAACGCGCGGCATTCGGCATCACCACCCTGGTCAACCTGAACATGGTCAACGGCATCCGCCGCGTATCGATCGAGCGCGGTCACGACCCGCGTGACTTCGCCCTGATCGGCGCGGGCGGTGCGGCGGGCATGCACGTGGTGCGCCTGGCCGAAGAAATTGGCATGCACACCGTGCTGATCCCCAAGGTGGCCTCGGGCTTGTGTGCGTTCGGCCAGATCCTGTCCGACGTGCGCTACGACCAGCTCACCAGCCTGTCGATGCGCCTGGACGCCGGGCACGTCGACCTGGCGCAACTCAACCAGACCCTCACCGAACTGCGTGAGCAAGGCCTGGCCAATCTGCGCGAAGACGATTTTGGCGACCAGGCCAGCAGCTGCCACTACACCCTGGAGATGCGCTACCTGGGGCAGATTCATGAGTGCAGTGTGGACCTGCAGCAGCACAGCCTGGACGAGGCAGGGCTGGCCGCGCTGGTCAGCCGCTTCCACAGCCGCCACCAGACCCTGTACTCGTACAGCGAACCCGACAGCCCGGTGGAGCTGGTGAACCTGGAGTGCTCGGTGATCGGCCACCTGCCACGCCCGCCGCAACCCGAGCTGCAGGGGCCGGCCGAGCCCCCCGCCCCCACCGCGCAATCCGTCCGCCCGATGCTGTTCAGTGCCGACGGTGAATGGCAGCCCACACCGGTGTTCAACGGTAACCACCTGTTGCCAGGGCAGACCGTGCATGGCCCCTGTGTGATCGAGGAAGACACCACCAACATTGTCCTGCCACCCGGCTGGCAGGCGCGCCTGGAGCCTTCGGCCACCTACCGGGTGACACGCGGGGGTTGATCTTGCGGTCGGCGCGCGCCGATCATGGGCCTGATAACCGCCCGGCAGTTTTGCGCTGCCGGGCGGTTCGTACAATAACAAGAGCTGCTTGAGTAGCTTGCCTGCAGTTCCTTTTTTCAATGCTGCCCTCTTTGAAAAAGGACCCACCATGCCCACAGAACTCTCGACCCACGGCTGGCCACAGCCAGAGCGCCAGGTACGCTGGGCCGAAGCCATCAGTGACACCTATTTTCCGCTAAGCCTTGAATTTGCTGCCGGACAGCCGTTCGATGGCCACCTGCAGCGCTGGAGTACGCCGAGCACACCGCTCAGCCTGTCGCGCCTGCGGTCCAGCCAGCTGGGTTACTCGCGCAGCAAAGCGCACATCGGCCAGGACCATGAAGCGTTCTACCTGGTGACCGTGCCGCATGGCAGCGAGGTGCACTTTGAACAGGACGGCCACCAGATCAGTTGCAGCCCGGGCGGTTTCATCGTCGAGCGCGGCGATGCACCCTACCGCTTCCACTACGGCACGCAGAACGACTTGTGGGTGCTCAAGCTGCCCGAGCGCGCGCTCAAGGCCAACCTGCTGGGGCACAAGCGCTATACCCGGCATTGCTTCGATGCCCGTCAGGGCCTGGGGCGTATCTTCGTCGAGCAACTCGACCTGTGTGCCCGCCATTTCGACACCAGCCCCCCGGCAGCCCGGCATTTACTGCTGGAACAGGCCTCCGCCACCCTGCTGCTGGCCTTGCAACAGGATGAGCGCGTGCTGGGCAGCGAAGGCAGCAACCTCAGCACCCTGCACCTGACGCGGGTCGAGCAGTACGTGCAGCAAAACCTGGGTGACCCCGAGCTGTCGCCACAAACCATCGCCAACGCCTGTGGGCTGTCGCTGCGTTATCTGCACAAGCTGTTCGCGATCACGCCCTACACCCTTGGCGAGTGGGTACGCCGTCAACGCCTGGAGGCCGTGCACCGGCAACTGCTTGACCCGCATTGCCACCTGGCGATCGGCGAACTGGCATTTCGCTGGGGCTTTGCCGATCAGGCGCAGTTCACCCGAGCGTTCCGCCAGCAGTATGGGTGCACGGCGAGCGAGGTGCGGGCTACGCGTACGCACTGATCACAACAACGGAAAATTGCCCGCGCTCACAAGGGGCGCGGTCGCGTTGGCTTGGCGGGCTCAATCCCCCGCCGCCACATCCACCACTTTCCAGCTGTCATCCGGGTCGAAGCGTTTCATCTCCTTCGCCAGCCTGTCGCCATGCGGCCCGAGGTCTTTCTCGAACACTTGGCCGTCATGGCTGATCATGAAGCTCATCACCCCGGTGTCGTCGTACTTGGCCGGCCAGGCGACCATGGCGAAGCCACGGCTCATCTGGTTGCCGATCAGGTAGCTGTAGGCACCGCCCGGGGCGGATGGGCCCTGTGCATCCAGGATGCGGAAGTGGTAGCCATACCAGGCGTCACCGACCACATCCTGGCCGAACAGCGGGCCCAACGGGCTGACGTCACCGTCGCCATCGTCATCCCAATACAACCCGTCATGCTTGCCCGGCTCGCTGAAAATCCTCTGTGCGTACTCCAGCGCACCATTGCCGTTATGGTCCTGGGTGGCGTAGTCCATTTGCGCATCGTGATAGGCCAGCAGCGACTGCAGAACACCCAACTCATTGCGCCCGATACGACGGGCGCGGATTTCGGCACTGCCCGCCTTGAGGTCGAAGCGCCAGCCCTGGCTGGTTCTGGTCAGCGGTATGGGCAAGGTCCAGTGACCGGTGCCCACCGCCAGGATGGCCTTGCCCTCGCCTGACATGTCGATGCTGTGCTGTGCGCGATACTGCTCGAGAAAGGTATCCACATCGCTGCGTTGCACACCACCGCGCGGTATGTAGGTGCGCCAGTCATCGCCCAGCAACTGGGCCAGACGGGCTTCATCAGGTTTTTCCTGGCCCAGCGCCGCGACAAAGGCTTCCACGGCCTTCTCCGGCGTTGGGAAGGCTTGCTGGGCGGCGGCCATGAACGACCAGGCCAAACCTGCCGTCAGCAGCAATGCAGCCAGTGTTGGGCGCTTCATCGACGGCCTCCTGCGCCGCGACGCGCGGGCGCACTGGGCCGGGAGATCGGGTGCCCGGCGGCACGCGACGCACCGGGCCGCTGAGCGAACGACTGGCTGGTACGGCCGCGGTTGGCCTGCACGCTGGTGCGCGACGGCGAGCGCACACCGTCGAAAGCATTGTTGCGGGCACGGCCTGCAGTATTGGCAGGACGGCTCTGCGCCGGCTGCCGCACCTGGCCATCGCCCTGCCGGCGTTGATTGGCCAGGTTGCCGTTCTGCTGGCGGCCTTGGACGTTGCGGGTTTCCTGCCGACGGTCAGTCGCCCGCGCGCCATCATCACGGGACGGCATGCGGTTGCCGTCAGGATTGCCTGCCTTGGCCTCGCGCATTTGCTCGCGGGCCTGACGGTTACTGGTAGCCGGCCGTTCGATACCTGCGCGGTCCATCGATGCCCGGGCTTTGTCTCGGGCCTGGGCCCGTTGGGCGTCGTCGCCGCGGAACGCAGTGCGCTGAGTGGCACCGTCCAGCTGGCGGCCGTACTGCTGACGGCTGCGAGAATCACGGTATGGCACCCCGTCGCGGTTGGCGGCATTGTGCTGCCATTTGTTCTGGTTGTTGGTGATGCGGTTGTTGACGTTGAGGTTGTTGTAGCGGTTGACGTCAATGTCGATGTCATTGTTGTCCCAGTCGCAATCGCCCCACAGCGAGGCGACAATTGCCACGCCGGTACCGAAGGCCAGGCCGGCCACCAGCGCGGAACCGGGGTAGTACATGGGCGGCGGCGGGTAATACACCGGCGGCGAGGCCGGGTAGGCCCAGGTGCCATAGGTGGTGGTCGGGTTATAGCTGGGCACATACACCACTTGCGGGTCGGCCGGCTCGATGACGATGGTGGTGGGCGGGCTGCTGGCCGCTGCCCCTTGGGTGCTACTGCCGCTGGCGGCTGGCACAGGTGCGGTCTGCACGGTTACGTTCTGGTACTGGCTGCTCTGCAGATTGCCGGCGGCCTGCGCCTGATGGCGCAAACGCTGCACGCTGCCCATGACATCATCGGGCTGGGCGAGGAAAGCATCGCCCAGGCGCTGCACCCAGACCGGGTCCTGGCCAAGCGTTGCCAGCACCTGCGGGAAGGCCACCAGTGCCTGTACGCTAGGGTCCCAGGGCTGCTTGGCCACTTGCCTGACTGCATCGTCACCGGTGGCCTTGGGGTTGGCCTTGGACCAGGTCACGGCTTCATTGACCTGCCCCGGGTAGGTTGACGCCATCAGCACCTGAGCCAGCAACTGATCGGGGTACAAGGCAATGGGGGCAAGCATCTGGTCCAGTTGCTCCTGGGAGAACACCGGGTCCTTGGCTACGGGCGTGGCAGCGGAAGGCGCCGGATCCGGCGCGGGCACGTCTTCGGCCAGCACCAGGCCCGGGGCAGCGCTCAGGCAAAGCAGTGCCGACAGGACAGCAAACAATGGCATGCGCATCGCTTATCCCCATGAGGTCAGACCGCGTGGGTTAAGGGTAGCAATGGCGGTGCTTTTGACCAGACGAGGGGACGCAAACTTTTCGCGCTTCAACGGTGGGATGGTTGATGCGTTCGAGTCTATAGGTGGACTTCGCCGGAACCGTCGATAGTCACTATCGAGCAGGGCAATTTCTACCGAACGCTGTGGCCGCATAACCTAGCGTCATCCCCACGATGCCTCCTAGACTGCCCTGGAGCTAACCGATGAATACCTTGGCCCGCCAGCTGTCCGCCACCCTTGTCGTTTTTGCCATCGCCGTGATCAGCGGCTGTGCCAGCCACCCTGAACTGCGCCCGTACACCGCCGAGGAAACCCGCCAGTTGCAACTGGAAGCCTTACAGCGCCGCGGCCTGTCGCTGGACAATTACGAGCAGCAACGGCGGGTGATCCTGCGTGCCGGTAACCTGCCTGTCGTGACCGAGGCTGCCGACGCTGAACCTTCGACCAAAGGCTGAACGGGCTAACCGGCGGTTCCCTCCCTCCACTTGCGCAGGTATCCTCTACCGCTCAACCGCAAGCCTTCCAGGACGGAGACCATGATCAGGCCCCTTCTGTTGCTGAGTGCTGCACTGCTTTTAAGCCCCGCGTCGCAAGCCCAGCAGATGAAACGCCAACTGGGCGATTTCGACTTCACACTCGGCACCACCCCCTCACGCAGTATGGCGCAAGGGCTTATCTCACCCAGTGCCGTTGGCGCATTCCATGGCGGGCTCGACCTCAGCCACCCCAGTGGCTGGTACCTGGGCCAGTACGCCCCAAGCATGGGCGTCACCCCCGACTCGACCCTGCGCCTGGACAGCTACCTGGGCTACAAGCACCATTTCGACAGCAGCCTGGGCTATGAGGTAGGGTTGATCCATTACAGTCAGCCCAATATCGCAGGCCCCGACAGCTACGCCCTGTATGGGGGTATTTCGGTGCTGGGCAGCCGCTTCGGCGGGGCGCTGCGCGACAACCCCGACAACCGCACGGGCACGCTGTTCGCCGACTTCGGCCATCTGCCGATGTTCGACGTCGACTTCACCGTCAAGCTCGCCCACCACCGCTTGGGCACGCCGTTCACCATTGGCGATGGCAGCCAGGTGAATACCTTTTCCGATTGGTCACTGGAGCTGTCGCGGCCCTGGCTGGGCATCGACCTGAACCTGATCTACAGCAACTCCAGCCTGAGTGGCGCGAGCTGCGATGCCTATTCGGGCATCAATACCTATTGCGACAGCGTGGTCACACTCAAGGCCCAGCGCAGCTTTTTTTAACGGCGCGGCGCCAGCGCCAGGGCAATCCCGCCCAACACCACCACACAGGCGATCAACAAGCGCAACGACACCGGTTCGCCAATCAGCGCAACCCCGCCCAGTGCGGCAATCACCGGCACACTCAGTTGCAGGGTCGCCGCCTGTTGCGCACTGATCTGCCTGACCACGCCATACCAAACGGCATAGCCTGCGCCAGAAGCCAGCACGCCGGAACCCAGGGCATACAACAAGCCAAGCGGTGTGAGGTGCGGGCCGGCACCCAGCAACAGCATCGGTAGCAGCAGGATCAGGCAAGGCAAACTGCGGGCAAAATTGCCGACAGTGTCGGCCAGCGGCCTGGGCGAGCCTTTGCCCAGTAGCGTATATACCCCCCAGGCCACACCGGACAGGGCCATCAGCAAGGCACTGGCCAACGGCGGCGCCGAGACGCCAGGCAACAACAGCACCAGCAGGCCGGCAAAGGCAATCAGCATGCCCAGCAGCATGCGTACAGTGATGTGTTCGCCCCTGTACCACGCAAAGCCGAACATGGTGATCTGCACGGCACCGAACAGCAACAACGCCCCTGCACCTGCGCCCAGTTGCAGGTACGCCGCAGAAAACAGGAACGCGTACAGGAACAGGGCCAGGCCGCCCCACCAACTGCCGCCCATGGCCTGCACCGGCTTGCGCAGGCGAATCAGCAACAGCAGAAACAGCGCACCACTGGCCAGACGTACCACGGTAAAGGATACCGGGTCGATCGCCCCGTCCTTCAGCGCCAGCCGGCAGAACACCGAGTTGGCGGCAAACGCCACCAGGCTGAAAAGAGCAGGCCAAAGCCAGGCGCTGGTCTTGCGGTCAGTAAGCGTGGTCGTGCCTGTACTCATGGTGTGGTCACCTCTGAGTGGGATTGTTGTTATAGCGGCATTTAGTCAGGACCGGCACCGATATACAAGGAAGAACCACCGTGAGGATGGCACCGGCTACGCCGGTGTTCGCGGGTAAACCCGCTCCTACGGGCGACCGCGTCGGCTTTTCAGGTTTTGAGCAAGACGGCGGCTACTGCTTCGATCTCCACCAGCATGCCGTCCAGTGCCAGCCGGGGCACCGGTATCAGCGTGCAGGTCGGTTTCATGTGCGCTCCCCAGGCCCTGTCGGCCTCAGCCACCCATTGGTGCAGGCGCGCTTCGGAGTGCTCGACAATCAGCAGGGTCAGCTTGAACACCTGGGCCAGGCTGGCACCTTTCGACGCCAGGGCCCGCTCCAGGTTGGCCAGCGCCTGCCGGGCCTGTTCGGCGAACACGGGTGACAACTGGCCCTGGCTATCCTCCCCACCCTGACCGGCGATGAACAGCAGACGGCTGTCAGCGCGCACTTCGGCGACATGGGAGTAGGCGTTGCCACTGGGGTCGTAGAGGCCTTCGGGGTTGCTCAGCTGGAATGCGCTTGATGGGGTCACGACAAGCCCTCGCTCGGTTGAAAGAGCGCCGGAGTATCGGACCTTAAGCTAACTCGAGGTCAAGCATAAAGTAGGAAATTTCGTACAAGGCATCGTCATGTCAAAACCACGCGTGTGTTTGCGCAGTGGCTGTAAGGCCGTAGGCTCTGTACGAAAAGTCTTGAGACGCAGGTCAGGCAAGGCGAAAACAGCCGAGGAACGGCCGGGGTCGCGCCCGACTGTACTGGAGTACATGAGCATTCCGAGGCTGTTTTCAACGCAGCATGAACAAGTATCAGGGCTTTTCGTACAGAGCCAAGATTGCAAAGCCCGGCATGGAGGCCTTTAACCAACAAGGAAAAACCGATGAGCAAATTTGATTTTCAGCTGGCCTATACCATCAAGCCGCACAACGCTCCACGCGATGAAACCGATGCGGCA
>Ga0182739_1004722_pt1 | contig 11108 bp, 13 predicted proteins | sample eDN5th30CBELigBY_FD_128873 | JGI IMG/M metagenome (GOLD analysis project Ga0182739, IMG submission 128873) | Enriched backyard soil microbial communities from Emeryville, California, USA - eDNA 5th pass 30_C BE-Lig BY (version 2) (version 2) | ecosystem: Environmental > Terrestrial > Soil >...
GTTGAGGTACTGCGCCAGGTCGCGCAGCTTGAGCGCGCGCTGGTGCAGGGTGAGCCGGCCCAGGCCGGCCTGGCCCACGGTGCGCCCGTAGTCGACGACGCCGGCAAGGTCCAGCCCCGCCGTGCTCACGTGGGCCAGCAGTTCGCCGGTATTGGCGTCCAGCACGGGGGCGGCGCCGTCGCTGGTCTCCGGGGTCCACCAGGCTCCCTGGACGTAGCTGGGGACCAGGGTTGCCGTCTGCGTAGTCATCCTCGGCATTTCCTTCCTGAACGATCGGTCAGTATTATGTCCCACAGTACAGTATGGTGCGGCGCTGTACACCTGAAATTTCGGAGGAACCCATGACGGAGTCGGAAGTCTGGACCATCACGCTCGGCGAACTGGACCGGAAGATGGGCGTGAAGATCATCGAGGAGTCCGTCGAGAAGGTCGTGGCCACCATGCCCGTGGAGGGGAACCGGCAGTCGTTCGGCCTGCTGCACGGCGGCGCCTCGCTGGCCGTCGGGGAGGCCGTGGGCTCGTGGGCGGCGGTGAAGCACGCCTCCACGATGGGCAAGGTCGCCGTCGGGGTGGACGTCTCCGCCACGCACCACAAGTCGGCGCGCGAGGGCCTGGTGACCATCACCGCCACCCCGATCAGCCTGGGCCGGCGTATGACCTGCCACGAGGTGGTGCTGGAGAACGAGGCCGGCGAGCGGCTGTGCACCCTGCGGATCACGAACCTGATCGTCAACAAAAAGTAGCCCCACCGGATTTTGCTACTTTCCAGGCAGTCCTCACCAGATTTTGCTGCCTCCCGGGCAGTTTTCCCGAGATTTTGCTACCTCACCAGGCGCAGGGGCGCTTCCGGGTCCCAGCCCCGGCGCCGCAGTTCGGCCCGGATCCTGCCCACGGCATGGCGGTAGTCGCCCCGGTCGACGTCGTCCTTGGTGATGACCACCGATTTCCAGCCAAGTACCAGCGACGCCGACTCGCGCCTCCCGTGCGCGAAGGATCCCGTGGCGTCCCTTGATCCCCGCAATGTAGCGGAGCAAGGCGTCCAGGGGCACCACCGGTTCCCGTTCACCCGGGTGCCCGGGACCGTGTGCGCAGACCAAGTGGTCGCCGACCGCCACCGTGTCCGCCAGCCCCAGAAGCGAGGCCAGGTCGGCAAAGGTGCGCTCCGGCGTCGTGATCCTGATCCCACCGACGTCACAGACGTCCGACGCCGGCAGCATCAGCCGCCGGACGGCCAGGCCGGGCCGCCTGATCTGCGACGTCCCCACCGGGACCGCCAATTCCAGCCGCGGGGCTTCGTCTTCAATCCAGCCCGGCAGCGGCATCCCAAGGATGCGGGCGGCAGTGGTCCGGTAGGCGACCCCGTGGGGAACCAGTTCGAGGATCGGCCGCAGGCGATCCTCGAGGTCCTGCGGCACGCCGCGCGGCACCCTCATGCCACGGTGCACGCCGAACAGGTCGTTGGACTGGAGTCGGTTCCCGGGGACGCCCATCGCCGCAGCGGCGGCGGTGGTGAAGCCGGCCCCGTTCAGGGATTCGGGGAGGTCGCGTCGTTGGCTCATGCGGAAAGCATGGACCAGCAAAATCTCCGAAACCGGGTTATCCACAGCCTTTGGCGGGCAAGTGCCACCAAAGGCTGTGCACTATTCCAATACAACTGCCCGGAAGCGAGCAAAATCCTGGAAACACTGCCCCGGAGGTAGCAAAATTTGCGGGAGGGGACGACCGCGGGGGCGGGCAATCACCGCACGAGCCAACCGGGTCAGCGCCAGTCGTAGAAGCCCTTGCCGCTCTTGCGGCCGAGTTCGCCGCGGGCGACCTTGTCCCGCAGGATCTGCGGGGGCTCGAAGCGCGGGCCCAGGGTGGAGGCGAGGTATTCGGCGATCCCCAGGCGCACGTCCAGCCCGACAATGTCGGTGGTCTTCAGCGGACCCGTGGGGTGCTTGTAGCCCAGGACCATGGCGTTGTCGATGTCCTCGGCGGACGCGACGCCCTCCTCGACCATGCGCATCGCCTCCAGCGCGATCGCCACGCCCAGGCGGGAACTGGCGAAGCCGGGGGCGTCGTTGACCACGACCGCCGTCTTGCCCAGCGCCGCCACCCAGGCCCGCGCGGTTTCCACGAGGTCCGCACGGGTGTGCTTGCCGATGACGACCTCGATCAGGGCCGAGGCCGGGACGGGGTTGAAGAAGTGCAGGCCCAGGAAGTTCTCCGGACGCTGCAGCTGCGCCCCCAGCTCGGTCACCGACAGGGAGGAGGTGTTGGAGGCCAGCACCGCCCCCTGGTGCAGCTCGGCCTCGACGGCCCGCAGCGAGGAAACCTTGAGGTCCCAATCCTCCGGAACCGCCTCCACCACCAGTCCGCGGTCGCCGAAGGAGGCGTAGTCCGTGGACACCGACAGGCGGGAGGTGTACATCTCGGGGCTGCCGGCCAGGCCACGCTCGATCGACTTGCCGACAGCGTCGGCGACCCGTTCGCGGGCAGCGTCAGCGGCGGCCTCGTCGCGCTCGACCACCACGACGTCAGCCCCCTCGATCAGGAAGGCGTGGGCGATGCCGGCGCCCATGCGCCCGCCGCCGAGCACGCCTACGCGTGCGGGAAGGGTGTCTGCCGGAGAATTCTCGCTCATCATTTCTTCTTCCTGTCGAGGAACGCCTGCATGCGGTCGAACTTGGCCTGGGACTCAAACAGCATGCCTTGGGCCAGGGTGTCGATGACGGGATGGACCTCCCGCGGGGCGTGGAACACGGCCTTGGAGATGCGCACCGCCAGCGCATCCTGCGCGGCGATCCGGTCCGCCAGCGCGTGCGCGGCCTGCATCAGGCCAGGGGCCTGGACCAGTTCGGTGATCAGGCCCACGGCCAGGCACTCCTGTCCGCGCAGGACCTTGCCGGCCAGCAGGATCTCCTTGGCCACCGGCTCGCCCACCAGTTCCTTCAGCCGCCAGGTCGCCCCGGCCGCTGCCATGATGCCCAGGTTGGTCTCCGGGTTGCCCATCCGCAGTTCCGGGGTGCCGATGCGGAAATCCGCCGCGTAGGCCAACTCCGCACCCCCACCCAGGGCGTATCCGTCCAGCGCCGCGATCACCGGCATCGGCAGCTTGGCGATGCGGTCGAAGATCCCGGAGTTGATCCCGGCCAGCGCGTCGTCGCGGCGGCGCTCGCGCAGCTGTGAGATGTCCGCTCCCGAGGCGAAAATCCCCTTCGCCCCGGCCTCCGGATCCCCCGGCGTGCCGGAAAGGATCAGGATCTTCGGGGTCCGTTCCAGGTAGGCGCACACCGCGTGCAGCTCGTCCACCATGGCCTGGTCGATCGCGTTCTTCACCTCCGGCCGGTGCAGCCGCACCGCCAGCCGGTCCGGACGTTCCTCCACCACCAGGGTGGTGAACGCGGACGCGCCAAGCCGTGTCCCGCCGTCGGACGTCCCGCCCACTGCTTCCTGAACGGTCTCCGCCATCAGACGCCTTCCACCAGCAGGGCAGTGCCCTGGCCGACGCCCACGCACATGGTCGCCAGGCCCAGCTTGCGGCCGGTGCCCGTGAGTTCGCGTTCCATGCGCCCCAGCAGCGTGATGGCGATCCGGGATCCGGAGGAGCCCAGCGGGTGGCCCAAGGCGATGGCGCCGCCGTCGTTGTTCACGATGTCCCCATCCAGGCCCAGCTGGCGCATGACGGCCAGGGACTGGGAGGCGAAGGCCTCGTTCAACTCCACCGCGCCCAGGTCGGCCACGGACAGGCCCTGGCGCTCCAGGACCTTGCGGGTGGCCGGGACCGGGCCGATGCCCATGATCTCCTGGGCCACGCCCGCGGAGGCACCGTCCAGGATCCGCGCCCGCGCATCCAGCCCATACTTCTCCACCGCGGCCTCGGAGGCGACGATGATCGCCGAGGCCCCGTCGTTCAGCGTCGAGGAGTTGCCCGCGGTGACCACGGAGCCGCCGTTGACCACCGGGCGCAGCCCGGCGAGCACCTCCATCGTGGTGCCCGCGCGCGGGCCCTCGTCGGTGTCCACGACCGTTTCGGCGCCCTTGCGGCCCTTGACGGTCACCGGGACGATTTCTTCCTTGAAGCGTCCTGCGGCGATGGCGGCCAGGGCCCGCTCGTGGGAGCGCACGGCGAACGCGTCGCAGTCCTCGCGGGAGGTGCCGAACACGCGGGCGACCTCCTCGGCCGTTTCCGGCATGGAGTACGGCCTTGCCGTCGCGGGAGAGCTTGCCGGAAACGAACGCGGGATTCGGGAAGCGCCAGCCGATCGAGGTGTCGTAGGTGGCCCCGGGCTTGGCGAACGCCGTCGTCGGCTTTTCCATGACCCACGGGGCCCGCGACATGGACTCCACGCCGCCGGCGACCACGATCTCCGCCGCTCCGGCCTTGATCATGTGGGAGGCCATGATGATGGCGCTCATGCCGGAGGCGCAGAGGCGGTTGACGGTGATGCCCGGAACGGTGTCCGGGAAGCCGGCCAGCAGCCAGGCCATGCGCGCGACGTTGCGGTTCTCCTCCCCCGCGCCGTTGGCGTTGCCGAAGATGACCTCGTCCACCAGGACCGGGTCGATGCCGGCGCGCTCCACCGCTTCCTTCACCGTCAGCGCCGCCAAATCGTCCGGGCGGACCGCGCTGAGCGATCCCCCGTAGCGTCCCACCGGGGTGCGGGCCCCGCCCACGAGGAATGCCTCAGCCATGAAAACTCCTTTGCGTATCCGGCCCTTTGCCGCCGCGGACCATGCAGTCCCACCAATGCGGGCACAGTCAGTGCCCGCATTGGACCGGCGCAAATTACCGACCAATCGTTCAATAAGTAGGTTCCCACCGCGGAGGTGGGCGGTCAACCCGTGCCCCGCCGCAGGATGCGACAGGCCCGGACGGTGCGGGGCTAGCCGTTGAAGACGGGCTTGCGCTTCTCCTGGAAGGCCTTGAAGCCCTCTGCATAGTCGGCGCTGCCGCACAGGTCCGCCTGGGCCTGGTTTTCCTGGGCCATGGACTCCCACAGCCCGATCCGGCGGTCGCGGATGGAGGCCACCAGTTCCTTGGAGGCCCGGAAGGCGCCGGTCGCGCCGGTGGCGACCCGCGCCACGGTGGCGCGGGTGCTCTCCAGGAGTTCGTCGGCGGGCAGGGCGCGGCTGAACAGGCCCGAGCGCACGGCCTCGGCACCGCCGATCAGTTCGGCGGTGTAGATCAGGTCCAGGGTGCGGTGCGCGCCGAGGCGCTCGGTGAAGAGCCAGTGCCCTCCCGAATCCAGGGTGGCGCCCAGGTTGGCGAACGGCGAGCCGATCTTCGCGTTCTCCGCCACGTACACCACGTCGGTGGCGATGGCCAGCCCCAGCCCGACGCCCAGGCATGCGCCCTGGACCGCGGCGAACGTCGGCGCCGGGAACGCGGACATCTGGCGCAGCAGCGGCTGCACCTTCCCGCCCAGGTAGCCGAGGACGTCGTCGTCGGCCGGCACGACGCCGGAGATGTCGCGTCCGGCGCAGAAGCCGCGGCCCTCCCCGCGCAGCAACAGGGCCCGGACCCGGCCCTCGCCGGCGGCCTGGGCCGCCTGGGCATAGGCGTCGGACAGTTCGGCCAGCGCGGCCTCGTCCACGGCGTTCATCTTCTCCGGGGCGTTGAGGACCACCTCGGCCACGCCGCCGGCGATGGAGAGTTCAATCATGGGGAAATCCTTGCCTCGGGTCGGGTCAGGCGTCGAAGTCGACGGAGACGCTCTCGCTGGTCGGGTGCGACTGGCAGGTGAGGACGTACCCCTGGGCCACCTCGTCCGGCTCCAGCGCGTAGTTCTCGTCCATCTCGACGGTGCCGGAGACGACCTTCGCGCGGCAGGTGCCGCATACGCCGCCGGCGCAGGCGAAGGGGACGTCCGGGCGCACGCGCAGGGCCGCGTTCAGGATGGTTTCGCGGGCCTTGGCCGGGCTCTTGACCTGTCCCTGGAGGCCGTCGAGGCGGAATTCGATCTCGAAGTTCTCGCCGGATTCGTCGATCTCGACCGGGCGGCCGATGTTCCCTTCCGGGCGGGTGGGCTGGCCGGTGGTGAACAGCTCGAAGCGCACCTTCTCCGCCTCCACGCCCTGGGCCGCGAGGTTGTCGCGCACCAGCTGGACCAGCTCGAACGGGCCGCACAGGAACCATTCGTCGACCTGGTCGGCACGGATGACCGAGCCGAGCAGGCTGCTGAGTTTCTCCGAGTCGATGCGCCCGGAGAGCAGTGGGGAGATGCGCTGTTCGCGGGAGAGCACGTGGTGCAGCGCGAAGCGGGAGGGGTACCGGTCCTTCAGGTCGGCGAGCTCCTCGAGGAACATCACGTCCATGGCGGCCTTGTTGGCATAGACCAGGTCGAAGCGGACGTTCTCGTTGGCAGCCAGCACGGTGCGGGCGATCGCCAGCACCGGGGTGATGCCGGAGCCGGCGGCGACGGCGACGAACACGTGCTCGGTGTCCGTGTCGATGCTGGAGGGGTCGTTCAGCCCGGTCATTTTGTGCTTGGAGATGAACGCGCCGGCCGGGCTCATCACGTCCAGCGTGTCGCCGGCCTTGAGGCTCTCGTTGGCCCAGGTGGAGAACAGGCCGCCGAGGTCGCGCTTGATGGCCACGCGGATCTCGCCCGGGGTCGGTTCGGCGCAGATCGAGTAGCTGCGGCGGACCTCGTGCAGGTTGCCCTCCGCGTCCGGCAGCTCCTTGCGCAGCGCCACGTACTGGCCCGGAATGTAGTCGTACTGCCCGGCCAGTTCCTCGGGGACCGCGAAGGTCACTTCGATGGCGTCGGTGGTCAGGCGCCGGACCTCCGCGACCTCCAGCGGATAGAAGGCTGCACGACGCCGGCCGGCGGCTTCGGTGCCGCCGGTGGCGGCGGCGTCGTTCACAGTGTCAGTGGTTTCAGTCATGAGAGCACCTTGAAGTAGTCGAAGGGTTCCAGGCAGTCGTTGCAGACGTAGAGCGCCTTGCAGGACGTGGAGCCGAAGCGGGACATTTCCCGCGTATTAAGCGAGTGGCAGCGCGGGCACTTCACGGCCATCCCCAGGGTCACGGGGCCGCGGTGGCCCTTGCCCGTGGGCGGGGCGATCCCGTACTTTTCGAGCTTGGCCTTGCCGGCCTCGCTCATCCAGTCGGTGGTCCAGGCCGGGGAAAGGACCAGGTTCACCACCACAGGAGAGAATCCGGCGTCACCGAAGGCCTTCTCCAGGTCCTGGCGGATGGCGTCCATCGCCGGGCACCCGGAGTAGGTGGGGGTGATGGTGACGACGACGCCCCTTTCACCGGCCAGTTCGACGCCGCGCAGGATCCCGAGGTCCCCGATGGTGAGTACGGGAATCTCCGGATCGGTCACCTGCGCGGCGATTTCCAGAAGCTCTGCTGTGGTGGCTGACATGGTTTCGCTCCTACCAGGTGGCGCCGGGGTGCTTGCGGGCCAGGACCTGCATCTCGGCGAGGATGTAGCCCAGGTGCTCGGAGTGCTCGCCCTGGCGGCCCCGGCACAGCGCCGCCTTGGTCTGCGGGACCTCCAGGCCGGCCTCCTCCAGGACCTCGGCGACCTGGCGGTCCCAGGCCTCCTTGAGGGAGGAGGGGCGGACGCCGGCGTCGCCGAGCTCGTCGTGCAGCGGCTCGTCGAGGAAGAGCTCGTTGACGTACGGCCACAGGATTTCCAGCGCGTGGCGCATGCGGCGCGCCGATTCGTCGGTGCCCAGCCCCAGACGGAGGGTCCACTGCACGGCGTGGTCGCGGTGGTAGGCAACCTCCTTGACGGCCTTGGCGGCGATGGCGGCGAGCGTCTTGTCCGAGGAGTCCACCAGTGCCGTGTAGAGCAGGTCCTGGTAGATGGAGACGAACAGCTGGCGCGCGATCGTTACCCCAAAGTGCCCGTTGGGCTGCTCCACGAGGTGCAGCGACCGGAACTCCTCTTCCTCGCGGAAGTAGGCGAGGTCGTCCTCGGTCTTGTCCCACGCCAGGCCGGCGTAGCTCAGGAAGGAACGGGCGTGGCCCAGCAGGTCCAGCGCGATGTTGCCCAGCGCGACGTCCTCCTCCAGCTCCGGCGCCCGGGAAACCCATTCGGAGAGCCGGTGGGAGAGGATCAGGGAGTCGTCGCCGAGGCGGACCGCATAGCGGGCCACGGTCTCGCTGGGGCGCTCCTGCTGGATCGCGATGTCCTCCGGGCGCAATGCGTTGCCGGGGGTGACGCGGGTGGCGGAGGCCGTCGCGTCGCCGTAGGAATCGAGGCTGTGGTCGATGGTCTCTGCGTTGCTCACAGGTGCTTCACGCCTTCGGACTTCTTGTAGTACGTGGCGTGGCGGTAGTCCTTGCCCTGCGGGGACTCGAAGAACTCGCCCTTGGCGTCGGGGTCGGAGGCGATGATGTCATCGCTGGCGACGACCCACAGGGAAACCCCCTCGTTGCGCCGGGTGTAGAGGTCGCGTGCGTTGCGCACGGCCATCTCGGCGTCGGGGGCATGCAGGGAGCCCGCATGCACGTGGGAGAGCCCGCGGGAGGAACGGACAAAGACTTCCCACAGCGGCCAGGCCACCGCGCCATGCCGCTGCCCTTCTTCCGTGGGGGATGTCTTGACCGGCTGTGCCATTGACGTCTGGTCTCCTGTTGCCATTTAGGCTACCTGTGCTTTCTGTGCCTTCTTGGCGGCGTACGCCGCCGCTGCCTCGCGCACCCACGCGCCGTTCTCGTGTGCCTCGCGCCGGCGCTCCAGGCGCTGGGCGTTGCAGGGACCGTTGCCGGCGATGACCGCCTTGAACTCGTCCCAGTCCAGGTCCTTGTGGATCCACCTGCCGGCTTCCTCGTCGAAGCGCAGTTCGGGATCCGGAAGGGTCAGGCCCAGCACCTTGACCTGCTCGGCGATCATCCCGACGAAGCGCTGGCGCAGTTCGTCGTTGGAGAAGCGCTTGATCTTCCACTCCATGGACTGCTGGGAGTTCGGGGAGTCCGCATCCGGCGGGCCGAACATCATCAGGGCCGGCGCGTAGAAGCGGTTGATGGCGTCCTGCGCCATCTTCTTCTGGGCCTCGGTGCCGTTGGCCAGTTCCAGCAGGATCTCGAAGCCTTGGCGCTGGTGGAAGGACTCCTCCTTGCAGATGCGGACCATGGCACGGCCATACGGGCCGTAGGAGGCGCGGCACAGCGGGACCTGGTTGGCGATCGCGGCGCCGTCGACCAGCCAGCCGATCGCGCCCATGTCCGCCCAGGTGCGCGCCGGGTAGTTGAAGATCGAGGAGTACTTGGCCTTGCCGGAGAGCAGCTGCTCGTTGAGCACGTCGCGCGGGGTGCCCAGGGTCTCCGCGGCGGAGTACAGGTACAGCCCGTGGCCGGCCTCGTCCTGGACCTTGGCGATCAGGATCGCCTTGCGCTTCAGCGACGGCGCGCGGGTGATCCAGTTGGCCTCCGGCTGCATGCCGATGATCTCGGAGTGCGCGTGCTGGGAAACCTGGCGCGTGAGCGTCTTGCGGTACGCCTCCGGCATCCAGTCGCGCGGTTCGATGCGCGAGTCTTCGGCGATGAGCGCGTTGAAGCGCTCCAAGCCGGCCTGCTCTTCGGGCGACGGAACCGCGGACAGGTGCCCGCCGGCGTCGTTCTGTGCAGCCATGTGCTCACCTCACTATGACAAGAATTATTTACTGACCGTTCGTTCAGGATATGCGCCCCGGCGCATCCCGTCAATCGCACCCCGCCGGATGCCCGGAAGTCCGGCGAAGCCGGCGGGGCGCTAGGATCTATACGGCCACCATCACCGTTCGATAGGCACTTCTTCCGTGGACGACCTCTTCTACTCCCTCTTCGGCCAGGCCTCCGGCACGGCCACCGGCACCCAGGTGGCGCTGTATGCGGCAGGCTCGCTGCTGACCTGCATCGCCCTGCTGCTCCTGGCCCGCCGCAACGACCTGGCCTGGTGGGCCCAGATCCTCGCGGTGTTCGCCGGGCCCCTGACGATCGCCCTGCTCTACGGCTACGAGGGGCTGATCAGCGCGGTGCCGAAGATGGCGGTGGCGGCCTACGGCCTGTGGCGGTTCAGCAAGTACCCGCTGGTGGGCAAGTTCGGGCGCGAGGTGGAGGTCCGCGGCTTCTCGCTCCGGAGCCTGGCGTGGGGGCTGGTCCTCACCGTGGCGTTTACCGCCCTGGCGCTGGGGCCGATGCTGACCACCGGCTTCATCTTCTCCGACCTGACCACCGCCCTGTGGCTGTCCCTGCTGCTCGAATCGGTGGTGGTGGCGGCCCTGGTGGGCATCGCCAACGGCGTGCGGTGGGCATGGCTGGCGATCGCCGGCTCCGGCGCGGCCTACATCGCGGTGCTCTTCGGCACCAATCCGGCCCTGGCCACCCTGGGCCTGCTGGTCTTCCAGGTCCTGGCCGCCCTGTACGGCTGGTGGGCCTGGCGCCCGCTGCCGGCGGAGGCCGCGACGGCGGAGGCCGAGGCCTACCCGCCCAGCCCCTACAAGGGCTGACGCCACCTCCGGCATTCCGCCTTCCACGGCGGCCACTGCCACCAAACCCCATCTTGTGCATACTCCGCACAACATGTTTCACTATATGTAATGTGATGCATGGCACAACGGTTACCCTTCCGTTTAGCACAACACCGGTGAGTAACCTCCCGCATCCTGTAGCTTGGGCCGAATCACGGACAAATTCCTACCCGGGGCGCGCTTGCGCCCCGCCGCCGCGCACGCGGCGAGTTCGAACGCGAGAGAGGTCACCACGTGACGCAGATTCAAGAGGCGCCGGCGGGCGCGCAGGTTGTGGGCACGGCAACGAAGTCGGCCGGCCACGTCATCGTCGACACCCTGGCGGCGCACGGGGTCAAGCGGACCTACGTCGTGCCGGGCGAGAGCTTCCTGGACGTCCTGGATGGCCTCCACCACGCCGAGATCGAGACCGTCGTGTGCCGCCACGAGGGCGGCGCCGCCTACATGGCCGAGGCCGACGGCAAGATGAACCAGCTGCCGGGCATCGCCATGGTCACCCGCGGCCCCGGCGCGGCGAACGCGCACGTGGGCCTGCACACCGCGTGGCAGGATTCCACCCCGATGGTCCTGTTCGTGGGCCTGATCCCGTTCGAGCACCGCGACCGCGAGGCGTTCCAGGAATTCGACATCAAGGCCTGGTTCGACACCGGGGCCAA
>Ga0182739_1004724_pt1 | contig 11106 bp, 9 predicted proteins | sample eDN5th30CBELigBY_FD_128873 | JGI IMG/M metagenome (GOLD analysis project Ga0182739, IMG submission 128873) | Enriched backyard soil microbial communities from Emeryville, California, USA - eDNA 5th pass 30_C BE-Lig BY (version 2) (version 2) | ecosystem: Environmental > Terrestrial > Soil >...
GATGCCGAAGCGAACGCTGGCGTTGAGCTGACCGAGAGCATGGCCATGTGGCCGGGCTCTTCCGTCTCCGGCCTCTATCTCTCGCATCCCGAAAGCTACTATTTCGGCGTCGCCAAGGTGGAGCGCGATCAGGTGGAAGACTATGCCCGCCGCAAGGGCATGGAGATCGCCGAGATCGAGCGCTGGCTCGGGCCGGTCCTCAACTACCTGCCTTCTTCCTATGCGGAGGCCGCCGAATAGGCGATCCACATTGCGACTTACATTCCAGGCCGGAGCGTCCACAAACGTTCCGGCCTGTTCGTTTTTTGGCGGGAAATTTCTTGCCAAAGGCGTCCTGATGCTGCCCAATAAAACCGAATGTGCCCGGGAAAAATATCGGCCCGGACCATGAGGAGATGCAAGGGGAGCGCGGTGACAGAAACCTTTACAGCACTGATGATCGAGGATGCGGATGGCAAGCCGCGGGCGGGCTTCAAGACGATCTCGCTTGCCGACCTGCCGGACCATGACGTTCTCGTCGAGGTCGCCTATTCGAGCCTCAACTACAAGGACGGGCTGGCCGTGACAGGCAAGAGCCGTATCGCGCGCAAGCTCCCGATGGTGGCGGGCGCCGATCTTGCCGGAACCGTGGTGGAATCCCGCTCGCCGGACTGGAGGGCAGGGGACAAGGTCGTCGTCAACGGCTGGGGCATGTCGGAGACGGAGTGGGGCGGCTATTCGCGCTTCCAGCGGGTGAAGCCGCAATGGCTGACACGGCTGCCGGATGCATTCTCGCTTGAGCAGGCCATGGCAATCGGCACGGCCGGCTACACGTCCGCACTCTGCGTCAATGCACTCGAAGACTGGGGCATGATCAAGCCGGATGCCGGCGAGGTTCTGGTGACGGGTGCCGCGGGCGGCGTCGGCTCGGTTGCCGTCGCGCTGCTGGCGAACCGTGGCTACAACGTCGTTGCCTCGACCGGTCGGCCGGAGACGCATGACTATCTGTCGTCGCTCGGCGCGAAAGGCTTCATCGACCGTAACACGCTGACAGAGAAGGGTGGTCCGCTGCAGAAGGAACGCTGGGCGGGCGCTGTCGATACGGTCGGTTCCACGACGCTCGTCAATGTGCTGGCGCAGACTGTCTATGGCGGCGCGGTCGCGGCCTGCGGTCTTGCCGGCGGCTTCGACCTGCCTGGAACGGTGATGCCGCACATCCTGCGGGCAGTCACGCTTATCGGCGTCGACTCCGTCATGGCTCCACACGCCAAGCGTGATCGCGCCTGGGCGACGCTGGCTGAAAGCCTCGATCCGGATGCGCTGACCCGCATCACGCAAGTGGAGCCGCTGGAACGCGTGCCGGAACTGGCTGCCGAAATTCTGGCGGGTCGCATTCAGGGCCGCGTGGTCGTACGCATTGCCTGAACCAAGCTAAGTAGCTGGGTTTAAATAGTAAGTTGACGTGTATACATGAAGTTGCGGCGGCAGGTTGAGCCGACAAAGCTGTATACACGGGCATAGGTCAGGAGATCCGGGTGGCAAACAAGTTCGAGATCGGCCTCGAGAAATCGCCGGCAAACTATCAACCCCTGACGCCGCTCACCTACCTCGAGCGGGCCGCCAAGGTCTTCCCTGATCGGATCGCCGTCATCCATGGAGAGACGCAGCGGACCTACCGCGACTTCTGGCGGCGGTCGCGCCAGCTGGCCTCAGCTCTGGCGCAAAACGGCGTGGGGAAGGGCGACACGGTGTCCGTGATGCTATCCAACACGCCCGCCATGCTGGAGGCGCACTACGGCGTGCCGATGGTCAAGGCTGTGCTGCATTCTCTCAACACGCGGCTCGACGCGGCGATCATCGCCTTCCAGCTGGACCACGCCGAGACGAAAGTGCTGATCGTCGACCGCGAATTCTCCGGCGTCGTGAATGAGGCGCTGGAACTCGCCAAGATGAAGCCGCTGGTGATCGATTACGACGATCCGGACTATGGATCGGACGCGGTCTATCCCAAGGGCGATGCGATCGGCTCAATGGAATACGAAGCGTTTCTGGCGACGGGTGATCCGGACTTCGCCTGGTCGATGCCGGACGACGAATGGGATGCGATCTCTCTCAACTATACGTCAGGCACGACGGGCAACCCCAAGGGCGTTGTCTATCACCACCGTGGCGCAGCCCTGATGGCCTATGCCAATACCATCCACGCCAACATGGGCCGCTATCCAGTCTATCTCTGGACGCTGCCGATGTTCCACTGTAACGGCTGGTGTTTCCCGTGGACGCTCGCCGTGACCGGAGGAACGCACGTCTGTCTGCGCTGGGTCCGCGCCAAGGCCATGTATGACGCGATCGCCGACCATGGCGTGACGCACCTTTGCGGTGCGCCGATTGTCATGTCGCTCTTGATCAACGCGTCTGCATCCGAAAAGCGCGAGTTTCCGCAGACGGTGACGTTCAACACGGCCGCCGCTCCGCCGCCGGAAGCCGTGCTGCGCGGCATGGCGGAAGCCGGCTTTGCCGTGACCCATCTTTATGGTCTCACGGAGACGTACGGCCCAGCCGTCGTCAACGAATGGAACGAGGCCTGGGACGAGCTTCCCGCGCCCGAACGCGTGAGCAAGAAGGCCCGGCAGGGCGTCCGCTATGCCGCACTGGAAGGTCTGCAGGTTATGGATTCCACCACGATGGAGCCCACTCCCGCTGATGGCGACACGATCGGCGAAGTCATGTTCCGCGGCAATATCGTCATGAAGGGGTATCTCAAGAACCCGGAAGCCACCGAACAGGCCTTCGCCGGCGGCTGGTTCCATTCGGGCGATCTGGGCGTCATGCATCCGGACGGCTACATCCAGCTCAAGGATCGCGCCAAGGACATCATCATCTCGGGCGGCGAAAACATCTCATCGATCGAAGTCGAGGACGCGCTCTACAAACATCCGGCTGTGGCGGCCTGTGCCGTGGTCGGCCGCGCCGACGAGAAATGGGGCGAAACGCCGATCGCCTATGTGGAGCTGAAGCCGGGCAAAAGCGCCACGGAAGCCGAGCTCATCGAGCACTGCCGCAGCACGCTTGCGCGCTTCAAGGTGCCAAAGGCTGTGATCTTCGCCGAGATCCCAAAGACGCCGACGGGCAAGATCCAGAAGTTCGCGCTTCGCGAGATGGCAAAGCACGGGCAGTAGAAGGAGCGCTAATTGTTGACGGCGATGATCTTCACGGTGTCATTGCCGCCAATGCCCGAGAACCAGATCTCGCCGTCGCCGATCATCACGCCCTGCCAGTTGGCAAAGAGATCTTCGTAGCGCTGCTTCGCGACAGCGTCCTTGATCTTGCGCGTGATGATCTTGCCGTAGTCGGCGACGAAGCGCTTCTTGTCCCGGATCCTGACTTTCTTTCCGCCGATCCTCGTCTCGAACGGGTAGTCGACCATGGCGGCGACGGCCTGCCTCTCGTCAGCCGCTATCGCCTTCTGCAGTTGCTCAAGAAAAGCGCGATATTGATTGTGCGCGCCGAACAGCTCATCGAGCCGTTGGTCCATTTCCGTCACCGTCTGCGCGGAAGTTGCTGATGCGCTGGCGCAGGCGATAAGCATCGCCGCCAAAACCATTTTGAGTGATTTGCACATGGCCGCTCCAACCAGGTAGGGGAGTGAAGTGTAACTCGACTAAACTTCCCCCCGTCAAGACTAATCCTGATCGTACCTGCGCGAGATGTAGATCTGCGCCGGGACGATCAGCAGCAAAAGCACGCCGGAGAACATCACCGCGAGAGCCGCAGTGCCGGGCAGGTTCGGGAACTGCCAGAGATTGAGCAGCGTCGAGGCCACCACCGTGTTGGCAAGCGTCATCAGCATCAGCGGCACCGTAAGGTCGCGCGCGGCATGGGCAAAGGACCAGAGCCAGAGGTTGATGGCCTGGGGCGCTATCAGCGGCAGCACGATCGTTCTGAGCGAGGTGAGCCAACTCGCGCCGCTGATCATTGAGGCGTTCGCAAGCTCCCGGTTCAGCTGCATCAGCGTCGTCGCCATGGTGCGCGTGCCGAAGGCGAGGAAGATCGTGACATGCGCCACGACCATGATCCACACCGTGCCGTAGAGCGGCGTCTTCAGATAGATGAGCAGGATGCCGAGCACCATGACGATCGGTGGCACTGTCATCGGGATGAAGGAGAGGGCGTCGATGACGCGGCCCACACCGTCATTGCGATAGACCGAGAGCCAGCCGGTGAAGAAGCAGAGCAGGACCGTGAGCGTCGCCGTTGCCACCACCATCAGCGCCGTGTTCCAGAGCGCGCGCAGGATGGCGTTGTTCTCGAGGATCGTGCGGTACACGTCGAGGCTTGCCTCCGACAGCGTCTCGAAGCTCGGTGGCCGGTAGGTGGGAAAGAGGCTCGCCCAGATCATCATCAGAAGCGGTAGCGCCATGATCAGGCAATAGCCCCAGACGGCAGCGGCGACCGGATATTTCCAAGGGCCAAGCTGTACCCGCTTCGGGCGGAATGCCTTGCCGGAAACGACGCGGAACCGTTCCTGCACGCGCGTGAGGCGCAGATAAGCCCACACCAGGATTGAGGCGAGCGCCAGCAGAACGACACCGAAGGCGCCTGCAGCGCCATAGCGAGGGACACCGACGTCCGGCGCGGTCAGGAGATAGATGCGGGTCGAGACCACCGGCACCTTCGCCGTCATGCCGATGACAAGCGGCAGGTCGAAGGTCTGGATCACCGCCATCAGCATGTAGATCGCGCTAGACAGGAGTCCGGGCAGCAGCAACGGCATTGTGATCGAGCGCAGCACCGTCGAGCGGCGCGCGCCATGAACGGAGCCCGCGAGTTCCAGCTGCGGATCCATGTTGCGCAGCACGCCGGAGATCATGATGAAGGAGGTCGGCACCAGCGCGATTGTCGTGGTGATGACGAGGGCAGGGAAGGTGTAGATCTGGAAGAGGGCGCCTTCGATGCCGAAGAGTTGCCGCGCCCAGAGGTTCAGCACACCAGAGCCCGGGTTCGCAAGCAGGATCCAGCCGAAACCCACGATGAGCGCAGGGATGGTCATCCACGTGAACATCACCGTACGCAACAGGAAGCGCCCCGGCATGTCGGTGCGCTCGTTCAGGTAGGCGAGTACAGTGGCCACGACCAGCGCCAGCACAGTGCTGCTTCCCGCATAGATGATCGTATTCGAGAGGATCGTCAGCGAATTCTTGCTCGTGAAGAGCGTGACGAAATTGGCGAAGGTGACGTCCGTGCTTTCAAGCGGCAGCTGGCCTGCCGGCAGGAGCGAGGTCCTGAGGAGCACCAGGAGCGGCAGCACCACCAGCGCGAGCACGATGGCGAAGACCAGCACCGTGATCGGCCTTTGAAGCGGAATGCCTCCCTTTACGGCAGCCGTCATGGCGCAGGCTCTTCGGCTGGAACGATGATGCAATGGGCCGGATCGATCCAGGCGTTGAATGAACTGCCAACCTCCACGCGCTGGTAGGGGCTCGTGACCTGCAGGACAGGAAAATCGCCGGAGCGCAGCCGAACCTCCTGGCTGTCGCCAAGGAAGGTGACGCTTTCAACCGTTGCAGGGAAGGAGTTGCCGTCCAGTTCTCCAGCAACGATGGCGTTGGGGCGCAGGATCAGCGCCGCCTTGCCGCCATCGGCAATCGCATTGCCAGCGATGCCACGGAAGAGGCCGAGTTCCGTTCCGATGACAACCTCATCGCCGGCCAGCGCGGATCCCTGCACAACGCCATCCACGACGGTGCTGCGGCCCATGAAGGTGGCGGTGAACACGCTGTTCGGTCGCTTGTAGATGTCTTCAGGTGTGCCGAGTTGCACCGCTTCGCCGGCGCGCATCAGCATCACCCGGTCCGACATGCCCATGGCTTCCACCTGGTCATGCGTCACGAAAATGGTAGTGATGTTCAGCGTCTTGACGAGGTTGCGGATTTCCTCACGCATGGCATCGCGCAGCTTGGCGTCGAGGTTGCTGAGTGGTTCGTCCAGCAGAAGCAGGCGAGGGGCATGGACCAGCGCGCGGGCAAGCGCCACGCGCTGCTGCTGCCCACCGCTCAGCATGGGCGAGGGGCGTTCAGCCAGATGATCGAGCTTCACCATGGCGAGGCTCTGCATCACCGCCTTGCGTATCTCCGTTTCCGTCAGCTTCTTGCGGCCGTGACGGAGCGGATAGGCGACGTTCTCAAACACCGTCATATGCGGCCAGATGGCGTAGGACTGGAAGACCATTCCGAGGTTGCGCTGGTTGGGCGGAACGACGATCCTGCGTTCAGACGAAAAGACGTCCTCGCCACCCATGGCGATGCGCCCCGCGTCCGGCGTCTCGAGGCCGGCGACCGACTGCAGCGTGGTCGTCTTCCCACAACCGCTCGGCCCCAGCAGCGTGAAGAACTCGCCCTCCTTCACCGAGAAGGAGACATTGTTCAGTGCAACGGCAAGCCCCTTGCCACCTTTTTCCGCGTAGACTTTTCGCAGCCCCTCAACGGTCAGCATACGGGCGGTTCCTCCAGGTATCGAATGCGGTGCCTGGCCGACAAACACGGTCGGCCAGTTTGTTGTTATTCTCGCGCGCCAGGTTTAGCGGTTCGTCAGCATGTCCGAGATTTCAGCGCGGGTTTCAGCGGCAGCCGAGCTGTTGGCGAGACTGTCTTCCTCCAGAATCTTGGCGCCCTTGGCCTTGGCATCCTCCACCATCTTTGCCAGCGGCGAACCAACGTCTGCGGCACGCGGCAGCTTCTCGAACTCTTCCACCACGCTCATGCCTTCGCTCACCAGCCATGCGGCAAACAGGCGGGCGGCATTCGGGTTCGGCGCGGTCTCGGGCACGTAGATGAATGTGTGGTTGAGCGCGACGTAGTCGTCGAACAGCTTGAACTTCACGCCTTCCGTGCGCTGGGCAATGTGGAAGGCGGAGAGACCAACCGGCACCTGGCCGATCGCCACGGCGCGGGTGGCTGCAGCGGTTCCGCGCTCAAGCACCGGCTCGTTGTCGAGCGTCTTTTCGGCCATCTCCAGCGTAGCATCCTTGCCGACGGCGAAGGTGTAGTAGTCGAGCGGGTTCAGCGCCAGCGAATTGACAGAGAACTTGCCCTTCCACTTCGGGTCGAACAGCTCCGCCCAGCTTGATGGTACCTCTTCGTCCGCGATCAGGTTCGGGTTCCAGGAGATGCCATAGGCCACGTCCACGATTGGCAGCACATAGCCGCGGAGGTCTTCCATCGGACGATTAGCAATTTCATCGAAGCCATTGAGCTCCTTGCCGAATATCTCGGCCCACGGGTAGGGCTTTACGATATCGCGGTCCTTCAGCACCATCACTTCCTGCGGGCCGCCGTTGCCGACGATGTCGACGCTGCCGGCAGCGCCGGCTTCCGCGATGAGCCGCGTACCGGTCTGCACCGGATTGGTCGGCGTCCACTCGATGCGCAGGTTGAGACCGAAACGCTCGTTGAACGCCTTGATCAGCGCCTGATGGCCTTCCGGCACGCCGGGCGACGAAATCGCGATGAAGAGGGCGCCTTCCTCCTTGGCCTTCGCCACAACCTCATCGAACGTCTGCGCCGCCTGAGCCAGCGCAGCATGCGACAGCATCAAAGTTGCCGCCGTAGCCAGAGCGCTGGTCATCGTGAACTTCAATCTCATGGTTTCCTCCTGTGATGAGACTGTCTGTCTAAGTTGCTATTTCCGCTGTCATTTCATGGTTCGCAGGTCAAGCAGCCGACGCGTCTTGCCAGTCGAGCCGATCTGTATCAGCGGTGCAAGTTCTTCCTTTTCATAAACCTCCACCTTCACCTTGACCGAAAGGTCCTTGTGGAGCCGGGCCTGCAGATCCGAGACGATCGCCGCCTTGTCGATCTCCGGCGAGCGGCGCTCCACACGCACGGCCATTTCGGTGCGGGCCGACAGTCCTTCGCCCTCGGTAAAGGCCACGCAGATGAATTCGCCGGTGAGGCGAGGGTCCTCGCGCACCGCCGGCTGGCAGGCCATGGGGTAGACGTTGGTGCCGCGCAGCTTCACCATCTCGTCGCTGCGGCCGAGGAAGCTCGAGAGCTTCGTGGAGCAGAGCCCGCAGCTGCACTGCTGGCGCGGATAAATCTTCATCAGGTCGCGCAGGTCGTAGCGGATCATCAGCGGCGCGGTGCGGTAGAGGCTGGTGATGACCATGTTGCCGGCCTCGCCAAAGCTGAGCGGCTTTCCGGTTTCCACGTCCTGCACTTCCACATAGGCTGTGTCTTCCGCCACGTGGCGGCCATCCTGCGCCTCGCATTCGTACGCGATGTGGCCTACTTCATGGGTGCCGTAGTTGTCGTAGACGGGGCAGCCCCAGGCGTCTTCCAGCGCCTTGCGCAGCACATTGTTGGTGTCCGTGCCGAGGAAGGCGTGCAGGCGTCCGGTCTTCAGCGAGCGCAGGTCGAAACCGATCTCCTGCGCCACATCGGCCAGCCGCGCGAAATATTCGCCCCGACCGAACCAGGCGCGCGTACCCACCTTGAGTGCGTATTCCAGCTGCTTTTCAGACGGCGTAATGAGGCCTGAACCGGTGTTGAGCGGAATGGCGCCAAGCCAGTGGTGGCACGCATAGGTCGCGCAATAAGCAGCGTTGGTGAGGCCCATCGTATAGGTAATCTGCACGGTGTCGCCCGGCCGCGATCCCTGCGCCCACATGGCGCGCGCCGCCTGGATGCCCTGGACTTCCAGCGCCCGCGGATCGAACAAGGTCATGCGGGGAAAGCCTGTGGTGCCGCCGGAGGTGTGGATTTTCCACGGCGTGCGGGCAAAATCTTCCTTCGTCATAGGCTGATGACTGCCGAACGGCGGATGTTCCGCAATCGCATCCTTCAGATCGTCGCTGGTAAAGGACGGGATCTTCGTGATGTCGTCGAGCGAGCGAATGTCACCCGGCTCCAGACCCACGGCGCGCCAGCGGTTGGCATAGAAGGGCACGTTCCAGCCCTCGGCCACGCGGGCCAGGAAGCGGCTGTTCTGCAGCGCCCGCATTTCCTCGTCGCCAAGACGCCCGTTCTTCTGGCGGTAGAGCGGCTCAGGCGGGTAGTCGTCCATGAGCTGTTGCCAATTGACGCTCTGCCAGTAATACGGAACAATCGTGTCCGACACGTCCAGTTGCACGGGGTCACTCTCCTCGAATTTCGATATTTTCAGCACATCAGCGAAGGAATTCATTTGATGTCAGCCCCGCAAGAAACGCAGGGAACGCAGATCCTCGACCGGACCGTCGGAATCCTTCGCTCGGTGTCCTATGGCGGCGATGCGGGTGCGCGGCTGTCCGACATTGCGGCCGACTGCAATCTTCCGGCGCCCACGGTGCGGCGTATTCTGAAGCGACTTGTGGAGCTCGGCATGCTGGCGCAGGACGCGGAAACCCGGCGCTATTTCGTCGGCACGTTTCTTTCTGAGCTTTCCGAGCGCACGCCGCATTACGGCAACGTCTTCGAGCCCTACATGCCTTTCGTCGATGAAGTTCACGCGGGCTGCGGCGACACGATCTACCTGCTCGCCCAAAGCGGCCACGACTGCTACTGCGCCTGCCGCAAGGAGGCCTCCTATGCGATCCGAATGGGAACGCTCCAGGCAGGGCAGCGCCTGCCGCTCGGAATCGGAGCGGGCAGTGTGGCTGCCATGGCCGATCTGCCGGACGACAATATCGAATTCATCATCCGCGACAACATCATGCGCTACCGGCGCTATGGCGATGACTTTCCCGACCGGCTGCGCCGCATGATCGAGGATACGCGCCGGGACGGTTTTTGCTTCTCGCCAAGCCCGGTGACGCCGGAAGTCTATGGATTGGGCGTCCTGCTGCCGCGCGTCGGCGCAGCTCCAAGGGTGGGAATCTCGGTCGCGACCGTTCGCTCGCGTCTTGAAGGCGATGCGCGCAGAATGCGTCTGGAGCTGATTGAACGCGCGATCGAGCGCCACCTCAATTCGGACAACTCCTCGCACTAATTCCATATCATGGAACATTACAGCCAATTCCTCCCCAGGAGATTTGATGCTATCTCGGGGGGATTGGCTTATCAAGTGCGTTCAGGCACCATAAGGTCTCTGTTCCACCGATCGCATATTCCACATTATGGAACTTATGAATTGAAGAGGGGCCGGCAAGGGACAAAAAAAGGAAGGCGGAGCGCGCCTTCCTTCCTGGTGAAGCATCGCTGTGCTTGTGAGCCTTATGCGACGTTGATGCCTTCGTCGGCGAAAACCTTGCGGGCCGTCGGCCGAGCCTTGAGCGCTTCGTAGTAAGCCTTGAGGTTTGCCGGAACTTCCATACCCGCCCGGTCGATGATCCAGAACAAGAAATAGAACAGCGCGCTGTCGGCGATGGTGAGACCGTCGCCGATCAGGAACGGACGGTCTCCCAGACCTTCTGCGATCTGAGCCAGGCCCTTGTTGATGATCGCCTTGCCAGCTTCACGGATGGCCGCGTGTTCTGCTTCGTTCTCGCAGAACTTGGCCGGCCGGAAGATGCGGCCAAAGCCCTGTGCGTGCAGCGTGCCGACGATGTATTCCACCAGTTCCATCATCCGAACCTCGCCATCGAGGTCTGCCGGAATGAGGTTCTTCTCGGGATTTGACTTTGCGAGCCACGTCGCAATTGCCGGATACTCGGTCAGGACCGAACCATCGTCGCGCAGCAGCGCCGGTACCTTCGACTTCGGGTTGACGCGCAGGTACTCGGCCTCGTACTGAGCGCCCGATGCGAGATCGACGCGTGCGAGTTCATAAGGCTTGCCGATTTCTTCGAGCAAAAGATGGATACCCAGCGAACAGGCGCCGGGTGCATAAAACAACTTCATAACGACTCCAGACATTCAGCGAGAAAATCGCTCTTGGCAGCACCCACTTATAACGACGGTTGGTCCCAGTACAGATCGCCGCGACGAACTTTCCACTTGACCATTCAGCCTTCGCATGTGCAAAAGAATTTCAGAATGCAGTGCACAATAATGCGGCTATAAAATAGCCCAAATTCTTGCGCAGCTTGCAGATCTGTCCCCCATGCCGAGCTATTAAACTTGCTACCCAAAGTATGCGATGAAGCGCGCCAGCAAGTTTTAGGGAGAGTAACAGCCGATGAGTATTACCCGCCGCGCATTTCTTGGCGCAGCC
>Ga0182739_1004725_pt1 | contig 11104 bp, 12 predicted proteins | sample eDN5th30CBELigBY_FD_128873 | JGI IMG/M metagenome (GOLD analysis project Ga0182739, IMG submission 128873) | Enriched backyard soil microbial communities from Emeryville, California, USA - eDNA 5th pass 30_C BE-Lig BY (version 2) (version 2) | ecosystem: Environmental > Terrestrial > Soil >...
ACGAGTCCGCCGAGATCCTCACCTACCTCGAGCAGTGGACCGCGCCCACGAAGGTGCACACACCGGACATGATCGGCAACTTCAAGCCGGTGCCCTCCGCCTATGAGGACGGGCTGCCGCAGATGCAGACCCAGCACACGTGCATCCTGCTGCAGGACATCACCGACCACTGCAACCTGCGCTGCCCCACGTGCTTCGCGGAGTCGAGCCCCGCCGCATCGTCGGTCGCGCCGCTCGCCGAGGTGCTCGCCTCGGTCGACGCGCGGCTGGCCAAGGAGAACGGCCGCATCGACGTGCTCATGCTCTCGGGAGGGGAGCCGACGCTCTATCCGTGGCTCGAGCAGCTGCTCGAGCACCTCGTGGCGCGTCCGGTCGTGCGCATCCTCATCAACTCGAACGGTCTGCGCATCGCCAACGACGACGCCTTCGTCGAGACCCTCAGGAAGCACCGCGAGCGGGTCGAGATCTACCTGCAGTACGACGGGGAGAGCGCCGAGTCCTCCGCATTCCATCGCGGCGCCGACATCCGGCGCTTCAAGGAGCGCGCGCTCGAGCGGCTGTCCGAGGCGGGGGTGTTCACGACCCTGACGATGACGGCCGCGCTGGGCGTCAACGACGACGAGATCGGCGCCGTGATCCGGCGGGCCATGGACACGCCGTATGTCGGCGGCGTCACGATCCAGCCCGTGTTCGGCTCGGGACGCTCCTCCGGCATCGACCCGGACGACCGCCTCACCCACACCGGGGTGCTCGCGCGGCTCGAGGGTCAGACGGGCGGGGAGGTGACGTGGAAGGACCTCACGGCGCTGCCCTGCAGTCATCCGCACTGCTGTTCCGTGGGCTACCTGCTGCAGGATGACGCCGGCGATTGGAAGTCGCTCACGTCGCTCATCGGCCATGACCGCCTGAAGCAGTTCCTCGAGCTCGAACCCGATCTGGTCGCCAACCGCATCGCGGACTCGCAGATCAACAAGGCGATCCGGTCGGTCGTGAAGAACTCGCTCCTGGACCTGCTCAGTGAGCAGTCGTCGCTGTCGCATCCGTCGATGTCGTCGATCTGGAGCGACATCTGCCAGAACTGCGATCTCGGCATCGGCACGCTCACGACCCTCGCCGCCTCGAAGCTCCCCGGGCAGCACAAGCGGCTGCGGAAGATGCTCGGCGAACGGGTCAAGCGCATCACGATCAAGCCGTTCATGGACATCAACACGATGATCGAGGAGCGTCTCACGCAGTGCTGCGTGCATGTCGCGACGGTCAACGAGACGACCCAGGCGCACCAGTGCGCACCCTTCTGCGCCGTGCAGGCGTGGGCCCCGCTCGCCCGGCGGAAGCTGTCCACCGTCACCGGGGCGCGGCGCGAGCTGCCTCTCACGGTGTCGTCATGAGCGCCTACGACTTCAGCGGCCTCAACCAGCGCGACGACAGCGTGGGCGATGCGGTGAAGCCGTTCGATCCCCTGCGGCTGTGCGTCTACACGACCGTCGCCCTCCTCGCCGCCGTCCTCGGCCCCGTCGCGGTGCTCGCGTTCGCCCTCGTCGCGGTCGCCGGGTACGCCAGGGCGCGCCGGGCGGGGCTTCTGCGCTCACGCTGCAAGCTGGGTGACACCCGCCTCGTCCTCGTCTACCTCGTCGTGGTCGCCGTGCTCGCCGCCGTCGCGATCCCGTTCTGGGTCATGCTCTGGGCATCGATCTGGAGCTGAGCCGTGTTCCCGACGCTGCAGGACCTCGTCCCCTGGCTTCCGCCGCTGGGGACGCATTCGGTCTTCGTGGCTCTCGGGCTCGCCGCGGCGGGGGCGGTGTTCCTCGTCGAGAAGCGCCGCCGCGGCGTCTCCGACCCGCGCATCGCCTACATCGTGCTGGGAGCGCTCGTGGGCGCGGCGGTGTTCTCGCGCCTGGGGACCTGGGCGCAGCACCTCGATCTCTCCCGCAACCTCAGCCTCATCGATCAGCTGGCGTTCGGCAACGCGTCGATGCTCAGCGCCCTCGTGGGCGCCTGGCTCGGCGTGCACGTCGCCAAGCGCATCGTCCGGTACCCGGACCGCACCGGTGACCTGTTCGCGCCCGCGGTCGCGCTCGCGATGGTGATCGGACGGATCGGATGCCTCCTGACGGAGACGCCCGGCACGCCGACCGGCACGGGGTGGGGGATCGTGCTGGATCCGGAGGCCGCCGCGCGCCTGGACGCGCCGGCCGGCGTGCCGCTGCATCCGAGCTTCGTCTATGAGATCGTCTTCCACGCGGTGGCGTTCGCGGTCCTGTGGCTCTGGCTGCGGCACCGCCCGATCGCGGCGGGCGAGACGCTCACCTTCTTCATCGCCGCGTACGGGCTGTTCCGGTTCTTCGTCGAGTTCGTGCGCGGGAACGACATCGCCTGGATGGGGCTGACGCGCCCGCAGCTGTTCCTGCTCGCGACCATCCCGCTCCTGCTCGCCCGCATCGTCTACAAGGCCCGTCGGGGAGGCTTCTCGGCGACGCCTCCCCCTCCCCAGGAAAGGAAGGCTGCTCATGAACAGCACGCCTGAGGACCCCGAGCCCCAGGACCCCGCGGCGGCGCCGCCTCCCGCTCCGGATGCCGGCGGGCCCACGCCCCCTCCCCCGCCGCCGGCGCCCGGCGGGCCCGCGCAGCCGTACCCGGGTCAGGCGCCGCCGCCGTACCCCGGTCAGCCGACTCCGGGACCGGCGGGCCAGCAGCCGTTCCCCGGTCCGCCATACCCGGGGCAGCCGTATCCGGGCCAGCCGTACCCAGGTGAGGGCTACCCGCAGCGCCGCAGGGTCAGCTTCGGCGGATGGGTCGGCATCGGCGTCGCGATCGGCTTCGGCCTGCAGATCATCGGGGTCGTCCTCATGCTCGTGACCCTGAGCCTGGGCGTCGCGCAGAACGTGTGGGGGCTCGTGTGGCCGTTCCTGCTCGTCCTCCTCGGCGCGGTCGTGCTCATGTTCTTCCGGCGCACGCGGGGAGCGGCCACCGGCATCCTCATCGTCGCCGCCGCGTCGTTCCTCGTGGTGATCGGCCCCTGCATCGCCCTCCTGGGCGGATTCGCGGTCTGACTCTCCGCGCGCAGACGACTCCCCGCCGGCACGGGGGGAGTGCGGGCGGGGAGTCGAGTGTGGTTCCGGTGCCCCGAGGAGGGGGCTCAGGGCACCGGAAGCGTGTCAGCCCTCCTGGGCGGCGCGGCGTGCGCGGCGGCTCAGCAGCAGCGCGCCGGCGCCACCGGCGACGAGGGCGCCCGCGATGAGCGGGACGGCGGGGGCGACGCCGCCGCCGGTCTGCGCGAGGACGGCCGTGTTCGCCCCCTCCGACAGGACGGCGGTCGGCTGTGCGGGCGAGGAGCTCTCCGGCGACTGCGGCGTCTCCGGGCCCTCGGCCGAGATGATCGTGCAGACCTCCTGGTCCTCGTAGAGCGCGGGCTGCTCGGCGATGGCCGGCGAGATCAGCGGACGCTCGCCGTACACCGCGGGCGTGGCGGGGTGCTCGATCTCCGCGTAGACGGCGTCCTGGCCGGGGACGTCGATGACGAGCTCGTCCCAGGCCTCGCTGATCAGGTCGTACTCGATGTGTGAGATCTCCGGCTGCTCGGGAGTGCCGGGGCGGGCCGGGGTGTAGACGACCTTCTCGTCCCAGGCCTCCTTGACGACGACGACCTCGTCCCGCGCGGGGATGGTGACCGTCTCGTCCCAGGCGGGCGTGACGATGACGACCTCGTCCCGGGCGGGCGTGACGGTGATCGTCTCGTCCCACGCGGGCTTGTCGACGACCTCGACGGCGGTCCAGAAGAAGTAGGAGCCGTTGCCGTTGCCCTGGTGGACGATGCCCGTCGCGGAGCCGTCGTACTTCTTGTTGTTCGCGTTCCAGTGCGACGGCTGCGTGAGCGGCGTGTCGCCGGCCGACGGGCCGCTGCCGCCGCCGACCCACGAGTAGCGCTGGTACTCGGTGTGCGTGACGGCGTCGTGGTGGACGACCTCGGTCACGGCCGGGTGGCGCACGACCTTCGTCACGGCCTCGTGGTGCACGATCTTCGTCTGAGCCGGGTGGTGCACGGTCTCGGTGACCGCCGGGTGGTGGACGATGTACGACACCTCCTCGACCGCGGGCGTCGCCGGCACGTACGGCTGGTCGATGACCACGCGCTCGGCGTACTGCGCGGGGTGGTGCACGATGTGCGACACCTCCTCGACCGCGGGCGAGACGAGCACGCGCTCGATCCACGCGGCCTGCTCGGGCGTGATGAGCGGCGCGTCGCCGTAGACCGCCGGCGTCCCCTGCAGAGCGGGCGAGACGAGCACACGCTCCGTGGTGCAGTTCTCCTGAACGGCGTCGGCGGCGTGCGCCGGCATCCCGATGCCGAAGGCCAGACCGCCGGCGAGCACGACAGCAGCAAGCGTCTTTGCAGACATGTTTCCCCAATTCCCCAGACCGCACCCCCGTGCGGCTGTCCCCAGGCCGCACCCCCGTGCGGCGATTCCCTGTTCGCTCGCATCGAGGTGCACCCCTGCACCTCGACTCCAGTGCGAGCACGACCGACATTACGGACCGACCCTCAGCGAATGCTCAAGCCCGCATGAAGACGCGCTCAGAGTTGTCCCTGCGGCCGAACCCGCGGCCGCAGGGCGCTCAGGGTGCGCGCGTGAACGTGCCGGCCCCGCCGGAGGAGGCGTCGAAGAACTCGAACGTGAACGTGCCGCGCGCGGGGTCGAACTCCACCGCGGAGACCGAATCGGGGGTCGCGTCCTCGTTGTCCAGCAGCACGCGGAAGACGTCGCCGTCGTACGGCTCGAGCCGCCACGTCTGGCCGGTGTCCGGAGTCGGGCGGATCGTCAGCTCGAGGTGGTCGCCGGCCTCGCGCACGGTCGCCTCGCCGAAGTAGTCGCTCCGGTACGCGCCCACGTAGTCGGCGGCGGGACCGGCAGGAGCGGCGGATGCCGGAGCGTCCTTGATGACCTTCGACGGGAACGGCGCGGTCACGTCGGCGAACGCATCGCTGAAGGCCTTCCACCAGTCCCGCGACATGCTGCCGTGGGCCGCCCAGTCGAGCGTCTCCATCGCGACGGTCTCGGCGAGGCCGATGGGGTAGCCGTTCGTGAGAACGACGATTCCGAGTCCCATCGCGGGGACCATCGAGATAATGGTGCCCGCGCCCTGCGCGAAGGCTCCGGAGTGGGAGACGAGCGCGTCGCCGGTGCCGGTGAGCACCCCGACCTGGAAGCCGCGCCCGTACGCGCCCTTCGGCACGGCGACGTCCGCCGGATGCGACGGGATGAGCATCTGCGCCGACATGGCCTCGGTGAGCGCGGCCTCATCCACGAGCGCTCGACCCTCGTGACGGCCGCCGTCCAGGAGCAGGCGCAGGAAGATCGCCATGTCGTCGGCGCTGGAGGCCACACCGCCCGCCGCGGTGGCGATGTCGTCGTCGAGCTGCTCGGGCGTCACCCGCCACGCGCCGTCCGCCTTCGTGTGGCCGACGGCGTGGTTGTCCATCGCGATGTACTCGGCATAGCGGGACGTCGTCCGGTCCATGCCGAGCGGCGCGTACAGCACCTCGCGGGACAGGTCGATCCACTCACCGCCCGCGGCGGCAGCGGCTGTCATGGCGCCCGCCTGGATGCCGAAGTTCGTGTACGCGTAGTGGTCGCGGAAGGGAGCGAGCGGCAGATGCCGGAGGCGTTCGAGCACCGTGCGCTGATCCACGCCGAACGACGCGAGGTCGTCCCCGGCGTGGTCGGGCAGGCCCGATCGGTGCGAATACAGGTCGCCGAGCTCGAGGTGGCGCGTCACCCACTCGTCGCCGAGGGCGAACCAGGGCAGCTCCGACGTCACCGGCGTCTGCCAGGTCAGCCCCTCCGTCTTCCCGATGAGTGCGCTGATGACCGTCGCTCCGACGGACTTGGACACCGAGGCGAGCTGGAAGACGGTGTCGGAGTCGACCTTCGCGCCCGAGTCGAGATCGGCGACCCCGTAGCCGTCCGCGAACACCACCTCGCCGTCGTGGACGACGGCGACGGACAGGCCGGGGACCCCGGTCTCGTCGAGCAGCTCGCCGATCCGGTCGGGCAGGCGCTCGAGCGCGGCGTCCAGGTGCGCCGGGGCGGCGGCCGCCGGTTCGGGCTCCGCCGATGCGAAGGTGCAGCCGCTGAGCACGACGGCGACGGCGGCGAGAGGGACCACGGTGCGGAGGAGTCGGCGCGGCACAAGGCCGACTGTAGCGGTACGCGAGCCCGCGGGGCGAGGATCGGTTTCCGCGGCGTCGTCAGTCGCCGACGCGCTCGGCGCCGATCGCCTGCACGGTCAGCAGGCGGACCGCCTGCGCGACGGCATCCTCGAGCACCTTCTCCGGTCCCCCGTCGATGTGCAGCAGCAGGTGCGCGGTCTCCGCCCGCGACGACCAGCCGAGGTACACCGTCCCCGGCTCGTGCCCGTCCTGCGGGTCCGGACCGCCGATGCCCGTCGTCGAGACCGCGATGTCCGCGTCGAAGAGCTCCCGCACCGCGCGGGCGAGCTGCTGGGCGCACGTCGGCGAGCAGGGGTCCACCCCCGGCTCCAGCCCGAGCACGTTCTGCTTGATCTCGGTCTGGTAGGCCACGACACCGCCGCCGAACCACTCCTCGGCGCTGGGGCCGGCTCCCAGCGTGCTGGCGAGCAGCCCGCTGGTGAGCGACTCGGCGATGGCGATGCGCAGCCCCTTGCGCCGCGCGAGGTCGGCGAGGCGATCGAGATCCGTGCGCGACGTCTGCGGCTGAGCCGTCATGACAGCCGCCGTGCGGCCTTGCGCGCCTTCTTCTCGACGCGGGCCCGCAGACGCTTGACCTCGGGGTCGTTCCACAGCGCCGACGCCGTGTGGGCGATCTGGCGGTAGCGGGATCTGCCGGCCTTGGTCCCGGCGATGTAGGCGGCGAAACCGACGCCGGCGAGCATCACGATGAGCATGAGCTTTCTCACGGTGCATCCACTCCTGTCTGCGCTGAGCCCACACCGTCTCACGCGGCGGGGTCCGGGGCAGAGGGGGTTGACATCGACGCAGGAGACGGCACAGCGCGACGGATGACGAGCCCGACGGCCACGGCGACCAGGCATGCCGCGGCGGCGACCGCGACGGAAGCGCGCCCGCCGAACGCCTGCCCGATCCCGCCGATGACGACCGCGCCGATCGGCGTCGATCCGATGAACGCCATCGTCCACAGGGAGGTGACCCTTCCCCGCATCCCGGGCGGCGCGAACAGCTGGACCGTCGAGTTGCCGGTCGTGAGGAAGCCGATGCTGCACGCCCCGACAGCGACGATCACGACGTTCGCGTACAGCGTCGTGGGCGACAGCGCGAGCGCGCCCAGGGCCACCGCGTATCCGACCGTCAGGAGGATCATCCGGCAGAGCCCGGTCTGCGGACGGAACAGGAGCAGGATGCCCGCGAGGATCGACCCCGCCCCGAACCCCGCCGTGAGCCACGCGTACTCCTCCGGGCCGCCCGCGAGGGAGTGCTCGCCGAACACCGGCAGGCTCACCTCGTACTCGTAGGCGAGCGTGCCCGTCGACAGCAACGGCAATCCCTGGCAGGGCTCGTACGTCACGGCGAGCGGCAACCTGCTGGCGGACTTCACCGCCAACGCGAACGCCGAGATGCAGGGACGCGTGCAGGTGGCGCGCATCTACAACATGACCGACGACCACGGCGTCCGGGATCTGCTGTCGTTCCTCCTGGCGCGCGACACGATGCACCAGAACCAGTGGATCGCGGCCGCTCAGGAACTCCGTGAAGAAGGCGTCGAGGACCTTCCGGTTCCGATCAACTTCCCGCTCTCGCAGGAGGCGCGCGAGGTCAGCTACCAGTACATCAACTTCTCCGACGGCGCGACCGCCGCGGAGGGATCGTGGGCATCGGGTCCCACGCCCGACGGCAAGGGCGAGTTCACCTACCTCGATGGACCGGACACCACGGTGCCGATGCCTCCGCCCACGCAGCCGGACCCGCGGTTCTTCGGGACGGACGCCCGACCGAACCTCGTCGACAAGGCGGCGGGGGTCGTGAAGGACAAGCTCAGCGAGAAGTGACGGCGAGCTCACGAGCGCGGGGAAGGCCGGGGCGGGAAGGTCCCGGCCTTCCCCACGTCGGCGTGCCCGACGCCGGGAACTCTAATGTTTCGCATGCAATATATTGCTGCATCATGGTGTTACAGCACTCGACCGGCGAGAACCGCCGGAACCCTCACAAGTGAAGAGAGCAGGAAACGCCATGAACACCACCTCCACGACCGCCCTCGGAGCGGCCACGAACGTCGTCCTCGTCCACGGCGCCTTCGCCGACGGCTCGGGCTGGCGCGGCGTCTACGACAACCTGACCGCCCGCGGGTTCCGGGTCACGATCGCGCAGATCCCGCTCACGTCGCTCGAGGACGACGTCGCCGCCACCCGTCGCGTCCTCGACCGCCAGGACGGCCCGACCATCCTCGTCGGCCACTCGTGGGGCGGGACCGTCATCACCGAGGCCGGGGTGCACCCGCAGGTCGTCGGGCTCGTCTACGTCTCGGCGCTCTCCCCCGACGCGGGCGAGACGACGAGCCAGCAGTACGAGGGTTTCGCCGCGACCCCGGACTTCGTCATCGAGGTCGGCGAGGACGGCTTCGGATTCGTCGCCCCCGACGCCTTCCAGAAGGGCTTCGCGCACGATGCCTCCGACGACGAGGCCGCGTTCCTGCGCGACGCGCAGGTGCCGATCAACATGTCGGCCTTCGGCGTCGCGCTGAAGGAGGCCGCGTGGCACGACAAGCCGAGCTGGGCCGTCATCGCGACCGAGGACCGCGCGTTCGACCAGGCGATGCTGCAGAGCATGGCCACCCGCATCGGTGCGACGATCACCGACGTGCCGGCAAGCCACGCGCTGTTCCTCACGCAGGCCGACGCCGTCGCCGATGTCATCGTCACGGCCGCGGAGAGCGCGACCGTCGCCGCAGCGTGAGCTGCGGCATCCTCCCTGCGGCCCCCACCACCCGCGGGTGCCCGAGAAGGGGCGGGACGGCGCATGCCGGACCCGCCCCTCTCCGTCGACGCGCGAGGCCGGCGATCACACGTCGATGAGGCCGCTGATCTCCGCCGCGGCCGCGCTGAGGGCGTCGACCCGGTGGGCGCCGTCGTCCACGTTGAGCTGCGTCGTCGTGCCGATGACCGCCATCGCGGCCTGCACCTCGTGGCCGCGGAAGATCGGGGCCGCGACCGACGCCAGGCCGGTGCGGCGCAGATCCGCCCAGGCGAGGCGGCTCTGCCGCACCTTGGCGAGCTCGCTCTGCTCCGCCTGCCGCTCCCGCGGTGACAGCTGCTCCAGCGCGCGGGACACGCGCGCGGGATCGGACTGATAGGCGAAGAGCACCCGCGACTGGGCGGCCTTGATCTCGAGCTGCGTGCCGACACGGATGGTGAGCACGATGGTCCCCGCGTGCGCCTCCTCGACGAGCGTGACCACGGCGCCCGAGCGCCCGAGGAAGCTGAGCACCGCGGTGAGGCCCGTCTCGTCCGACAGCGCGCGCAGCACGGGAGGCGCCAGCGCCAGGATCTGCTGCCGCGCCGAGACGAGACCCGAGAGCTGATCGAGGAGGGGTCCTGGCCCCAGCGAGGCCGACAGGAATCCCGCGCTCTGCAGAGCGCGCAGGTAGCGATGCGCGGTCGTCCGGTTGAGCCCGAGGCGGTCCGCGACGAGCGGCGGGGTCAGCACCCGCACGTCCTGATCGAACAGCGCCAGGACGTCTGCGGCGCGATCGATGGACTGGATCGGTCCGCGGCTCATGTCGTCGACCATGGAGAGTCCCCCTTTTGTCCGCCATCGTAACTGAGTGTGCACAAAATGAACATTACGGCTGTATTGTGAACACATGGATGACCAGCTGCGCCGATCAGTTCAGGACCTTCTCGACCGGCAGGCGATCCTGGACTGTCTCAACCGGTACGCCCGCGGCCTCGATCGGCGCGATCTGGACATGCTGCGATCGGCCTTCCACCCCGATGCGACCGACCATCACGGCGGCGGCGCCGAATACCACCCCGCGGCCGAGGCGCTCATCGCGGACTGGGAGACCCGCGACATCGACCGGAGCTTCAGCCAGCACCTCATCATCAACACGTCGATCGACCTGGACGGCGACACCGCCCACGCGGAGAGCTACTTCCAGCTCATCGTCGGGCTGAAGCCGGAGGTGCGCCCCGAGCAGCCGCGCCTCAGCATCGGCGGGGGCCGCTACGTCGACCGCTTCGAGCGGCGCGACGGCGAGTGGCGCATCGCCCGCCGTGTTCTCGTCCTGGAGTACTCGGCCACCCTCGAGGAGGGGAATCTGCCCTGGGCCCGCGAGTGGGCCCGCCGCAGCAAGGCCGACCCGTCGTACGCGCGCCCGCTCCTCGGCCCGCCCGCCCCGTGACTCCGCGAGCCGCGGGCCCGTCCGGACCCGCGGCTCGGCTCGGGCCCGCGGCTCAGCCCGCCACCGCGGCGCGCGCCCCGGCCACGGCCGTCCGCGCCGCCGCCCCGAGGAAGCCCGCGTCGTTGCCGAGCAGCAGGAAGTCATAGCCCATCTCGGCGCTCGCACCCACCGCGGCGGGTGTCGCGGCGCCGGCCGTCCCGACCGGCACGCCGGTCTCGTGCGCGGCGGCGATCGCGCGCATCGCGAGATCCCGCACGTACGGGTCGGATTCGTCCCGCTGCACGCTCAGCGACAGGTCGGCCATCCCGACCAGCACGGCGTCGATGCCGTCGACGCGCGCGATGTCGCCGGCGGCGTCGACGGCATCCGCGCTCTCCAGCTGGGCGATGAGGACGACCTCCTCCTGCCCGAAGCGCAGGTACTCGGCGCGCGGAAGCGCGCCCCACTGGCCCGCCCGTCCCGTGGCGCCCACACCGCGCGTCCCGCGGGGAGGGAAGCGCGCGAGGCGTGCGACCCGCTCGGCCTCGTCGACGCTGTCGACGTGGGGCACCATGATGCCCTCGGCCCCGGCGTCGAGCAGCCGCTGGAACAGACCGCCGTCGATCCCGGGGACCCGGACGATCGGCGAGAGCCCCGACCGCAGGGCGACGGCGATGAACCCCGAGACCGTCTCCAGATCCAGCGGCGCGTGCTCGAGGTCGATGACGACG
>Ga0182739_1004730_pt1 | contig 11096 bp, 9 predicted proteins | sample eDN5th30CBELigBY_FD_128873 | JGI IMG/M metagenome (GOLD analysis project Ga0182739, IMG submission 128873) | Enriched backyard soil microbial communities from Emeryville, California, USA - eDNA 5th pass 30_C BE-Lig BY (version 2) (version 2) | ecosystem: Environmental > Terrestrial > Soil >...
ACATGACAAGCCACCTTCCGCTCCAGCCAGGCGTTCGCGAGCATTGCCAGCGCGGTCACGATGGATGCCGGCATCCATGGGGCAGAACAGCCGTCCACCCGTCGGCGGTGTGGATGAAGCTGTTCAGCACCGCCGCCAGAGATCGGGGGGAAATCTGTTGTTGGAACTCTCAACCTTACGCGCCAGCGGATGGAATGTTCAGCGACTGGGACATCGGAGCGATCTTTGATCGAGACACAATCGACGGCGCATCCTTGCCGGCCCACAAAAGCGAGCCATATCGCTTGAGGATATCGATAGGAGCGAGAGCAATTTCCCGTCGCGCCCTGCCCATACTGCTGGCACCGTTGAGCGGCTGTTCCGGCGTTCAGTCGGCACTCGCGCCCGCGGGTGAGGAGGCGGCTGCGATCTTTCAGCTTCTTCTCGTCATGGTCGTTGGCGGGGCCCTGGTATGGTTTGCCGTCGTCGGATTGCTCCTTCATGCGGCACGGCGGCGGAAAGCACCGTGGACCGAAGAGCAGGCGAGCCGGTTGATCCTGTTCGGCGGCGTCGCCTTTCCCGTGGCCGTGCTTCTGGCGCTGCTTGTCTACGCGGTCTGGCTGATGCCGGTGATCCGACCGTGGTTCACGCGACAGACGCCGGAACCGGAGATGATCGAGGTGACCGGCGAGCAATTCTGGTGGCGCATCCGATATCCAGCTGCCGACGGCATGCCCGCGTTCCAGACGGCGAATGAGTTGCGTCTTCCTGTGGGCGAGCGGGTCGCCTTCTCGCTAAAGGCGGCCGATGTCATTCATTCCTTCTGGATTCCGGCGCTCGGCGGCAAGATGGATATGATCCCCGGCCGCACGAACACATTATCCTTGCTAGCGACGAAGACAGGCGTCTTCCGCGCGCCCTGCGCTGAATTCTGCGGCACCTCTCACGCACTGATGGCCTTTTCGGTCATTGTCATGGAGCGCGCCGACTACGTGGCCTGGCGGCGCGCGCAGGCGATGGGCGACGGAACCGGTGGGCGCGAAGGCGAGCGGCTTTTTGCGTTTCACGGCTGCGCCGGCTGTCATGGCATACGCGGAACTGCTTCGGCTGCGAGCCTCGGACCGGACCTCACCTTCTTCGGCCAGCGCCAGACGGTCGGCGCCGGCGCGCTTGCCAATACGGCGGAAAACGTCGCGCGTTTCATCCGCAATCCGGATGCCGTCAAACCCGGCGCGAAAATGCCGGCCTTCGACATGCTTGCCGATGGAGAGATCACCGCTATCGCCGATTATCTTGTGGGGCTCAAATGACCGACACGGCCGAGCTTTCCAGCGAAGAGCGCGGGGCCCAAGAGGCCGAACTCCGTGAGGTCTGGCGCACGCCCTCTGGCTGGCGCTACTGGACCTCGGTCAACAATTCCGACATCGGTCTATGGTACGGCTCGGCCGCCTTCCTCTTCATGCTGTTTGCCGGGGTTCTGGCTCTTCTGGTGCGTGTTCAGCTCGCCGTTCCCGACAATGACTTCCTCTCCGCCGATACGTTCAACCAGGCCTTCACGCTGCACGGCACGGTGATGATGTTCCTCTTCGCCGTGCCGATCTTCGAGGCGGTGGCGATCTTCCTGCTCCCCTCCATGCTCGGCGCGCGCGAACTGCCCTTCCCGCGTCTTTCCGCCTTCGGCTTCTGGAGTTTCGCGCTCGGCGGCGTCTTCGTCTGCGGCTCCATCCTCTTCGGCGCGGCGCCGAACACCGGCTGGTTCATGTATCCGCCGCTCGCCACCGATAAGGAATATTCCGGCATCGGCGCCGACATCTGGCTGCTCGGCCTCTCCTTCATCGAGGTCGCCTCCATCGCCGCCGCCGTCGAGCTCATCGTCGGCATCATGAAATGCCGTGCACCCGGCATGCGGATCAACATGATGCCACTCTTCGCCTGGTATCTCCTGATCGTCGCCGGCATGATCCTCTTCGCCTTCCCACCGCTGATCGCCGGCGACATCCTCTTCGAGATGGAGCGGATGTTCGGCTGGCCGTTCTTCGATGCGGCGCGCGGCGGCGATCCCCTGCTCTGGCAGCATCTTTTCTGGATCTTCGGCCACCCGGAGGTCTACATCATCTTCCTACCGGCCATCGCGTTGATGGCGATGATCGCCCCCACCTTCGCGCAGCGCCCGATCGTCGGCTATTCGTGGATCGTGCTGGCCGCCGTCGGCACCGGCTTTCTTAGCTTCGGTCTGTGGGTGCACCACATGTTCACGACGGGCCTGCCGCAGATCTCGCTCGCGTTCTTCTCCGCCGCCTCGGAGGCGGTGGCGATCCCGACCGGCGTGCAGATCTTCGTCTTCATCGCCACCATGCTTGCCGGCCGCGTCATCTTCTCCGTGCCGATGCTGTTCGGCGCCGGGGGCCTTGCGATCTTCGTCATCGGCGGCCTGACGGGCGTGATGGTCGCGCTCGTGCCCGTCGACTGGCAGGCGCACGACACCTATTTCATCGTCGCCCATCTGCACTATGTGCTGATCGGCGGCATGCTGTTCCCTGTCGTCGCCGGCATCTACTATTATTATCCGCTGCTGAACGCCCGGAAACTCTCCGACCGGCTGGGCAAGATCGCCTTCTGGCTGATGTTCATCGGCTTCAACGTCGCGTTCTTCCCGATGCATCTGGCGGGCCTGCGCGGCATGCCGCGGCGGGTCTTCACCTATCCGGCCGATATCGGCTGGGACTGGTTCAACCTGATCTCGACTATCGGCGCCTTCATCTTCGCCGCAGGGGTCACCATCGTTGTTGTCGACGTGCTGAGACCCAAACATCGCCAGCCAAAGGAAGAGCAGAACCCTTGGAACGCCGGTACGCTGGAATGGATCAGCGAACCGGAGGAGAAATGGGGCGTGCGCTCCATCCCGATCATCAGGAGCCGTTATCCAATCTGGGACCAGCCCGGCCTCGTCGAGGACATCAAGGCAGGCCGATACTATCTGCCCGACGCCAAGGATGGCGCGCGCGAAACGCTGGTTACGTCCGTGCTCGATGCCGAGCCGCTCCAGTGCCTGCGCGTCGGTGGCACTTCCGTCCTGAGTATCCTCGCCGCGTTCTCGCTGGGCGGCGTCTTTATCGCGCTGACCTTCCACTGGTGGATCGTTACCGCCGCTTGCGCGGTGATAACGCTGGTGGCCATTGTTGCCTGGCTCTGGACAGGTACAGCAGTCATTCCCCGGGATGAGATGCGCGACGTAGGGCTTGGCAAGACGCTGCCGCTCTACATGTCCGGCCCGCAATCAGTCGGCTGGTGGGCCATGTTCATCACCATGGCCGGCGACGGCACCGCCTATGCCAGCCTGATCTTCGGTTACTTCTTCTACTGGACCATCCACAACGATTTCACCGGCGGGCATGCGGGGCCGGGATTGCTCTGGCCGCTCGCCGCCGCCGGCCTCTTCACGCTCGCCTGGCTGGCGATGCTTCTGGCGCGAAGGGTCAACGGAGGCGACAGGCCGGCCCTCACCCGCCTTTTGCTTCTTCTTTCTCTTCTGCTGACGCTTGCGGCAGGGGGCGCCGGTCTCGCCGGGCCATATTTTGCCGGCATGGACCCCACCGTCCATGTTTACCCCGCCATCGTCTGGGTCGTCACGCTATGGACTGTGGTACATGGCGGTGTCGGTATCGTCATGCAGCTTTATTGTCTGACGCGCAGCCTTGCCGGCCGGATGGACCGCCACCACGACATGGACCTGCGCAATGTCGTGCTCTACTGGCACTTCCTCGTCATCACGGCGATCACGTCCTTCGGCGTTCTCGGCCTCTTTCCGGAATTGAGGTAATGACCATGCGCCTGATCCCGAAGGAAATCGAAAGTCTCTGGACCCTCTTTACGGCACCGACCATCTGGGCGCTGCATTTCCTCGCCTGCTACATAACCGCCGCCATCCATTGCGCAAAGGCGGACGCCGCCGCCTCCCTCGGGACGACGCGCCTCGTCCTCGGCATCATCACCGTCGCCGCCCTCACCGGCATTGCTCTCTCAGCCTATCTCGCCTGGCGGCAATGGGGGTTCGGCTCCGGTGATCCACCGCATGACGAGCCGACACGCAGGGACCGCCTGCTCTTCCAGGGTTTCGCGACCCTGCTCCTCTCCGGCCTCAGCTTCGTGGCCGTGCTCTTCGTCGCCGTGCCGCTCGTGTTCATCGGGGCATGCCAGCCATGAAGCGCCTTGCCCGCATCCTCGGTCTCCTCCTGCTCGGGGCGCTCGGCGCGATCCTGCTCATGAGCTTCGGTGGCGGTTCGTTCACGGCTCACATGATCGTCCATATGGGGACCGTCGCGATTGCAGCGCCGCTCATCGCCTATGGCCTGCGCGGCACGGTGTTAGACCTGCCGGACAGGGTCGGAATGACATCCATGCTGGCCTCGCTCGTCGAACTTGCGGTCGTATGGTTCTGGCACCTACCGGCACTGAGAGCCATCGCCGAGGCGAGCCTTGCCCTCTCCCTTGTCGAACAGGCGAGTTTCCTGGTTGCGGGCATCCTGCTCTGGCAGACCTGCTTCCGTCCGAACGAGGGCCGCCTTGCCGGGACGATCGGCCTGCTGTTCACCTCCATGCATATGACGCTGCTCGGCGTTCTGCTGGCGCTCGCGCCACGCCCGCTCTACGGCGGCGGCGATGTGACCTGTTTCGGCATATCCCTGCCAGCGGCCGCCGACCAGCAGATCGGCGGTGTCGTCATGCTGATGGTCGGATCGCTCGCCTATCTCCTTGGCGGCATCCTGCTTCTTGCCGGCGTCCTGCGCGACGGCGATGGGCTTGCCGTGGAGAAGCGACGATGCTGATCGGCTGGAAACATTTTGTCGGCCTCGTTCTTGCCGGGGTGCTGGGCGCATTTCTTCTCGCCTGGTCGGGGCTTATCGGTGTCAGTGCCAGCACCGGCCATTGGAAGGCGACCGACTGGTTTCTGCATTGGGTCATGCGGTCGTCGGTGCGCACCGCCGCGCTCGGCACGAAGGCGCCAGTCTTCACCGAGTGCATGCTGCCGATGGCGGCGGGTCATTTCGAGGCGGGCTGCGCCATCTGCCACGGTTCGCCGGCCCTGGCACGGCCCGAAAGCGTCGGCAGGATGCTGCCCGCGCCGCCCGACCTGAAAGACAAGATCGCGACCTGGACGGACGCCGAGCTTTTCCAGATCGTGCAGCATGGCATCCGGTTTACCGGTATGCCAGCCTGGCCGGTAGCGGATCGCGAGGACGAAGCCTGGGCCATGGTCGCGTTCCTGCGCCGCTACCGCGATCTCGATGCAAAGGGCTACCGCACCCTGGCTGGTTATGCGGCCACGCAATCGACGGCGACGGACGAGGTGCTTGAAACCTGCAATGGTTGCCACATGCCGGCGCGCCTTGATGGCCAAAGCCTCGTTCCGGGTCTGGCCGGACAATCGGCACGCTATATCGAGCAGGCCCTGGAGGCCTACGCGAACGGAACCCGGCCGAGCGGCACGATGGCCGTGGCAATTCAGGGTTTGAGCGCGGTTCAACGTCGAACGCTCGCCCGTCACTTCGCGAACCTGTCGCCGGCAATGCGCCCGTTGACGGTGCAAAGCCCCCTCGCCCGACGTGGTGAAACGCTCGCCGTGAAAGGCGATCCCGAGCGACGCATCCCCGCCTGTCTCTCCTGTCACGACAAGGCGGATGCAAATCCCGCCTATCCGCATCTTTCCGGCCAGGCTGAAGGATACCTCGCCAATCAGTTGCGGCTTTTTGTCGGAAAGACGCGCGGCGGCGGCCCTTTCAGGGCTTTGATGACACAGGCAGCCGCCAATCTCGAGGATGAGGACATTGCGGCGCTCACCGCTTATTTCGCCGCGCGCAATGCAAGGCGGGATCCCGCACCACGATAGTCATGCTCGCCGCCGGCCGAAGAATACGTGTCGGCGCGCTCCCGCAGGCTGGAGGACGCGGGAACAATCGGCAGGTGAAGCGGTTGGGCACGCAACACCAACCGAGTGAGATGAACATGACTCTGACAGCGCTGGCGCTTAACTGCACCCTCAAGACAAGGCGTGCCGAGAATCCATCCTCCACCGATCGCATGCTGAAGCTGCTCGCCGCCGCGATGGAACCGCTGGGTGTGACAACGGAGTTCCTGCAGCTTGCCGATTACGACATCAAGCCCGGCGTTACCTCGGATGAAGGCGATGGCGACGCGTGGCCAGACATCCGCCGCAGGATTCTCGATGCCGATATCCTCGTCATGGGCACGCCGATCTGGATGGGCCAGCCTTCCAGCGTCTGCAAGCGGGCGCTGGAACGCATGGACGCCTTTCTGGAGGAAAAGGACGATGAAGGCCGGATGGTTTCGTACGGCCGGGTCGCCGCCGTTGCCGTCGTCGGCAACGAGGACGGTGCACATCACGTCTCGGCGGAACTCTTTCAGGCGCTGAACGATGTCGGCTTCACCATTCCCGCCAACGCCGTGACCTATTGGGTCGGCGAAGCGATGGGTTCGGTCAATTTCGTCGATCTGGAGGAAATCCCCGAGGTCGTGCGGTCCACGCTCGATCTCGTCGCCCGCAACACGGCGCATGCTGCCCGCCTCTTCAAGGCGCAGCCTTATCCTGGTGAAGAAGACTGACCACAACGAAGAAGCCAGAGACGAACGACGCAAGGAAGAAAAGAACAGGTTCATCCTCGACTACCGACTGCTTCGGCAAGTCAACCTCACCAATCCTTCGCGGAACAAAGCCTATCGCCCCTCGTTAGCGACCCATCCTCGTGATGAAAGGCAGCACCATGGACACCGCGCTTGAAGACCGTCTTCCGACCTGTCCCCTCTTCCTGACGATCAATGGCAAGCCCTACACGCTCGATGTCCATCCCTGGACGACGCTGCTCGATCTTCTGCGCGGCGATCTGGAGCTGACAGGCACCAAGAAGGGATGTGACCATGGCCAGTGCGGCGCCTGCACAGTCCTCATCGACGGGCAGCGGATGAACGCCTGCCTCAAGCTCGCCGTCACATTGGAGGGAGCTGCGATCATCACTGTGGAAGGTCTTGGCACGCCTGAGGAAATGCATCCCGTGCAGAAGGTGTTCGTCGAGCACGATGCCTTTCAGTGTGGCTACTGCACTCCGGGGCAGATCTGTTCCACCATCGGGCTTCTGAACGAAGGGCATGCTTCCACGCGTGAAGACATTCGCGAATTGATGAGCGGCAATCTCTGTCGTTGTGGCGCCTATACCAACATAGCCGACGCCATCGAGGAGATGCTCGCAGATAGAGTCTCCTATCGGGAGGCTGCGGAATGAAGCGCTTTACCTACACACGCTCCGAAACCGTTGCAGATGCCGTCGCAGCGCTCGCCGCCCGCCCGCAAGCCCAGTTTCTGGCTGGTGGCACCAATCTCGTCGATCTCATGAAGTACGACGTGGCGCGCCCGGACGCGATCATCGACATCAATTCTCTTCCCTTGAAGGAAATCGAGGAGCTGCCTGATGGCGGCCTTCGCATCGGCGCGCTGGCGAGCAATTCCGCCGTTGCCTACGATGCCCGGGTTCAGGCACAGTTCCCCCTGCTTGCAAGCGCCATCCTCGCTGGTGCCTCGCCGCAATTGCGCAACGCCGCGACGACGGGCGGCAACCTTCTGCAGCGGACCCGCTGTTCCTATTTCTACGACCCCTCCACCCCCTGCAACAAACGCGAGCCCGGCAGCGGCTGCGCGGCCATTGGCGGCCTCACCCGCATGCACGCCATCCTCGGCGCCAGCGACAAATGCATCGCCGTTCATCCCTCGGACATGTGTGTTGCGCTCGCGGCCCTGGACGCGACCGTGGAGGTGGTGGGGCCTGACAGCGCAAGGGACATTGCCTTTGGGGATTTCCACCGCTTGCCGGGGGACGAACCCCAGCGGGACAATACCCTTGCGTGCGATGAGCTCGTCACCGGTATCCGTCTGGAAGCCAATCATTTCGCAGACCACTACACCTATCTGAAGCTGCGAGATCGTCTGTCCTATGCCTTTGCTCTGGTGTCCGTGGCCGCCTCGATGAAAATCGCCGACGGTCGCATCGTCGACCTTCGTATCGCGCTAGGCGGCGTAGCACACAGGCCTTGGCGCGATCCCCTCGTCGAAGCGGAATATGCCGGTGCGCCGGCGGAGGATGTAACATTCCAGCGCGTGGCCGACCGCCTGCTCCTTGAGGCCAAAGGGCTTGGCGATAACGACTTCAAGATTCCGCTCGCTCGAAAAGCGATCGTGCGCGCATTGCGCCAGGCGGCTGGCGGCACGCCCCAAAGCCAAACGATCAAGGCAATCCAGTAGGAGGCAAGCATGCTCGACCGTTCCAAAATCGTCGGTTTGCCGATATCGCGCATCGACGGGCCACTGAAAGTGACCGGGCAGGCCAAATATGCAGCAGAACATTTCGAGCCCGGAATGCTGTTCGGCCATGTGGCGCTCGCCACCATCGCAGCTGGCCGCATCCTGGCAATCGATACGCGCGCGGCGGAACGCGTGCAGGGCGTGGTCAAGATCTACACCCATGAGAACCGGCCGAAAGCGGCCTATCGCGATAGCAAGTGGAAGGACGCCGTGGCGCTGCCCGGCCATCCGTTCCGTCCCTTGGAGAATGACCGCGTGCTGTTCGATGGCCAGCCGGTCGCTTTCGTGGTCGCAGAAACGCCGGAAGCCGCACACGACGCCGCCGGCTTGATCCATGTGCATTATGCCGCCGAAACCCCGCATACCGATATCGTGGCGGAACAGCACAACAGCTACGAGCCGCCGGTCGCGCGCATGAAGCAGTTTCTGCCCCCGCCGCCGCGCGGCGACGCCGAGGCCGGTTTCGCCGCGGCACCGCACAAGATTTCTGCCGATTATGTGCTGTCGGGCGAACATCACAATCCGATGGAGCTGTTCGCGGCCACCGTGCGCTTTGAAGATGAAGGCAGGCTCACCGTCCACGACAAGACGCAGGGCTCACAGAACAGCCGCGACTACATCTGCAGCGTGTTCGGCCTCGACCCCGACAAGGTGATCGTGAAAAACGACTTTGTCGGCGGCGCCTTTGGCCAGGCACTGCGGCCGAAACACCACCTCTTCTTCGCCGTCATGGCAAGCCTCGATCTCAGCCGTTCGATGAAGGTTGAGATGACGCGGCGGGAAATGTTCTACCTCTCCTGGCGCCCGTCCTGCGTGCAGACCGTCTCGCTGGCGGCCGATGACGAAGGCCATCTCCAAGCCGTCCTGCACCATGCGGTGCACGCCACCTCCGGCCACGAGGATTACCAGGAGAATGTCGCGAACTGGTCTGGTCTGGCCTACAAGTGCGATAACGTGAAGATCTCCTACGAGATCGTCAAGCTCGACCTGGCAACACCTGGTGACATGCGCGCGCCGGGCGCGGCGAGCGGCGTTGCAGCACTCGAAATGGCGATGGATGAACTCGCTTGCGACGTCGGCATCGATCCGCTGGAGCTGCGAGTGCGCAACTTCGTCCATCGTGACCAGAACCAGGACAAAGCCATCACGTCCAAGGCGCTGCATGCCTGCTACCGGGAGGGTGCGGAGCGTTTCGGCTGGGCGGCGCGTTCGCCCGTACCGCGCTCCATGCGCAATGGCAACGACCTCGTCGGTTGGGGCATGGCAGGCGGCATCTGGGAAGCCATGATGTCGAAAGGCGAAGCAAAGGTCCGCTTGTCGGCCGATGGGAACGTCACGGTCAGCGCGGCGGCCTCCGACATCGGAACCGGAACATATACGATCCTCGGCCAGCTCGCGGCGGAGGTCTTCGACTGTCCGATCGACGCCGTGACGGTGGACATCGGCAGGTCCGACCTTCCAAAGACCGGGGTCGAAGGCGGCTCCTGGACGGCCGCCACCACCGGCTCGGCCGTCCAGGCGGCGGCGAAAGCCGTCGTGAAGACGCTTCTGGATAATGCCAAGTCGATGGAGAATTCGCCGCTCGCCAAGGCGAGCGAAGAGCAGGTCGAAATCGCCGAAGGCCGCCTCGTTCTTGAGACCAATCACCAGATCGGCATCGCTCTTACCGACATCATGGCCATAGCCGGCCTCGACGCGGTCGAGGAGCACGCCAAGGCCGGCCCCGATATGCTGTCGATGATGCGTTATGCCGCCTATAGCCATTCAGCGGTCTTCGTCGAGGTGAAGGTCGATGAAGAGCTGGGTATCGTGCGAGTCACGCGCGTGGTGAGCGCCATTGCCGCAGGCCGGATCCTCAACCCTAAAACCGCGCGAAGCCAGATTCTCGGCGGCGTCGTGATGGGCATCGGCATGGCTCTGCACGAGGAGGGCATGATCGATCATCGCACCGGCCGCATCATGAATCACAATCTTGCCGAATATCATGTGCCGGCCCATGCCGACATTCATGACATTGATGTGATCTTCGTCGAGGAGGACGACGACAAGGCAAGCCCGATCGGCGTTAAGGGGCTCGGCGAGATCGGTATCGTCGGCGTTGCCGCCGCTGTGTCGAACGCGATCTTCCATGCGACCGGCAAGCGCATCCGCGATCTGCCGATCACGATCGACAAAATCCTGGAAAGCGAGGGTTTCCAATGACTGGCCATCTCGCCTTCATCCCGCTTCGCTACCATCCCGATGTCGAACAGGTCGAGCCCGACGAGCCGCAAACTGCGCGAGACCTCGCGGAGACGATGCTCTCCATCGCTCAGAAGACCTATGCCGACAGCGGACATGCGATCCGCTGCGTGCATGCGAAGAGCCACGGCCTGCTCGCGGCTCGCATCCAAACCCTCCCCGACCTGCCGCCGGAACTGGCGCAAGGTATTTTTGCGAAACCGCTGACATATGAGGCCGTGGTTCGGCTCTCCACGACACCCGGCGACCTGCTGCACGACAGCGTCTCCACGCCTCGCGGCATGGCCTTAAAGGTTTTGGACGTGCAGGGCGCACGGCTGCCCGATTCGGAAGAATCGACCAGTCAGGACTTCGTGATGGTGAACGGCAGGACTTTCAATTCGCCAAGCGGAAAGGCATTTCTGCGCAGCCTGAAGACGCTGGCCATGACCACCGACCGCCTTGAAGGGACCAAAGAGGTGGTCTCGAAGGTCTTCAAGGGTCTGGAATCAGTTATCGAAACGGTCGG
>Ga0182739_1004733_pt1 | contig 11093 bp, 12 predicted proteins | sample eDN5th30CBELigBY_FD_128873 | JGI IMG/M metagenome (GOLD analysis project Ga0182739, IMG submission 128873) | Enriched backyard soil microbial communities from Emeryville, California, USA - eDNA 5th pass 30_C BE-Lig BY (version 2) (version 2) | ecosystem: Environmental > Terrestrial > Soil >...
GTAGCGGTTCTTGTAGAAGCCCTCGCGGTACTCGAGCCCGAGCCGCTGCGCGACCTGCATCGCGGCGGGCCGCGACGAGTCGGGGATCGGCATGACGACGTCGATCGCACCCGAAGGCGTGTAGGCCGCGATCGTGTCGGCGAGCCGGTCGCCGAGCCGCAGCCGCGCCTCGTAGACGGAGATGCCGTTCATGATCGAGTCGGGGCGGGCGAGGTAGACGTACTCGAACGAGCAGGGGATGAGCCTCGGGTTCTTCGCGCACTGCCGCGAGTACAGCTCGCCGCTGCGCGTGATGAAGATCGCCTCGCCCGGTGCCACGTCGCGCACGATCTCGTAGTCGGAGTTCTCCAGCACGAGCGATTCCGAGGCGACGATCCACTCGGTGCCGACGAGGCCCTCGGACTTCTTGCCGAGGATGAGGGGGCGGATGCCGTAGGGGTCGCGGAACGCGAGGAGGCCCTCCCCGCCGATGAGCGCGATGCACGCGTAGGAGCCCTCGACGCGCTCGTGCAGCGTCTCGATCGCGTCGAACACCTGATCGGGATCGAGCGAGGAGCCGCGCACCTGCTGCTGCAGCTCGTTCGCGAGGACGTTGACGAGGAGCTCGGTGTCGGAGCTCGTGTTGAGGTGGCGGCGATCCTTGTGGAAGAGATCGTCGGCGAGCTCGCGGACGTTCGTCAGGTTGCCGTTGTGGACGAGCACGATGCCGTAGGGCGCGTTCACGTAGAACGGCTGCGACTCCTGCTCCTTCTTCGAGTCGCCGCGCGTCGTGTACCGCACGTGCCCGAGACCGGTCGTGCCGACGAGGTTGCGCATGTCCCGCGTCCGGTAGGCCTCCCGCACCTGCCCGGCCGCCTTGTGCATGTAGATCGTCGTGCCGTCGGTCGTCGCGATGCCGGTGGAGTCCTGGCCACGGTGCTGGAGCAGGCCCAACGAGTCGTAGATCTGCTGCGCGACCGGGCTGGACGAGACGATGCCGACGATGCCGCACATGCGCTGGGTGGCTCCCTGTGGTTCAGCGGGAAGTTACGGTTCATCCTCGCACAGCGACCTGCGCCGTCGCCGCGGATTATGCTCGCCGCGTGACCGCCCTCCCCGAGCCCGACCGCGATGCGGCCGCCGCGCTGTGGAGCGCCTATCTGGCGGCGCATCCGGAGGCCGCGGAGCTCGCGCCCGAATACGACGTCGATTTCTACGGCGACAGCGTCGAGCTCGCGGACGAGCTGATCGGGCTCGTCATCGCCGGCGGCAAGCGCGCGACCGCGAGCCTCGTCGACGAGTTCCGGCACGAGGGCCAGGCGCTGCCGCGCATCGGCAGCCACTGGATCGCGTGCGACGGCCGGGGCGTGCCGCGGGTCGTCCAGCGCTCGATCGACCTGCGCATCGGCCCGATCGAGAGCGTCGACGACGCGTTCGCCTGGGACGAGGGTGAGGGCGACAGAACGCGAGCGGACTGGCTCGACGGGCACCGCCGCTATTTCACGCGGACGCTCGCGGCGCGCGGCGTCGTGTTCGACGAGTCCCAGCCCGTCCTCTTCGAGCGGTTCCTGGTGGTCTGGCCCCCGGAGCTCGCGGACTGAGCGTCAGCCGCGGGTCTGGTCGAAGGTCGGAAAGACCTCGGCGATCTGCTCGAAGTCGGAATCATTGTGGAGCACGGTCGCGCCGTGATGCATCGCGACGCCCGCGATGAGACAGTCCAGGAGCGAACGAACGGTTCGGCCCTGTCGCCGTGAGGCACGCCGAATGGTGGCGGCGTTCTCCCAGTCGGCGAACTCGGTGGGGATGAGCGGCAGCGCGCCGAGCATGCGCTCCAGCTGGCTTTGCTCCCGGTCGTCCAGGGCTCCCGCGATCACTTCGGCCCACACGGGTTCGCAGGTCGCGACCAGCCCTTGATCCAGTGCCGCGTCGAGCGCGTCGACGCATGCCGATCGGCGTCCGCGGGTGTACTCGATCCACGCGGAGGAATCGGCGATGATCACCGGCCCGCTCCGACCCCGGCCTGCGCGCCTTGGACGCGCGCGGCATAGTCGTCGTCGAACTCCTCGGCCTCGACGTCGATGAGATCCGGGATGGCGCCGCGCATCGCCTTGATCTCATCCAGGGTCATCGGCACGATCACCGTCCGTCGAAGCGCGTAGTTCACCGCGTCGCGCTTCGTCGTGAAACCTCGCTGCCGCATGACGAGCGCGCAGGCCTCCTCGTCGATGTCGATGTTCGTCCGCGCCATACACCGACGATACACCTCCATGGTGTGTCCGACCATGCCGCTACCCTGGACCCTGTGACGGACTCAGCCGCGACCTACCGCGCCGCCGGTGTCGACACCGCCGCGGGCGATCTCGCCGTCGAGCTCATGAAGCAGTCCGTGACGCGCACGCACGGCCCCGAGGTGCTCGGCGGGGTCGGCGGTTTCGCGGGGCTGTGGGATGCGAGCGCGCTGCAGGGCTACCGTCAGCCGCTGCTCGCCACGTCGACCGACGGCGTCGGGACCAAGGTCGCGATCGCGCAGGCGCTCGACATTCACGACACGATCGGCCAGGACCTCGTCGCGATGATCGTCGACGACATCGTCGTGGTCGGTGCGAAGCCGCTCTTCATGACCGACTACATCGCGTGCGGGCGGGTCGTCCCGGAGCGCATCGCGGCGATCGTCCGGGGCATCGCGGAGGCGTGCGAGGCGACGGGCACGGCACTCGTCGGCGGCGAGACCGCGGAGCACCCTGGCCTGCTCGGACCCGACGAGTACGACGTCGCCGGCGCGGCGGTCGGCGCGGTCGAGGCCGACGCGGTGCTCGGTCCCGAGCGCGTCGAGGACGGCGACGTCGTCCTCGCGCTCGCGAGCTCGGGCCTGCACTCCAACGGCTTCTCGCTCGTCCGACACATCCTCGCGCAGTCGGACATCCGCCTCCACGACGAGCTGCCGGAGTTCGGCGGTGTCGTCGGCCGGACGCTGCTGACGCCGACGCGCCTCTACACCGCCCCGCTGGTGGGGATCCTCGAGGATCCCGAGATCGGCCACGGCATCCATGCCCTCAGCCATGTCACGGGCGGCGGCATCGCGGCGAACCTCGCCCGCGTCCTGCCGAAGGGCGCGTCGGTCGAGCTCGACCGGGCGAGCTGGTCGCCGCCCTCGGTGTTCCGCGTCCTCTCGGACATCGCGGGCACGTCGCTCGAGTCCGCCGAGGGCACCTGGAATCTCGGCATCGGCTTCCTCGCGGTCGTCGCCGGTCGCGATGCCGACGGCATCGTCGCGGCGCTCGCGGCGGCGGGGATCCCGGCCTGGCAGGCGGGGACGGTGTCGCTCGACGGCGACCCTTCGACTCGCTTCGCCCGCTCAGGGAGCGGGACCGTCGACGAACAGAACGACGGCTGGGTCGTCGGCGCGAAGGGCGTCGACGGCGGGGCGGTCAGGCTCGTCGGGAACTACGCGGTCTGAACCGCGTCGGAGTCCTCTTCGTCGTCCTCGAGGTCATCGCCCTCGTCGTCGACGTCCGCATACTTCGCCGCGATGGCGTCGTAGTCGGGAGTCTGCCCGCCGGACTCAGCGAGCTCTCGCTCGAGCGCACTGTAGTTCGTATCAGGGCTGAAGTACTTCAGATCGCGTGCGACCTTCGTGTGCTTTGCTTTTTGACGGCCGCGGCCCATCTGGCCACCCCTTTGCGTGACAGGAAAGACTAGCCAAAAGTCTATCACCGGAAGGCATCTCCCCTGATCCACCGCGACCCCGGCACGTCACCCGCTCCTCCTAGGCTGGGGCGCATGCACGAGCCGACCGCCCACGCCCCGGTGGTCGTGATCGGGGCGGGTCAGGCAGGCCTCTCCGTCTCCTACTTCCTGCGGCGGCTCGGACTCGATCCGGGCAACGACTTCGTCATCCTCGACCGCGGTCCTGGTCCGGGTGGGGCATGGCAGCACCGCTGGGCTTCCTTGCGGGTCGGCACGGCGCACCGGATCGCCGATCTCCCCGGGATGGAGGAGATCGGCCTGAGCTTCGAGCACGCCGATCGTTCGGCGCCGGCGAAGGACATCGTCGCCGACTACTACGCGCGCTACGAGGAGCACTACGGGCTGCAGGTCGTCCGCCCGGCCGAGGTGCTGCGCGTCGTCAACCACGGGACCGACCTCCTGACGCATTTCCGCGACGCCGACGGGGACGAGCTCGCGGTGGGCTCGGAGATCATCGTGAACGCCTCGGGGACGTGGGGCGCGCCGTTCATCCCCTGGTACCCCGGCAGGGACGACTTCCTCGGTCGCCACGTCCACACCGCCGACTTCGTGGCGGCGGAGGAGTTCGACGGTCGGCGGGTCGTCGTGGTGGGCGGCGGCACGTCGGCGGTGGGGTTCATGCTCGAGCTCGAGCCGTTCGCCGCGGAGCTCACCTGGGTGAGCCGCCGACCGATCGACTGGACCGACGAGACGCCGGAGGCGAACCTCGAGGGCAGGCTCGACGCGGTCGCGAGACAGGACGAGGCCGCGCGGGCCGGACGTGCGCTGCCGAGCATCGTGAGCGGGACCGGGATCCCGCGTTCGCGCCGCGTGCAGCAGGGCATCGACCGGGGGGTGCTGGTCGCGCACCCGATGTTCACGTCGATCGAGCCGACGGGGGTGCGCTGGGCGCCGGGGACGAGATCGGACGGCGTCGAGTTCGCCGAGGCCGACGCCATCGTCTGGGCGACGGGCTTCCGTCCGGAGCTGCGCCACCTCGCCCCGCTCCGGCTGCGCGAGCAGGCGGGCGGCGTCGTGGTCGCGCAGGGGACGTCCTGGCGCGACCCGCGAGTGTTCTTCGCCGGCTACGGGCCGCAGGCATCGACGATCGGTGCGAACCGAGCGGGGCGGTTCGTCGCACGCCAGGTCGTCGCGTCGCTCAGTCGGATCCGGGCGGCTCGCAAGGGCTGATCCGCGACCGACCGGATGACGGCTCGATGACCCCCGTTCTGGGGTCCTCGCGCCTGACCGGGCGGGGTGCCATGCGGGTAGCGTGGGCGCCGCAGTCCACGCGAGACCACGATCTCCGTTCCGATCCCCAGGATCGGGCGCCCCTCGGAGGTGGGCCCGCGGGACGGCCACAAGAATTGCCCCGGACAGCCCGCCCTGCCCCCAGATGCCGCGACTGTCCGGGGCAGATTCTTTTCTGTCCGCTCAGACGATCGCGAGCGCGATGGCCGCACCGAGCGCGGCGCAGCCGAGGCCGAGCGCGAGACTCCCCGTGAGGTTGCCAACCGCGGCCCACCCTCGCCCTTCGAGCGCGAGCCGCACGGTGTCGACGGCGAAGGTGCTGAACGTCGTGAACGCGGCGCAGAACCCGGTCGTTCCGATGAGCAGCCACTCGGCGGGGATCACCGAGGCGAGCCCGAAGAGGACGCCGACGATGAGGCTGCCGACCGCGTTCACGACGAGGATGACCGTCGGGAAGCGCTCCTTCTGGCCGAACAGCACGACCGAGGCGTGCCGGACGAGGGCCCCGACGACGCCCGCCGCGAGGATGAGCCCGAAGAGGGCGCCGGCGTTCATGCGTCCTCCCGGTCGTCGACCGTCGGGCGGCCGCGGACGCCGGTCCCCGCGAGCCGGCGGCCGAGCAGGATGCCGATGAGCGCGGCGAGCAGGCCGGCGAAGATCGAGCCGATGATGACGCCCGCCGCCTGCGCGAGCGACCCCGGCTCGACCGAGCCGATTCCGTGGGCGAGCGGACCGCCCTGCGTCGTCGCGACGGCGACGATCATGATGCTGGAGAACGTCGTGAACGATCCGAGCACACCGGCCCCGAGTCCCGCGCGCATCCAGGGGGTGACGACGGCCCACGCGCCCGCGGCGAGGAAGCCGAGCGCGAAGGAGCCGAGCGTGTTCGCGAGGATGGTCGACCACGGCACGGCGTCGAGGCTGTGCGGGATGAGCAGGTCGAGTCCGTACCGGGCGGAGGTCCCGATGGCCGCCCCGACCGCGACCGCGAGCCATGGCAGGAGCGCCCTGGCGAACTTCGTCACCGCTCAACGATAGGGCCGGTCTACACTCACCGTTCGTGGGGGTGTCGAAGGCTCGTCGGCTGTGGTGGCTGTGGCTACTGCTCGGGGTCATCGCCGTGGCCGTCGTGCTCGCGCTCGTCGTGGCGATCCCGATCCTCGCGCACCGCGATCAGGGACTCGCCGAGCAGCTCCCATCCGGTGATGCGACGACCGCGACCGCGGTCGGCGACGACGGGCGCACCCGGACCATCTCGGTGGCCGGGGCGGAGGGGGCACCGATCGACCCGTCCGCGCTCGCGGTGGGCGAGCGGCTCGTCGTGACCGGCTCGGGCTTCGACGCCTCGCGGGGCGTCTACGTCGCGATCTGCGTCATCCCGGACTCCCCCGACGTCAAGCCGGGGCCGTGCATCGGCGGGGCGCCGCAGCAGACGCAGGACCCGGAGGCGAACGCCGGCGCGCAGCAGTATGCGGCGAGCAACTGGATCAACGACGACTGGGCCTGGAAGCTCTTCGGCTCGCGCAGCTACGACTCGGTCGTCGACGGGGCGTTCACCGCGTACCTCCTCGTCGGCGAGCCGGTCGGCGAGGGCTTCGACTGCCGCGTCGAGCGCTGCGGGATCGTGACGCGCAACGATCACACGGCGGCGTCCGACCGGGTGCAGGACGTCTATCTCCCGGTCGGCTTCGCCCCGGCCTCCTGACTGCCCTTCAGCCGGTCACGCCGCCGCGGGTCCAGTCGGTCGGGATCGGCCGGTATCCGTCGCGGGCGACGACGGTCGCGGTCGCGATCGAGGCCCACACGGCGAGACCGGCGAGCGCGATGAGCAGCGCGATCATGCGGCCACGGCCTTCGCGGCGCGAGCGGCGTCGATCCGCCGCCGCAGGGAGAACCACGGCATCGTGACGTGCACCATCGGGCCGATGAGGAGGGCGAACGCGAGCGTCCCGACTCCGACGTTCCCGCCGAGCGCCCAGCCGATCGCGACGACGGTGACCTCGATCCCGGTGCGCACGGCCCAGACCGGCCAACCGGTGCGGGCGACGATTCCCGTCATGAGCCCGTCGCGTGGGCCCGGACCGAGCTCGGCGCCGATGTAGAGACCGGTCGCGAGGGCGACCATCGCCAGGCCGCCCGCGAAGACGAGCGCGCGCACCCAGATCTCCTCGGGGGCGGGCACGAACCAGAGGACGAGCTGGGCGACCGCGCCGACCATGACCGCGTTCGCGAGCGTGCCGATGCCGAGTCGCTGGCGCAGCGGGATCCAGAGCAGCAGGACGACGCCGCTGATGATGATCGTGGCGAGCCCGAAGTCGACCGTCGTCACGCGCGCGACGCCCTGGGCGAGGACATCCCAGGGCGAGACGCCGACGGCGGCGATGACCATGAGTCCGACGCCCGTGCCGTACGCGACGAGTCCCAGGATGAGCTGGACGGCACGACGGATGGACAGGCGGGACATGGTTCAATCCAATTCTAGAATTGGCATTCCGACAACGGTCCAATCCGGATAATCTGGCCTGATGATCACGCTCGGTGCGCGGACTTTGGCCACTCGGCTGCAGGACTGGCGGACTGCGGCGCCAGCCTATCGCTCGCTCGCCGACCGCATCCGGCTCCTCATCCTCGACGGCGTCATCGCGCCCGGCGCCCGGCTCCCGGCCGAGCGCGAGCTCGCCGCCGAGCTGCGCGTGAGCCGCACGACGATCGCGGCGGCGTACGCGGCGTTGCGCGAGGACGGCTCGATCGAGAGCGTGCGCGGCTCCGGCAGCATCGCCCGCCTCTCGAGCCGACCCATCGCGATCCCCGACCTCGCGGGAGGTCCGCTCGACCTCAGCAAGGCCGTCATGCCGGCGTACTCGGGACTCGCCGCCGCGATGCGCTCGACGAGCGAGCAGGTGCCGGCGATGCTCGAGGGCCTCGGCTTCGACCCGCTCGGTCGGGACGAGCTGCGCGAGGCGATCGCCGACCGCTACACCGCGCGGGGGCTGCCGACGACGCCCGACCAGGTCATGGTGACGATCGGCGCCCAGCACGCGATCACGCTCATCGCGCGGACCGTGCTGCGCCGGGGCGATCGCGTGCTCATCGAGAACCCGACCTACCCGCACGCGATGGACTCGATCGTCGCCGCCGGGGGCCGGCTCGTCGCCGTCCCCGTCGATGCCGTCCACGGCTGGGATGCCGCCGCGCTCGAGCAGATCATCGAGCGCGGCAGCCCGGCGCTCGCCTACCTGATGCCGGACAACCACAACCCGACGGGGGCGACGATGCCGACCGCCCTCCTCGAGCGCGCGCTCGAGCTCGCGGCGGCGCAGGGGACCGTCGTCCTGCTCGACGAGACGATGGGCGAGCTCACGATCGACGGTCCGACGCGGCCGCCGGCCGCGGCATACGGCCCGGCGGTCATGCTCGGCTCGGTCGGGAAGACGCTGTGGGGCGGGCTGCGGGTCGGCTGGGTCAGGGCGGACCCGGCGTTCATCAGGACGCTCACCCGGGCACGGTTCGCGAGCGACCTGGGGACGCCGGCCTTCGAGCAGCTCGTCGTCGCGGGCCTGCTGCCCGACTTCGACACCGTGCTCGCGGAGCGCGTCGGGTGGCTGCGGGCCGGGCGCGACCACCTCGTCACGGAGCTCGCACGCCGATTCCCCGAGTGGCGGGTGCCGGTCCCGGCGGGCGGCCTCACGGCGTGGGTGGGGCTCGGCCGGCCGGCGAGCTCGCAGCTCGCGCTGGCCGCGCGCGCCGCGGGCCTCGTCATCGCCCCGGGCCCGCGATTCGCCGCGGACGGCGCATTCGAACGGTTCATCCGCATCCCGTACTCGCTCTCGATCGAGACGACCGACCGTGCGCTCGACGTCCTCGAGCGGGCGTGGGCCGGAATCGCCGGCACCGCATCGCCGTCGGACGTCGTCGACGACTTCGCCGAGGTCGTCTGAGGGTCCGCGAACCCCCACGACCCGTTCCCAGGCGACCGTTGCCGCTTGTCAACTACCATCGTCGCGGAAGGGGGGTCCGGTGCATCGGCTCTCGGTATTCAGCCTGCGGAATCGCGCGCTCATCGCGCTCGTCACGATCGTGGTCGCCGTCTTCGGCGGGATCACGCTGACGCAGCTCAAGCAGGAGCTCATCCCGTCCCTGTCCCTCCCCCAGCTCTTCATCGTCACGACCTATCCGGGCGCCTCGCCCGCGGTCGTCGAGAACGACGTGTCGACGCCCATCGAGGACGCCATCCAGACGATCGCCGGTCTCGAGTCGACGACCGCGACGTCGAACGCGAACTTCTCGAACATCACCGCCGCGTTCGCCTTCGGCACCGACCTCGCGACCGCCGAGCAGAAGGTCACGACGGCGATCAACCGGATCCGCAGCGTGCTGCCCGACGGCGTCGAGCCGAACGTCATCCAGTTCAACCTCTCCGACTTCCCGATCGTCCAACTCGCCGTCTCGAGCGACCTCGACGCGATCGAGCTGTCCGACCGGCTCGATCGCATCGTCATCCCCGAGCTGTCGCGCCTCGACGGCGTCGCGAGCGTCACCCTCCAGGGTGCGTCCGTCCAGCAGGTGCGGATCACGCCGGACGCCGACGCGCTCGCCGCGAACGGCCTGACGACCCAATCGATCACGCAGCTCCTGCAGGCGAGCGGCGTGCTCCTGCCCGCGGGCCAGATCACCGAGGACGGCGAGACGCTCACCGTCCAGGCGGGACAGCAGCTGACGAGCGCGGACGACATCGCCTCGCTCGCGTTCCCCGCGCCCGCCTCCGCGTTCCAGCCGAGCTTCGATCCCGAGACCGGCGAGGTCAGCGTCCCGACCCCCGCGGTCGTGACGATCGCCGACGTCGCCGAGGTCGCCGTCGTCGACCAGGCGCCGACGGGCTATTCGCGGGTCAACGGCCGCGATGCGCTGACGATCGCCGTCACGAAGACGTCCTCGGGCAACACGGTCGCCGTCTCGAACGCGGTCGGCGCCGCGCTCCCGGGCCTCGCCGCCGCGGTCGGCGGGGCGACCACGTTCACCCCCGTCTTCGACCAGGCGCCGTTCATCGAGCGCTCGATCGAGGCGCTCACGCAGGAGGGCCTGCTCGGCCTCGTCTTCGCGGTCATCGTCATCCTGATCTTCCTGCTGTCGATCCGCTCGACGCTCGTGACCGCCGTCTCGATCCCGACGTCGGTGCTGCTCACCTTCATCGGCATGTGGGCGTTCGGCTACTCGCTCAACATCATCACGCTCGGCGGGCTCACGATCGCGATCGGCCGGGTCGTCGACGACTCGATCGTCGTCGTGGAGAACATCAAGCGGCACATCGAGTCCGGTCAGGAGAAACGCCAGGCGATCATCGACGCCGTCAAGGAGGTCGCCGGTGCGGTCACCGCATCGACGATCACGACCGTCGCGGTCTTCCTCCCCCTCGGGCTCGTCGGCTCGGAGGTCGGGGAGCTGTTCCGGCCGTTCGCCGTCACGGTCGGTCTCGCGCTCATCGCGAGCCTCGTCGTCTCGCTCACGATCGTCCCGGTGCTGTCCTACTGGTTCCTCGGCAAGGGGCGGGCCGCGAAGCGCGGGCGGCACTCGGCCGCCGGCGCCGAGGCCCCGAGCGGCGGCGAGATCGTCTCCATCACGGGCTCGGTGCGCACGCAGGAGCGCGGCGACCTGCTGCAGCGCGGCTACCTCCCGATCATCCGCTGGACGCTCAAGTACCCCTTCATCGTCCTGCTGCTCGCGGTCCTCACGCTCGGCGGATCCCTCGCGCTCGCCCCGATGCTCAAGCTCAACTTCGTCGGCGACTCGGGGCAGAACACGCTCACCGTGACGCAGGTCCTCGATCCCGCGGCGAGCCTTGCGGTCAAGAACGAGCAGGCGCAGGTCGTCGAGCAGGCGCTCATGACGACCCCCGGTGTCGAGACCGTCCAGGCCTCGGTCGGGTCGACGTCGGGCAGCAGCATCCGCGCCGCCTTCGGGGGCAGCTCGACGACGTTCTCCCTCGTCACCGACGAACAGGCCGACCAGGACGAGATCAAGGCGGCCGTCGAGTCGACGCTCGCCGGGATCACCGGCGCGGGCACGCTCGGCCTCTCGTCGCAGAGCGGCTTCGGCGGCTCGACCGTCGACGTGACGGTGCGTGCGGCGACGCAGGCGGA
>Ga0182739_1004734_pt1 | contig 11092 bp, 8 predicted proteins | sample eDN5th30CBELigBY_FD_128873 | JGI IMG/M metagenome (GOLD analysis project Ga0182739, IMG submission 128873) | Enriched backyard soil microbial communities from Emeryville, California, USA - eDNA 5th pass 30_C BE-Lig BY (version 2) (version 2) | ecosystem: Environmental > Terrestrial > Soil >...
TGGTGGCGATGATCTTCGTCCTGTTGATCGCCTATCGGCGCCCGTCGCCGCTCGTGCGTTCATCCATGTCGACGGGCTCACCCGTACCGACACCGACCGTCCACACGACAAGCTCCGCCACCACCGGCAGGAAGCCCCGTACCGGGCGGATTTAACGGGCGTTCACCCGCAGCTATCCACGACCTCGAGCCGCCCCTCGCGGTTGAGCGTATGCGTACCCGAGCGGACCCATGCCGGACCGCCTTCTATCGGAACGACCGGACCGAAGACGACAGCCTTGTCGTCCAGCCGCACAAGCTCCATGAGGCCAAGGCCCCCTCCATATATCCGCGAGCAGTCCTGCACGGGCAGGAATATGCGCCCGGCCCGGCGAATGAACGCACCGCCCGGCCGTGCGCCCGCTTCGTCGATCACTATGGGATTCATGGGATGCGGCACCCACGGCCCCTGAAGAGCTGGCGCACGATAGACGACCATCGTGTCCGACGGATTGCCGTTGCCGATTCTTTCGGTGCCGAACAGCCAATAGGCTCCTTCCGAACGCAGGAGCGTCATGTCGTTCAGATTCCGCCCCTCGATGAGAACGGCCTGGCGCTCCCACCGGTCGGGAAACCGGGCGGCATGATAGAGAACGACCTCGCGTGCCGCGCCGCTTTCGGGGATCATGTATATCTCGCCGTTCTCGGCGAATATCTGGGGATAGGAAAGATGATGCGGCTCCTCGAGCACGACTTGCGGCAAGCTGAACCGGTCGTTGTCGTCCAGCACGGAGACGGAGATGACCCCTTTCCCGGTATTGTAGGGTAATTCCTCAACGAAGAGATAGTGACGACCGTCATGCTCGAAGACGAAGGGATCCGCATAGAAGCGTTCGCCGTCGTCGGCGAGAATAGAATAGGCTTCCCCGTCGAGCTTGCCGGTTTCGGCAACGCCGGGCCCATCGATCATGCGATAGGCGACTTGCCAATGGACAGCGCGCTTGCGTCCCAGGCGAGCGAAAAGCGCGGCGGCGGCGAAGGAAAGATAGGCTTGTAGGAAGCCGCCACAGGGCGCGCGGTCGGCCGGCCGTTCCACAGCCGGTTTGAGCGTGCCGTCGAAGAAACGGTTCGCGACCTGTACGGTCAGCGAGATGGCGCCGACAAGCAGCTCATCGAGGATGCGCGATACCTGCAGTCCATTGGAAATGGCAGGACGGGCACGCCCGACCGCAACACCGTCGAGCCGGGCAACGAATTCCGCCGACTGCCGCCCCGCTGCCGCACGGGAGATTCCGTCGATGACATTGCCGGAGCCGAAAATCTCCAGCCTGAGCACGGGCTTGTCCTGCGCACCGGCCGTCCCGGTCAGATCGATGACGAGATCGTACTTGTAAGAACTCTTCGGCGCCATCGGGGCGGCCAGTTGGGCGAGCGAGACACTGAAAAAATGGCGTTCGACCGCCAGGGCCCAATCGAGCGCATGCCGGCCGGTTCCGGCTCCAGCCAGGTTGCTGATGGAGATCTCGTGACCCGCCGCCTCAAGACGCTCGACGAGCGCGGCATGCCAGCGCCTCGAGTTCCTTTCACGGGTGAGAAGGAGAATTTTTCCCAACGTTAAACCTTATCAGGCGAAGAGCCCCTCGTATTTGTCAGCAATGACATTGATTTTGAACTCGTCGGCTCTTTGCCTGAGGATTTCGGTATCGATCGGCCTCTCAAGCGAATTCTGCAATTGGGTTGCGAGGGCCGCCGGGTCCGCAATAGGGACGAGAGGGCCGAAACGGCCGTCATCGAGTATTTCGCGCGGCCCATGCGGCGCATCGGTGGACACGACCGGAACACCGTAGGCCATGGCCTCGATCAGCACATTGCCAAAACCTTCGCTGGTGGAAGAGAGGACCAGGAGGTCGATGGCAGCGTAGCATGCGGCGGGATCGTTGACGTAGCCGGCGAAGAGGACATCGTCTGCGATGGAAAGATCGGTCGCCAGCGCCCTTGTCTCGGCTTCGAGGGGGCCTTCGCCGAAGATCACGAGCCGGGCCTTGCGGCTGGCGCGCAGGATCGCGAAGGCGCGCAGGAGGGTCGCATGGTCCTTGACGGCGACAAGGCGGCCGAGGGTGCCGATCACCGGGCCATCGCCCATCGCCTCAAGTGCCTGGAGCCAAGGATGCGGACCCGGCATGCCCATGCCCTCGGGCGGCAGCGGATTGTAGATGACAGCGATCTTCTCCGGCGGATAGCCGTTTTGCACAAGGTCGCGGCCAACCCCCTTGGAAACGGCGATGGCACGCGTCGCACGCGCAGCGACGAAGCCGGTGAGGCGGTCTGCGAGGATCGCGCCGATCTTTTCCGACTTGAGGGCCGCTGCACCGTGAAAGCCCGGAAAGAAGCGCGCACGGCTTTGGGCAAGGATCAGGGCGGCGGCCATGATGAGATTTGCGAAGTCGGGAGCGCTGAAAACGGCGTCGGGCCGGAAGCTGCGCAGCATCCGCACGGTTCTTGCCAGCCCCTGGAGCGTCTTCACCTTGCCGAACCCATCCCCGCGCATGGGGAAGTAGAGGTCGACGAGATTGACGGCAGGCGACAGCAGGTCCGCATTCGGCCCCTGCCCGTTCCAGACCAGCAGCGTCACGTCATGGCCGCGCGCCGCCATTTCGTTGGCCATCAGCACGAGTACCCGTTCGGCGCCGCCGCCGGCCAGACTGGGTGCATGGAAGAGGATGCGCCTCACCATGCCAGATCAGGCGCGCTGCTCGGCGGCCGCCGGCTGAGGGTCCCGCAATTCGCGCAGCATGCCACGCGCAAGCGCCAGGAAGAGGCCGGCCGCGAGGCCGAGAACGACGCCAGCGACGATGAGAAGGCTGGTGCGCGGCGGCCAGGACCGGCTCTGGGGAGGCACGGCGGTGGAAATGACCCGTACATTTGTGGTGTCGATCTGCTCACGCTCGGCGATCTGGTGCGCACGCGCGAGGAAGCTTTCGTAAACCGCGGTCTTGGAAGCGGCGTCGCGTTCGAGTTCGCGCAGGGCGACCTGGACTTCGTTATCCGTGAAGACCGTGCCCGTCATGTCCTTCATCCTGGTGTCGAGGGCCTTGAAGGAGGCCTTCGCCTCGTCCAGGTTCGAGCGGGCCTTGGCAAGGATGCGCGACAGCTCGGTCTTGATCTGTCCATTGGCGGCATCGAGCTCGGCGCGCAGCTGCGCCAGCCGCGGATAGCGCGGACCATAGGTCATCGACAGGCCGTCGAGTTCCTGTTGCAGGCCGCTCGCCCGGGTGCGCAATGCGGCAAGCGACGCGGAGGCGACGGAATCCTGGGTGGTGGCGTTGGAACCGGCGGCAAGGACGGCGTCATAGGCGGCCTGCGCGGCGATCACGCGGGACTGCGCCGTGATCATCTCGCTGTTGACCTGGGTCATGCTCTGCGAGCTGACGAGCTGGCCCTGGCTCGAGGCGAGGTTATGCGTCCGGCGATAGGCTTCCACCTTCGCCTCGGCAACCTGCACCTCCTGCTTGAGCTGGTCGAGCCTGTCGTCGATGGCGCGGGCGGCCCGTGCGGCCCCGTCCGATTCGGCCTTGGCCAACTCGTCCTGGAAGCCGGTCACCACCGACTGCGAGATGCGGATCGCCTTGTCGACGGTTTCGGCGGAGACGGACAGGGTCGCGACGAACGAGGTCTCGTCGGCCGTGGCGACGATCCGCTTGCCGAGCACGTCCAGCACCGCGAGACGGGGATCCGGGGCGGCGGCGCCGGAACGCGAGCCGATCAGGGAAGAAAGCAAGCCGGGCGAAGGATCGTTGAACTCGCGGTCGCGCGTCAGGCCCAGTTCGTCCACCACATGCAGCAGCACGTTGCGGGAGGTCAGCACGCGCAGCTTGCTGCGCACCGCCAGCACCTGGTTGTCCCCCGGGTTCGGCGCGGCGTAAAGATCGTTGGCGACCACCTGGAGGTTCGACGGATTGATGAGGATATCGGTGCCGACCGTATAGAGCCGCTTGCTCAGGAGGCCATAGGCGCCGCCGGCAAGGCCGCCGGCGAGGGCGAGGACGACGGCGCCCTTCATCCCGGCGCGCAGCCAATCGGACATCTTGCGAAAATCGAATTCGAGAAACTCACCGACCTTGTCGATCGCGGTGGAACTATCCGTTGCCGCCGGCACCGGCATCTGCCTTTCCACATGCGGCAAATCCCTGTCCTTGATCTTACGGCCAAGGGGCTTGGCATGGTCGCGCGTGAGCGTGCGCACGACCGGACTTCCCTTGGGGACGTCTGAAAGCACTGACATGGATCCACTCCTGGCAAACGGCATGCCTGACGACTCACCTGGCATTCTCGCGGCGATTCCTTGTTTTAGAATGCAATGCTCAATAGAAACTTAAGATATATATTCCGTACCGAAAACACGCCGCTGGGGAACCTGTTCAAAGGCTTGGACAGGGCTGTGTCTTGAAGGAACCGGCCGTTGGCTGGAAAACGGGAAAGAGCCGAAATGCAGGGCTGCAGAACGGGTACCGAGGCAGCTTGAAAACGCCGCCGCCACGGAACTCCAGCCGCGCCGCAGGAACGGCGGAAATGCACAATCATTGATTGATCACCGTGCTAGCGAAAAGACGAGAAGCAAGCTCCGGTGAAAGCTGCACGATCACTATGGCAACCCCAGCGCCTGCAGCATTCCGCCATCGGGAACGGCAGGCCCCCAGGGCGCGATCAGACTGATGCCGTGGGGATTGCTGTATTCCCAGACGGCCCAGGGGATACCATGTCCTTCCGCCTCCAGCCGGACGGCCGCCAGGTAGCGCAATCGATCTTCGTCGCGCGCCCCCGAGCGTCCGTCGGCTGCCAGTCCGTAGCAGCCGAATTCCCCCATGAACAACCGGCTCGTCGGAATTCCGTGCCTTCCGGCCCAGGCGACCGCCTCGTTGATGCGCGCCTGAAGCTGCGGAGAGCCCCAGTTCTCCGCAAAATACCGGGCAATCGGGTCACGTGCCGCGGCAATGTTCGCAGCCTGCTCCCCCTCGCCTATTCCGGCCGCCGTCATGTAGCTCTTCAGATGCGCGACGGCCTCGTCGAACGAGCCCATGGCCGCCGGCCAGGGCAGGCTCGAATTGAACGGCTGCGTGGCGCTCGACAGTTGATGAGTGAAGCTGTGCGGCTCATACATGTGGAAACTGTAGTAAAGGCGGGGATCGTCGAAGCTCGGATCCAGGTCGACAAGGCCCGTGATGCTGCCGCCGCAGGCGCCCGTCACGATGATCGTCAGGTCCCTGCTGATCGCGCGGATGTCGGCGACTGTCGCGGCCATGATGCGCTGCCAGTCGCCGGAATCGGTTTCGTCGCAAGGATAATATTCCGGCTCGTTGAACGGTTCCAGCGCGACCAGGCCGGCATCGAAGCGCGTCAGCATGGCCGCGACACGCCGAACCATCCCGCGATACTGCGCAACGCCAGGACTGTCGGCCCCGCCGCCGATCATGTCGATGCTGTAGGCAGGCACCTGGCGAGCGGCGTGCAGATCGAATACGACCTTCAGGCCAGCGGAGGTCACACGCTCGACGGCCCGTTCGAGAACCGCCAGCGCCTGCTCGCGCCGCTCCCCCTCACTGGCCAGGAGCGGACCGGGATCGACGCTCAGCCTTACGAAATCGAAGCCCATCGCCCGAATGCGCTGGAACTGGTCGGACTGCGGCCAATCGGAGAGCGGGCGGGCAAGCGTCATCCATTCCGTCTCGCTGCGATAAGGCGGCCAGCGATAGGTGCCGTCCGAATCGAGCGGAGACCAATTCAGCCAGTCCTGGACGCTGATGCCGCGATGAAGCGCCAACGGGGCAGCGTGCACGACCGTGCCCATAGCCAGGGCGAAGAGAAGGGACAGGAGACTGAACAGCTTCATGGCGTTTGACCCCAAGTCCCGTTCCAAAGGATGAAAGGCTATCCGCAGGTCATACGCCGGCAGCGAGACCTGAAGGCCACCTGCGAGCATAGATGCATCATGATCCGTGTCATCGGGAATCGGACGGGAAGGTAAACACGGGGGCCGTCACGCCTTGCGACGAACCGATTCCAGGGCAACGGCGAGGACGAAGCGCGGCGCCAGGACCAGATAGCGACGCCAGAGCCGCCGCGGCTCGCTACTCAATCGATGCAACCATTCAAGGCCGTTGTCGCGCATCCACCGGGGCGCACGCCGCACCGCGCCGGAATGGAAGTCGAACGCAGCACCGACGCCGATCAATACGCCGCGCGGAAGCCGCTCGGCGGCCTGCATCATCCAGTATTCCTGCTTGGGGCTCGATATGCCGACCCAGATGAAATCCGGATTGGCCTGCCTGATTTCCTCCAGCTCCACCAGCGCCTGCCCTTCCATCCTGAAATCCGGGCCGATCTCCCGGAAGGGCGGCGACAAGGTTCCGGCGACGGCAAGGCCACGGTGGCGCTCGGCGAGGCGCTTGACCATCTCTTCGGCCACGCCCGGCTTGCCGCCGAAGAAATAATGCGATTGCCCGGTGGACAGCGAATGCCGGCAGACCGCGTCCAGCAGGTCCGCGCCCGGGACCCGGCCGAGCTCGCTGCCAATGCCACGCAGCCGTCCAGTCCAGACGAGCGGGACGCCGTCCGGCACGACCAGGTCGGCCTTCTGGTGCAGGGCTGCAAGGTAGGGCTCGTCCACCGCGGCCATCAGGCTCGCCACCTCGCGCACGAACACGGTTTTGGCGCCGCTCCCGCTAGCCCACCGGCTTACGAGGTCGGCGCTGCGTTTCAGGTCGACGATACTCACTGGAATCCCCAGAATGGAGAACTGGCGAGGTTTGGGCGGTTGGTGCATATGCAAGGTTCTATTTCCAGGCGATAGGTACGGACGGAAAGGGAAGAGGCAGGCCCGGTGTGGCTTTGCGGCCGAAGGTGCCCGCGATTAAGACTATCCTTGTGTTTACGAGATACGTCTTTTTACTTCGCAAAGAAGAATCGGCAGTTAACTATAGGAGCCGGGGAGTGTTGTGCAGCAAAAAATTCCGGCTAGTGTAGCGCCGATTATCACGATCGGCGCATCGAGCATGTCGCCTTCCATCCAATTGAATGATTATATGAAAGACCGGGACCCGATGGGCAAGCGTGTAGAAAGTAATGGGAAGGTGGCCCTCGTCACCGGTGTGACGGGACAGGACGGGGCCTATCTGTCCGAACTTCTCCTCGAAAAGGGCTATACGGTTCACGGCATCAAGAGGCGTTCTTCCTCCTTCAACACCGATCGCATCGAGCACCTCTACGAAGATCCCCATGTCGAAGATCCGCGGTTCATCCTGCATTTCGGCGACATGACGGACAGCACGAACCTGATCCGCGTCGTGCAGGAAACCCAGCCCGACGAGATCTACAACCTGGCCGCCCAGAGCCATGTGCACGTCTCCTTCGAGACCCCCGAATACACGGCCAACGCCGACGGCATGGGCACGCTGCGCCTTCTGGAGGCCATCCGCCTGCTCGGCCTGACTGGCAAGACCCGCTTCTATCAGGCGTCCACGTCCGAGCTCTACGGCAAGGTGCAGGAAGTGCCGCAGAGCGAGACGACGCCGTTCTATCCGCGATCCCCCTATGCCGCCGCCAAGCTCTACGCCTACTGGATCGTCGTCAATTACCGCGAGGCCTACGGCATGCACGCCTCCAACGGCATTCTGTTCAACCACGAAAGCCCCATTCGCGGTGAAACCTTCGTCACGCGCAAGATCACCCGCGCCGCCGCGGCCATCCGCCTCGGCCTCCAGGAGAAGCTCTACCTCGGGAACCTCAACGCGAAGCGTGACTGGGGCCATGCCCGCGAGTATGTTCGGGGCATGTGGCTGATGCTTCAGCAGGAAATCCCCGACGACTACGTCCTGGCCACCGGCGAGACCCATACCGTGCGCTCCTTCGTCGAAAAGGCCTTTGCGAAACTCGATATCGCCATCGAATGGCGTGGCGAGGGCGTCGACGAAAAGGGGTACGACAAGGCCTCCGGACGCCTCCTCATAGAAGTCGATCCGCGGTACTTCCGCCCCACCGAAGTCGAGCTCCTCATCGGCAACCCGGCCAAGGCGCACCGCCAGCTCGGCTGGAAACATGAAACCAATCTCGACCAGCTCGTCGGCGAAATGGTCGAGCAGGACTTCAAGTCCATGCAGAGCAAGACGTTCAACGCCCAAAGCAACCCTCATGCGTGAGGGGGGCTACAGCCTTGCCGGCAAGAAAGTCTTCGTCGCCGGGCATCGTGGAATGGTCGGGGCGGCGATCGTCCGGCGTCTCGCGCAGGAAGATTGCGACATCCTGACCGCGACGCGGAAAGAGCTCGACCTCACCCGCCAGGCCGATGTCGAGGCATGGATGGAGGACCGCCGCCCCGACGCCGTCTTCCTGGCCGCCGCGAAAGTCGGCGGCATCCTGGCGAACGACACCTATCCGGCGGAATTCCTGTACGACAACCTCGTTCTCGAGACCAATATCATTCACGCCGCGCACCGGGTGAAGGTTGAGAAGCTGCTGTTCCTTGGCTCCTCCTGCATCTATCCGAAATTTGCCGATCAGCCCATCGTGGAAGAGGCCCTTCTCAAGGGAGAGCTGGAGCCGACCAACGAGTGGTATGCGATCGCCAAGATCGCCGGCATCAAGCTTTGCCAGGCCTATCGCAAGCAGTATGGCGACGACTTCATCTCCGCGATGCCGACCAATCTCTATGGGCCGGGGGACAATTTCGACCTGAGGTCCAGCCATGTGGTGCCGGCGCTGATCCGCAAGGCCCATCAGGCAAAGGTCGACGGCCTGCCGGAGCTTACCGTCTGGGGCACGGGAACGCCGCGGCGCGAGTTCCTGCACGTCGATGACTGCGCCGACGCCTGCGTCCACCTGATGAAGAACTATTCAGGCGACGGACACATCAATGTGGGGCTCGGCGAGGACGTGACGATCCTGGAACTGACGCAGCTCATCTGCAAGGTCGTCGGCTTCACCGGGAAAATCGTGCACGACCTCTCCAAGCCGGATGGCACGCCGCGCAAGCTTATGAGCGCCGCGAAGTTGCGTGCGCTCGGCTGGAGCCCACGCATAGGGCTGGAAGAGGGCATCGCCGACGCCTACCGGGCGTTTCTGGATGGAGACTATACCGAGCGCACACGGCAGGCCTCCTGACCGTACTCCAAGCCGAAGCCGGAGAGCACTGGTGGATCATCCTATTCGAATCGCGCACTTCTCGCCTCTCGATGATACGCGGGGCGGGATATCGACGGTGGTTTCCAACTATCGGGGATCCGAGCTGGCCCGCACGTTCGAGATAACCTTCATCCAGACCCATTCGGATGGCTCGCGTATGAAGAAGCTTGCCGTCGCCGGCCACGCCCTTCTCCAGTCCGCGAAGTTGGCCCTGCATCGGCCGCCGGACTTGATCCATGTCCATGTCGGCGATTTTCCCAGCCTTTATCGCAAGGCGGCCGTCATCCTGCCGCTTCTGATTCGGGGGACGAAAAGCATCCTTCATTTCCACGGCGCGAACTTCCTGGCCGAATATGCCAGGCTGCCGCGTGGGCGTCGACGGTTCGTACGATGGTTCCTGCGGCGGTTCGATGTCGTTCTATGCCTGTCGGAAAGCTGGCGCCGCGACCTGACGGCGGAATTTGGGCTGTCGCAAGCCGTTGTGCTGCCCAACGCGGTATCCGTGCCTGCCCTGCAATCGCCAGGGCGAACGTCGCCGGAAGAGCCGCTGGAACTGCTGTTCATGGGCTTGATCGGCGAGCGCAAGGGCCTCTTCGACCTTCTGGAAGCGCTGGAAGCCGCATGCCGGCGGGGCGTGGAAGTCCGCCTTGCCATCGGCGGAAACGGCGATGTGGAGCGTCTGACGGCCCGCCTGTCCGCATCTCCGGCGCTGGCCGGGCGTGTCCGCTATCTGGGCTGGATCGGGGGCAAGGAACGTGAGCAGGCTTTCCTGTCCGCCCACGCCTATGTCCTGCCCTCCTACGCGGAAGGCATGCCGATGTCCGTATTGGAGGCCATGTCCTATGGCTTGCCCGTCGTCAGTTGTCCCGTGGGAGGCATCCCCGAACTGGTGGATGACCGCTCGGCCATCCTGGTTCAGCCCGGCGACACGGAGCGCCTCGCAGATGCCATCTGCCGGCTCGCGAAGGATGAAACGGCCCGGCGGGAAATGGCGCAGGCAGCAGCAGACCGCGTGCGCGCGCATTTCGACCTGCATCACCACAACACGCGACTTGCTTCGATCTATCGCGCCCTGCATTCGCGTTAGGGCCCAGCATCGTCTTCCGGCCAAATCACGACCGCTAGCACGAAGAGAAAATCAGACTGATTTCGGAGCTTTCTGGCCAGTCTAAGGGCGATGCTGATTCAATCAGTCGCAAACACTACCTGTTTCAGACAGGACGCAGGGCTGAGAAGAGTAAAACTCTCGTTTTCTGTAAAATGCGGGTTGGTAGAAAACCGCTAAATAGTTGATTTGGTGGGTGATCACGGGCTCGAACCGTGGACCCGCTGATTAAGAGTCAGCTGCTCTACCAACTGAGCTAATCACCCACTTGACCGCTGCTGCGGTGCTGGAGGGGCGTATAAAGGCGTTCTTGGGGCTTGTCTATACCGCGGTTTGAAAAAAGTGCGTCTCGGCGCAAATTTCTTCCGCAGCGCAAAACAGGCGTCACAAATCCAGCGTTCCGGTGGCGATACGGACGGCCTCTCCGCCGATGCGCGCGCCGGCGATCGTTCCGGCCGAGATATCGAGATGGAGATGGATGAGCGACGGGCGGCCCATTTCGACGCCCTGCTCGATGAGGAACGGGTGGTGGCCGTCGACGAGCTTGTCGAAGAAGTGGATGGCGCCGGACAGGGCGGCGACGGCCGAGCCGGTCGCCGGGTCCTCGGCGATGCCCATGTCGGGCGCGAACATGCGGGCGTGGAATTTCGCATTGTGGTTCACGCCGGCGCGGCAGTAAAGATAGGCGGATGCGAGCCGTCCCTCGGCGAAGGGCGCGCAGCGCTCCCAGAGCATCGGATCGAACTCGACGGCCACCGCCGCGGCGAGATCGTGCACCGGCACCATCACGAAGGCGACGCCCGCGCTCCACAGCGACGGAACGTGATTCTCGAAA
>Ga0182739_1004735_pt1 | contig 11092 bp, 10 predicted proteins | sample eDN5th30CBELigBY_FD_128873 | JGI IMG/M metagenome (GOLD analysis project Ga0182739, IMG submission 128873) | Enriched backyard soil microbial communities from Emeryville, California, USA - eDNA 5th pass 30_C BE-Lig BY (version 2) (version 2) | ecosystem: Environmental > Terrestrial > Soil >...
CCGCCAACCCCGACTGGGACCGCCTCTCCGGCCTTTTCCAGGAGTACCGCAGGACCCTGCGCACCGATACCGCGCTCCTGCTCAGCCAATACAGCATGGTGGACTGCGCCTCGCGCGTGGTCGGTGTGGGCAGCGTCGGCACCCGCTGTTTCCTGTTCATGCTCCGCGGCCCCTCCGGGGACCTCCTGTTCATGCAGTCCAAGGAGGCGGGGCGTTCGGTCCTGGAGACCCACGGGAAGGTTGCGCCCCCGCCGAACTCCATCACCCAGCAACTGACCCTCAACGGCAACGGCTTCCGCGTGGTGGCGGCGCAACGGGTCCTGCAGGCCCAGTCGGATCCCATGCTCGGCTGGGTGCGCGGCGTGAAGGGGGAGGACGGGATCGTCCGCGACCACTACCTGCGCCAGTTCCGCGACATGAAGGGGTCGCTGGACCTCGCCTCCCTGTCCCCGTCCGCGGCGGAGACCTACGGCGAATTGTGCGGGGAACTCCTGGCCCGGGCGCACTGCCAGAGCCCGGGCAGCCGCTTCCTTTCCGGTTACCTCGGCAACAGCGACAGCTTCGACGTCGCCGTCACCACCTGGGCGGGACGGTACGCGGACCAGACGGAGGCCGACCACGCCGCCCTGGAGGAAGCCGTCCGCGTCGGGCGGCTGGAGGCCCTGCGGGACGTGTGACGCGCGGGGCAGCAGGGTCCCGCGCTTTGCGGGGGATCGGCCCTGTCGTGTCGACTTCGTCGCCCGTTCACGGCCTGTCCCGCGCCTGGCGGGGGAGCCGGCGCTAGACCAGTTCGCCGCGCCGCCAGGCCCGCGCGGAAGCCTCCAGGTCCTCGGCGGTCTTGACCAGTTGGCGTGCGCTGCGGGTCAGCTTGCTCGCGTGCGGTTCGTTGGCGTGCTCGGCGGCGTCCGCGTGGTGCGTCTGGCCCAGCGCGACGACGCGGCAGTACGCGGCGGACCGTTCCAGCGCGACGTCGAAGTCGCCGTCGAACGCCCCGGAGAGGATCGAATCCGCCATTGAGCGCAGCTCATCGGCCCCGGGCGGCTCCGCGACGCCGGCGACCACGTGCTGGACCTGCGCGACGTACCGGCCCTCGCGGAAGTAGGCCGCCATGCGTTCGGGGTTCTGCACCGTGGCGGCGCGCAGCGCATACAGCCGCCATAGGGCGCCGGGCAGGGAACGGGGCGGGCTTTCCGCCCACAGTTCGGCGATCGCCTCCAGCCCTTCCTTGTCCGCCAGTTTCACCAGCCGGCGGGTGACCGCCGGATCGGTGCTCGCACGTCCCTGATGCACCAGGGCCGCAGCGGCCAGGTGGGCGGCCTCGGACACGCGGGCCGGATCGGCCCCGCCGACGAACGGCTCGAAGTCGACAGGCGCGAACGGGACGGGCTTGTGCGGGCGCGGGGCCGAGGCTCCGGACCCGCTGGCTGGTACTGCGCTCATGCGACAAGAGGATACTCCGGTGTCGCGGGCGCGGCGCCGGGCGGGCGTGTCCGCGGCCGGTGCATCGGGTCGGGCCGGGAGATCCGCTAGCATTGTCGAAGGCCGTTACGGTCTGGCGGGCCTCTAGCTCAGTTGGTAGAGCATCTGACTTTTAATCCGCGGGTCGCGGGTTCGATCCCCGCGGGGCCCACCGCCGAATCCCCGTCCTCCCTGCGGAGGCGGGGATTCTTTTTTCGGCTGCCCCTTGCGCGGCTTCCCTGGCCGGAGGCGCTGCGGGCGCGCCGACCGGTGTAGGGTCGTGGCTGAACACGGGAGTCCGGTGAGCCGGGCTGAGAGGAAACTTCTCAAGTTTCGACCGTTGAACCTGATCTGGATCATGCCAGCGCAGGGAGTCAACATCGAATCCTGTGCCCTGTTTCTCGCAACGGAAGGGCGCGAAAATGCATCCGAATTACCCCACTGAAGTCAATGACGCCGCCGTGGCGCCTGCCGCCGGCATCCCCACCCTGACCCATGACACCTTCGGCATTGGCGCCAGGGTCACCCTGTCCGTGATGAGCGCCGACTACGTGGACATCATCCTCGGTTCGCTGCAGAAGGCGGACGCGACCGGGCTGGAAGTGGAGACCGGCGACGTGAGCACCTTCGTGGCCGGCCGGGAGCCGGACATGCTGCGGTACCTGAGCCAGCTCATTTCCGCGGCGGCACGCAGCGGTGCCCACGTTGTCGCCACCGTGCATCTCTCCCGGGGCTGCCCCGGAGAAGTGCAGTGCGACCTTCCCGGAGGAGCCGGCCCGCTGCGCAGCGAGATCGTCGAACTGGAGGAGACCGGCGTGCAGGCGGCGGCGGAGTGGGCCCTGTACCCGCTGGAGGACACCGGCCGCGACGGCGTGGGCCCGGACCACATGCGGGACATCTACGCGGCCGTCGACTACGCCCGGGCCAAGGGCACGTTCGTGAAGTCGGAACACTTCGTCACCCGCCTGGAGGGCGACCTCGCCCGCATCCTCGAGACCGTGGCTGCCGGCTGGGTCCTGGTCGGCCGTACCGTCCAGCACGTGACCACCCACCTCACGCTCTCCATCAACAGCCCCTCGGCCCGCTAGGCCGTCCTTCTTTCAAGGGTTTCTCCTCATGTCTTCTTCAAGCACGCTGACCCCTACCCGCAAACGTCCCGCCTTCGCCCTGAAGGACCTGGTCCTCATGGTGGTGCTGGGGGTGGTGTTCGGTTTCCTCTACTGGGTCCTGGTCCAGGCCTGGACCGGCCTGTCCATCCTCATGGGCCCGGCCGGCGACCTGGCCCAGCACGTTTTGATCGGCGGCTGGCTCCTGGTCGCACCGATCGCCGTGGCCATCATCCGCAGGCCCTTCGTCGGGATCATCGCCGAGGTGCTGGCATCGGTCATCGAAGTGGTGTTCCTTGGTTCCGCCGTGGGCCCGATCCTCTTCGTCTCCGCCGCGATCCAGGGCTTGGGCAGCGAGATCCCGTTCGCGCTGCGCGGCTACCGGTCCTTCGGCTGGGGCACGTTCGCCCTTTCGGGCCTGGTCGGGGCAGGACTGGTGTTCCTCTTCTCCGCTTTCCGCTTCGGCTGGTACGGCCAGGAACTGTTCGTCCTGCGGCTGCTCCTGCAGCTGGCTTCCGGACTGGTCCTGGGCGGCCTCCTGGCGAAAACCATCGTCGGGGCCCTCGCAAAGACCGGGGTGGTCGACAACTTCGCGATCGGCCGCGACCGGAGCGGCCCCGATCCGATCAGCAAGGCCTAGCCCGATGGCCGCTGGCGACCCCCCAACCGGCAGTGCGGCCCGGAGCGGCACTGCCGCCCGGCTGCTCCCGCCCACGGTCCCGGCCGTGGAGCTGGCCGATGTCTCGGTGGAATTTCCCCGCCGGGCAGGGCCGGTGCTGCGCAGGGTGGACCTCCGGCTGGAACCGGGTGAGCAGCTGATGGTTTTTGGTCCCTCCGGCGCCGGAAAATCCACCCTGCTGCAGCTGATCAACGGGGTGATCCCGCACGCCGTGGCGGCGCAGCTGTCCGGGACGGTGCGGGTGCGGGGAACCGACACCCTGGACACCGCCGTGGCGGAGCTGTCCCGCAGCGTCGGCGTCCTGGTCCAGGACCCTTCCTCCGCCGTCTGCCTGCCGGACGTGGAACAGGAACTGGCGCTTCCGCTGGAAAACCGGGCGGTCGATCCCGCGGCCATCTCCGGCCGCATCGATGCGGCCCTGCGCGCCGTCCACGCGGGCGGACTGCGGCGGCGCAAGACCTCCGAACTCTCCGGCGGGGAAGGCCAGCGGGTGGCGCTGGCCGCAAGCCTTATCGCCGAGCCCGCGGTGCTCCTGCTCGATGAGCCGACCTCGATGCTCGACGCCGGGGGCATCGCCTCCGTCCGGGAGGCGATCGGGCGGGCGGTCGACGCCTACGGGCCGGCCGTTGTCCTGGTGGAGCACCGCATGGACGAGTACGCCGGACGGCGCGGCCTGGCCGCGCTGCCCGGCCGGGCCGTGGTGCTGGGCGGTGACGGCGAAATCCTCCTGGACGGGCCCACCGCGGAGGTCCTGACCGAAGCGGCCACGGAACTGCAGGCCCGAGGCCGCTGGCTGCCGCTGGAAACCGAACTGCGGGCGGTCTTCGGCTGCCCGGGCGGCCTTGGCGCCGAGGCGGTGCGCGGCGGGCTCAAACGCCTGGCCGGGGTCCAAGACGGCCCAGCTCAAGACGGCCCAGCTCAAGGCGGCCCGGCCCACCCCCTCCACGCTCCCGCGGGGCCTCAGGCCCACCGGGACGTCCCGGCACTGCAGGCGGTGGGCCTGGCCGTGGGCCGGACCACTGCCGGCCGGCGCCGCCGCAGGCGCCGATCCTCCGCCCCGGCAACGGCCGATCCCGGCACACTGCTCACGGACATCGACCTCGCCGTCCGTCCGGGCGAGATCGTCGCGCTGCTCGGCGCGAACGGCACGGGGAAAACCTCGCTGTTGCTGACCCTGGCCGGACTGCTGGAGCCCGCCGCGGGCCAGGTGATGGGTGCCCGGCCCGGCATGGTGTTCCAAAACCCCGAGCACCAGTTCGTGGCGGGGACGGTCCGCGGCGAGCTGGGCTACGGGCTCGGCCCCGGATCGGAACCGGTGGTGGAGCAACTGCTGCGGCAGCACCGCCTGGAGCACCTCGCCGACCAGAATCCCTTCCGGCTCTCGGGCGGCGAAAAACGCCGGCTCAGCGTGGCCGCCATGCTGGCCCACCCGCGGCCGGCCCTGCTGGCCGACGAACCCTGCTTCGGGCTGGACCGCCGGGCGGCCATCGCGATGATGGAATCCTTCCGGCAGGCCGCGGCGGCGGGCCGGGCCATCCTGTTCTCCACCCACGACCTGCGGACCGCGGCGACGGTGGCGCACCGGGCGGTGGTCGTTGCCGACGGGACCGTCATCGCCGACGGGCCGGTCTTCGACGTGCTCGCCCGGAGCGTGGTGATGGCGCGGGCAGGCCTTGCACTGCCCGCGCTCCTTGAGTGGCTGCTGGAGACTTTCGAAACGCCGGACCGGATGCGCGCCGTGCTCGCCGGCCTGGATGCCGCCGTCCCCCGCGGCGGAGAGGAGCGCGGGGCGTGAGTGCCGGCATCGAACCACGCCGGTTCACGGACTCGCCGCTGGGACGGCGCAACCCCACCGTCAAGCTCGCACTGCTGTTCGCGGTATCTCTCGCGCTGCTCTTCGTCTTCGACCCCGTCACCCCGGCCGCGCTGTATGTCCTGGCACTGACGGCCGTGGCGGCGTCGGCCCGGATCCCGGCACGGGTCCTGCTGCTCTCCCACATCCCGTTCGTGGGGTTCGGCCTCGGCCTGCTGGTGGTCAACGCCCTGAGCCGTCCCGGAACCACGGTGTGGGAGGTGGCCGGTTTGGGCGTCACCACCGAGGGACTGTCCGTCGGCGCTTCGCTGGGCCTGCGCAGCATGGTGATCGGCGTGCTCTCCATCGGCTTCGTCGCCTCGACCGACGGGGTCGCCCTGATGGCCAGCCTGCACCAGCACGCCCGGCTGGGCGTGCGAATGACGTACGCGGTGCTGGCCGGCTACCGCATGTTGCAGGAAATGCCGGCCGAATGGCAGACCATCCGTTCGGCCCACGCGGTGCGGGCCCCGCTGCATCCGAACGGGCGCCCGCGCGGAGGGATGCGCTCCTTTGGCCGCTCCGCCTTTGCCCTGCTGGTGGTCTCGCTGCGCCGGGGTGAACGGATGGCCCAGTCCCTTGAGTCGCGGGGCCTGGGCCTCGGTCCCCGCACCACGTGGCGCCCGGTGCCCCTCGGTCGGGCCGATGGGTGGCTGGCCGTTGCGGTGCTGCTCGCCATCGCCCTGGTCTTCGCGGCCAGCGCGGCCATGGGCTTCTGGGAAGGGGGCGGTTCGCTCTTTACCGGACATCTCGACACGTGACACCTCGGCCCGCGCCGCCCGGCGCGTAAAGCGCGGAAACGGGATCCCCGTCCTTTTCCGCACCGGGGAAACGGGGGAGTAGGCTCGCCGGGTGCCCCAACTGCTTGCCGACCTTACCCCGCTGCGCCTCAGCCCCGCCTTCCGGAGGCTGTGGATCGGCAGCGCGCTGTCGGCGGTGGGAAGCCAGCTGACCCTGGTCGCGGTCAGCCTCCAGGTCTACGCGCTGACCGGCTCCAGCTTCTCCGTGGGGCTGCTGGGGCTGTTCGCCCTTGTCCCGCTGGTGCTGGCCGGGCTCTACGGCGGGGCGATCGCCGACTCGCGCGACCGCCGCCAGGTCGCCCTGGCGTCCTCGGCCGTGCTCTGGCTGAGCACCGTCGCCATCGCCGCGCAGGCCTGGGCCGGACTCGACAACGTGTGGGTGCTCTACGTCCTGGTGGCCGTGCATTCCGGGGCCGGCGGCATCAACCAGCCGGCCCGCGGGGCGATCATTCCGAAGCTGGTCGGCACCAAGCTCCTTCCCGCGGCGAATTCGCTGAGCATGGTCACGTTCGGCATTTCCCAGATGGTTGGCCCGCTGCTCGGCGGGGTGCTGGTGGCCCAGGTCGGTTACGCCTGGACGTACTCGATCGACGTCCTCACCTTCCTGGCGGCGCTCTGGTCCGTGTACCGGCTGCCGTCCATACCGCCCGAAGGCGGGCACGCCAAGGCCGGAATCCGCTCCGTCGTCGAAGGCTTCCGTTTCCTGGGCACCCAGCCCAACGTGCGCATGACCTTCCTGATCGACCTGGTGGCCATGGTCCTGGCCGCCCCGCGCGCGCTGCTGCCGGCCATCGGCGCGGCGCTGATCGGCGGCGGCGAAGCCACCGTGGGCATCCTGCTGGCGGCCACCGCCCTGGGCGCCTTCCTGGCCGGGCTCTTTTCCGGCCCGCTGGGCCGGATCCACCGCCAGGGCGTGGCGGTGTTCTGGGCGGTGGTGGGGTGGGGCGCCAGCATCGCCCTCTTCGGGGCCGTGGTCCTGGCCGCGGGCGGCGGCACCACGGCCGCCTCCGGGTGGCTCTGGGCGGGCGCGGCCTGCATGGCGCTCGCCGGAATGTCCGATGCGGTGAGCGCGGTCTTCCGCACCACCATCCTGCAGACGGCGACTCCGGACCACCTGCGCGGGCGGCTGCAGGGCGTGTTCGTGGTGGTGGTCGCCGGCGGCCCCCGACTGGGGGAGATGGTTTCCGGCGGCGCCGCCGCGGCGCTGGGGGAGGGCCTGACGCTGGTGCTGGGAGGCCTGTCCTGCGTGGGCCTCGCCGCGCTGCTGATGCGGTGGCAGCCCGGATTCCTGCGCTACGACTCCCGCCACCCCGAACCGTAGCCGGCGCCGCGGCCGGCACGCGGCGCGTTCCCGCCGGCGTGCCGGCCGCTGACCTGCGTTTCCGCTTTCCCGTCCCGCCGGCACAGTAGGGTGTCCAGCATGAACGAGCTTTACAAGGACGGTACGGTCGCCGGCGAAGGCGGCTACCTGGGCCCCAACAAGCACGGGGAGTGGACATACTTCCACCGCAACGGACAGCTCAAGGCCCATGGCCGCTACGAGGACGGAGAGCTCGCCGGAGGGTGGGTCTGGTACCACGAGAACGGCAGCCTCCTCCAGCGCGGCAGCTTCCTTGACGGACAGCAGCACGGCCCCTGGGAACGCTTCGCCGCCGACGGCTCACCGCTGGACGTGCGCCACTTCGACCGCGGGCGCAAGACGGGGTCTTCCCCGGCCTGACCGCGGTGCCCGGCCCGCCGGCGTCGTCCTCCCTCCGCGAACCCCCGCGCCCTGCGCTCCCATGGCTCCTACACTGGAACCACCATGAAGAATCCCCTTGCCTCCGCCATCATCGGCCCCGACGGCAAACCCGTTGCGGGCGTCCAGGGCGCCATCCTCGGTGCGGTGAGCCTGCAGCGTCCGCTGGTGCTGGCCTACCTGCGCCGGATGCGGCGGCGCCATCCGGAAATGAACGCCGCCCAGCTGGCGGTGCTCGTGGAACGGGACTTCATGCTGGCGGTCACCGGCGGCGGTGCCGCCGTGGGTGCCAGCGCCGTCGTGCCCGGCATCGGAACCGCCGCGTCGCTGGGCCTGTCCGCCGCCGCCGTCTTCGGGTTCCTTGAGGCCAGCGCGCTGTATGCGCAGTCGCTGGCCGAACTGCACGGCATCGCCACCGACGACCCCGACAAGTCCCGGGCCCTGGTCATGTCCATCCTGCTCGGCGACGAGGGCAGCGCGCTGATCTCGCAACTGACCCACCAGGCCACGGGCAGGGGAGCCGGTCCGGTGAAGGGATGGGGTTCGGTCTTCGGCAGCAAGCAGCCGCTGGGCCTGTGGGGAGTGGCCTCCGCCGCCATCCAGAAAAAGTTCATGCGGCACATGCTGGCCACGCAGAGCGCCACGTTTTTCGGCCGGGCCATCCCGTTCGGCATCGGTGCCGTCGTCGGCGGCGCGGGCAACCGCATCCTGGGAAAGCAGGTGGTCAGGGCGGCCCGGCTGGCCTTCGGCAAGCTGCCGACCTCCATCCCCGGCGAACTTGCGGAAGCGCCGCATCCCTTCGCGCCGGATGCGGCGGCACGGCAGCTGCGCGGGCACGACGCCGGCCCGCCGCCGGCGCTCGCCGGCGAGCCCGCCCAAGGGCCCGCCGCCGAGGTCGAAGCCCTGATCGAGGCCGAACGGGCCCGCCGCGCCGGTCAGTAGGGGCCCCGTCCGGCAGGGCGCCGGACGGGCCCTCCCGGGCGGGTCTCAGGCCAGCAGCAGGGTGGCCACGGCGAAGATGGCCAGGCCGGCCAGCGAACCGACCACCGTGCCGTTGATCCGGATGAACTGCAGGTCCCGGCCCACCTGCAGTTCCAGTTTGCGGCTGGTTTCCTCCCCGTCCCAGCGGGAGACGGTGTCCTGGATGAGGCCGGCGATCTGCCCGCGGTATGTGGTGACCAGGTAGAGGGCGGCGTTGGCGATCCAGGCATCCACCTTCCCGGCCAGGATCTCATCCTCCGTCAGCCGCGTGCCGAACTCCGCGACCGCACGCACGAAGGAGCGGCGCAGCTCGGACTCCGGGTGCTCCACGGCCTCCACCAGGGCCGCCTTCAGGCTGGACCAGCCGGTGGCTGCCAGATCCTGCAGCTGCGGATCGCCGAGCAGCGAGTGCTTGAGCCGCTCCACCTTGGCGATCGTGTCCGGGTTGGACTGCATGTCCCGGGCGAAGTCCTGCAGCCAGGCGTCGATGCTTCCGCGCACCCGGTGGTTGGGGTCCCGGCGCACGGCTTCCACGAACGCGGCCAGCTCGCGGTGGATGCGCTCCGCGAGCAGCCGGTCCACGACGTTCGGGATCCAGTGCGGGGAACGTTCCGCGACGAGCCCGACGACGGTGGCCCGGTTCGCGGCGACCCAGTCGGCGGCGCGGTCGGCCAGCAGGTCCACCAGCTGGCGGTGGTGCCCGTCCCGCACCACGGTGCCGAGGATCCGGCCCAGCGTCGAGGACCATTCCGGGGCGAGCATATGTTTGCGGGCCAGCGACTCCAGCAGGGACAGCACGTCGCGGTCATCCAGGATCTCGAGGGCGCCGCGCACCGCCGTGGCGGCCTCCTTGGCCACGCGCTCGGAGCCGGCGGGCGTGGCCAGCCAGGCGCCGGCCGTCTCGGCGAAGCGCAGGTCCTTCAGCTTGCGCCCCACCACGGCGTCGGAGAGGAAGTTCTCCTGCACGAACCCGCCCAGGCTTTCCCCGATCTGGTCCTTCTTGCGGGGGATGATGGCGGTGTGCGGAATCGGCAGGCCCAACGGGTGGCGGAACAGGGCGGTCACGGCGAACCAGTCGGCCAGGGCGCCCACCATGCCGCCCTCGGCCGCGGCGCGGACATATCCCATCCATGGAATGCTTTCCTGCAGCGAAAAGGCCACCACGAAGACCAGGGTCATCAGGACCAGCAGGCCCGTGGCCAGGCGCTTCATCCGGCGTAGCGCATCGGCCCGCGCGGCCTCCGTGGCGAAGGGGCTGTCCGGGCCGGCGCTCCCCGGATCCTGCCGCGGCTGGGGTGTGGTGGACATGCTCATGCGGGCTCCTGGGGGTCGGTGGCGCCAAGGGTTCCAACATAGTTCACCCGCTCCTGCCCGCCGAGCGTCCCGGCCCGGCCGGACGCGCAGGTAGCGTAAAAGGCATGAAGCAGCTGATCTATGCCCACCGGGGTTCCAGCGCAGCGTTCGCGGAAAACACCCGCGCGGCTTTCCTGCAGGCGCTGGCGGACGGCGCGGACGGCATCGAATGCGACGTGCACCTGACGTCCGACCACCACGTGGTATGCCACCACGACCCCACGGTGGACCGTACCTCCAACGGCACCGGTCCGGTTTCCGCCCACACGCTGGAGCAGCTGCGGGCCCTGGACTTCAGCGGCTGGAAGGGCGCGCCCCTCCCGGAGGCCTACGGAACCACGGCCCAGCAAATGCTCACCCTTGCCGAACTCGTGGGGCTGCTCCGCAACGCCGGGCGGGAGGTGGGAGTGGCCGTCGAGCTCAAGCACCCCAGCCCGTTCGGGCGCCTGCTCGAGGACAGGGTGCTGGCCGAACTGGCGGCCCTCGGCTGGGACCCGGCCACCTCCCGCATCGGCACCGTGGCCGTCAGCTTCATGAGCTTCGACCCCGGCTCGGTGCAGCACCTGCTCCAGGCGGTCCCGCCGGAGTTCGTCTGCCAGCTGGTGGAGAACGTCGACGCCGAATGGGTGGAGGAAGTCCTGCGGGTGGAGCCTGCGGGGCGGGAGAAAGTGGTCCGTGCCCTCGCCCGCGAGGCCGTCGCCGCGGTCGCCCAGCTGGATGCCGGCCGGGTGGGAATCGCCGGACCGGGCGTGGGGTTCGTCCGCCGGCACCCCGGCCTGGTGCGACGCTGGCTGCAGGCGGGGCTGGTGTTCCGCGTCTGGACCGTGGACAGGGACGCCGACATCGACTACCTCCGGGGCCTGGGCATCCAGCAGCTCACCACCAACCGCCCGGCCCACGTGAGGGCCCGGCTGGGCGGCTGAGCGCCGCGGCGGCGCTCGCTAAGCTGGCGGGGTGAAGTTCTCCCCCTCGCCCGCCGTGCGGATCGGCCTGTCGATCTCCATCGCGACCGGGGTCTACGGCGTCTCTTTCGGGGCGCTTGCGGTGGCCTCGGGCCTGGACCTGCCGCAGGCCGTGGCACTGAGCGCACTCATGTTCACGGGAGGATCACAGTTCGCGTTCATC
>Ga0182739_1004736_pt1 | contig 11092 bp, 8 predicted proteins | sample eDN5th30CBELigBY_FD_128873 | JGI IMG/M metagenome (GOLD analysis project Ga0182739, IMG submission 128873) | Enriched backyard soil microbial communities from Emeryville, California, USA - eDNA 5th pass 30_C BE-Lig BY (version 2) (version 2) | ecosystem: Environmental > Terrestrial > Soil >...
CCTCCTTGGGATACTTGGCCTGCAGCCGGTCCAGGGAGGGCATCTCGGTGCGGCAGGGCGCGCACCAGGTGGCCCAGAGGTTGAGCACCACCACGCGTCCCCTGAGTGCCGCGAGGTCGGTCTCGTTGCCGCTCTCGTCCAGGTACTTTATCTGCGGCAGTGCCGCGGGCTCGGGCAGCCGGCGGAAGTCGAACTTCTCCGCGGCAAGCGCGCTCCGGCCGACTAGAGCGGCCAGGGCAGTGGTCAGGAGCAGGCGGCGGTTCAAGTCATCACCTCTGGGCGAAGCAGCGTGAGCACCGGCAGCGGACGTAGCATGTGGGGCGGCCATTTCCAGGAGGGACCGGCTCCCCTCATGGAGGCCATCAACGCCTCGATCCCCTTCGACCGTCGGCTGTGGCGCGAGGACCTGGAAGGCTCGGCCGCACATGCCCGCATGTTGGCCGCTCGCGGCGTGATCGCCAAGAGCGACCTGGACGCGATTCTGGCGGGGCTGGAGCGGATCGCCCGGAAGATCGAGGCCGGTGAGTTCGAGTTCACGACGGCGCTGGAGGACATTCATCTGAATGTCGAGGCGCGCCTGTCCGAGGACATCGGCGAGCCCGGCCGCCGGCTGCACACCGCCCGCTCGCGCAACGACCAGGTCGCCACCGACTTCAAGCTGTGGACGCGGCGGGCGATGGCGCGCGCGGACGCCCTGCTCAGGGAACTGCAGCGGGTCCTGCTCGACCTGGCCGAGCGCAACGCCGACACGGTGATGCCGGGCTTCACCCATCTGCAGGCCGCCCAGCCGGTCACCTTCGGCCACCACATGATGGCCTATGTCGAGATGCTGGGCCGCGACCGCTCGCGCTTCCTGGACGCGCTGGCCCGCGCCGGCGACTGCCCGCTAGGTGCCGGTGCGCTCGCCGGCACCTCCTACCCGATCGACCGGGAGGTGACGGCGCGCGAGCTGGGCTTCGCCAAGCCCATGGCCAACTCGATCGACGCCGTGTCCGACCGCGACTTCGCCCTGGACTACCTGTCGGCCGCCTCGATCGGTGCCGTGCATCTCTCGCGGCTGGCCGAGGAGCTGGTGCTGTGGAGCACGCCGCAGTTTGGCTTCGTGCGGATGCCGGAGGCGTTCACCTCCGGCAGCTCGATCATGCCGCAAAAGCGCAATCCCGATGCCGCCGAGCTGGTGCGCGGCAAGTCCGGCCGGGTGCTGGGCCACCTGCAAGCCCTGCTGGTGGTGCTGAAAGGTCTGCCGCTCGCCTATTCCAAGGACATGCAGGAGGACAAGGAAGGGCTGTTCGATGCGGTCGACAGCTATGAGCTGGTCCTGCGCGCCACGGCTGCCATGCTGGAAGGCATCACCCTCTATCCGGAGCGGATGCGCGCTGCCGCAGGTGTGGGCTACACCAACGCCACCGACCTCGCCGACTGGCTGGTGCGCGAAGGCGGCGTGCCGTTCCGCGATGCGCACGGGATCGCCGCACGTTGCGTGAAGATCGCCGAGGAGCGCGGCTGCGCCCTGGAGGAACTGCCGCTGGAGGCGATGCAGTCGGTCGACCCGCGGATCGACCAGCGGATCTTCGCCGTGCTGGGCGTGGAGAACTCGGTGGCGAGCCGGACCAGCGAGGGCGGCACGGCGCCGGTGCGGGTGCGCGAGGCGATCGCTGCTGCCCGGGTCCGCTTCCTGTGAGCACCCATCCGACCGACTGGAGCCGACCGATGCGCGCTTTCGCCTTGCTCGTTGCCCTGGCCCTGCCGCTGGCGCTCGGCGCCTGCGGCAAGAAGGGTGCCCTGGAGATCCCGCCCGAGGAGCCGGACCAGGCCGAGACGGGCAGCGCCGGATGACCGGCAGCTTCACCCGCCGCGACGGCGTATTGTACGCCGAGGACGTAGCGCTGCCGGCGATCGCCGAGGCCGCCGGCACGCCCGTCTATGTCAACTCCGCAGGCGGGATGCGCCGCCAGGCGAGGGCCCTCCTGGACGCCTTTGCCGGCCATGACGTGCGCATCTGCTACGCGGTGAAGGCCAACCACCACCTGGCGGTGCTGCGGTTGTTCGCCGGCATGGGCCTTGGCATGGACACGGTCTCGGGCGGCGAGATCGCCCGGGCGCTCAAGGCCGGTTGCCCGCCGGAGCGGATCGTGTTCGCCGGGGTCGCCAAGGACACGGACGAGATGCGGCTGGGCCTGGCTCAGGGCATCTTCCAGTTCAACGTCGAATCGATCGAGGAGCTGCGCCGGCTTGGCCAGGTGGCCAGTGCCATGGGGCGGCGGGCGCCGGTGGCGCTCAGGGTCAATCCGGATGTGGCCGCGGGCGGTCACGACAAGATCTCCACTGGCAAGAAGGGCGACAAGTTCGGCGTGCCGATCGAGGACGCGTCGGCGATCCTGGCCGAGGCCGCGACCATGGCCGGGATCGAACCGGTGGGTCTCCATTGCCATATCGGCTCGCAGATCACCGAGCTCGCCCCGTTCGAAGCCGCCTATCGCCGGGTGCTGGAGGCGTTCACGGCGATCCGGGAGGGCGGCGTCGAGCTGACCCGGGTCGATTTCGGCGGTGGGTTCGGCGTGCGCTACCAGGAGCCGCCCAAATTCACGATCGTCGACTATGCCCGGATGGTGCTGCGGCTGACCTCCGGCCTGGGGGCCAGCGTCGTGCTGGAGCCCGGCCGGTTCCTGGTCGCCGAGCAGGCGGTGCTGGTCGCGCGTGCGATCTACCTGAAGGAGACGGCCACGCATCGCTTCCTGGTGCTGGACGCCGGCATGAACACGCTGATCCGGCCGGCCATGTACGGTGCCTGGCACGATATCCTGCCGGTCGTCGCCAAGGACGGCCCGCTGGTACCCACCGAGGTGGTGGGCCCCATCTGCGAGAGCAGCGACTTTTTCGCACGGGGACGACCGCTCCCGCGCATGATGGAAGGGGATCTGGTCGCGATCATGCAGGCCGGCGCCTATGGAAGCGTGATGGCATCGGACTACAATTCTCGGCCAGGACCGGCCGAAGTCATGGTAGACGGAGAGCGCTTCACCGTGATCACCCCGCGCCGCGCGGTGGAAAGGCAGTACGAGGACGAGACGGTCCCGCCCTGGCTCGAGTGAGCCGGTAGGCGGGCAGCCAGCCCTGGAAGGAGCGGCCATTGAACGGGTCGAAGCATGCGGCGGACCTGCCGCGCCGACTGAGCCGGATCATCCATGCGGCCCGTTTGTTCGTGGACCTGGAACGCCTGTGGACGGCGGCCCGCTGGCCGCTGCTGGTCCTGTGCCTGTTCCTGATCCTGGCGCTGTTCGGCCTCCTGGCGAAGCTGCCGCCCATCCTGCATGCCCTGGTGCTGCTCCTGTTCGCCGCGGGCTTCCTCTACGTGGGCTACCGTTCGCTGCGCGGGTTCCGGCCGGCCCGCCGGGGCGACGCGTTGCGCCGGCTGGAAGCCGACAGCGGCTTCAGCCATGCGCCGCTGCGCGGTCTGGAGGACCGTCTCGCCGCAGGCGACGATGATCCCTTCACCCAGGCGCTGTGGACCCGGCACAAGGCACGGCTGGCCGAGCTGGCGGGACGCACCAGGCTGGCGCCGCCGCGCTCGGACCTGCCGCGCCTGGACCCCTGGGCCATCCGGGTGGGGGTGCTCCTGGTGCTGGTGCTGGCCCTGGTCGACGCCGAGGGCCGGTTCGGTCAGCGCCTGCAGGAGGCGGTGATCCCGGGCCTGGCCGCGCGCACGCCCGACCTGGCGATGGCCGCGACCTTGTGGGTGGAGCCGCCCGCCTACACCAGGCTGCCGCCGCAGATGGTGGCCGCCGGCGGCCAGCGCCGCACCCTGGTGCCGGCCGGCTCGCAGGCCCTGCTCCAGGTCCATCACCTGCCCGAAGGGGCGCCGGCACCGCAGGTCCGCTTCGAGGACCAGGAACTCACCGCGACGCGGCTGGGCGAGGCCAGTGCCGAGGCGCGGCTGGAGGTCGCCCATGACGGCGACCTCGTGGTGCGGGACGAGGCGCAGGCGGAGATCGCCCGCTTCCTGCTCGCCGCCCAGCCGGACCGGGTCCCGACCATCCGGAGCGAGGACGAGCCGCGCACCACGCTGCGCAACGCGCTGGAACTCGCCTGGAGCGGGGCCGACGACTATGGCCTGGTGTCGGTGGCGCTGGAGATCGCGCCCACTTCCGGCGACCGGCCGCCGGAGCGGATCGCGCTGAAGTCGCTCCCCGACCAGCCGCACGAGGCCAAGGGCCGCTCCTATCTGGATACCACCCCGCACCCGCTGGCCGGGGCGGAGGTGCGCATGGTGCTGATCGCGGTGGACGCGGCCGGCCAGGAAGGCCGCTCCGAGCCGATCACCCTGACGCTGCCCGAGCGGAAGTTCGAGCACCCGGTGGCGCGCGCCATCATCGATCAGCGCAAGGATCTGGCCGAGACGCCGCAGGAGCGGGAATCGGTCGCCGACATCCTGGACCAGCTGGCCGGCAGCCAGATGATGGAGGAGCTGCCGAGCTCGGTGCCGCTGTCGCTCAGCAGTGCTGCCGAGCGGCTGCGCCGGGGCGAGCTGTCCGAGCAGGATCTCGACTCGGTGCTGGAGCAGCTCTGGGAGACCGCCCTGTTCGTCGAGGAAGGGCGGATGGCCACGGCCGAGGCGGACATGCGCCGCCTCCAGGAGGAGCTGGAGCGGGCCCTGGCCGAGGGCCGCGACGATGCCGAGATCGAGCGGCTGATGGACGAGCTCCAGGCGGCGATGGACCGCTATCTGGACGAACTCACCCGTCAGGCCCTGGCCGAGGCGATGCGCGATCCGGAGGCGCTGGAGCGGGCGCTGCGCCAGCAGCAGCAGATGCCGCCGGGCGAGCCGAACCCGAACATGGTCGACCGGCAGGACCTCCAGTCGATGCTCGACCGGGCGCGCGAGATGCTGAAGAGCGGCTCGCGTGACGCTGCCGAGCAGCTGCTCTCGCAGCTGCGCGAGATGATGGAGAACCTCCAGGCCCAGCTGCCCATGCCGCAGGGCGAGCCCGGCCCCGGCGAGCAGGCCCTGTCCGACCTGCAGGAGGCGATCCGCCGCCAGCAGATGCTGCAGGACGAGGCGTTCCGGATGGACCAGCGGATGAACCAGATGCCGCAGCAGCCGGGCCAGCAGGGGCAGCAAGGCCAGCAGGGACAACAGGGTCAGCAGGGCGAGCAGCAGATGACGCCCGAGCAGCTCGCCCAGCTCCAGGAGATGCTCCGGCGGCAGCTCGGCCAGATCATGGAAGGGCTGGCCGAGCAGGGCATGGAGATCCCGGACGAGCTCGGCCAGGCGGAGCTGCAGATGCGCGGGGCGGAAGGGCAGCTCCAGCAGGGCAGCCCGGGTGCCGCCACCGACCCGCAGGGCCAGGCGATGGCGCTGATGCAGGAGGCGGGCCGCGGCATCATGGACCAGATGCGCCAGCAGATGGGCGACGGGCAGGGCCAGGGCCCGGGTCGACCGGGCGGCACCCAGCCGGGCCAGCCCGGCCGCAACCAGGCCGGCATGCAGCGCGACCCGTTCGGCCGCCAGCCGGAAGGGATGGGCGGGGTCGACACGGAGAACACCTCGGTGCCCGACGAGGCGGCGCTCGGGCGGGCCAGGGCGGTGCTGGAGGAACTCTACCGCCGCTCCGGCGACCCGAACCGGCCACGGATGGAGCTCGACTATTACGACCGGCTGCTCGAGCGGTTCTGAGCCGCGCGCCCGGCCGTCGCCCAACCAGGACGAGCGGCCGGCGGGCACCACGGTCGATACGCTGGTGCTCCACTATACTGGGATGCGCAATGCCGGCTTGGCGCTCGACCGGCTGCGCGACCCGGTGGCCAAGGTGAGTGCGCACTGGCTGGTGGACGAGGACGGGACGATCCTGGCTTTGGTGCCGGAAACCCGCCGGGCCTGGCATGCCGGGGTCAGCGCCTGGGCCGGCCGGGCCGGCCTGAACGGCAGCTCGATCGGGGTGGAGGTCGTCAATCCCGGCCATGAATGGGGCTACCGCCCGTTTCCCGAGGCCCAGATCCTGGCGGTGATCCGGCTGTGCCGGGGGATCCTGCGCCGCTGGCCGATCCCGCCGGCCCGGGTCCTGGCCCATTCCGACATAGCACCTGACCGCAAGACCGACCCGGGCGAGCTGTTCCCATGGTCCCGGCTGGCCGCGGCGGGGATCGGCCGCTGGCCGGCAGCGTGCGGGGAGCCGGTCGCCGACCCGCGGGCCAGCCTGCGCGCGATCGGCTATCCGGTGGACCTGGAGGGTGTGAGCCTGGAACTGGCCCTGGCCGCGTTCCAGCGCCGCTACCGGCCGGGCCGGGTGGACGGGCACGCCGATCCGGAGACCCGCCGCCTGCTGGGGGCGGTTGAAAGGCTTCAGTTCGGGTGAGCATCGTGATAGAGGCCGTGGCCACGTCAGGCGGCCGGGCGGCCGCGCTCCTTGCCAGCGATGGCAAGGGGTGAGGAAAGTCCGGGCTCCACGGAAGCACGGTGCCGGGTAACGCCCGGCGGGGGCGACCCTAGGGAAAGTGCCACAGAGACCGAACAGCCCGCCTGGGTCATCCTTGGCCTGCGGGTCATGGTGAAAAGGTGCGGTAAGAGCGCACCGCGCTGCCGGCGACGGCGGCGGCAGGGCAAACCCCACCGGGAGCAAGACCAAATAGGGACGACGGCAGGTTTCGCACCTGCAGGCCTGCTTCCGGGCTGGTCGTCCGGGTCGGTCGCGCGAGGCGGCGCGTAAGCGCTGTCCCAGAGGAATGGTCGCCTCCCGCCCAACGGGCGGGAACAGAACCCGGCTTACAGGCCGCCTGACGTATTTTCACCGAACGGTAGAATATCCGAGTGGGCTAGCCGGGCCGGCAGCCACTGAATTGTCCATGTCACACATGGAGATTTCCGCAGGGTTATCCACAACCGGCAGGGTAGCCGGAGGCGCGTTTTTCCACAGGTTGTGGTACGATATCCACAAGCATGGTAGTGTTTGCTGCTTGACCATCCCCGGAGCAGCGCCCATAACTGGCGCAGCACCACGCCCATAGGTTGAGACCTCGGCGGAGGCAGCCTGTGCCCACCTGCCGCTCGCCGGGTGGCTGGCATGATCGGCCGCAAGGGCTATGTAAGAATAATTAAATAGACGTGCGCTGTCAGGCGACTTCGTCATTGGTCGCTTTTGCCTGATACTCGGAAATAGCCAGTAACGGCCCGCCCGGACCGCGGGAAAATGGTGACAGCCGAAGAACTTCCTGGGAATCCCTAAGAAAACCGTTGGTTGCCTGTGCGCTGCGTGTTAACCCGCAGGCGATAGTCCTGCAGCCTTCGTTCGAGGACGTTGCGGCCCGTGGTCCCGACCGACGCTACCCCCACCGTTGCCGATCGGCAGACCGCCCAGGGTCATGCGCCCGTGATGCTGGCCGAGGTGCTGGAGGCACTGGCACCCTCAGAGGGGCAGGTCGTGGTCGACGCCACCTTCGGCGGCGGCGGCTACAGCCGGGCGATCCTCGCCCGCGGGGTGGCAAGGCTGGTGGCGCTCGACCGCGACCCCGACGCCATCGCCCGCGGCCAGCGCGATTTGGCGGGCGATCCCCGCCTGACCCTGGTCCACGCCCGGTTCGGCGAGCTCGAGCGAGTGCTGGCGGACCTGGGTGTGCCCGCGATCGACGCCATCGTGTTCGACCTGGGCGTCTCCTCCTTCCAGATCGACCAGGCCGAACGCGGCTTCTCCTTCCGCTACGACGCGCCTTTGGATATGCGCATGTCCAAGGAGGGGCCAACGGCTGCCGAGTTGCTGGCCGGCCTCAGCGAGATCGAGCTCGCCCGGATGCTGTGGAACCATGGCGACGAGCGCGACGCGCGCCGGATCGCCCGCGCCGTGGTGGCCGAGCGCCAGAAGGCGCCGATCGACACCACGCGCCGGCTGGCCGAGCTGGTGGCCAGGGTCAAGGGGCAGGGGCGCGAGGGCATCGATCCGGCGACCCGGACCTTCCAGGCCCTGCGCATCGTGGTGAACGACGAGCTGGGCGAGCTGCGCACCGCACTCGACGCGGCGGAGCGGGTGCTGCGCCCGGGGGGGCGTCTGGTCGCGGTGTCCTTCCATTCGGGTGAGGACTCGATCGTCAAGGATTTCGTGAACGAGCGCGGCGGGCGGATCCGGCGCGCCTACCGCCACCTGCCGCCGCTGGCCGAGGTGGCGCCGCGCTTCGCCTGGCTGGTGGACCGGCCGCAGCGCCCGGGGCTGGCGGAAACCGAGAGCAACCCCAGGGCCCGCTCGGCGCGCCTGCGCGCGGCCGTGCGCCTGGGGGAAGGATACGAACACCGGGCGCCGGAGCAGGGCGATCCCGGCATGAGCGGGGACGGGCGATGACGGGGCGGAACTTGCTGTTTCTCGTGCTTCTCCTGCTGGGCACCGCCTGGTCGACCTTCCACCTGAAATACGCGGTGGTGCGGCTGGAGCGGCATGCGCACGGCCTGGAGCGTGAGATCGCCCGCACCGTCGACGAGATCCGCACGCTGGAGACTGATCTGGCGCTGCGCACCCATCCCGACCGGATCGTGGCGATGGCACCCAAGCTCGACATGGTCCCGGTGACCGTGCAGCACCTGGCCAGTGCCAGCGCCCTGCCCGACCACGCACGGGTGGCCTATGCCGACCGGATGCTCGCGGTCCTGCTTCCGTCCGGGGCGGAAGTGCCGGCGCGCCTCAAGCCGTTGACCCTGAGCGGGCTGTCGCGATGAAGCAGCCGGTGCCGCTCGACTCGGTGGCGCTTGGCCGAAGGAGGATCGGGGTCGTGGTCGCGGCCTTCGGGCTCCTGTTCGCGACGCTGGCCTTCCGCCTGGTGGACATCACCCAGTTCGCCGCCAAGGAGGAGCGCACCACCGCCCTGGTGCTGCCCAAGGACGGCATCAGCCGCCGCGACGTGGTCGACCGGCGCGGCATCCCGGTGGCGACCGATGTGATCGTCTCAGGCGTGGGCGCGGACCCGCGCGAGGTGCCGAAGGACCCGGAGGTCTATCGCAGCCTCGGCGCGGTGCTCGAGCGCGACCCGCGCGTCATCGCCCGCCTGCTCGACACCGACCGGCATTTCATCTGGCTGGAGCGGCGGATCACGCCCAGGCAGCAGGCCGACCTCCTGCGCCTGGGCATCCCCGGCATCGAGTTCCGTGACCAGCCACGGCGGGTCTATCCGCAAGCCAACCTGGTGGCGCACCTGATCGGCCAGACCGGAATCGACAATAACGGGCTGAGCGGCCTGGAGCTGGTGTTCGACAAGACCATCCGCGCCGAGGCCGGGATGCGCGACCGCGAGCCGTTCGCGCTCTCGATCGACCTGCGCGTCCAGCAGGCGCTGCGTGAGGAGCTGGCTGCTGCCATCCGCACCTACGAGGCGGCCGCCGGCAACGCCATCATCATGGACGTGCATACCGGCGAGCTGCTGGCGATGGTCAGCCTGCCCGACTTCGACGCGAACCACCCGGTCTCGCCCGACGACGTGCGCCGCTTCAACCGCAACACGGAAGGCGTCTACGAGGTAGGCTCGCTGTTCAAGAGCCTGACGCTGGCCACCCTGCTCGATGCCGGCGTGGTGCGAATGGACGATATGTGGGACGTCCGCGAGCGGCTGAAGATCGGCCGCCGCTCGATCGGCGACGCCCATATGCTCAAGCGCTGGGCGTCCACCACCGACGTGTTCCTCAACAGCTCCAACATCGGCACGGCGCGCATGGCGCTGGCCGGGGGGCGCGAGCTGCAGCACCATTATCTGGAGAAGCTCGGGCTCCTGGAGAAGCCCCAGCTGGAGTTGCCGGGGGTGAGCAGCCCGCTCGTGCCGAAGCGCTGGCCGGACATCACCGTGGCGGTAGTCTCCTATGGCCATACCCTGGCGGTGACGCCGCTCGGCTTCCTGAACGCCTTCGCCGCTGTCGTGAACGGCGGGATCCTGCGTCCGGCGACGCTGCTGCAGCGCGATCCCGAGCAGCCGGTGCCGGGCGAGCGCGTGATCTCGCAGGCAGCCTCGGATCAGATCCGCGAGCTGCTCTGGCTGAACGTCGTGGGGGGCGGCGGCACCAAGGCGCGGGTGCCGGGCATGATGGTGGGCGGCAAGACCGGCACTGCCGACAAGCCGGTCAACGGCAGGTACGTGAAGGGGGTGGTGATCTCCAGCTTCGTCGCGGCCTTTCCGATGAATGCGCCGCGCTACGCGGTGCTGGTGATGCTGGACAACCCGACCGCCAACGAGGCGTCGATGGGCTTTCGCTACGCCAGCTGGAACGCAGCGCCCGCGACCGGCCGGGTCATCGCCCGGGTGGCGCCGCTCCTGGGCGTGCCGCTGGTCCCGCAGGAGGTCGAGGACGGCTTCCTGGCCAAGGCGCCGCCGGAGATCCAGCAGAAGGAACTGAAGCGGCGGGGCAAGGAGGCGCAGATTGCGGCTTTCGCGCCTTACTGACGGGCTCGGCCTGACGGCCCTGCCGGCACCCGACGCCACGGATCCGGAGATCCGCGGCCTCACCCTCGATTCGCGTGAGGTCCGGCCCGGCTCGCTGTTCGCGGCCCTGCCCGGCACACGGGTGGACGGCGGCGCGTTCGTCGACCAGGCGATCGCGGCGGGTGCCGTGGCCGTGCTCGGCGGGGCGGCCCTGGCAGAGCGCGCGCTGCCCGTGCCGGTGCTGGTCGCCCCCGACCCCGCCGCGGCCCTGGCCAGACTCGCCGCACGCTACTTCGGCCGCCAGCCGGCCATCGTGGCGGCGGTCACCGGTACCAACGGCAAGACCTCGGTCGCGAGCTTCACCCGCCAGCTCTGGGCGCTGTCCGGCCACGAGTCCGCCTCGATCGGCACGCTCGGCGTGCAGTCGACCACCGGCGACCTGCCGGGCAACCTCACCACGCCGGACGTGCTGACCCTGCAGCGCCTGGCGGCCGAGCTGGCCGGGGCGGGCGTGGAGCGGCTGGTGATCGAGGCTTCCAGTCACGGCCTGGAGCAGCGCCGGGTCGACGGGCTGCACATCACGGCCGCCGCCTTCACCAACCTCACCCGCGACCATCTCGACCATCATGGCGACATGGGCGCCTATCTGGCCGCCAAGCGCCGCCTGTTCGCCGAGGTGCTGGCACCCGACGGCGTGGCGGTGCTGAAC
>Ga0182739_1004737_pt1 | contig 11087 bp, 9 predicted proteins | sample eDN5th30CBELigBY_FD_128873 | JGI IMG/M metagenome (GOLD analysis project Ga0182739, IMG submission 128873) | Enriched backyard soil microbial communities from Emeryville, California, USA - eDNA 5th pass 30_C BE-Lig BY (version 2) (version 2) | ecosystem: Environmental > Terrestrial > Soil >...
CCGGTCCACGCGGGCGCGTCCGTCACTAACTCAGAACCTCTCCAGACGCCCATGCTCCCCGAGCAACAGAAACAGCTTATCTCCCTGATCCAGGCCGCCGTCGCGCAAAGCCTGCCCGACGCGCAGGCCGACACGGCCCGAGCCAACGTGCTGCTGGAGCGCCCCAAGGTCGCCGCCCACGGCGACGTCGCCACCAACGTGGCCATGCAGCTGGCCAAGCCGGCCCGCCGCAATCCGCGCGAACTGGCCCAGGCCATCGTGGACGCCCTGATGGCGCTGCCCGAGGCCGCCGGCCTGGTCGAGAGCGCCGAGATCGCCGGCCCCGGCTTCATCAATTTGCGCGTCACCGCCGCCGCCCGCCAGGCCGTCATCGCCGCCGTGGCCGAACAAGGCGCCACCTTCGGCCGCGCGCCCCGCAACGGCGAGAAGATCCTGGTCGAATTCGTGTCGGCCAACCCCACCGGACCGCTGCACGTGGGCCATGCCCGCCAGGCCGCGCTGGGCGACGCGATCTGCCGGCTGTACGACGCCAACGGCTGGGACGTCACCCGCGAGTTCTACTACAACGACGCCGGCAACCAGATCAACAATCTGGCCATTAGCGTGCAGGCCCGCGCCCGCGGCCTGAGCACCGATTCCCCCGAATGGCCGGCCGACGGCTACAAGGGCGACTATATCCTCGACATCGCGCGCGACTTCCAGGCCGGCAAGACCGTCCAGTCCGACGGCGTGGCCGTCACCGCCACCGGCGACGTCGACAACCTGGAAGACATCCGCGTCTTCGCCGTGGCCTACCTGCGCCGCGAGCAGGACCTGGACCTGCAGGCCTTCGGCCTGGCCTTCGACAATTACTACCTGGAGAGCTCGCTCTATACCTCCGGCCGCGTCGAAGAGACCGTCAAGGCGCTGATCGCCGGCGGCCACACCTACGAGGAAGGCGGCGCCCTGTGGCTGCGCACCACCGAACTCGGCACGGGCGACGACAAAGACCGCGTCATGAGGAAGAGCGAAGGCGGCTACACCTACTTCGTGCCCGACGTGGCCTATCACAAGGCCAAGTGGGAGCGCGGCTTCCATCGCGCCGTGAACATCCAGGGCAGCGACCACCACGGCACCGTGGCGCGCGTGCGCGCCGGCCTGCAGGGCCTGGAAGAAGGCATCCCCAAGGACTACCCGTCCTACGTGCTGCACAAGATGGTCAAGGTGATGCGCGGCGGCGAAGAGGTCAAGATCTCCAAGCGCGCCGGCAGCTACGTCACCATGCGCGACCTGATCGACTGGGTCGGCCGCGACGCCGTCCGCTACTTCCTGATCCAGCGCCGCGCCGACACCGAATTCGTCTTCGACGTGGACCTGGCGCTCTCCAAGAGCGACGAAAACCCCGTCTACTACATCCAGTACGCGCACGCCCGCATCTGCTCGGTGGTGGCCAATGCCGCCATGCCGGCCGCCGACGTGGCCCAGGCCGATGCCGCGCTCCTGACCGCCCCGACCGAATTCGCCCTGATGCAGCGCCTGGCCGAATTCCCCGGCGTGATCGCGCTGGCCGCGCAGGAGCTGTCGCCGCACCACATCGCCTTCTGGCTGCGCGACTGCGCATCGGATTTCCACGCCTGGTACAACGCCGAGCGCGTCCTGGTCGACGACACGGCGCTGAAGCTGGCCCGCCTGCGCCTGGCCTCGACCACGCGCCAGGTGCTGGCCAACGGCCTGGAGTTGTTGGGCGTTTCCGCGCCCGAGCGGATGTAACATCGGTTCATGGCAACCAAGCGCAAAACCACCCGCCGTTCCTCTGGCGAAAGCGGCAGCACCCTGTACGGGGCGCTCGCCGGCCTGCTCCTCGGCCTGATCGTGGCCGCCGTCGTCGCCTTCTACGTCACCAAGGCGCCCGTGCCCTTCGTGGACCGCGCCAGCCGCCAGGGCGACACGGGCAAACTGCCCGACCCGCGGCAGGCGCCGGATCCCAACGCCGGCCTGTACGGACGCGATGGCGGCGCGGGCGCCGCCCCCACCGGCCCCACCGCGACCGCCCCCGCGCCGCTGCCGGGCGCCGGCGTCGCGAAACCCGACGAGCCGCCGTCCCGCATGGACGACCTGGGCGCGCTGATCGCCACCTTGCCGTCCACCCGCCAGCCCGCCGCGGCGCCGGCCCCGGCCGCCTCGCCCGCCACCGCGCCGACGCCCATCTCGAAGGCGCCCCCGGCAGCCGCGCCGGCTCCGGCCGCCAAGCCGGCCCCCGCCGCCTCCGCGGCCACGGGCACGTACTACCTGCAGGCAGGCGCCTTCCGCGGCGAAAACGACGCGGAATCCCTCAAGGCCCGCATCATCCTGCTGGGCTTGCCGGTGGCCGTGCAAAAGGCCGAAGTGAACGGCAAACCCATCAACCGGGTCAGGGTGGGGCCGTTCGCCCGCCTGGACGACATGAACCGCGCCCGCGGCCGATTGGGCGAGAACAAGATCGAAACCGCGGTGGTGCGCCAGTAAGGCGCGCCGCCGCCCGCGCAGGCATTGAACTTATCCGGCCCTGGGCCTGTCTGTAACTTTTTACTCAGGAACCTCTCATCCATGCTGTCCCCCAAGCTTATTCGCATCCTGGTCGCGGCCGCGTTGACCGCCACGGCGTTCTTCAGCCCGGCGAGCCATGCCCAAGGCACGCAGCAATACGTGCCCATCAATCCGCCGCTGCCGTCGGATACCCCGGGCAAAGTGGAAGTGCTGGAGTTCTTCGCCTACACCTGCCCGCACTGCGCGGCCATCGAACCGCTGATCGAGGACTGGGCCAAGACCGCGCCCCCGGACGTGGTGCTCAAGCAGATCCCGATCGCGTTCAATGCCGGCATGAAGCCGCTGCAGCAGCTGTACTACACGCTGGTGGCCCTGGACCGTCCGGACCTGCACGCCAAGGTCTTCACGGCCATCCACGGTGAGCACAAGCGCCTGTTCGACAAGAAGGCCATGGGCGACTGGGCCGCCTCGCAAGGCGTGGACCGCGCCAAGTTCGATTCGGTGTTCGATTCGTTCAGCGTGCAGACCCAAGTGCAGCGCGCCACCCAGCTGGCCGACGCCTACCGCATCGAAGGCACGCCGTCGTTCGCCGTCGGCGGCAAGTTCATGACCTCGCCGGTCATGGCGGGCAACAGCTACGAAGGCGCCCTGAAGGAAGTGGACCGCCTGATCCCGATGGCGCGCAACTGACGCGCCCGGACCCCGATCCGCAACGCCCCGCGCCTGTTGGCCGGGGCGTTTTGCTTTTCAGCTTGAGAAAAGGCGCGGCTTGCGCGCGCCCTTTTCCCCGGCCGCTCAGCCCTGGGCGGCCACGGCCTTGTCGAGCGCCTGGGCCAGATCGGCGATGATGTCGTCGGGCGACTCCAGCCCGATGTGCAGGCGGACCAGCGCGTTGTCGCCTTCGCCCCAGTAGCGGTGCTTGGCCAGGTCCTTGCCCGACACCAGCTGCACCAGGCTTTCGTAGCCGCCCCAGGAAAAGCCGATGCCGAACAGCGTCAGCGAGTCCACGAACACGCGCGCCGCCGCCGGCGACAGGCGCAGCTCGACGGACAGCATGCCGTTGGAGCCGGTGCAGTCGCGCTGCCACAGCGCATGGCCCGGATCCTGTGGCCAGGCCGGATGGAACAGGCGCACCGTCTCGGGACGGCTCTTGAAGAACTCGCACACTTGCATGGCGTGGCGCGCGTGCTGCGCCATGCGGATCGGCATGGTGCGCACGCCGCGCAATGCCAGCCAGGCGTCGTCGGCGCTGATGGAATAGCCCATGGCGTACTGGGTGCGGTTCAGCTTGCGGGCGATCTCCTCGTCGTTGGTGACGACGGCGCCCAGCATCAGGTCGGAGTGCCCGCCCACGTACTTGGTGCCCGCGATGACGGACACCTGCGCGCCCAGGGTCAGCGGGCGGTAGATATAGCCCGAGCCCCAGGTATTGTCGGTGGCCAGCACCAGGCCGTGGCGCTGCGCCACGGCGGCCATCGCGCCCATGTCCAGCATCTCGAACAGCAGCGACCCCGGCGACTCCACGTACAGCAGCTTGGTGTTCGGACGCACCAGCTCGTCCAGGTCTTCGCCGGCGGCGAAGTAGGTGATGTCGATGTTCATGCGCTTGAGGACGGCGTCGTCCAGCTCGCGCATCGGTCCGTACACGCAATCGGAAATGAGGGCGTGGTCGCCGGCCGAGCACAGGGCCAGCATGACCATGGTCATGGCCGACAGGCCGGAGGACGCGAGGTAGCAGTGCGTGCCGCCTTCGAGCTGCGTGAAGACCTGCTCCAGCGCGGCGTGGGTGTCCATGCCCATGCGGCCGTAGGTCGTCGCGCGCCCGCCGGCGGCCTTGCTGCGCTGCGCCTGCTCCAGCGCGGCGATGTTCGCGAAGCGCACCGTGCTGGCCCGCATCGGGGGCAGCGGCACCGGCGCCGTGCCGGTCTCGGGATTGAACGGGGCGGTGCCCGCATGCTGCAGAAGCGTATCGATGTGTTTGGTAGGCATCTTCGGAGGAACGGCTGGCAAGTGGAATGGCGGGAAAGAGAAACGAATAAGGTGAACCTTAGAGCATTTTTGCCTGGATTGTCGGCGTCGGGTTTTGTGAGGCCGGGGTTCTTCAGCCGCCGGCGTCCGGACTGCGGGATTCCGATGCTCGTCCCACTGGGTCTGCGCTTCGGATCCCTCCGCCCGGCCCCCGGCTCACGACATCTACCCACGAACCAGGGCCAAAACCATCGCATGACGCGGCTGTAAGCCGAGGACCCCGGAGCCATCCGAAGCGCAGCCCCAGTGGGGCGAGCATCGGAATGGCGCAGGGCAGCCTCGGCGGCTAAAGAACCCTGACATCCGCCAGTTCGAAGCCCAGTTCCTAATCCATGACCCAGCTAACGGTCTCGGCCTGCTCCGCCCGGCGGGTTCGGTAGCTGTTGGCGGGATGCGAGGTATCGGCGTAGCCGAAGGAAATGCCGCAGACCACGCGGCGGTCCGGGGCCAGGCCCAGCACCTCGCGCAGCACTTCCGGGTACATGGCCAGGGACGCCTGCGCCACGGTCGCCACGCCGTTGGCCTGGGCCGCCAGCAGGAAATTCGCGACATAGCCGCCGCAATCCATCGCGCCGTACTCGCCCAGCGCCTCGTCGGTGGTGATGATGGCCGCGTGCGGCGCGTCGAACAGCTGGAAGTTGCGCATTTCCTGGCGGCGGTAGGCCTCGCGGTCGCCGCGCGCCACGCCCACCGCGCCGTAGAGCTGAAAGCCCGATTCGCGCCGCCGGGCGAGGTATTCGCCCTGGTACTCGCGCGGGAACGGGAAATCCGGGGTAAAGCCCGCCTGCTCGGCGCGCTGCTGCAACGCGGCGCGCAGCCGCTCGGTGCCCGCCCCCTCGGTGATCGCCACCTGCCAGGGCTGGCAGTTGCACCAGGAAGCGGTGCGCTGCGCCAGGTCGAGGATACGCGCGATGGTGGCGCGCGGCACTGGCTCGGGCAAGAAGGCGCGGCAGCTGTGGCGCGCGATCAGCCAGGCTTCCAGCGCGGCGTCGGGGCGCTCGTCGGCGCGGGTCGGGTCTTCGTCTTCCGGGCGGGACTGCGCGGCGGTGGGGGGCATGGGCTTGTCTCTCCTGTTCGGGGGCCTGGAACGTCGCGGGGGACGCATGGGGCGCTCAAGCGCCCCGGGGCTTTGCCTTTATGATGCCATCTCCGGCCCGACCGTGGCGGCCGATCCGTTCCAGGCGAAACCCATGCTGCCCATCGATACCCTGATCGCATTCTTCGGCATTGCCGTCCTGCTGGCCCTGACTCCGGGGCCGGACAACCTGTTCGTGCTGATGCAATCGGCCATCTGGGGCCGCAAGGCGGGCATGTTCGTGGTGCTGGGGCTGTGCACGGGCCTGCTGGGCCATACCGCCGCCGTGGCCGTCGGGCTGGCCGCCGTGTTCGCGGCCTCGCCCATGGCCTTCACCGCGCTCAAGCTGGCGGGCGCCGCCTACCTGGCCTACCTGGCGTGGCAGATCCTGCGCGCCCCCGTCGGCGGCGACGCGGGCTCGCGTCCGGAGCCGATGAAGCCCGGCGCGCTCTACCGGCGCGGCATCGTGATGAACCTGACCAATCCGAAGGTGCTGCTGTTCTTCTTCGCCTTCCTGCCGCAGTTCACCTCGCCGGCGCTCGGGCGCGTGGGCGTGCAGACCATGCAGCTGGGCGCCGTGTTCATGGTCTCCACGCTGCTGGTGTTCGGTGCCATCGCCTTCTTCTCGGGCGCCTTCGGCGAGCTGCTGCAGCGGTCGGTGACCGCCAAGCGCTGGCTCAACCGGATCGCCGCGCTGGTGTTCGTGGGCCTGGCCGTGCGCCTGGCGACTGCGTCGCGGTAAAGGCGACGGCGCCGCCCGCGGGCAGGCGCCGTTCCGCCGGCATTGCCTAGACGGCCGTGAACCGCACGATGCCGTCCGCGCCCAGTTCGCGCTTGAGCTTGCCTTCAAAATACAGCGCATGCAGGTGCGCCAGCGCCTCGCCCATGGCGAAGGTCAGCTGGTGCAGGTCGAGCTTGCGCTTGAAGAGCACGGGCACGATGTCCGACGTGGATTGGGGCTGGCCGGCACAGGCCTCCAGCACTTCCGCGAGGCGGTCGCGGTGGTGCTCGTGCTGCTGCTTGATGCGCTCGTGCAGGCCCTTGAAGGGCCGGCCATGCGCGGGCAGCACCAGCGTGTCTTCGGGCAGGTCGTCGTAGCGGTCCAGCGAGCGCAGGTAGAGCGGCAGGGGGTTCGCGTCCGGCTCGTAGTCGAACACGCTTACGTTCGTGGAAATGCGCGGCAGCACCATGTCGCCGGAGATCAGCACCGACAGGTCGGGCGAAAACAGCGACGCATGTTCCGGCGCGTGCCCGTAGCCCACGATCACGCGCCAGTCGCGTCCGCCGATGCGGACCTCGTCGCCGTGCAGGATGCGGGTGTAGCGCGAGGGCACCGCCGGCACCAGATTGGGGTAGTAGTTGGCGCGCTGGCGGATCTGTTCCTGCGCGTCCGGATCGGTCAGGCCGTGGCGGGCGAAGTGGTCGACCGCCGATTGGCCGCCCGGGCCGCCTCCCGCGTCGCCGCGGCGCGAAGACCACAGCGATGCCACCATGAAGTCGGTCATCGTCATCCACAGGCCCGCGTTCCAGCGTTCGCACAGCCAGTGGGCCAGGCCGACGTGGTCGGGGTGCATGTGGGTGACCAGCACGCGCAGCACGGGCAGGCCTTCCAGCTCGTTTTCGAAGACCTGTTCCCACAGGGTCTTGACCTCGTCGCGCGAGATGCCGCAATCGACGATGGTCCAGCCGTCCTTGCCGTCGATGCGGTCGCGCAATAGCCAGAGGTTGATATGATCCAGCGCGAACGGCAAAGGCATCCGTATCCATTTGACCCCGTCCGCCACCACGTGCGCGCGGCCGGCCTCGGGTTGGAAATCGGCCCAGGGGTATTGCAGTTTCTGCTCGTTGGGATTCATTGCCTCTCGCTCCACGCTTGACGTTATGGTCAAGTCATCATAATTTACGTTTACGTAAACTGCCACCCCTCGCATGCCCTCGTCAACCTGGACCATCTCCGAACTCGCGCGCGAGTTCGACGTCACGCCCCGCACGATCCGCTTCTATGAAGACCAGGGGATCGTCAGCCCGGCGCGCGAGGGGCGCAATCGCATCTTCGGCCCGCGCGACCGCACGCGCCTGAAGCTCGCCCTGCGCGGCAAACGCCTGGGCCTGCAGCTGTCCGAGATCCTGACCCTGATCGACATGTACGACGGGCCCGGCGATACCGAGGTCCAGCTGCGCCAATACCTGAGCGTACTGCAACAGCACCGCGCCACCCTGGAACAGCAGCGCCGCGACATCGAAGACACCCTGCAGGAAATCTCCCTGCAGGAGCGGCAATGCCGCGAGCTGCTCGCCCAGAAACCCTGAAGCCGCGCGGCCCGGCGAGCCGGGCCCCCGGCTGGGCGCTTACTCGGCCTTGATGTTGCCTTCCTTGATGATGCGCGCGTTGTTCGCGAATTCCGCCTGCACCTGCTTGACGAACGCGTCGCCGGACGCGGTGCCCGGCTGCAGGTAGGACTTGGCCAGCAGGTCCTGGAATTCGGCGCTGGCCACGGCCTTCGCCAACGCCGCCTGCAGCGGCTGCGCCACGGTCGGCGGCAGGTTCGCGGGCGCGAACACGCCGAAGTTCGAGTAGTACTGCGCCTGCGGCAGTTTCAGCTCTGCCATGGTCGGCACGTCCGGCCAGGCGGCCAGGCGCTGCGGCGCCATCACGGCCAGCGGCTTGAGCGCGCCGCTGGCGACGTGCGGCAGCACCACGTCGCTATTGACCACCAGCAGCTCGACCACGCCGCCCAGGCCGTCGGTCAGCGCCTGGCTGTTGCCGCGGTAGGGCACGTGCAGCATCTTGGTGCCGGTCTGGGTGGTGACCGCCGCCATGCCGATGTGGGCCACGGTGCCCTGGCCCGGCGTGCCGTAGCGCACGCCTTCCGGATGCGATTTGGCGTAGTCGACCAGGCCGGCGAAGTCCTTCACCGGCAGCGCCTTGGTCGCGACGATGGCGACGGGCGCGACCGCCACGCTGGCCACCGGCGTCAGGTCCTTCATCGGGTCGTAGTTGGTCTTGGCCAGATGCGGGAAGATCGTCAGCGGGCTGGTGGAAGCCAGCAGCAGCGTGGTGCCGTCCGGCTGCGCGCGCGCCACGAAATCCGTGCCGACCGACGCGCCCGCGCCGGGCTTGTTCTCGACGATGACGGTGGCGTTGGCTTCCTTGCGCAGCACGTCGCCCAGGCGGCGCCCGATCGCGTCGGCGCTGCCGCCGGCGGTGTATGGCACGACGAGGGTGACGGGTTTCGCCGGCCAGTCCTGCGCCGCGGCGCCGCCGGCCATGATTGCCAGGGCCGCCCCCGCGGCCCCGATCAGCAAAGTCTTTTTCATATTGTCCTAGTGGATATTGCGTAGCACTGCGTTGGGTAAGCCGGGGCGGGCGCGGCGCTCAGGCCGCCAGGTAGCGCTGCGCCAGGCGCACCCAGTACGAGGCGCCCGCCGGAATCAGGGAATCGTTGAAGTCGTAGCTGGCGTTGTGCAGCATGCAGGGGCCCAGTCCATGGCCCGCGAGGCGGTGCTCGCCGTCGCCGTTGCCCAGGAACACGTAGCAGCCGGGCTTTTCCTGCAGCAGGAAGGCGAAATCCTCCGACGCCATGGCCGGCTCGATCGTGAGCGCGCGGTCTTCGCCCACCACCTCGCGCATCACTTCCATGCAGAACTCGGTCTCGGCCACGGTGTTGACCAGCGCCGGGTAGCGGCGTTCGAAGAACACCTCGGCCTCGCAGCCATGCGCCGCCGCGATGCTGCCGGCGATTTCGTTCATGCGGCGCTCGATCAGGTCGACCACGCCGGTGCTGTAGGCGCGCACCGAGCCGCCCAGCCAGGCCGTGTTAGGAATGACGTTGATCACGCTGCCGCCGGCCTGGACCTGGGTGATGGAGAGCACGGCAGCGTCCAGCGGCCGCTTGCTGCGCGTGAGGATGGTTTGCAGCGACTGGCCGATGGCGAACAGCGCGGGCACCGGGTCGTTGCAATCCTGCGGGGCGGCGGCATGGCCGCCCTTGCCCTTGACCGTGATCTTGAAGCCGTTGGCCGCCGCCATCATCGGGCCGGCGCACACGCCGAACGATCCGGCGGGCAGGCCCGGCCAGTTGTGCATGCCGAACACGGCCTCGCAGGGGAAGCGCGTGAACAGCCCGTCCTGGATCATCGCGCGGCCGCCGGCGCCGCCTTCTTCCGCCGGCTGGAAGCACAGGTAGACGGTGCCGTCGAAGCCGCCCGCCGTCTGCAGGTGCTGCGCGGCCGCCAGCAGCATGGCGGTGTGGCCGTCGTGGCCGCAGCCGTGCATCTTGCCGTCGTGGCGCGAGCGGTGCTCGAACTGGTTCTCTTCCTGCATGGGCAGCGCATCCATGTCGGCGCGCAGCATGATGGCGCGGTCGGACGCGCCCCGCTTGATCACGCCGACCACGCCCGTCTTGGCGATGCCGGTGTGCGTCTCGATGCCCCAGCCGCGCAGCGTGTCCGCCACCACCTTGGCGGTGCGATGCTCTTCGTAGCAGAGCTCCGGATGCATGTGGATATCGCGCCGCAGCGCCACAATTTCTTCGAGATTGGATAGTTCGAGCACGGCAACTCCGTCGCGGTAAAGCCGAATTTCAGGGACAGATTCAAATATTACTCAGCCGTCTTCCCTGCGTAAGCGCGTTTCCCCTAGGGATAACCCGACTCCAATTTACGTTTACGTAAACGTAATATTTGCACTGCATCATTGCGTAGCGATGGCTGATCGGCGCATCATGAGTCCTCCTGCGGCGGCAAGGCGCCGAGCACGGGCGCCCATAAGAATGTAAGTACCCACTATCACGGAGACATCGATGAATCTTCCTGGACTGAACTTCGACTTGGGCGAAGACCTGGATATGCTGCGCGACGCCGTGCGCAACTTCGCGCAGGCCGAGATCGCGCCGCGCGCAGCCGAAGTCGACCGCAGCGATCAGTTCCCCATGGATCTCTGGCGCAAATTCGGCGAGCTGGGCGTGCTGGGCATGACGGCCGACGAGGAATACGGCGGCGCCAACCTGGGCTACCTGGCGCATATGGTCGTGATGGAGGAAATCTCCCGCGCCAGCGCATCGGTCGGCCTGTCCTACGGCGCCCACTCCAATCTCTGCGTGAACCAGATCAACCGCAATGGCACGGCGGCCCAGAAGGCCAGGTACCTGCCCAAGCTGATCTCCGGCGAACACGTGGGCGCGCTGGCCATGAGCGAGCCCGGCGCGGGCTCGGACGTCGTCAGCATGAAGCTTCGCGCCGACAAGAAGGGCGACCGCTACGTGCTCAACGGCACCAAGATGTGGATCACCAACGGCCCTGACGCCGACACCCTGGTCGTCTACGCCAAGACCGATCCCGAGGCCCACCAGCGCGGCATCACCGCCTTCCTGGTGGAAAAGGGCTTCAAGGGCTTCTCGGTGGCGCAGAAGCTGGACAAGCTGGGCATGCGCGGCAGCCACACCGGCGAACTGGTGTTCCAGGACTGCGAAATCCCCGA
>Ga0182739_1004739_pt1 | contig 11085 bp, 6 predicted proteins | sample eDN5th30CBELigBY_FD_128873 | JGI IMG/M metagenome (GOLD analysis project Ga0182739, IMG submission 128873) | Enriched backyard soil microbial communities from Emeryville, California, USA - eDNA 5th pass 30_C BE-Lig BY (version 2) (version 2) | ecosystem: Environmental > Terrestrial > Soil >...
AAGCTCGTCGAGCGGATGTTCGGGCAGGGCTTCGGCGAATGCCTTGCTGAAGCGCTCGATCGCGTCATGCACCGCGCTGCCGCGGTCGCGCGGGCCGGGCTCGGTGTCGACCGGATCGAGCGGCGACAGCCCGAGCACGTGCTTGGCGTAGATCGTGTACGGATCGCGTAAGAGATGCTCGATCTCGGTCACGCTGAGCCGCATCGGCCGCGCTTCCAAAGGCGGCGTGGGCGCGGGGGCCTTGAGCGGCGGATCGCGCGGCACCGTGTCGAGGCTGCGCGCCCAGCGGACATAGGCCGCGCCGCGGCCGCAGGCCTCAGTCCAGGCTTCCTTGCCGGCGACCGCGGCAAGCCGCTGCACGAAGCGCGAGGGCACGGTCGGCGTGCCGCCCGCTTTAGCGGCATGGCTGATGACCACATCCGGCGCGCCGAGCACCTGTGCGAAGTCGTGCGCGGTAAGGCCGATGCGCCGCTCCGGCGGATCGAGCCCCAATTGCTGGCGCATCGCTCGGCTCAGCCATGGGTCGGGGCGCGTCTGCGGCGGCCAGATGCCTTCGACCAGCCCGCCCAGCACCACGCGGTCGAACGGCTGTAGCCGCGCTTCCAGCAAGCCGAAGATGCGCACGCGCGCTTCCGCATTGGGCGGCTGCCGCACCACCTTGCCGGTCATCGTGGCGCGCAGCGTTTCGGGATAATCCGACGGCGCGATCTCGAAACCTTTGGCCGCGTCGCAGTCGATGATCGAGTCGAGCAGCGCGAAGACTTCCGCCAGATCCTCCGGCACCGTCCGGCCCGAGGCCGTGTCGAGGCCCGTGAGCGCGGTGAGCACGTCGCGGTGGCGCTGCGCGAGATCGGCGAGCGGCCGCACCGCTTTTCCCAAGCCCTCCAGCGGGCGCGTCGCCGATGTGAGCCCGCACACCAGCCGCGATGCGTTGCCGAGTTCGGAATCGCTGAGGCGTGTGCGCGGGTCGGCGCGATGCAGCGTATCGCGGGTGTTGGTGAGCGCTTCCACCGCATGCGCGAGCGCTTTGCTGCCCGCGCGCGGGCGCGGTCCGCGCAGCACCGCGCGCTCGAGCACGGAGACGGCGGTGTCGTGCATGCCGCCGGCGGCGCCGACCGAGAACAGCGGATGCTTGAGCAGGGCCAGCAGCGGCACGGGCGCAAGGCCGCCGATCACCGCTTCCGCCGCCAGCGCCGCGAACACGCCGGCCGGCGTATCGGCGAGCGCGTTGCCGCCGGAGTCGTCGACCGCAATGCGCCAGCGCGCCAGCGCCGCGATCACCCGGCGGGCCAGGGCGCGGTCGGGCGTCACCAGCGCAGCCGTCGCGCCATCGGTACCGACAGCTTCGCGCAGCGCTACCGCAATCGCGAGCGCTTCCTCCTCCGCGCTTGCGGCCTCGATCACCGCGACGCTGGCGAGCGCGGCCCGCGTCTCGGCAGGCGGCAGGCGCTCGCTCCAGCGATCGGTGGCGGCGGCGGGACGCAGGGCTTCGGACACCAGCCGGTCGCGGACCTGCGCCGTCGGCGCAAGGGTTTCGACTTCGATCCGCTGCATGCCGACGCGCTGCAGGAAGCCGTGCATCGCATATTGCGGATGCACCACTGCGGGATTCTCCGCGCCGCCGCCGGCGGTTTTGCCGCCGCCGATCAGGCCCCAGGATTCCTCGTCGAGATGCATGTCGAGGCCCGGCAGCACCACCGCGCCCTGCTGCAGCCGCGCGATCGTCTCCAGCAGCAGCGCCGTCGCGGGCATCGAAGCGGTTGAACCGGCGGCGATCACCGGTCCGTCGGTATGCGCCTTCAGGCGCTCGGCTTCCGCGGCGATCAGCCGGTCGCGTCGCGCCGCGGCTTCCATCGCGCCGCGCTCGGCGAGCATAAGCGGCCAGTTTTCGCTGACCACTTTCAGGAAATCGAGCGTCTTCTGCCAATATTCGTCGACCTCGCCCGGCACCAGGCCGTTGAGCTTCGGCCACGGCACGCCGCGGGTGATCATGTCGTCGTTCAGGCGCGCGAGGTCGTCGGCCAATGCGAGCGCTGCGCCCGGATTGCTCGCCACCAGCGGCGTTTCCCCGCCACTCTTCACGGCCTTCGACTCCGCCCATTCCAGAACCAGCCGTGCCAGCAGCAGGCGTCGGTCGAGGCCGTCGAGCGCGTGCGGCAGTTCGAGATCGAGGGCGGCGAGCGGTCCGGCCGCCTGCGCGAAGACCAACTCGTCCTCGTCGACGTCGCCGATCGGCGCGAGCCGCGGCAGCACGGCGGCATCGCCGCCGGTCACGTCGAGGAAAAGATCATGCGCCAGCCGGCATGCCCGGCGCGTCGGCAAATAGAGCGTGCAGGAGGCGAGCGACAGCGGGTCGGTGTGGTCCGGAAACCCCGGCACCAGCCGCCCGTCGGTCAATGCCCCGATCAGCGTCCGCAGGAACGGCGCGGACGCCGGTATGCTGAAGATGCGCGGGCGCGCCGCCATCAGGGCTTACGCGACGCTTTCGAGCAGCGCCTCTTCGGCGGCCGCGATGGCTTCCGGCGTTCCGACATGCATCCAGGTTCCCTCCAGCCGCATACCGTGCAGTCGTCCGGCTTCCTCGGCACGGTCGAAGAGGTGCGTCAGCGCGAAAGCGCCGTCGGGCGCCTCGGCAAACAGCGCGGGCGAAAGGATCGCCGCGCCTGCATAGACGAACGGCACGACGTTGCGCTCGGCGCGCTTGTGGAGATGCCCGTCGGGGCCCATGGCGTAGTCGCCGCGGCCGTCATAGCCGATGCTGGTCGCGGTCGGGGCCATCAGCAGCAGCGCGTCCATGCGCTCGGGATCGAATACGTCGGCCAGCCGGTCGAGGTTGTGGCGCGGCCCCTCGATCCAGATCGTATCGGAATTGACGTGGAAGAACGGGCTGTCGCCCAGCAAGGGCAGCGCCTTCACGACGCCGCCGCCGGTGCCGAGGATCGTGTCGCGCTCGTCGGAGATCATCGCGCGGGGCCTCGGGCGGGATGCGACATGGGCGATGATCTGCTCGGCCAGGTAGTGCACGTTGAGCACCGCCTGCTCGACGCCCGCCGCCGCCAGCCGGTCCAGCACGTGGTCGAGCAGCGGCCGGCCGCCGACTTCGACCAGTGGCTTCGGCACGCGCGCGGTGAGCGGCTGCATGCGGAGCCCGAGCCCGGCCGCGAGAACCATCGCATGGCGCGGCCGCGGCGCGGCGGAAAACGCCCTCGTCATCCCATCCCCTTCGCTGATTCGCCTGCCGGTAGTTTAGCAGTTCAGGATGTGCGCGGCGGGGGCACGTGCACATCGTACCACGCCTTCAGCCGGCCGAGGGACGGATGCGCCAGCGAGCGCCGCAGGTTGCGCCATACCCGCGGCTGATGACGCAAATATTGCGGCTTGCCGTCCCGCTGGTTGAGCCGGGCGAATATGCCCAGGATTTTGGTCGCGCGCTGGGCCCCGAGCAGGGCATAGAGTTCCACGAACTGCACCATGTCGAAGTCGCGCTCGACCGCGCGCCGCGCCTTCAGGTAGCGGCTGACCATATCGTCCTCGAACGGCACCGGCACGTCGACGCGAGCATCCTGCAGCAGCGACACCACGTCATAGGCGGCGGGCCCCATCAGCGCGTCCTGGAAGTCCAGCACCCCGACCCGGGCAATTCCCTCGCGCTCCGGCAGCCAGAGCAGGTTGGGCGAATGGAAGTCGCGCAGCACCCAGGTCGGTCTGGCCGTCAGTGCGGGCTGCAGCATCTCTTCCCAGAGGCTGCGGAAGGAGGCGCGCGCCTCGGCCGATGCCTGCCGGCCCTGCTGCGGGAAATACCAGTCGAGCAGGAGTTCCGCTTCGATCAGGAATGCCCCTGCGTCGTAGCGGGGCAGGTCGTGCGCAACGCGCGGCGCGATCGGCAGGCTGTCGGGCAGCGTCTCCCGGTGCAGCGCCACCAGCACGTCGAGCGCGGCCGTATAACGCTCCTCGACGATCTGCGCCGGGTCGCCGGTGACGACGCCATCGGTGCCGAGGTCTTCCAGCACCAGCCAGCCCTCGCCGAGATCGGCCGCCAGCACCTCCGGCGCCGCCAGCCCGCGCTGACGCAGCGCCCGCGCCATGGCGACGAAGGGGGACACGTCCTCGGCAAGATGGGCGATCCGGCTGTAGGGCAGGCCATCGCGGACCGGCGGGCCGTCCGGCCGGCGCGGGGCGATCATGAGGATCGCGGTGCGGTCGCCGCGCTCCAGCCGCTCATAGATGCGGCTCGAAGCATCACCCTGGATACGGACACGCTTGGCCTCTCCGAATCCAGCCTCCTCCAGGAAGCGCTCGAAATTGAACAACCGCTCCACGCCCGGCGGCAGATCGCGCGTTGCTTCGACGCGCACGCGACGCGCATCGGCGCTGCGCTCGGTGTCGAGGCTGAAGGCGATCGAGATCGTCGCCGGGGGCAGTTCGCCCGCCGCATTCTCCGGCCATTCGACCAGCGCGACCGCGCCTTCGAACAGGTCGGCGAGCCCGAGTTCGATCAGTTCGCCTTCGCTGCCCACGCGGTAGAGGTCGACATGGATGAGCGGGAACGGCGACAGGTCGTAGCTCTGCACCAGCGTGAAGGTCGGGCTCGGCACCTCCATTTCGGGGTCGCCCGACAGATGGCGGATGAGCGCGCGCGCAAAGGTGGTCTTGCCGCCGCCGAGCCCGCCGGACAGCGTGACGACGTCGCCCGGCTCGAGTGCTGCGGCGATGGCGGCGGCGAACTGCCGCGTCGCCTCCTCGCTCTTGAGCAGCCCTTCGACCGTCGGCTCTGCGGCGCTGGTTGCAAGCATGGCGACCAGTTTCCTTTATTCCGCCGCGACGCGCCCGGCGTTTGGTTCCAGCGGGAATACGCACGTGACCTTGGTTCCGCGCCCCTCGACAGAATCGAGCCCGACGTCGCCGCCGTGCAGTTCCACGAAGGACTGCACGATCGACAGGCCGAGGCCGGCGCCGCGGTGCTGCGAGCCGAGCGGGTGCGTCTCGAAGCGGTTGAATACCCGGTCGATAATGGCCTGGGGAATGCCCTTGCCACGATCGGCCACGCTGATGACGAGGCTGTCCGGCCGCCGCTCAGCGGAGAGGGTGATCGTCTCGCCTTGTGGCGAAAAGGCGATCGCGTTGGACAGGAGGTTGAACAGGACCTGCCGGACGCGCCGCTCGTCGGCCGTGAAGCTGCCGATGTCGGCCGGGGCCCGGACGTCGAGCGTCAGCCCGTGCTCGGTCAGCCGGTCGCGCACCCCTTCCGCCGCGGCCTCGATGGTCTTGCGGATGTCGACCGATACGAGATCGAGTTGCATGGCGCCGGCATCGATCGAGGCGAGGTCGAGGATGTCGTTGATGATCGCGAGCAGCGCGCCACTCGAGGACGAGATGTAGCCCAGATACTCGCGCTGCTTGTCGGTGAGCGGGCCGGTCGCGAGATCCTGCAGCAGATGCGCGAAGCCGATGATGTTGGTGAGCGGGGTGCGAAGCTCGTAGGAGACATGATGGACGAAGTCGTTCTTGAGTCCGTCCGCGGTCTCCAGCGCGTCGTTGCGCTCGCGCAGAGCGCGCTCGACATTGACGGTATCGGTGACGTCCTGGAAGCAGACCAGCGTCGCGCCGTCCGGCAGCGGAACCGTCGAGCAGTCGACGACGCTGCCGTCGATCCGTTCGAGCCGTGCCGACAGCGGATCGCGGTGTTCGAGGCTGGTGATGGCGACGCGCAGCGCGCGCCAGAACGAGGCGTCGCGCAAGAGCGCCTGGCACCAGTCGATCACGCTTTCCGCGTGCGGCCGCTCGTTGAGTTGCGCCGGCGCCAGCCGCCACATCCGCGCCATCGCGGGATTGAACAGCCGCAGGCGGCCGTCGCTGCCGAACACCGCGACCGCCTCCGCGAGATTTTCCAGCGTCTCGCCCTGCACGCGGATCATCGCGTCGTAGCGGCGCTCCAAATCGAGGCGTTCGGTCACGTCGTCGAATACGTAGGTGATGCCGCCTTCCGGGTTCGGCGTGGTGATGACGCGCAGCGTCCGCCCGTCCGGCAGGTGCCACCAGTGCTGCTTCGATTCGAGGGCGCGATAGGCTTCGTGAAGCTGCACGCGCCATTGCCGGAAATCGAGTTGCTCGGGCAGTTTGCGGGCCGCGCGCAGGCGGTCGAGGATCACGGCATCGGTCGGGTGGCGATCAAGGAAATCGGCCGGAAGTTCCCAGAGCTGGCGGTAGGCTTCGTTGCAGAACGTCAGTTGCTGGCGGTCGCTGAAGATCGCGACGGCGGTCGGCAACTGGTCGAGCGTGCGCCGGTGCGCCTCGGTCACATGCGCCAGTTCGGCGCGCGTATTCTCGACCTCGGTCACATCGATGCCGATGCCCGCGCTTCCGCCGCGCACCGGCAAATCGAGCACATCGAACACCCGGCGGCGGCCGGCGACAACGACCGGCGTGCGTGCGGCGAAACTCTCGCCCAGGGCGCGCACGCGCGAAAGTTCCTCGCGCGCCACGCGGTCCAGCAGTTCGCTCTGCCGCGCGACGACCTCCGAGATGTCCTTGGCCTCGACGGCATCGACATAGCTTGCATTCGCCCAGATCAGTTCGCCATTGGCGTCGCGGGCCCAGATCGGCGCCGGCAGCGCTTCCAGCAGCGCGCGCAGCGGCGCAACATCGGCGCTGAGCCGCTCATGCGCCGCCTGCACTTCGGCCAGCGCGCGCATCGCGCCGCTGAGATCCCGAAGCCGCAGGATGGCGCGGCCGCCCACGGCGCGGCCGTCTGCTTCCACATGCCGTTCGCCGAGCGTCGTCAGCGACATCGAGAAGGCGTGGCCGTGCGCACGCAGCGCCGCCACCGCCCGATCCATGGCGGCGGCCTGTTCCGATCCCAGCCAGGTGCCGAATGCCAGCAGCCGGCGCGGGATCGGCGTCGCGGCGATCAGCGAAACGTCACCGACGAATTCCGGTTCCGCGTCCGCAGCGGCCCAGACCACCAGCACCTGCGGCTCGGTGGTGAGCAGCGCCATCGCCTGGTCGGCCCGCTGGCGCAGGTCCGCGATCTCCGCGCGTGCCTGCGCGCTCGCAGCCCGCGCTCGCGCCCGGCTGCGCACCAGCATGATCGCGGTTGTGACGGCAAAGGCGATCGCGCCCAGCGTCAGCGCGAGTGCCGCAAATTCATGACGGGAAAGCGCATCGATGGCGCCGAGATAATTCGAGAATGCGTCAGCACCGGCGTCCGTTCCGTCCGCTGCATGCGCGGCCGCGCTCGCCTGGACAGCCGCCGCCGCAGTCAGGAACAGAACGCGGGTAGGATGCGGGAATTGATGTTTCCGCTCCGCCCGTATGGCCTCCGGCATGCTCTCGCCCCCTTCGGGCAGGCGGCCGCACACCGTTACTGCCAGCCCGTTCCTCTGAAACGGCGTCCGCCACGCCGGTCGAATCATGACACTGTAACGCTCCGGGACTCGCACGGTAAGAGTCCAGACCGTGAACGGGTCGCGGTAGCTATGGTTGGGATGATGCTGTCGCGCCGCCGGTCGAGCCGAAGCCGCCGGCGCCGCGTTCCGTTTCGTCGAGACTGGCGACTTCCACCAGCCGCGCCGGCGCGACGGGCGCGATGACAAGCTGCGCCACGCGTGCGCCGCGCTCGATCGTGAACGGTTCGCGGCCGTGGTTGATGAGCAGCACCTGCACCTCACCGCGATAGTCGGCGTCGATGGTGCCGGGCGCGTTGAGCACGGTGACGCCGTTGCGCGCCGCAAGGCCGGAGCGTGGGCGCACCTGAGCTTCCATGCCCGCCGGCAGCGCCAGCGCCAGCCCGGTCGGGACTGCGGCCCAGGCTCCCGGCGCCAGCACCAGCGGTGCGTCCGCGGGGACGGCGGCGTAGAGATCGAGGCCTGCGGCGAGCGCCGACTGGTAGGCCGGCAGCGGCAGGTTTGCGCCGTGCGGCAGCTTCTGCACGCGTACTTCAACGGAACTCAACGGCGCTCTCCGAGCGTTGCGGCAATGCGCTCCACCAGCTGGCGCGCCACCGCTTCTTTAGTCTGAGTCGGCCAGGACTCGACGCCGCCGCCCGAAATAAGATGCACCGTGTTGCGGTCGCCACCCATCACGCCGGTTTCGGTGGAGACGTCGTTGGCGACGATCCAGTCGCAGCCCTTGCGCTTGAGCTTCGCCTTGGCATGCTCGATCACATTGTCGGTCTCGGCCGCGAAGCCGATCACCAGCGGCGGGCGGCCGGTCTTGCGCTGCGCGATGGTGGCGAGAATGTCGGGGTTCTCGACCAGTGCGAGTTGCGGCGGGCCTTTGCCTTCCTTCTTGAGTTTGCTGCTGCCAGCGCCGTCCACGCGCCAGTCAGCGACGGCGGCGGCGAAAATCGCAACGTCCGCGGGCAGGGCGCCCTCGGTCGCCGCAAGCATGTCGCGCGCGCTCTCGACCCGCAGCGTTCGCACGCCCGCCGGGTCGGGAAGGTTCACCGGGCCGGAGACCAGCATCACTTCGGCCCCGGCCGCAGCGGCGGCCGCGGCGATGGCATAGCCTTGCTTGCCGGAGGAACGATTGGCGATATAGCGCACCGGGTCGATCGGCTCATGCGTCGGCCCGGCCGTCACCAGTACGCGCTTGCCTTTCAGTGTCGCACCGCCCGCTGCGGACGTGCCTTGCAACAGCGCCTCGACCGCAGCCGCGATCTCCAGCGGCTCGGCCATGCGGCCTTTGCCGCGCTCGCCGCTCTCGGCCATCTCGCCTTCGTTCGGACCGACGAAGGAGAGACCATCGGCAGTGAGCGTGCGCAGGTTGCGCTGCGTGGCGGGATGCTTCCACATCTGCGGGTTCATCGCCGGCGCCATCAGCACCGGCTGGTCGGTCGCAAGCAACACGGCGGAGGCGAGATCGTCGGCGAGACCGTGCGCGGCCTTCGCCATTAGGTCCGCGGTTGCCGGCGCGACCACGACGAGGTCGCAGTCGCGCGCAAGGCGGATATGCCCGACATCGAACTCCTGCCGCTGGTCGAACAGGTTCGTATAAACCTGCCCGTCGGCAAGCGCGCCGGCGGCCAGCGCTGTGACGAATTGCTGCGCGCCATCGGTCATGACGACGCGCACGGCCGCGCCGCGTTCTTTGAGCCGGCGGATGAGATCGAGGCTCTTATAGGCCGCGATCCCGCCACCGATGATCAGGAGGATGCGTTTTGACGACAGCGACATGCGCGATCTCGATCTACGGTTTGCCCTAACAGGCTAGCATTTGTGCGGGTGCGATCACCACCAGCTGATTCTCCAGACCAGCCAGGCCAGTAGAGCCGCGATCACCCAGAGGGCGAATGCGAGGCCCCTGCTGCGCTGCGCCTCGGTGGCGCCGATCTCGCGCACCGTCTCGGGCGACAGCACGAGGCCGTTGCGGGTCATGGCGTCGAACTGCTCCATGAGTTCGGCGCTGCGCATCAGCAGGGATGGTGTCATCGACAGGAAGCGTCCGAACTCGCCCGCTCCTTCCGCTGCCCCTTCGAGCCGCCCGGCGGGGCCGAGATGGCGCTCGACCCATTCGCCGACCACGGGCTCGGCCGTCTTCCAGATGTCGAGCCGCGGGTCGAGCGAGCGTGCGACGCCTTCCACCACCACCATGGTCTTCTGCAGCAGCAGCAGCTCGGGCCGCGTGCGCATGTCGAACAGGCCGGTCACCTCGAACAAGAGCGTGAGCAGCTTAGCCATCGAAATCTCTTCCGCCGTCCGGTTGTGGATCGGCTCGCCGATGGCGCGGATGGCTTGCGTGAAGCTCTCGACTGAATGATGCCGTGGCACGTAGCCGGCCTCGAAATGCACCTCCGCCGTCCGGCGATAATTGCGCGTGATGAAACCGTAGAGGATCTCGGCGAGGAACCGCCGTTCCTTCGGCAGCAGCCGCCCCATGATGCCGAAGTCGACCGCGACCAGGTTGCCTGAATCGTCGACGAAGAGATTGCCGGGGTGCATGTCGGCGTGGAAGAAGCCGTCGCGCAGCGCGTGGCGCAGGAAGGTCTGCATCAAGGCGCGGCCAAGGTCTTCCAGCACGAAGCCTTTTGCGGCGAGCGCGGTCCGGTTGGTGAGCTTGGTGCCCTCGACCCATTCCAGCGTGAGCATGTCGCGCGCGGTCCGGTCCCAGTCCACCGCCGGCACGCGGAAATCCGGGTCGCCTTTGGTATTCTCGGCCATCTCCGAAAGCGCGGCGGCCTCCAGCCGCAGATCCATCTCGATCGTGACCGAGCGCGCCATCGTTTCGACGACCTCGACCAGCCGCAGCCGCCGCGCCTCAAGCGAGACGCGCTCGGCCAGCCGCGCCACGAAAAAGAACGACTGCAGGTCGGCGCGGAAGCGCCGGTCGATGCCGGGCCGCATCACCTTGACCGCGACGGCGCGGGTGCCCTCGGGCGTCGCTACTTCCGCGCGATGAACCTGCGCGATCGAGGCCGCCGCGACCGGCGGCCCGAAGCTGACGAACAGCGCCGACAGCGGCTGCTCCAGCGCGCGTGTGATGACCGCTTCCGCCTGACTCTGCGGGAATGGCGGCATCTGGTCCTGCAAGGTCTCCAGATCGGCGGCGAGGCCGGGGCCCACCACGTCGCGCCGGGTCGCGAGGAACTGGCCGAGCTTCACATAGGTCGGCCCGAGCCGCGTCAGCGCCGCGGAAAGCCGCGCGCTGCTTTCCCCCGGCGAGCGCCGCTCGATCAGCCGCGCCAGCCGCAGCATGATCCGCGCGCCAGCCGGCAAGGGTTGCGGATCGACGAACGCCAGCACGCCTTCGCGCGCGAACACGTAGCCTGCACGGACCAGCCGGCCGGTATGAACGATCCCTGCGATCACAGCCGCCAGCCCGAATGCAGGGCGACGATGCCGCCGGTCAGCGGCTGCCAGGAGACGCGGGAGAAGCCGGCGGCGCGCATCATGTCCGCGAGAACCGGCGGCCGCGGGAACTTGCGGATCGATTCGACCAGATAGCGGTAAGGCTCGGCGTCGCCGACGATCATGCGGCCGAGTTGCGGGATCACATTGAAGGAATAGAGATCGTAGAGCCGGTCGAGGCCCGGGACGTCGGTGCTGGAGAATTCGAGGCACAGGAAGCGCGAGCCGGGCTTGAGCACGC
>Ga0182739_1004743_pt1 | contig 11074 bp, 10 predicted proteins | sample eDN5th30CBELigBY_FD_128873 | JGI IMG/M metagenome (GOLD analysis project Ga0182739, IMG submission 128873) | Enriched backyard soil microbial communities from Emeryville, California, USA - eDNA 5th pass 30_C BE-Lig BY (version 2) (version 2) | ecosystem: Environmental > Terrestrial > Soil >...
CGGGGTCGCGTAGAACTCCATCTTCGGGCAGAGGTTGTAGGCGCCCGAGCGGCAGTAGTCGCAGGTGCGGCAGGGCCGCTGCGGCTCGACGGCCACGCGCTGGCCGACACGCGCCGCGTCGACCGCGCTCCCGACCGCCACGATCGTCCCGCTCAGCTCGTGGCCGAGGATGAGCGGCGACTCCACGACGTAGGGCCCGATCCGTCCGTGGGCGTAGTAGTGCACGTCCGACCCGCAGACGCCGACGCTCGCCACTCGCACGAGCACCTCATCCGCATCCGGCACGGGGACCGGACGCTCCTCGAGCACGAGATCCTTCACACCGCGCAGCACGCTCGCGGTCATGGTGGAGGGAATCTGAGGCATGGTCTTCTTCTTTCCTGTACTTGTCCGGTCGCGTCCGCTCACGCGTTCGCGATGGTCTCGAATTCGTCGGCGGCGCGTGCGGTCAGCTCGTCGTCGAACAGCGCCTGGGCGATCTGGGTCGACACCGTGACCTCGTGCGCTCCCGCGCGCATCACCTCGGTGAGCTGATCGACCGAGCGGATGCTCGCCGCGAGGACGCGGGTCCGAGGCGCGACGGCGATGATCGAGCGCACGAGCTCGACACCGTCGCGGCCGGCGTCGCCGGCCCGGCCGACATACGGCGCGACCGCACGCGCGCCGGCGGCTTCTGCCAGAACGGCCTGGGTGGGGTGGTACACGGCGGTGACGAGGACCTCTCGGCCGCGCTCCGTCACCTCTCGCGCGACGGAGAGCCCCACGCGTGTCGCGACGAGCTTGACGACGACGTCCTCGCCGAGATCGAGGATCCGTGTGGCGCTGGCGCGCACCTCCTCCCGCGTCTCGCCGGTGGCCTGCGCGAAGAAGCGGGACACGCCCCGCGCACGGAGCCAGTCGAGCAGCGCGGGAAGGCCGTCGGCGCCGAGACCCGCCTTGCGGAGGATGAGGGGGTTGGTCGTCACGCCAGCGAACAGGCCCGTCTCCAGCAGGGGGGCGAGCTCGTCGCGTTCGGCACTGTCGATGTAGAGCATGGGATTCTCCTCAGAAGACCTGTCCGTCGGCCTGCAGCGCCGCCACGCGTTCGTACCGCTCCCAGACGTCGGTGCGATCGGCGCGCGGGGACGTCGTCGTCGTGACCTCCGGCCGCCAGTGACCGGTGACGGCGGCCACGCTCTCGCCGCGGACGACGGCGGCCGCCTGGATCGCCGCTCCGCGGGCGGTCCCCTCGGGCGCGTCGACGGTGTGCACGGGACGGCCGGTGAGGTCGGCGATCACCTGACGGTAGGCGTCCGAACGCGCGCCGCCGCCGATGAGGATGGTGCGCCCCGTCACGGGAAGACCGTTCTGCGCGAGCAGTCTCTCGCCGCGCACGAGCCCCAGCGCCACGCCTTCGAAGGCGGCGAGCGCGAGCTCCTCGCGCGTCGTCGCCGTCGTCAGGCCGGCGAGCATTCCCCGGGACGACGGCAGCCGGGGTGACCGCTCGCCGTCGAGGTAGGCCGCCAGGACGGGACGACGCCCGTCGACGGGCGCGGCGAGCGCCAGCCGGTTCAGCTCGCCGAGGTCCACGCCGAGGAGCGTCGCCATCGTGTCGGTGACCTTCGTGGCGTTGAGCGTGCACACGAGCGGCAGGTAGCCGCCGGTCACGTTCGCGACCCCGTCGATGCCCCCGTCCGGATCGCGCACGGGGTGCGGAGTCGTCGCGAAGACGACGCCGGAGGTGCCGAGGCTGTAGGCGATGTCGCCCTCCTGCAGGCCGATGCCCTGCGCGGCGAGATGCTGGTCGCCTCCGCCGGCGCCGACCAGGACTCCCTGATCGATCCCCAGCTCGGAGGCCGCCTGCGCGCTCAGGCGTCCGGCAGCGACGTCGGGGCCGAGGACCTCGGGGAGCATGCCGGCCCAGTCGCGGGGGCCGATCGCGTCGTCGAGGATGTCCGTCCGCCACCGACCGGTGTCGGCGGAGAAGTACCCCGTCCCCGACGCGTCCGATCTGTCCGTGACCCGGCGGCCGGTGAGCCGCTCGGTGAGCCAGTCGTGAGGGACGGCCAGGTGACGCACGCGGTCGAAGACCTCGGGCTCGTTGTCCCGCAGCCACATCAGCTTGGTGATCGTGATGGCGGCCGACGGAACGATGCCGACCTCTCGCGACCACCACGGGGCGCCGTACCGCTGCACCAGGGCGTCCGCCTGCGAGCCGGAGGTGGTGTCGTTCCAGAGCTTCGCGGGACGCAGCACAGCGCCGGAGGCGTCGGTCGCGACCAGGCCGTGGCACTGGGCTCCCACGCTCATGCCCACCACACGCGCATCGCACTGCGCGGTCGCCGAGCGGACCGCCGACACCAGCGCCTGCCACCAGTCATCCGTCGCCTGCTCGCTGACGGGCGGGTGGGTGACGGGATGCGCGGCGCGCCCCGTCGCGATCAGACGGCCGGACTCCACGTCGCGCAGCTCCACGGTGCACGACTGCGTGGAGCTGTCCACTCCGATGACGACGTCGGTCATCGCGGACCCGCCTCTGCGTGGGCGGCGGGAAGTCGCAGGGGCGCCAGGTCCTCCGGGAGGTCGTCGAGCTGGCCGACGGCACCTGCGGGGTGCGTCGACATGAACTCCCGCCAGGTGTACCCCCGTGCGCGCATGAGGACCTCCGCGAGCGCGTCGCCCCATGCGGCCTGCGCGATCGTGATGCCCGTCGCGATCACTCCCCCGATGTCGGCGCCCGGCTCGACCGACACGACCACGCTGTGGTCCGCCAGCTGTGCGAGCGGCGTCTCGTGCGACTTCGTGAGGGCGAGCACGAAGGCGCCCCGGTCGCGCGTGATCTGCGCCGCCTGGAGGACCTCTTCGGATGCACCGCCGTTCGAGATCAGCACGACCAGATCGCCCGCGCCGATCGCGCCGGACGAACCGTGCAGGCTGTCCATCGGGGAGAACGCGACCGCGGGAGTGCCGGTGACGGCGAAGATGTGCGCCATCCTCCGCGCCACGGTCCCCGAGGTGCCCGAGCCGCCGATGAACACCTTCCCTGTGGTCTCCAGCAGGACGCTCGCCGCGCGGATGAAGGTGGCGTCGATGGTCCGGGACACCCGCTGGACGGCTTCCGCTTCGTTCTGCAGGCGTTCCCGCGCCACACGAAGGATGTCGTCCTCGACGGTCACGGTCAACTCCTTTGTCCTGTCGTGCGATGCTCCAGTGAGCGAGTCCTTCCGCTCATCTGTGCAGCAATGCGATACATTTGAGCATAGGGAAGCTTCGTCCGCCGTCCAGAAGGAATGCGCTCTAATGTCACCGAATCGTAACAATGACGCTCAAATGAGCGGTCCGGTCGTCGAGCCTGAGAGCGATCGGACTCTGCTGGCAGCCGTCGCCCGTGCCCACTACCTCCAGGACATGTCCCGCGTCGACATCGCCGACACCTTCGGCATCTCCCGCTTCAAGGTGGCCCGCCTCCTCGCCCGCGCCCGCGAGGAGGGCATCGTCACGATCGAGATCCACGACGGCGGCCTGCCCGACCACATGCTCAGCGAGCGGCTCCGTGAGAAGCTCGGGCTCACTCGGTGCCTCGTCGTCCGCTCGCACGGGCAGGACGACGACGTGCGACGGCAGATCGGCGCCGCCGCGGCGCGCCTCCTCAGCGACACCCTCGAATCGGGAGAAGTGCTCGGCATCGCGTGGGGGCGCACCCTCACCGCGACCACGAGCCAGCTGGAGAGCCTCCCTCGACTGTCGATCGTGCAGCTGACCGGCGTCGTCTCCAGCGACATCACCTCGTCCCCGATCGAAGTGGCGCGTCACGTCTCGCGCCGCTCCGGCGGCGACGTGCACCCGATCTTCGCCCCGCTGTTCGTCAGCGACCCCGTCACCGCCGCGAGCCTTCGGCGCCACCCCGACATCCGCACCGCCATGGAGCTGTTCCCCTCGGTGACCACGGCGCTCCTCTCGGTGGGCGCGTGGAACCCCCGCGACACGCAGATCAAGGACGCGATGCCCGAGGACGTCCTCGCGAAGGCGGCCAGCGGCGGGTACGTCGCGGACATCGCCGGCATCCTGATCACGGCGGAGGGAGTTCCCGTCGACCCGTCGTTCCAGGAGCGCTGCATCAACATCTCCTACGACCAGCTGTGCGCCGTTCCGCGGATCGTCGCCGTGGCCGCGGGCGCGGCGAAGGCCGAGGCGGTGCTGGCGGTGACCCGCGCCGGCCTCATGACCGAGCTGGTCACCGACCACGCGCTGGCGGAGGCCATCCTCGGCGAGTCCGATGCCTGAGGCGGCGGGAGACGAGTCGACGGGGATCGAGGTCGCGGCGTCGCTGTGGTCCGTCCCGGCTGAGCGGCAGCACGCCGCGGCGGCAGAGCTCGCCGATCACGGACTCCGCCGGATGCACTGGGACATGACAGATGGCCGTTTCGCGCGCGCCGGGGGCTTCTCCGCAGACGGGGCGCGCGAGCTGAGCGCCGGGCTCGGACTCGCCGCGGAGGCGCACATCATGGCTCGCTCCTCCTCGCGGGAAGTCGACGCGTGGACCGACTTCTGCGACCTGGTCATCGTGCACGCCGAGTCCGCCGACTGGCAGAAGGCCGTCGACCGCATCGTGCGGCGAGGGTGTGAGCCCGGCCTCGCGCTGTCGGCGATGACGCCCGCCTCCGTCGTCCCCGAGGGGATGACGGCGCTGTGCATGTCGATCACCCCGGGAGAGGCGGGAAGCGCCTTCGACCCGGCCGTCATCGACAAGATTCGCGCGCTGCGCGAGTCGTCGGATCGGCGCGTCGGGGTCGACGGCGGCGTCACCCGCGACATCGCCGCGCGCGTGGCCGACGCCGGCGCGTCATGGGTCGCCGTCGGCAACGACCTCGTCGGGACCGGGGGGCTTCAGAGGTGGGCGGACCTGCTGCGCGGTCGCAGGGCGCGCACCGGATCCTGATCCCATCCGATGGCGCGCCCGGCCAGGAGCGCGGCGGCCGTCGCCGTGGCCTCCCGCTCGCCGATGAGGCGGAGGGGCACCCCGAGCGACCTCTCCTTGAGCAGGATCCACCCGGGCGACCGCGTCCACCCTCCCGCGGCGTAGACGTCGCCTGCCTGCTGCTCGATCTCACGCAGCTGCCGCGTCGCCGCCGTCAGAGCATCGGCGCACGACCACAGCACCCCGTACGCGAGGTCGGAGGGACTCATGCTCTCGCTGCCCGGCAGCCACTGGGCGCTCTGGCCGCCCTGTCCCCCGGCCCGGAAGACCTCCGGCGGCGCGAACGGGGGCAGTTCTTCTGCGGCGAGGAGCCGGTCGAGCTCCGCCGAGATGTCCGGGCGCGTCCGGCGGGCGAACTCCGTGTTGCGCGCGAGCTCGCTCACGGCGAGAAGGGTCGCGCCCGTGTGGCCGATCCCCGGTGCCACATCGAGACCGGGCGGACGAGCACGCGGCAGGTCGGCGGCCTGACGCGTGACGATCTCGGCGGTGCCCATCGAGTCGACGACGCTGCCGGGGGCGGCTCGGTCGACGGCCCAGCCGGTGACGGGATGATCGTGCCCGGCCGCGACGGCCACGGCTCCCGGCGCGAACAGGTCGGCGACGGCGGCGGCACGGACCTCGCCGATCACGTCGCCGCTGCGCGCCGTCGCGGGCACGCCGACGTGCTCGCCGAGCGTCGCGTGCACGCGCTCGTCCATCCACGCGCGCGCCCACGGGTCCCAGGCCGCCGTCCGCGAGGCGAGGTTGTCGGTGATGAAGGGGACTCCGGTCCACGCCGCGAGAGGGTAGTCGGTGAGGGCGATCCAGGTTCCCGCCCGGCTCAGGATCTCGGGCTGGTGAAGGCGGTTCCACTCCCAGCTCACGAGCGTGCGCGACGGCTCGAGCACGACTCCGGTGCGGGTGTCGTCGAGGTGACACACCCCGTCGAAGACGGATGCGCGTCGCGGGTCGAACCACGGCATGGCCGCGGCGCGAGGGGAGAACTCCGCGTCCACGATCGTGCCGTCCTCGCCGATGCCCGTCGCCGCGATGGCCGCGATGCGACGCCGCCCGCCCGCGATCGACCTCAGTGCCGCTTCGAAACGTGCGAGCAGGGCGTCCGCGGCGATCCAGCCCCGGTCGTCGCGCGGCGTGGAGAAGACGCTGCGGGCGATGACGTCGCCGCCCGGATCGACGCCGACCACCTTGCAGTGGGTGCTCCCCGTGTCCACGCCCACGGTCATCAGCGATCTCGCAGTGCTCACCCCGTGATCGGCCGTCGACACCGTGCGATTATGGCACGACGCCACGGGCGGCCGGGACGGCCCGGAGCCGGCGAGCCCGCCCGCACGCGCTCCCTGAGAGGATGAGGGGGTGACCCCCGCATGTCCCGACGACGAGGTCCGGCGCGTCGCGGAGACGTACCGGAGGTTCGCGCGGATCGAGGCGAGGGGCGTCTCGCCGATCTACGACGAGTGGGCCTCCTCGATCGCCGACGACGACGCCATCGCCTCGCGCATCGCCTCCCTGCCCGGGATCAAGCGTCAGCCGAACCTGGTGTTCGCCGCTGCACGCCTGCTCGGCGCCCCGGTCAGGTCCTACGCTCCCTTGCGCGAGTGGCTCATGACCCGCTGGGACGACGTCGTCCCGGTCGTGCTGTCGCACGCGACGCAGACCAACGAGGCCGGTCGCTGCGCCGTGCTCCTGCCCGTGCTGTCATCGTTCGACGAGCCGCTCGCCCTCATCGAGGCCGGAGCCTCCGCGGGCCTCGTGCTGTATCCGGACAGGTACGGCTACCGGTACGAGACGGCGGACGGCATCCGGTCGCTCGACCCCGTTTCCGGCCCGAGCGCCGTGCGGCTGCCGTGCGAGATCGATGCGGCGCACGTGCCGACGCGTCTCCCCGACGTCGCCTGGCGCGCGGGCGCGGATCTGAACCCGATCGACGTCGAGGACGCCGCCTCGGTCGAGTGGCTCGAAGCGCTCGTCTGGCCCGAGCACGACGAGCGACGTGCGCGGCTGCACGCGGCGGCCCGCATCGCGGCCGCCGATCCGCCCCGCATCGTCGCCGGTGACATCGTCGACGCCGTTCCGCGGCTCGTCGAAGAGGCGCCGCCCGGCGCGCGCATCATCGTCTTCCACAGCGCGGTGCTCGTCTACCTGACGCCCGAACGCCGTGCGGCGTTCGTCGAGCTCATGAGGTCGCTGCCGGCCGTGACGTGGATCAGCAACGAGGGCGCCGGCGTGCTTCCCGACATCACCCGGAAGGTGCGGGCGGACATCGCCGGTCGCACGATCCTGGCTGTCGACGGCGAGCCCGTGGCCCTCGTCGGGCCTCACGGTCAGAGTTTCGAAGGCCTGTGATCCCGGGGCGGCGTCACGGGCTGACGCGGACCTCGCGTCCTCCGAAGCCCACGACGTCGCCGAGTCGCAGCTGACGGCCGCGGCGGCGGTCCACCTCGCCGTTGACGGTCACGAGCCCGTCGATGACGGCCTCCTTGACGTCGCCGCCGGAGTCGAGCAGTCCCGCGAACTTCAGGAACTGCCCGAGGCGGATGCTCTCGCTCCCGATGGGGACGTCGGCCGGTACGGAGGGGGTCATCCCGCCGATGCTAGCCGACCCTGGCCGCGGCGGCCGACGGCGACGGCGACGGCGAGGCCCCGGTCAGGCCTCGCCGGCGATGTCGGCCCATTCGCCGTCACGGGACAGCGACCGGTAGGCGGCGTCGATGACGCGGCGGGTCTCGATCGTGGCGTCCACGTCGGCGAGGCTCGCCCGACCCGCCCGCCACGAGGAGAGGATGTCGTCGTAGAGCGCTTCGAACCAGGGCGTCATCCGCGTCGGGTCGATGCCGCCGCCGCGGAGTGCGGCCGGGGCGACCTCCGTGATCACGCCGCCCTCGGCATCCTCCACGCGGAGCGCGGACCCCTCGAACAGCAGCCGCCCCTCCGTTCCGAGCACCTCGATGGTCTCGAGACGGCCCGGCCGCGACGCCGTCGTCGCCAGCACGGTCGTCGAGAACGTCGGGTGGGCGAGCAGGAGCTGCATGACGTCCTCCGTCTGCATGCGGTGGAGCGATGTCGTCGCCCCGAGCGCGCTGACGCGCTCGACCGAGCCGAACAGCGACAGGTACAGGTCGAGCACGTGCACCGCCTGCGTGATGAGCACTCCCCCGCCGTCGCGATCCGCGTCGCCGCGTCCCGGCTCGTCGTAGTAGTCCTGGGATCGCCACCACGGCACGCGCACCTGGGCGGCGACGACCTCCCCGATCGCACCCGACGCGACGACCTCGCGCGCCGCCGCGGCCGCCGGCTTGAACCGGTGCTGGAAGCTCACCGCGAGCCGCGTGCCCGCCGCGCGGGCGGCGTCCCGCGACGCGAGGGCGTCGGCGAGGGTCAAGCAGAACGGCTTCTCGCAGACGACGTCGACGCCCCGCGCCGCGAACGCCCGCACGCCGTCCAGGTGCGCGACGGGCGGACTGGCCACGACGCCGAGGTCAGGCGTCCCGTCCACCGCCTCGAACGCGTCGTCGAGGCGCGGCACGACGATCGCCCGCGGGTCGATACCGCGCACCCGCTCGGCGCGGTCGGCGTTCGAGGTCACGACCACGAGTCGTTCGATGCCGTTCGAGCGCAGGGCGCCGAGGTGCGGGCCGACGGCGAGCCCCGCTCCGAGGACGATGGCAGAGGATGTCATACGCGATCGACTCCGATCTCCATGCGATGCCGCGAGCGGCTGAAACCGTTTTCAGCATACGCCCGCCGCACCGGGTCGCGCACCAGCAGCTGATGCGCGCCCGGCTCGGCTCGGCTCGGCTCGCCCGTCAGTCCCTCAGCGCAGCGGCGGCAGCACGTCGCCCTGCAGCGCGAGGAACTCATCGAGCATCGCGACCGCGCGGTTGTGGTTGTCGACGATCGGATCGAGCAGGATCGCCTGCAGCAGCTTGGCCTTGGACTGCTCCACGTACGCCTCCACGAGCAGCTTGTGGATCGCCCCCTGCAGCTGCACCATCGCGAGGATGCCGGTCGGCAGCTCCGCCATGGGCAGCGGCACCAGGGCGCCGTTCTCGACCCTCGCGGGCACCTCGACGACCATGTCGTCGGGGAGCCCAGGGATCGCGCCCCGGTTGGGGATGTTGACGGCGGGCAGGGCGCGCTCCACGCCGCAGCCGGCCCACTCGATGATCGGGATCGCGAGCTCCTCCGACGACTCGACCGGGCTGTCTTCGAGCGAGGTCTCCAGCGTCGCGGCGGGGTTCGGCGCGTGGAACGGACGGTCGGTGTCGGCGAAGCGGATCTCGTAGAACCACTCGGGCGTCTCGGCGCCCTCGCGCCACGGCGAGCCGTCTGCGGGGTCGTGGAAGTACTGCAGCTGCGCCGGCACGTAGTCGTCCGCCCACGAGATGTACTCGCCGATGTGGTTGGCGCTCGGCGACGGCCAGAGCCCGAAGCGGCGGAAGAGGATGCGGGAGAGCCCGATCTCGTGCCAGTCCGACACCCAGTTGGCGTCGCGTTCGAGCTCGCGCAGGCGGGGGTAGAGGTCTTCGCCCGTCTCCTTGTCGCGGATCGCCTGGAACCACGTGAAGTGGTTGATGCCGGCGGCGGGCAGCTCGAGCCGGTCGGCGGGCAGGTCGAGGAAGGCCGAGATCTGCCGCACGCCGTAGAAATAGCCGTGGCAGAGCCCGACGACCTTCACCGACGTGAGGCGCGAGATCGCCTCGCACACCTTGTGCTCGGGGTTGGAGAAGTTGAGGAAGAGCGCGTCGGGCGCGAGGCGCTCGATCGCCCGCGCGATCTCCAGGAGCGGCCCGAACTGACGGAGCGCGTGGAAGAGCCCGCCCGGTCCGCCGTTCTCGCCGTACACCTGCGCGAAGCCGTACTTGCGCGGCACCGTGAAGTCCTGCGACCAGTAGTGGTAGCGGTTGCGCTCGATCGCCGTGATGACGAAGTCGGCGCCGGTCACCGCCGCATCCAGCTCGGTCGTCGACGAGACGGACGCCGCGTGCCCGAGGCGTTCGACCAGTCCGCGCGTGTAGGCCTCCATCTCGGCGAGCGGCTCGGCCGCGATGTCCATCAGGACGATGTCGAGCCCCTTCGCGGCGATGGGCTCGCTCAGCAGCAGATCGCGCACCATCTTGCCCGCGAACTCGCGGCTGCCTGCTCCGATCAGCGTGACTTTCATGTGCGGGATGCTCCGTTCTGGGTGGGGTGGTCGTCGTCGTGCCCGGCGAGCGCGCGGGCGAGTGCGAGGGCGCCGAGCACCGGCGGCCGGTCGAGCACAGCGAAGGTCAGCTCGGGGCGCACGCGGGCGAGGGCATCGCGGAGGGCGAGCTGCAGGCGCGGCTGGTTCTCGATGACCGAGCCGCCCGCGACGACGGCATCGGCGCGGATGCCGCGGCGCAGGAGCCGGTCGACGGCGACCGCGAGCTGCGCGCCGGCATCGCCGATGACGCGGTCGGCGAGCGCGGACCCCTCGTCGGCCGCCGCGAAGACGTCCGGCGCATGCCGGCCCCAGTCGTCGGGAACAGTGGCCTGCGTGAGGGCGAGCGCGAGCGCGTCACCGTCGGTGACGCCGTACGCGGCGAACAGGCGCCGGCCGAGGGGGTCGAGGGCGTCGCCGTCGTCGAGGGCGGAGAGCACGGCGCGCGCCGCGTCGCGCACGAGCGCGGGCGCACTCCCCTCGTCGCCGAGGACCCATCCCCAGCCGCCCGCGGTCGCGAGCCCGCCGCGCTCATCGCGCGCGGTCGCGATCGACCCGGTGCCGACGACGACGCCGATGGCGTGCGCCGCCCCCATGGCGGGGGCGATGAGCTCGGAGTCGTTGACGACGCGCACGGGTCCTGCCAGGTGCCGGCGCAGGGCCGCTTCGAGCGCGTGGCACTGCGCCGTGTTCTCGCAGCCGTGGGCGCCGATCGCGACCGCGGATGCCGAGAGGTCGGTGCCGATGTGCTCGCGGAGGAGGCCCGCGATACCCGCGGCATCCGCCTCGGCGTCACCGAGCGGGCCGCGCCAGGTCGCCGTCGCGACGGTGACGTCACCGGCGGGTTCGGCACCGGCGTCGCCGGCAAGAGGCGCCCACACGATGCGGGTCTTCGTCCCGCCGACGTCGACCCCGACGGCGTGGGAACGGATCGGTTC
>Ga0182739_1004746_pt1 | contig 11066 bp, 8 predicted proteins | sample eDN5th30CBELigBY_FD_128873 | JGI IMG/M metagenome (GOLD analysis project Ga0182739, IMG submission 128873) | Enriched backyard soil microbial communities from Emeryville, California, USA - eDNA 5th pass 30_C BE-Lig BY (version 2) (version 2) | ecosystem: Environmental > Terrestrial > Soil >...
ACCGCGGCTGGCGCGAAGTTCGATTCGTTGATGGTTTATAAGCATGTGGACGTGGACAATTTCTCCGAGCAGGTGCTGGAGCAGTTGACGTCTGGAGCGTTACAGTGGATTGCCCTGAGCAGTCCGACCATCGCCAGAAACATGGCACGCATCCTGAACCCACAGCAGCAGGCCCAGACACGTTTTGCGGCCATTAGTCCCGTTACCGCGGATGCCGCCACGGAAGCGGGACTGACAATTTCCGCGATTGCCACAGAGCATACCTGGCCCGGATTGTTCGCAGCAATTCGCCAATCCATGTTTGAGCAATCCGCAAAGCGTTGAGATCCTGTCTGAAGAAGATCCCTTGGTGGATTTCTTCTTTTTCAGATCATTGATCAATTTTTTCAGGCGATACCCTGCATTCTCCGCAAGGCGAGGCGGGGGGCGAGGACTCCGCCGCTGTCATGGCCGCCAGAGCGTCCGAATGCTTCGCCCAGCGGCCTGCCAGGATTCCGCAAAGGACTAATTGTAACGGATGATAGACCATGATCGGCAGCAGGATGAGCCCCAGTGCCGGATCGAAACCAAACATGATTTGCGCCATGGGGACGCCTGTCGCCATCGACTTCTTCGATCCGCAAAAGACGACGGCAATGCGGTCTGTCCAGGGAAAATGCAGAAAGTCGCAAATCGCCCCCACGCTACAGAGAACCACGTAAAACAAGAGAAACGACACGACTGTGGTCACCAGAACCGCGGTCACTCCATGCTGAGTCCAGACGCCCAGAACTACGGAATCACAAAACGAAGTATAGACCAGCAGGAGAATGGTCAGGCGATCCACCTGGTTGATCGACGATTTGTTTCTCCGAGCCCAGTCCCCCAGCCAGGGGCGGGAAAGTTGTCCGACCACCAGCGGAAGAACCAGCCAGATGATCAGATTCAAAATCACCTGATCGATCGAACTGCCAGAATGTTGAGCACTGACCACCATCGACATCCATAACGGTGTCAACACAACTCCCAGCAGGCTGGAGAGCGTAGCGTTAAAAACGGCTGCTGGAACATTTCCATGTGCGGCCGCGGTGAGTGCGACGGACGAAGAAACCGTGGAAGGCAGCGCACACAGGAAGAGCAGGCCGATTCGTAATTCAGCTGGCAACCAACCGGCTGTGGATCGGTACAAGATCAGTCCGATGAGCGGAAAGAGCAGGAAGCAGCAGAGTTGAACGACCAAATGCAATCGCCATTGCAGCATGCCGCTGCGCAGAGCAGCAAACGACAGGGCGACACCATGCAGAAAAAAGATGAGTGCCACGCCCCCCTTGGTGATGATTTCCGGGTGCATCCATCCGCCATGAGCACCGGGTTTCGGAAAAAGACAGGCCAGCAGCACCGCCACCAGCATGCCAATCAGGAACCAGTCCATCTTCCATCGCATAACGTACTCAATTGCTTGGAAACAGTCCTGAAATCAAATCTTCGTCAGTCGACAGCAGGCGGTGGCAGGCGACAGCAGGCCGTTAGTCGTCCGTGACTTTTCAGGCCCCCCACCCCGTGAGCAGGACGATCGTCAGCACGACCACAAAAATCATGACGAGTGCGATCACGGCGGCGATGAGCATGTTCGCGAAGCCTGCCCAGGCAGATCGAAACCCCTGCGCTTCAGCAATCGTGTTGCTCAGCAGAATCACGGAATAAAAATACAGGAGTGTTTCGGCAATGACGAACGCCTGCATCAGGGACTGCAGAAAAGGGTGTGCCGCCATCTGCGGCATCTCCGAATGAAAGAGTTCGGGACCGAAAACCGCAATGATCGGCAGCCAAAGCAATGTGCCGGCAATAAACGGCACATTCCCCCAGGCAATGGCCGTTTTCAACATCAGACGATCCGCACTCCCGCCGATCCAACTCCCGGTCCAGCGCACCAGATGTGACCACAACCAGATGCTGAACAGACCTCCCAGCGGACCGATCAACACGGCGGCAATCAGGATCAGAGTCACTGAAGCCCTGTCACCCAGATTTTCGGCATGTGCCCGTGTCAATGCACTGTTAATTCCCAGAGTACAGATCAGTGGTGTCACCATCAAACTCGGGTCGTCATCCAGAATTTGACGAATTGTCTGGCGAGGATGCATCCAAATTGTGGAAAGTGGAGACTCGTGTGTCATGCTCTCGGTTTCTGATTCTTCTGTTAGACCAGTTCGGTCTCTCATGTGCCCGCGATGGAAGTATTTCGATTGATGAAAAGCTGAATACCGCGTGGCAGGACCCTGCCCAGACAGGAGGGATGCGCTCTCGATGCAGCCGATTACGAAGACTGAATCTCACTTTTGAGCTGGATTTCCATCAATGTTGTCTTCTGGAACCCAGATGGGCGAACCATGACTGTGATGCCGCTGGCGGATGCGGCGGGCTTTAATTCGCACATACGGCGCGACAAACATCCCGCGATGCTTGAAATGGCCTGGCGGGGCTGACGGGTCGCCTCGCCGCGGTTCCACGAGATCCTCAATCACCAATCCAGACCGGCACAACTCTCCCACGAGCTGCTCCCAGCGATGCAGATATTCCACCGTGCCCGGTTCACGATAGGTGGTATCCGGGACAATGGGCAATGGATCGTGATGATAATATGAGATTCCCGTCACATAGCGATTCCGTGAATCGCGTTCCACAATCTGCAGGCTTCCCGGTTGCTTGTGCTGGCTGATGTAAAGCCCCCCGTCGCGCAGGACATGTGCAATCCCCCGGTACACATCCTGAATACGAGGAATGTAACAGGTGCTGACCGGCTGATGGACAATATCAAAGGATTCACTGGCGAAACTGGACAAGTCTTCCATCGTGCCGCAAATTGTTTTGACATCAAGGTTCCTGTGCCGGGCCTGATCCGTGTCACGCTTCAGCATTTCCGCGCTGATGTCAACGACAGTGACACGTGCCCCGGCAGAAGCATACAGAATCGATTGCCAGCCTCCTCCCGCAGCCAGACATAAAACATCCAGCCCCTTTACAGATCCCGGCAGCCAACCACGCTTGTCCAGCGTCAAGAGCGGCTGCGCGCATTCGCGATCGGTCGCCACATTCGCAAACTGACTGTTTGCCTGGGCCAGTTGATCCCACGCCTGACGATTGGCTGCCTGATATGACACGAATGTACTTTCTTGCTGATGGCCGATTGCTTGCAATCATGTTGACCTATTGCGTGGCCGACTCGAAAACTCAGGGGTGATCATCACGCAAAGTCCGACAACGGCGGACATTTCGCGATCACGTACCCCAAATCCAAGCCCTAACAGGGCGCTAGAGCGTTCTTGTAAATCTTGTGGCGGACTTGCCTCGCGATATTCAGTCTTTGATCAAGTGAAACTCTTTCGGCGCGGGCACATAATCAACCAAACTGGTCTAATGATGTCTCCATAGCCATCTGGCCAGCCAACTGTGACGCAGACCGGGTTGCAGCACATCCGCATTCATGCCATACCGCTTGAGAATGTTGGCTGCTGCCAGATAGCCACTACGGACAGCCCCTTCCATTGTGGCGGGCCAGTCGGTTTTCGTCCAATCTCCAGCCAGTTGCAGGTTGGGGATTGGGCTTTGCTGTGCAGGACGGTGGCGATCGACCCCGGGAGTGGCGGAGAAGACTGCCCGCCGCTCGGTAATCATCCGTTGATGAAGCAATTTCGCAGCAGAAACTTCCGGCCAGATGGCTGCCAGTTCATCCACAACTTTTTCGATCACTTCCGACTGCGTCCATGCTGACAATCGATGACTGGCACTGATCACGACCTGATAGAGATATCCCGAACCGTGCGGTGCTTCGGATTTACCCCGGGCAAACAGCCACTGCCCCAATCGATCCACCAGGACCGCATGCGGCAGATCGGTAATCGGTCGATCAAACCACAAATGCACGCTGGTAATGGGAGCCGACTCCAGACGATCGACCTGTTCCGCCAATGACTGCAACACGGGATGTGTGGAAATGAGTGCGCTGAGTTGATGCTGGGGAACCGCCAGAATGAATTCCTCTGCACAGATCTCTCGCCCATCCTGTAACACGATCCCCTCGATTTGCTGGCTGGTAGAGACCAGACTAGTGACCCGGGATTGCGGATGAACTTCGACTCCTGACTCCTGCATAGCACGGATGGCACGCTGAGAATACAGCTCGTCCAGACTGACCACCGGGACCTCAATTTCCCATCCATGACGATTTGTCAGAAACCCGTCGACAAACACTTTTTGAGCATAGGCAGCATCGATTCGCTCCAATGATTCACTCAATGCACTGATCAGCACAACTTCCCAGACATTTCGAATCACCCGGTCCGACTGCCCTTGTGCCTTGAGCCAAGTCTGAAAATCCTGTCCACGGAGTGTTGTCCGGGGGGTGGCAGCCAGCACGTGTACCGCCCGTGCAAAACGAAATTTTTCCATGAAGGACAGGTCAGGGAGTCTCCAGAAAGCACGACTCAGATGCAGTGGAGCTGGAAGCGGGTCTGCCTGAAACCTGGTGCAGGTTCCCTCCGGAGAAATGAAATACAGGACGTGTTCCGTGCGAAAGGCATCTTCGATCTGCAACATGGCGCACAAATGTTTCAGATTCGTGCAGCATCCCATGCTGACATGCTGACAATTATCAATGAGCACCCCAGACTCGGCATCAACGTAAGATGTTGCCCTGCCTCCCAGCGATTTACGGGATTCCAGTAACGTGACATTCAAACCGGCCTGCCCCAGTGTGGACGCAGCAGCCAGTCCAGCCAGTCCCCCCCCCACGACGACAACAGCAGGGAGGCGATGCATTGGAGTCAGCCATTCCGTCTTGATGGATTTCTGTGAGCTGCCGCACGAAACGTGGGGGAATGATAAACCTGTTTCGGACCCATCGCAATTGACATGAATGGGCCCCCGCCTAGAATGAAATCAGCGGCGGGGCGAATCGCGCCGAGTGGAGCCTGGTTGAAACTTCGCATGCTGTCGTCGCCTGCCCTGTCAATGAGTTTTCCAGTCAATGAGTCTTTCCTCGAAAACGCGAACAAACCTGCTCAGCTTCTGAATATTCACCGATCCTCACAGAGAGATCGATCTGGATCAGTTTTCTCAGGACTTCAATACAAGGTGGCCACAGTGAAGAAATGTTTGAGATGCACGAAGCAGGCCACGCTGCACATCACAGAATTGAAAGGGGGGAAATCGATCTCCCTGCATTTGTGTGAAACCTGTGCACAGGAATATCTGAACACCGTTGAGGTCGGGGGAATTCCAGACGAATACGGCGAGACTTATTCCCCTTCCTCCAAAGAATATGAAAGTGGGGAAGATCTCCCGGATGTGGGGGCTAAAACGTGCCCAAGATGCGGAATCACCTTCAAGCAGTTTCGCAGCCAAGGGCGACTGGGTTGCCCGCAGGACTATGAAGTTTTTCATGCGGAACTGCTTCCGCTCCTGGAAAGCATTCACGGAGAAACACAGCACGTTGGCAAGTTTCCTCCAGAGGTCTCCGAGAGCAGTCGGCGACAACACGAATTGATTCGTCTGAGGAATGAATTGAGATCCGCGATTGACGAAGAACGCTACGAGGTGGCTGCGCGTGTGCGAGATCAGATTCAAGTGATTGAGGCGGAATTAAAAGCTGGCTGAAGTCGCATTGGTCCATGAGTCATCGTTTCATTCTGATCTTGGGCCGGTTTCTAGAGCGTTTTTGTAAATCTTGTGGCGAACTTGCCTCGCGGCATTCAGTCTTTCATCAAGTGAAACACTCTCGACGCGGGCACAGGAGAGACCAAACTGGTCTAAAAATCGGAAGCTTCCCTCGTGGAGCGCGCCGCATCGGAAGACGGACGAGGAAGCATGACCGGCAGACTGTCTGTCGAGGCGGTTTCGAGTGATGAATGTGCGGCCCGGCGCCTTTCCAATTGATGACTGGCTTCACGGGGGCGGAGTGCGAATGTGTCTTCCCCCACACGAATATTCGAGATCCGCAATGATGCGGAAGCCCCAATGGCGCCTCCCAGTGCAATGGAAGGTCGAACCGCAACGGCATCTCTTCGCTCTGCCAGAGAGAGTCGCACCACGGTTTCGTCGGGATACGACAACACGAGTTGCAGGTCCTTCTTCGAATTGTGGGGTCCCAATGGAAAATGCCGGTCTGAATTCAAGGCAAATTTGAGATCATGAAATCCCTTGCCGCTGGTGACCTGAGGGTCGGGGAGTTTTTTTCCATCCTGCCAGGCTTCCACCCGTGCCAGATGCAACTGCCAGGCGTATCCAACACGAACGGTCATCTGATCTGCTCCCAACCCGGTGCGGGGAAATGCCTCCAGGGATGCCAGAATATTGTTGACAACCAGTGGAGGAGCCTGTTCCACGCCCACCAGTGCCGCACACCGCAATAACACCGGGGCAGGCAAATGTGCCACCGCCTGCGGGTTATTCATCATGGCGAGCAGCTTTTCCTCATTGCGCGAAAAATAGTACAGCGATGCCAGAAAGACATAGCTTTGCGACTGTTCCAGATTGACGTCCAGGTTACGAAGAATGGCGTCTTCCGCATCGGCGATCTGCCCGCGACGCTGCAGAATGCGGGCCGCCATCAGATTGGCTTCCCAGACATCCGTGGAATACTCCAGCGCTTTACGAGCTGAGGCGACTGCCCGGGCATCCCCTTCATAATCTTGAATTGCCGCTTGATTAGCCATGGCGGTGGCCAGGAGTTCGTCTTTGCGAAAATATCCCGTTCCCAGTCCTTCCAGGTGGGAATACATCGCCACGGCTTCCGATAGATGACCGAGTTCCTGCTGGGTGCGGCCGAGATAATACCAGTAGGGAGGATAGGCTTCCATAAACGTTTCCATTCGGCGCAGGACCCGCAACCGCACTTCCGGATCTTTTTCCTGCATGGCCTGTTCCAATTGGTCGAGGTCATCGCCCCGCACCAGCCAGCGGTCAGGGATATTTTTCTTGCGAGCCAGCTTCCAGAACGTATCCAGAAATTGACCGGAACGCTGGACCACGGTCGTGACACGCGTTTTTTCAATCTTGTGCAGGTCGACGTCCCGCTGAAAGACACGATTGCGATAGTCCCACCAACTGTTTGCGCCGGTCTTCACCGCACTGCCAAACTGTGCAGTCATCAGGTCCGTTCCAAAAGCCAGAGCATCCCAGGTGACTTGCCGGCGAAGCTGCGCCATGTGATTGCTGCGGTACATGGTCCGCTCTTTTTCCGCTAGGCCGATCTGGTTGATCTCATCCAGCACCGAGGTATACAACGCAATGACTTCTGCATCGTCCACCTGCCCCAGATTCAAGTTGTTGAGAATCTTTTCCTGTTCTTCGAGCAGAACATCTTCTGTTTGTGTCTTGCGAATGCGGTGAAAGGCAGCCCGGCAATAGTTGAGGGCCACAGCTGTTGACAGAGACTTCTTTTTCTCTTCCGCAGCAGCAACATCCGCAGCCGTCATCGCATCGGCAGCCAGAACCGGCGATTGGGACTTCTCTGCGGGCGTGGTGACTGCCGCCGATTCTTCCGCCATGGCGATTCCCGCCAGCACTGGCAGGAACAATAACCAAGACGAACACAGGCGAGTCAAAGATGTGGAGACCATGGCAGGGCAATCAAATGGAGTGCTGAAAGGCAACCAGTTGCAAGTCGTGTCGAGAGGCATTTCCGCTTCAACCGGTTTCAACCGGTTCGGCCACGTGATGGATACACGTGATGGATGGTTGCGACCTCACGGAAACACGTGCTGCATGGGACCGGACCAGGGCAATTTGCTCCGGCGGGAAGCAGCACTTCACATCAACTCTACGCGCTTGCATTGCAAACTGCTGAAAATGAAATGCAGTTCGCGTGCCTAAGATCAGAAAATGCGGCTGCCGTAGCGGTCAGGGAAACTCTGAATGCGCCGAACATTCCCCCAGATTTCCCCAGTTCGCATTTCCCGAAATCTCAGCAGGTCACGAGGCAGCCCGAAAGTCCCCGCATGATCAGAAGATGTCTCAATTCGCTCGCCGGTCACCAAGGGACAAGGCTTTAGACCAGTTTGGTCTCTCATGTGCCCGCGTCGAAAGAGTTTCACCTGATGAAAGTCTCTTTCCCGCAAAATTCCTTTCTCGCGAGCCCAGGCGAGAACAACTTGCTCACGAGCAGACAAGCCCACAATCCGGAAACCGTCTGTCTGGATTGAATTTTCGTGCAAGTTTTGCAGATCGAATTTGAACTTTTCACTCTTCAACGCCAGCCAGAATGCAGAGTTTCGGCAGAATTCGCCGGGACGCAGCAAGACCTCCATTCTCCACTCTATCCCATTTGTGGCGTGGATGGACGAGTGTGGCCGCGTCTCTGGGCCAGAGCCGTTTCCAACAGCAGCATGATCAAGCCAGAGACAATCAACCAGCGCCACCATTGTTGCCGAGATTCCAATTCCTGATTCAGCAATTGTCTCCGGTCTTGCTGGACTTTCTCAGCGTTTTTCTGGTCGTCCGGAATGGCGAGCGGCACCCCCGCAGCCTGCAGCAATTCCTCCGCATAGGGCTCTGTTCGGGATTCTTCCGGAGAAAGATTGACTGCAATAGTGATGACCTGCCCGACTTCGGAAGTTGTCAGGGATTTCTCTTCAGCGGCCATGCGATAAATCCCTGGCTGAGAAAGTTGAAATGTTTCTGAGCGGGGATGCACGGTTGTCTTCGATTGGAATTGAACGAACATCGTGTCGCCTTTCAACTCCAGGTCCGAGAGCAGAAGCGAATCGCCCACGGTTCGTTGCTGTGCGAGACCTTGTGGGGGGACCGCATCGTCCAGCAGGCCATTCATCAGTGGCACAAACTTGCTCCAGACCGCCAGATCGCTGTCACTTCGTCCCCATCCCGAAGCCAGCAGCATCACTTCACCTTTTCCTGCCGGGATTTCCACAAGCATGGGTGAACCGTCTTCCATCGCAAGCAGCACACGGGCAGCAGAGATTGATTCCAGGTTGAACTGGCGATACTTCCAGAATCGCAACTTGGTGAAGTCCGAAAAGCGGGGATCATCAAATGGACGCAAGGCCGGGTGGCCCAGATCCACATTCCGGAGCATGGCATAGCTGGAAACCATCGCTTCGGTCACCTCGATCGGAGGCAATTTCAGAAGCTGAGAGAGACCCCGCGCCTGCTCCAGATTCGTCGCCACAAACAAGACATGGCCCCCCTGATGAATCCATTCCGCAAGCCATTCCGTTTGCTCGGCATTCAGCTCACGTCCCACGATGATCCAATTCGGATCGCCCGTTTCCAATGGGGGCGAAACGTGAGAAGATGGCCATTCAATAATGTGTACGTTCCGCGTGGAATCGTCCGGGAACAGGGGATTGAGGAAAAAACGCAGCCCCAGCGGTCCGGTGTCTTCCTTCGCGTCCCCGGCAAAAACAATGCGAAGATTTCGCACAGTTCGTGGTGCGAGAAAAGTGGTATTATCGAACTCCACATCGTCCCCGCTCAACACAAGTGTCCGGGTGGGAAGGGAATCTTCCGGAGAAGGAATAGAAATGATTCGGCTCTCTCCAGGAGTCAGATAGAATTCATGCCCGGCACGTGCTGGTTCATGCTCTTCGCTCGAAGAGAATTCATCCTGCCAGTTCACACGAAAGAATTCCTTTTGCGAACCAGGACGATTTGTCAGCCGCATGCGGAAGGCAGTGCCGGGGTGTGTCGCATCCATGGCCAGATGCATGGCCGCATTGGATTCACCTGGTTGAGACAGATTTTCAATCTGCACTCGCAGTCGATCGGGCCAGCGGGCTCCCTGCAACACATCCCAACCAGCTCCACTTTGGAAATCGGAGATCAAGACCAGCAAACGGCCCGAACCTGGTGTCTCGGTTTCGTCACTGAAGAGGTCTGCCGCTTCGAGAAGTTGCCGGCCAATAGCGGTTCCACCCCAGCCCGGAGACAACTGTTGCACTCGCTGAAGCGTCTCCGAAACTCTGACAGCCGGGGGGAGCTGATCCCATTCGTCAAATGAGATGAGCGTTTGCGAAGACTCATCAAAAGCCAGCAATTGCAATCTATCGTGTGCATGAACCGTCTGCAGAATTTCCTGGACCCGAAGCAGGGCGCGTTCCCAGTATCCGATCCGCCGCATGCTGGCACTGCGATCCAGCAAAATGACAATCTGTTGTGCCGGTTGTTGGAACGAATCTCCGAGCGACCTGGCTGCGAAGTAAGGGCGGGCGAACGCGATGGCGAGCAGGCATACCACCAGTGATCGCAGCAGAAGCAGCAACCAGTCTTCAATGTGGCTTCGTTTTGTCATCCTGGGAGGAGAGGGAGTCAGGAACATCAGGCTACTGAAAACTTGTCGCCCCTGCGGAGTCTTGCGAATCATGTGGAAGACGATCGGCAAGCCAATCGCCAACCCGGCGAGCAGGTAAAATGGAGCCAGAAAACTCATCTCTCGCACCTCATGGAACGCATTCACCCTGCATCGGCCCTGATTCACCGTGCCGCAGCCTGTCATCGACCAAAACACGTGCTGCACGGGTCAGAGAACGATTTGCTCTCACCGTCGACGGGCCTGCGTTGTCCGCTGGCGCGTCTTCAGGAATTCAAAGAGTGCCTCTTCAAGTGGAGTCTCTGTTGTCAGACGATGCAATTGAACTCCCTGATTCTCGCAACACCGGGTCAGATCGTCCAGATGCTGCTGAAAACAGACATGATAAGAGGCGCTGGCATTCGAGGGATCGACATACATCTCCCGGCCCGTTTCCGCATCCACAAACTGGGCCGCCTCCTCAAAGGGAAACGAGATTTCAGCTGGATCGAGAATCTGAAAGACAACCACTTCGCTGCCCGTTGCCCGCAGATATCCCAGCCGTGAGCTGAGAGACTCGACGGGAGTCAGGAGATCCGAAATCAGCACAAACAGGCTCCTCCGGCGAACATGCTGAGCCACTTGATCTAATGCGGAGATCAGGCCGGTTGAAGTCCCTTCCGGTTGACGTTCCAGACCGACCAGAATGCGCCGCAGATGTCCGCGACGATATCGGGGCGGAATGTACTCATCCAGCCCGGAGGAAAACCGGAACAGTCCGACT
>Ga0182739_1004749_pt1 | contig 11066 bp, 9 predicted proteins | sample eDN5th30CBELigBY_FD_128873 | JGI IMG/M metagenome (GOLD analysis project Ga0182739, IMG submission 128873) | Enriched backyard soil microbial communities from Emeryville, California, USA - eDNA 5th pass 30_C BE-Lig BY (version 2) (version 2) | ecosystem: Environmental > Terrestrial > Soil >...
CTCAGGGCCTGGAACTGCTCGAACTGATGCATCGCCACGGCGATCGCCGGTTCGAGATCGGCCGGCTTGATCGGTTTGACCAGGTAACTCATGACGTGTTCCTGCAAGGCTCGCGCGATGGCCTCATCATCGTGGTGCGCCGAGACCAGGATCACGGGCATCGGCGAGTCGTGCGAGATCCGGGCGATGGCGTCGAGGCCGTCCATTTCGGGCATTTTGACGTCGGTGATCACGAGATCGGGGCGATGCTCTCGGCACTTTTCGACGAGTTCCCGCCCGGTGTCAGCCACAACGACGACGACGTGGCCCAGGAGGGGCAAGATCGTGCGGAAATATTCCTGCATGTCGGTCTCATCGTCGGCGATGGCAATGCGCAGCGATCGTCCCATTTCAGGGGACCTCTCTCGGCAGGGTGATGATGAATTCAGCGCCTGCACCCAAACCTTCCGTCACGAGCCGGCCGCCGTGGGCCTCGACGATCCGTCGGGCGATGGCCAGTCCCAAGCCGGTCCCCCTCGCCTTGGTGGTGTAGAAGGGTTCGAAGACTCGTTCACGGAGGCGAGGCTCCAGCCCCGGGCCATTGTCACGCACGGCGATACGCACTGCGGGCCGGCCTTCCAGGGTGCACGGCGAGCAACGGATCTCGATCTCGATCGGGGTAGGGCACACAGCCAGGGCATTCTCGAGCAAGTTGCGGAAGACCTGACCGAGCCGGTGCGGGTCGGCCATGTAACGTAGGTCCGAACCCACCACCTCTTCGTGGAGTCTCGCCTCACGACCGGCTCGCGAGGCCTCCAGATCGGCCCAGGCGAGCCGCCAGAGCGAGGACAGGTCGCAAGGGCGTTGCTCCAACCGGATCGGAGCCGCGTAGTTGCGAACTTCCTCGTAGAGACGCGTGAGATCGTCCAATGCCCGCTGCTGCCGATCAATCAGTTCCATCGCGCGCGGCTGATCTCCCACCTCCAGCGCGAGCATATGCAGGCATGCCTGACTGCGTTGCAGGGCATTGCCGCTCTCGTGTGTCAGCGCGGCGACCATCTGGCCGATAGCCGCGAGCCGCTCGGCTTGCAACGCGCGGGCCTCGGCCCGCCTTCGCTTGGCGATCCCCCCGAGCCGGGCGCGCAGCTCGGAGGGGTCGATGGGCTTCAGGAGATAATCAGCGGCTCCCAGCCGGAGCGCCGAGATCGCACCCTCCACATCAGCGTGGCCGGTCACGATGATCACTGCAGCCTCGGGGGCCAATCGCCTCAGTTGCGGCAGCAGTTCTTCGGCCGACCCATCGGGGAGCCGGCGATCCAGCAGGATCGCCAAGTACCGTGACCACTCGTTCCGGTTGAGTGCCTCGGCGGCCGTGGTTGCCTGATCGATCTGATAGGCATCCAATTCCAAAGTATTGCGGAGGTTCGTCAGGGTGTCGAGGTCATCCTCGATGACCAGAAGCGATGGTGTCTTGAGATCCATCATCCCCGATCTCCTGGGTCCCTGCCTAGCGAACGATCGCTATGGGCCACGCCGGCCAAGTGCGCCAGGTCTGCCAGCAGCTGAGGGATGTCGAACGGCTTGAAGTGGACGGCATCGGCCCCCTCGATCCTGAGCTGCTCGGTCATCGGCCCCATCTCCTTCGGGTATCCGGTGATCAGAATGATTCGGATCGTGGCGTTGACCTCCCGAACATGGCGGAAAACCGTACTGCCATCACTGTCGGGGAGTCGCATGTCGAGCAGGATCACGCGGGTCGTATACCGCAGCCGCTCAGTCGCTTCGCGTGCATCATGGGCGATGCAGACACGATAGCCCCGAGCGTGCAACAGGTCTTGGAGGTTGAAGCACAGGGCAGGGTCGTCGTCGACGACAAGGACCAGCGGCTGCGCCGCGGCTTCGTCGATCAGACCAATCAGACGCGGGAAGTCCACCGGCTTGGCGAGGACCTGCCAGGCACCCGCTTCGAACGCTTCGCGAGTCGTCTCGCCGTTGGCGTAGGCCGTGATTAGCAGTGAGACCGTGCCGGATCGGATCCGCCCGATCTCGCGACAGAGAGCCACGCCGTCCATGTCAGGCAGCTTCAAGTCCAGAAGCGCGATGTCGTACGGTCGCCGCCGCGCCAACTTCAGGGCTTCGCTCCCATCGTGAGCCACGTCAACCGAATATCCCAGGTCGGCGAGAATATCGACCATGTTCGTGCAGATGTCGATATCATCGTCTACCATCAGGATCGAGAGGGGCTTGTCGGTCATAGGGCCGATTCCTCTACTTCCTCCTCGGGAGCGGCGATCAGCCGGAAAGTGAAGATACTGCCCTTGCCGGGCTCACTGGTCACGTGCAGGGTGCCTCCGTTCTTGTCAAGGATGATCCGTGCCAGTGACAACCCCAGGCCCAAGCCTCGTGGTTTGGTGGAGTAGAGGGGCTCCAAGATCCGACCCAGGTCACCCTCCGGGATTCCCACTCCGGTATCGACGACGGACACGTCCACGATGGACCCGTTACGGCGGCCTCGGAGTGTCAGCCGCCCTCGAGAGGGCATCGCCTCGCAAGCATTTCGGACCAGGTTTTCCAGGACGATCCGGAGGTGCTCCGGGTCAACCATCACCGGCGGCAGGTCGGCGGGGCAATCGATGGCGACCTCGATGCCGTCGGGAATGGCGAGATCTCCCAACGCCACCTCCAGGCAGGGCCTGAGTAGGGCTGCCCGCGGCTCTGGCATCGACATGCGGGCGAAGTTCGTCAGCGTCGTGATGACCCGCTCGGCTCGATCCGCGTTCCGTTCGATCCGCCTCATATGCTCGGCCCGCTTCTCGGGTGAGAGCGAGCAGGCGGTCCGAAGATAGTACAGGGACGACTTGATCACCCCCAGCGGGTTGCGCAACTCGTGGGCGATACCCGCTGCGACCTGGCCCAGCGTGGCTAGCCGTTCGGAAGCCTGAAGGCGTGCCGCATTCTCGGCCTGGTAGGCATCCTCGATCTTGGCCAGGTCGAGGTCGAGGAGCTTATTAAGCGATCGTGCGGCTGCCATCGGGCCGGCTCGATTTCCAGGCCAGGATTCGTCCAGGCATCGCATCAAGCCGTCACGAAGCCGGGATAGCGCGGCGTTGGTGTAAACCTGATCGAGGCCGATCTCCACGTGCTTGGCACCGACCTTCCACCGACGTGTGACATAGTCACGGTCATAAGAGCCGGTGAGAAGATCGACGAGCCAGGCGAGCAGTGCCTTCTTGAGACGCTCGATCTGTCTGGGGTCACCGGTGAAGACCTTGCGTGCCTCAGGGTGCTTCGCGATCTCGGAGTAAAAGTCCTCCACCAGGGCGGGGAGATGGGGCTTGAGGAGGGGCGCTATGCCGTGAACCCGATCCACGTCCTCATCGTTCCAGCCCACGTAGGATTGGAGATCTTGGTAGCGACGGAAAATCCGTTCCGGGTCTATCATCGGCGAAAACGGCTGCGACAACCCATCAACGGTCGCGCGAGCCGCTCCTGTCCCGGGGCCTGGAGTCCCGAAGGCCGAGCCGATTCTTATCGTAAACGGCGTGACCTTCAATCGAAATGGGAGTTCGGCAGATTCTACGACGAATCGCTGTAACAAAACATCTAGCCATTCAACGAAAATAGGCGTTGAGAACGTACTGCTGGACCATGCGCTGGGTGTTGAAGAATGACCCATTGATGGCGATGGCATGCATCATCACGTCCAAGAATCCTTCCCGATCTCGGGTGAAGAGTGGGAGGAGTACGTTCTCCAGCTTCTCGTAGAGGGAGTCGGCGTCCCTCGTCCCATCACGCCGCACCCCGGTGCCTCGACTGTCGTCCCCGATCGACCAGCCGGTTTTTCCCTCAAGATGTCCCTCGATCCACCAGCCGTCGAGGACGCTCAGGCTCGGCACCCCGTTCAGGGCCGCCTTCATCCCGCTGGTCCCCGACGCCTCCAGGGGCGGCTCCGGCGTGTTCAGCCAGACGTCGACTCCCGCAGTCAGGTCTCGCGCCAACTCCATGTCATAACCCTCCAGGTAGGCCACCCGCACCTGAGGCTTGAGGGCGTCCCGAGCGCGGAAGATCCGCGTGATGAGCTCTTTGCCCGGCTGGTCCTGGGGATGGGCCTTCCCGGCAAAAACGACCTGGAATGGGCCGACCGCCGTGGCGATCCGCCGCAAGCGCTCAAGGTCCGAGAACAAGAGGTCGGCCCTCTTGTACGCCGTCACCCGTCGGGCGAAACCGAGGGTCAGGTGGTCTTGGGACATCCCGGCGTTCGACTGGCGGTTGACGGATTGGATCAGCTTCTGCTTCGCCTGCCCATGCGCCTCCCAGATCTCTTGTTTGGGTATGCTCAGCGCCGCTCGGAGACTGAAGTTGTCCAGCCGCCAGCCGGGGATGTGGCGGTCGTAGAGATTCCGGAACGGCGGGCTCGTCCAGGTCACGGCGTGGACCCCATTGGTGATTGCGTCGATGGCATAGCCCGCGAACAGGAGCCGCGAGATCTCGCCGTGCCGCTTGGCCACGCCGTTGACGTAGCCGCTCAGGTTCAAGGCGAGGAACGTAAGGTTGAAGATTGTGCCACTGTGAACCACCTGCTCGAAGTCTGCGAAGGGGTCGGGCCGTTGCAGGATGCGACGGACCAGCGCTACGCAAAGGGCGTCGTGCATGTCGAGGAAGTCCCGACGCGGTCCGAGGACGCGATTCATCAGCTCGATGGGAAACTGATCATGTCCGGCGGGAACTGGGGTATGCGTGGTGAAGATGCAGATCTTCCGGACCGCCTCGACGTCGCTGTGGCTGACCGAGCTCCGGCCCGCCTTGTGGGCCTCCTCGTCCAGGAGTTCGAGCGTCAGAAGACTGGCGTGCCCCTCGTTCATGTGGTACCGAGCGACGTTCTCATAGCCGAGAGCCCGCAGCATCCGCACCCCGCCGATGCCCAGGATCGCCTCCTGGCAGAGTCGATAAAGCGGGTCACCGCCGTAGAGATGGTGCGTCAAAGTCCGATCCCAGTCGGAGTTCTCCGGCAGATCGCTGTCCAGCAAGTAGACTGGCACCTCACCGCCGCCGACACCTGTGACCGTGTACTTCCAGCAACGGATCGCAACGACCCGCCCCTCAAGCAGGACGCAAGCCCGCTGGGGCATCTCGGTCAGGAAGTCCTCGACCACCCACTCAGCAGCCTCCTCGATCTGACATCCCCTCGGGTCGAGCCTCTGATAGAAGTAGCCCTTGCGATGCAGCAGCGTGACGGCGACCATCGGGACGTGCAGATCGGCCGCCGAGCGGATGGTGTCTCCGGCCAGCATGCCCAGGCCACCGGCGTAAGTCGGGATCCCGGCCTCGAGGCCGACCTCCATCGAGAAGTAGGCGATCACGCGCGGCTTGCTCCTGCGATGTTCGGGCTACTCGAGCCTCCGTTGTGCTTCGAAACGCGGCCGCCTTGCCTTGCGGCCGGGGAAGAGCGAAGGTACCCTTCCACTCCTCCCCCGTGATTTGTCCTGCTGGACACTGCCGGAATGACTGGATTGCCCCAGTCCATAGAGCATGCCATGCTCCTCTCAGGAGACCCGATCGACGAACGCGCGGACCTCGGCAACGACCTGCTCCAGGACATCCTGATGCCAGCCGTCGGTGATCCGACCGCCCTCACTGACGAGATGCCTGAGCAGGACGAGGGCCGCCTCGTATGGCGTCTCGCCCTCACCGTGAAGCTCGGGGAAGTCGCGATGGTGGACACGCGTCAGATGGACGCCGGGGCACCCGGGAGACTCGCATGGAACGGCGATCACGCGACTCGACTCGGCCGTCATGGCCAAAGTCTCCTTCTGATCGGTCACCGTCCATTGCTTGGACCCAGGCTCGGAATCGAAGTTCGCGGGCCGTGGCTGGCCGGGCGGGGCCCAACAGATCCGGAGTACCTCGGCGGTCAACTCATAGATGCCCTGATCGATCTTGCCGACATTGGGACCATCCGCAGGCCGGGTGTCGATCTGCTTGGGCATTGTCGTCGCATCGATCTTCAGAGCCCCACGCCGAAGCGTTCGGTCGCCATCCACGACGGCATACCTGTCGTCGATGACGATGATCCGGCGGTGCTCCAGGGCCGCCGGTGGGATCCTTCGACCATCAATGATCATCGCGATCGACCGCCAGGTGCCTTGGAGTGACTCGAGGTCCCGCTCGGAATCGCTACCGACGGCGGTTGTTGCGGCCATGTTAGAATCCTGGACTGTCGTGGCGGCGTCCTTGTTGGCTTCCGATCCAGATGTCTGGGGGGTACCAGGCGAGAGCGGCCGTGGATTCATGTTGGATCTCCACATGGGACAGGTGCGCGCCCTGCCGGAGTTGGGTTCCAGTCGCGCTTCGACAGGACGCAATACGTCGATCTCTCTGGTTCGGCCATCATCCAATGAGCAATGGTTGAGAGCATGAGGGCCGTTCCCTCGCGAGCATCCAAGCGGCAGACCGGAAGCCCTGCCCGCCTCCTTGAGCACCCGCTCGGTCGTCACCAAAGAACTCGGCTACCGACCATTCCGCTTGTCATCAAGCGGAATGGACGGATGGACGATGTTCACGCTCAGGTCCAGGCCCTGGAAGGGGCCATTTCGAGTCCGTAGATCGCCTCCGGTTCGGGGGGAAAGGAACGATCGCCACGATTACGATCTTCGAACCGACGGAGGCCGAACAGAAGGTCGAGCGAGGCCAGGAAACATGTTCCCAGGCCTTCGAGATAAATGCATCCATTCCAATGGCAACAAGTAAGGCGCCGATGCCAGGCTGCCGTATTGTGGTCCACCGCAGCCGTCCCAGGGACGTCTGACACGAGTGGGAAGATGCGACTCCACTGTACTGGCCGCGTGTTGGCCATTCAAGTATCACGGGTTTCGAGTGGGACGTTAAAATTCAGCATGCAGTATGGAGTCCCTATCTCATCTGTCTGGCATACTTGATGTCAAGAGGCCGGTTCAAATTCATGGATGGGATTCTGGGCCTGTTGTGCGGCCTGGATTTCGCGGCATGTCCTACAGCCCATGAACCTCTCGATGGAGTCGGCCGGCTTCCGGGTGAGTTTGTCGCCTCGGATCATCCCAGCAAGTTCGAGCACGGCCTGCGAGTCGGCGCGGCCGAGGTGGGGAGAGCCTTCCTTTACGACGAGGGGGGCGGAGTTGGAACTGCTTGAGATCTCCTACCGTTCGGTGTCCACCCTGGGGCGAGGCATCCCCAAGATCCCTACCAGACGAGTCAGGTGTTCCGATCGTTGAGAGCGGCACTACTTCTCGGAAACGCAAGTCGGTCGGCCCTCACGGATCGGGTGATCTCATACATCTGGCCTCGTAGCCAAGACGTAGCGGCCAGAGCCTCCATGATGAGATGCGAAGGATCACGCTGGCGAGGCAGCAGAAATCGCACCGTTGACTTAGGTCTCCGAGGCCGCTGGAACAGGCCGGGAGGCCGCCTCCTGCTGGCGGGCCTTGCCCTGACCTTCTTCGATGTCAACGACAGATAGCAGGACTCCTCCGGCGAGGAAGAAGGCGATCACAGACAGGATGGCAAGCCGGCTGGAGCCGGTGACGGAGATCACAGTCGCGAAGCTCGCCGGTCCGAGGATACCCGCGAACTTCTCCGCGACGGCGAAGAAACCGAAAAACTGACCGGATCTGGACTTCGGGATCATGCTGGCGAAGAGCGAGCGGCTGAGCGCCTGGCTGCCGCCTTGAACCATCCCCACGAGGATCGCCAGCAGGAAGAACTGTGTCGCTGTCGTCATGAAGTAACCGAGGAGGCTCACTCCGACGTAAACGGCGAGTGACAGAAGGATTGACAGCTTCGCTCCCAGCTTCTCGGCGGTCATTCCGAAGAGGAAGGTGCACGGGATCCCGATGAACTGGATGAGAAGGATAGCCGCGGTCATCGGCCCCTGGCCGATCCCGATTTCGGCCCCGTAGATGGCCGCCATCTTGATGATCGTACCGATCCCGTCGTTATAGAGCAGGAAGGCCAGCAGCATCAGAAACGCCTGGCGATGGCTGCGCAAGTCGCGGAACGTCTGTCTGAGGCCTTGGAATGACTCCCTCCCTGGGCCTCTTCCCCGCCGATTCGCCGATCCCGACCGGGGCAGGGGCTCGCGCACGCGGAGGAAAAGGGGGATGGAGAAGACAGACCACCAGACCGCGACCGAGAGGAAGGCAAGCCTGCTGGGGAGTGTCGCCTGCGCTTCGGTGAGTCCCTCGCCTGACGGGAGCCCAAGTAGCCAGGGCCATTGGATCCAAGCGAGGTTGACTGCGAGGAGGATCCCTCCGCCTAGGTAGCCAAGTGCGTATCCCGCGGCCGAGACCCGATCGATCTCCTCATCACTGGCCACGGAGGGAAGAAGTGCGTCATAGAACACGAAACTCCCGCTCGCTCCGATGTCGGCGATGACGAAGAGAATCAAGGCGAGTAGCCAATCTCCGCGCCCAATGAAGTACATGCTCGCGACCGCAGACACCCCGATCCCGAGGAAGGAGGCGAGCATCCGCTTCTTGATAGCGGCGTAGTCGGCAAGGGCACCGAGGATCGGTGCTAGGGCCGCGACGACTACAAGACCCACGGTACTCGCGATCGCGAACCGTTGGGTGGCTGAGACCGCCGGTAGGTCCGCCCCGGCCACGCGGGCAAAATAGATCGGGAAAACCGCGGCGGTGATGGTGGTGATCATCCCCGAATTCGCCCAGTCGTACAGGGCCCAGGCCCGGGTCTCCGGGCGGTTAAGAGCGAGCCTTGCAAGCAGTCTTGCATAAATGCGACGTGGGAGTCCAAAACTCATAAAAGGCGAGCGTATTTTAATTTTGTGTTGCTCTTAAGATGCCAAGTTTCCGGCATTGCAGAGAGTGGCTGATAGCCCTGTGCGATCTCGTTCTTCTCAGCGGCCTGGGCCTGCCGTTGCAATGCCGACTCCAGGGCGATGCGGGTCAACTTACGGCCGAGCCGGACGGCGGTCGACTCGCGGGCAGCCAGGATTTGGCTGTCCGGGTCCGTATCGGTGACAGCCGCCAACTTGCGCACCATCACCAGGGTCGGTTCGACTCGTGGAGTCACGACCGCCAGCACCATGAGCCGTCGGTACTCGAACTAGGCCTGGTGTTTGACCTCCGAGGCGATCTCCTGCCGAGCGAGAGTTCGCATGGGCGCCGGCCGGTTCACTCGCCTCCTCGACCCGCTTGCTGATTGCCCCTTCCGATGTCCACCATCCGTTGCCGGTTCGTCGGGACAGCGCGTCGGGCCTCCTCGCTCTCCCTCGCCTCGCGGGCCTGCTCGGCGACCACCGCGTGGGTCCGCTGCGGCTCGCCGCCCCGGGCCGGCCCGGCATCGGGCCGGGTGGGACTGTCGACTACGGCCGCTTCGGTCGCCGCCGCATGTCCCAGGCCGGTCCCGACCTCGGGGTTGCCGGCCCGCAATTGCCGCTCAGCCTCGTACCAGTCTTCCAGGCCGTCCCCCTGGGGGCGGCCTTTCGCCTGCCAGAGGCCATAGGCCCGGACGGCGATCTCCTCGTTCGTCAAGACGGGTCGCCACCCCGGATCGTTCGCGGGTTCCCGATAATCCGTCATTGCCGAGCGATGCCCCCGGTCGTCCCAGGAGCCTCGGGGACCGGCCGACTTGTCCCCCAACAACGACGGCGGCTTGGCCTCGGCTCGCCGCTTCCTGGCACGGTTGTGCTTACTCATTGTGACCTCCGGGAGATGGGATCTGGTTGCCAATCTGCGGGAGCCGGAAGGGCGGGACGGCCCCTCCTCCGCGGCCGATCTTCGCAGGGACCGGGGCGAATCTGGAGTAGGCCTTCACTCGACCTCTCGGGTTTGGATCAGACGCTCGATCTTCCGCATCTGAGAGCGCACGCGGAGCACGTTCGGCCAGTGGAAGGCCTCCGGCCGCGAGCCCCCGGTCCGCACGATCAGGTCCCCGGCGTCGTAGAGGCCGAGCACCCGATGGCGGAAGAAGACGTTGGGCTGAAGTTCAAGGCTCATGTTCGTCACGTCATAGGTCTTCTCCCCCTCGCCGATCGCTTGGCGGACGCGGACCTGCCCGGTCGAGAAGACGATGTAGGTGAGCTTGTCGAAGTAGAGAAAGGTCACCAGCCAGATGGCAAACAGCCAGGTCGACAGGAAGACGTAGCCAGCCATGGTGATCTGGATGTGCAGCAACAGGAACCAGTCGTGGATCGTCCCCCACAGGCTGTAGAGGGAAACCAGTGCCACGAACAGCGCGATGAACAGGACGGCGACCCACTCCCAAACGCCCCGCAGCGGGGTATGAGTGCTGACGAAGACCACCAAAAGGACGAGGAAGAACCAGGTCCCAAAATAAGGGTTGCTCGCGATATGCACGCGGGGTTGCTGGGGCGCGGACAGGGCGCCTCGCGGCCCCTTCCGCGCCGTGGCGGGGGACAGGTGTGCCGGGTGGCGATCGTCACCCCGGGGTAGGATCAGGCCTTCGCGGGATTCGAATCGTCCTGGTGCGACTTCGACGCGCCAGTCACGACGGGCCTCGGTGCTTTCCGGGACAACGGCCAGGTGGCCCCCATCTAGGTAAGTCAACAGGGCCAGCGCGTAGCCGAGGCTCCAGACCGGCCACCAGTAGAAGATGTCGGAGCGACTGTAAAGCCGGATCTCCTTCTGGATGTCGTGATCTGCCGACGGGAGAGGCTGCATCCCCTTGGACTCCGTCGTCGCCATGGCTTGCCTCGCTCGGTTGCGGCGTCCTGCCCTGGAGTGGAAAAAGACAAGGCCCCGCTCGCGCATTAGGTTGCACGGCGGGGCCACCATAGCCGATCAGGGCGTCGCCGGTCGTGAGCGACACCAATTTTTGTGAAGTCTAACCGAATGGACTTCGCGGTGGAAGAGCCCACCACCGGACGACGTATCCGAGCTGAGCATCTTGAAAATGCTCCCATGTCATGTTTCCATGAGAGGTTGCTCGATGATCTTCTGAATTTCGTCGAGCACCGGGTGGCCGGCCTTGGTCATGAGCTCCAGCGATGAGATCTCCAAGGGATGAGTGAGCGGACGCCATTCCAGAACTACCGCCAAATCGAGGTCGTGCCAGGTGCCTTAGGGAGTCGGTCC
>Ga0182739_1004752_pt1 | contig 11062 bp, 7 predicted proteins | sample eDN5th30CBELigBY_FD_128873 | JGI IMG/M metagenome (GOLD analysis project Ga0182739, IMG submission 128873) | Enriched backyard soil microbial communities from Emeryville, California, USA - eDNA 5th pass 30_C BE-Lig BY (version 2) (version 2) | ecosystem: Environmental > Terrestrial > Soil >...
ACTCCTGGTTCTTCTTCAGATTCAGTGTATTTCTCTTGGTTATCAAAGAATCTTTGTGTAATCAGAATTTCTCCTTTCAAATCTGGTTGAGCTTCAGCAACGGCTTTAGTGAACACAATTAAATCAGAAGCAGCTTTAATCTCAATTCCTCTACCCTCAAAAGGAGTCTGAGAATGGTCTTCAGGCCTGAAAGGAAGAGAAAGGAAACTGAGTGCAGAAATCAATTCTGTTTGATTGGAGTTTGCATGGATGAAGTTTTGAGTCAAGAAAGGTTGATTAATTCCTTTTTGGACAATATGTTTAGCGATGTCGACCCAGAAGGAATTTAAACCGATCCAAATAGATTTTCCAACCTGTTCGTAATAATGTCTTTCAGTGTACTCTCTTGTCTTTTCAAGTTCTTGGAATCCTAGTTGAATTCTTCCTCTGGCTTCTAAGTATTCCCCACCCTCAAAATCTGCATCATCATCATCGGAACATTCTTCTTCCTCTTCCTCTTCCTCTTCCCCTACTTCAGATTCAGATTCACATTTATTTTCTGCCATTTCAAAAGCCATCTTTTTCTCAGCTCTTGAAACTCCATAGGCTCCAGGTGCTCTTCCCAATGTCATTGCACGTGGTTCAGATGAGTCAAAACAGAAATTAGAATATTGCTCCAATTGTTTGTATTCCATTCTTATCTCTTCTTTTTCAATCTTTTTAGAGGTTAAAACTGTATCGAAAAATCTGTTGAATTCGTTGATATCAATTTTGTTCAATGAGTTTTTGTTCTCTAAAACTTCAGCTAATGTCTTTGCTTGAGCTTCATCAGTTGATTTAATGCTTAAAATGACCAAGACTTGCTCCAAAGAGTTGAGTTTGTCGAATTTTTGTGCTTCAGTGTATTCTTGAATTTTCTTTTGATCGTTTAAGAAGAAATAATCAACAATTGTCTTCTCAATTTTGTTATGTAAAAACGGCAAAACAACTTGATCAAAAAATTGTCTGTCTTTGAAATAAAGGAAAAGATTAAGTTCGTGACTTGCAAATTTGTCATATTTCTTGAGTTTTTCTTCTTGTTTAAGGCCTTCCCAAGTTGCCAAAAATACCCACTTTTCATATCCAGCAGCAGAGCCTGAATTAACGCTTAAAGCGAGATTCTTTTGGATATCAAAAAGTTTTGGTAAAGAATCAATAACTTGAATTTCAGTTGAGGTGAGATCTTTGATTTGGATCTTTTCTCCTTTTGGAGCATTGATGCTTGATCTGTTAATAGAGAAAACTGCATCATTATTTCTTGCCTTTTGCTTTAAATCCTTGGTGGGGATTTTAGCGCTATCTAATGGGAAAATTCCACTGATATTTGCAGAGAGATTTGATGCAATGACTTGTAAGAATGAGTACTTCTTAATCGGGAAATCCTTAAGAACAATAGTTCCTTGTTCGTTGATTCTCAAGTTAGAGTATAAAAGACAAGCATTTTCAAGGAAGTTTAGAGTATGATCAACAGAAGGTTTAATGCCTCTTCTTACTCTTCCTTCTTCTGCACCTCCATAATCCTTTCTCATTAATCTTTTTTCTGCTCCAAATGCCATTTTTTTGCTCATAGGGGCATTTCTCTCTTCTTCCAAAACTGCCCTATCAAATTCTTGAGTTTCCTTTAAGTCCTCTTCAGTAGTACTAGTGTCTCTAACAAAAGTCTTCTTGAGGAGAACAGGAGGTTTTTCAAGAGTATTTCCAAGATATCTAGTTTGGTTCTTTCTATCAAGAACATAGCAATATTCATCTCCAAGACTTCTGTTATTTAAGAATTGGCTTTGCTTCAATCCTAAATAAGCTTCTCTATGAATTTCTTGAGGTAAATTAGCATCAAGACCTTCAATAGTTCTATTGAAATTAGAATCAATGAATTGAGCTCCGAAAACGTGGAAACGAGCAAGCTTTAGGTCGTCAGCATAAGCTTCAAGAGTAATGTCAGCAACATCATTGGTCTTATTTTCAATCTTGAAACCAGTAATGACAATATTATTAACATCATTCTTGATATCAATTAAAGTGTCTTTGGCAAGAAGGTAGTTCTTGTTATGAGCCCAATAATTACCCTTCAAGACAGTGATAGTAACAGTCTTGTTGACATCTTTAAGCTTAAGATGATAAGTTCCTTCCTTAAGACCGGATATTATAAGTCTCTTCTTATCAATTTTAAGGTTTTTGAGGTGATTTCTAAGAATTGAGCCATCAAGTAAAACTTCATTGAATGAAATTTGGTGTCTATTTAATTCATTATGTAAAAGAGGTAAAGTGATTTCATCGCCTTCAAGAATACGAATATTGTCAGGGTAGTTGACAGATTTATGATTATTAATATTCCATTGTCTTGAAATACCGGTAATATCACCAAGTGTTTGAAGATTGGCATTAATCAAAGTAATTTCTTCAAGTTTTCCAAGGAAAATTCTACCATCAACATCAGTTTGAAGGCTTGAGTAAATTCTTTCGTTGAAGTATTTATTCTTTAAGTCGAGGTTAATTGTGAGACCTTGTTTAGGTTCTCCATTCTTTCCTAAAACATACAAAGAGTATCCTTCGCTGGAATATTTCAAATAAATACCGCAAAAAACAGCCATATATGAAGTTTGTTCAACGGGAATACTATGATTACTGGTATATTCAACTGGTTCTCTTTTGTGAACAGGGAGAATCTTAACTTTGACATCGATATTAACGTCTCTAAGCTTTGCTGGAACTGGGAATTCAAGTTCAGTTTCAGCGTTTGCAGAAAACTTAAGTTTATCAAAGTTGAATTTTGAAGGAATGCCGTCTTCATTTGTAATAGTGACAGTTGCTTCAGCATCATGAAGAATATTTAAACCAGTAGGTTGTTGATTAAGGAATAATCTGGGTTGTAAGAGAACCTTGGCTTTGCTTCCCATGAGGAATGACTCGAAATTGTAGATATATCCACACTTAAATTCAAAGGATTCTGATCTAAGTTGGATATCTCTTAATTCAGCGAATTCATTGTGAACAATAATTGCCTTAACTGATTCATTAGAGCTGAAAGGAACAAGGACTCTTCCGTTATCATCAGCGCGATAGAAGTGATTCTTGATCCAGATACCAGTTCTTCCTCCTTTAACAACATTAGCGTCTTCATCAACGAGAGTGAATTGTTGTCCAGCAACAGTTTGTTGTTCAATGAAGGTAATTTTACCCTTGCGAATAACAGCTCTTGAGGATAAGCCATTTCCGATGAAGTCAACGATGAATATTCCTTGCTTCTTTTGTGATAAGGATTGAAGAGTGAAGGTTTGAGTAATTTTTCTAATAGGAGATTCTTTGATTTCGAGATTTGATTCTTCTGCTGCGATAAGACCGTCGAGGTTAATTGAACCATCAAGTTGTGTGTAAGTCTTGAGGTAGTAGTTTTCTGGCTTAAATTCGAAGATCTAAAAAGATAAATAAAAGGATATAGGGAAAAAATATACCTTGATCATAAGAGAAGGAATGTTTTTAAGAGTAACATCAAGCTTAACAGCATCACTTCCTTTGAAGTATTCTTGGTTATATTTGCAAATTGTGAGATCCTTGGACTCAGCAAGTGTCTTTAATTTTTCAGGAGAAAGAATCTTTGTGGATTCAAGTTGGAAACCAGCCATGAGTTTTGAAGAATAGAAGATTTCATTAAGGAAACTAGATTCAAAATACTCATTGAAAGGCTTGGTATCAGGAGAATTAACAAAGAAATGACCAAGATATTCTGTGATAAGATCATTTGAGTTAATCTTATCTGATCCAAGGGAGATACTTTGTGAAGAAGGTCTATTTTGGAAAGCTTGTCTTTGAGTTTCAGACATGGAAAGATATTTTTGTTTAGGGTTCTTCAAATACTCAATAAAGAGTTCTTTATCATATTGGTTGAGTTGAAGATCCAATTGTAAAATTTGATAAAGAATATTACTAATCAAGCCTGCGAAAGGGGTTTGTTGCTTTTTAGCCCAAGTGTAAAGCTTGAAGAATAAATCTCTTTTTTCTTTCTTTGAGAGATCATTTCCAAGATCATGAAGAGATGTGGTTCCAAATTCTTTTCTGCAAAGAGTTTGAACATATTGAGAATCACCTGCAAAATTAGGGTTCAATTTTGCGAGCTCATAAAGTTGTTCTAAAGAAAGCTTGTTGAAAAATGAATAAGCATAATTCATTGAGGCTTTTTTCTTATTCATATAATCCACAATAAGCTTTGGAAAATCTTCGAATTCTGTTGGGTCAGCATTAGCAAGAAAAGTCTCAAACACTTGGATATTTCCTTCTGAGATCTTTTTAGTGTCTAATCTTGAGTAAACTTCTCTGTTGAATTGGCTAAGTTCATGAACACTAGAATAAGCCTTGTTGATTCGTGATTCTAATGTGATGAGTTTACTATCAAGAACACTTGGAAGTGTTTGTTGATCAGAGCTAAGTCCAGAACCAGTAATGTTAGATGGTTTTGGGTATTCAAAGTGGAGATATAAGTATTGGGTGTTTAATTCACTGATGATCTTTTCTTTATCTTGTTGAGATGTTGAAGGATCGTCGAATTTCTTGAGAAGAGCTCTGATAGCGAGATTAATTGAGTCATAGTTGTTGTAAGCTTGCTTATATTCTCTGATTTGAGCTTCAACTTCAGGAGCAAGTTGAGTGGAGTTTTGTAAAGAGTGTAAGAGTGAGAAGAAAAGGTACTTTTCTGTTCCAAAGACGAGTTTGTTAAGATATGATTGCTTGTCTTCAGCGAAGAGATAAGCTTCAAGACTTTCAAGGTCAATGTTTGACATTTGAGAGTGGGATATAGGGAGATATAAATTTAGATAAATAAGTTTTTAGAGTTTATAATTAGCGTAATAGATTCTAGTATTAATAGGGTTTGGACAAGATAAAATTAAAATTTAATAATCCACGTATATTTTTTGATAGAGCTCAGACTAAATCGTACAAAGTTTATATACTGAATTTTCATTCAATATTGATTAGGAAAAGAACAGACGACGTTAGATATTTAAATAAATAATTTGGTAGAGAGATATAATCCCGAGCAACCCCATAACGCCGCTTTCATGTTTTTTGGAAGATAACAAGTGGGACAAAGTGTTGGGATTCATTTAACATAAAATACCTCTTAGTGGTATTTAATAAAAACTTTGAATTTGACTAAAATGCTGGCTTTAGAAAATAGACGATTAAAACGCAGTTGTAATCTATAGACGGTGGAAAATTGAATCTATTTGTTTATCAGTAAAAATTGAGATATGTGACAAATTCACACGTAAAAGATTAAAATTAAACTTGGTATTATTTTATGATAGAGAAATTATCAGAATTCACTTTTCAAAAGAAACCCTTTAATTTTAAGACAAACTCAATATCATTTGTTTTCGCATCAAAAAAACTTGTTTTATTGAGGAGAGACTCAACACCTAACATATTATTAGTACAAGGTTTGATCTTTTGGAAATGAGCAAGATTTTTAAGTTCTCGAGAATATTGTTGAATCAGAAATATATTAATTCTTAAATTGATGAATGTAGTTACTTGAAATTTTATGGTCAAAGTTTTAATGCAAGTTATTTGAGATATCAGAGGTTAACAAAAGACTTTTCTTCGATTTATCAAAAGCATCTCACGAGGTTTTTAAGAAACGTCTGACTAAATAAACCATAAAGACAAAAATACAAAAATTCATCAACTGAAATTGAGTCGAAAACAAGGTCTTGCTTTACTTTCATTGAAGGTTATGATGTCTTTATGGATGTAAATGAGATTGAAGGAAAAAGAAGTTGTTTTAAAGATCGTTTTCTACAGCAAAAAGGAGAATCTTTAAAGATGTAAAAAAAGAGTTCAAGGTAAAAATTAAATTTATCAGTTGTGGTTAATTCAAGAATATTAAGCGTTAATTTGGATTATAAAGGTTCAAATTGTTGAATTAAAGGAAATCCACTGATATTAAAGAAATTTACAACAACTCGGAAAATTACTTTATTAAGTATATAAAATACATTTACCAAAGCCATAAAAAACACTTTTCATTAGGAAAAAAAAAAAACAAAACGATAAGTAGGCCAAGCTCATCAAAAATTTACTTTAAAGTGAAAAACAAAATAAAAAGTTTTTTTATATAGTTCCTATACTTACATTAATTCAGACAATAATTCTTTGTTTTAACCAAAAATTTATCGTCTTCTCCTTTTATTCAAATCGATTTTATTTCTTATTTTAATTAGCTTTTTTGCGACACATAATTCACATCTCCATAATGCTTAACATGTCGAGGATATAATCTAGGGACTGCAGTTAAAGGCTTTTGATTATAACCTTGTTTTGATTTTTTATATTCCCTCTCTCCCAAACCATCTACGATTTCTGCGCTTTTATCTCGAAGCAAATGATCTCCGTATACCTTATCATCTACAGATAAATTTGAGTTCTTTAACTCCTCTGCTCCTTCTAAATTCTGAGTAGAAACTGAATGTTGAGGTTTTTGTAATGTTTTAATCTGTAAAACATCACCTTCTAGGTCAATTTGAGAATCCTTTTGCTCTGAACTTCTTTTAAATTGTCCTGTTATTCTCGCTTGAAGATCTTCTGATTGGTTATTTTGCCTCGTTTTATCAGTCGACCAGGATCTCCCTTTCTCGTGATTAAAGTGAGATAGTTTACTTCCTTTGCTTCTACTATTCCCTGAAACTTTATTCGATGATTGGTTTAACTCTCTTCTTGAGGTTATGGTTTGTAAGACATTTATTCTTTCAGAATTTTCTTCTCCTTTAGAAGTTTCATCCGAAGTTGTCCATCCTAAAGGATAGTCAATTTTATAAGGTTTAGCTATAACACTCTTCGTTGTCCTTTCTTCTATTGGTTTTCCATCTTGAAAAAGATTCACTTTCTTACTCACAATTCTAAAATGATTCTCAGAGCGATATCCAAAGCCTAAGCCAGGATTTCCTTTATTATTTTTATGATACGTTTCTTCTAATTCTGTCATTTTTACAGGACTTTCCCCTAATAGATGTGAATGACTTCCCTGAAACTGGTTATGACTTATATCTTGATCCCATGTCGAATTCTCATTTTGGGTCTGAAATTGATTTCCATTATCTATGTCTTTTTCTCTATCTTTTGGAATTGCGGTCAAATATTCATTTTCTTGTCTAACTCTTTCGATTTTTACAGAGCTAGATCTTCCATTTTTAGGAGTGGAAATATGAGGAGGAGTTAGATCACTTGTATTAGTATCTTGATTTTGATTTGCTTGAGAAAGAGATGATAAAAATGCGCTAGATTCTCTTTTGGAGATGATCTTAGTGTTTTTTGAGACATTTGTAGGCATTTGAAGATTGGGCATAACCCGAATAACATGAGGAAATCTCTTTCCAAAATTGATGTTATAATTCTCACAAAAGTTTTCTCCTCTTCGTGGTTTATTTACGGGTTCGTAAGATATTTTACTGTCTTGCCAAAGACGATTTTGGAAATTCATTACTGTTTTTTCGACTTCCCAATTTCTGTTGTATATGTTTTTATACAAATGGCTCACTAATTCCTTCTTTTTATCCAAATCTATTGTCACGACTTGTGCATCTCTATTCCTTTTGCTAGTTTTACTTAGTGTAAATAATTGAGGAATCATATTCGCCTGCCAAACATCAACATCCTCCAATACATCCAAATAAGGGTTATTATTATTCTGATTCAAAACCTGCGAACTAAAGTGAATAATATTCGATTGCTGTTTTGAATTTTCAAGACCTCGCTTGATAATTTTACTATTATCTTTCGTGCTTGCATTTAAGTTTACATTAGAAACATTCGTTTGATAATTTGTTTGATCCATTGGCGAGTTCACATCAAACGTAGTGGGGGTTTCTCTAGGATTTGTTTGACTTCTGGTGTATCTAAATTATTATCTTGTGAAAACAAATAAGAATTATACCTCGGCTGACCATTTGAGTGACCTTTTAAAGTTTTTCCAGATAAAGCTAAAATCGATTTGTCTAGGTTTCTTGGACTATTATTATGCCTTGAAAATTCACTCCAACTAGGATTAGCCATCACTAATAAACTTCTATTATCTTGCTCTGTATTCTCAACATTGTTCTTTGGCTGATCTGCAAGAGTCCTTACAGGGGGATTTCCTCTCGATTTTGCCATTGATTGAGGTCGAAGATTAACTACCTGAGCTAATTTTTGTCCTGAACTAATCATAGATGCTTTTTTCGATTTATTGGCAAGAATGCCTGGTAATTCTTTTATTTTTTCCTTGAGGATATTTTGAAACCCTTCTCTAGTAATTTCTATGAGCCATTTCATCAAGGCTGAGATAATTGGATACTTAAAGGAATTAATTATGAAGGTCTAGAGAAAAAAACTTACCCCCATAAACTTATTATTCGCATATGCTCTTTTTAAATCATTAACTTTGCCATCCATTTTCAGAAAAATGAAAAAATTCAAATAAAGCTTTGCAACATCTTTGGTTTCTCCAGAGTTCTTATACTTCTCGTAATTGAAGTCTTGTTTGACTTGTTTCATGATTTCATAGCTTTTTGACTGAAATCTCCTATTGAACTTTTTAAAAACTGATTATACACAAAACTTCTTACAATTTTTGTTTCCCGTCAAAGCTCCTTAAACTAAAAATAACCTCCATAAGTTCGTTTTCTTTGATTATTCGCAGCTTTTCAATACGCTTTATTTGCGAGACATACTGTAAAAAATCTGGAGAATCCAAATAATTTGTTTCGATATCAAAGCCAGAAATGTTTGAATTGTTATCTAGCTTGGTGCATCTCTTCTTTACTTCCTCGATATTCTCAATACGCTCTTGGATTAGTGTATATATTTCTTCCATAGAGGGCCAAAGAAACTGAAATAAAAATTAAACTTCAATACTATTCAGTCCTAATTATCTTTAAAACTCTGATGAAAGTGGTAAGGTATATTTCTCTATGATTATTTTTTCCCTACAAAAGAAGAGAGTTTAAATCCTTATATTAAACATGTTAAAAGCCTAGCTCAAAAAGTTTGTGAACAAGACTAGTGATAATGTGTATATATTAAATGAATATCTACACAAAAGGTTCCAAGAGGAACTAAGTATGTATATATATAGAGATTAAAAATTCTAATAATTCGAAATAAAAATGAACACAACCTCGTTTCAAAATTAATAATTAATATAGAATTATGTTAGAATCAGACAATTCAATATAATTATCCTCTGCTAATTTTTAAAACTATTCAGACGCAGCATCAGCAATTTTTTTAAGGACTGTATCAATCTCTGTTTTTATTGGATCTTCAATATATTTATAAAAAGACACAAGAGGTCCCTTTATTCTTGTGAATTTCAAACAACACGAATACTCATCGACTTTTGTGATTTCTATGGCGATATCTCCAGTGAATTCACTGTTATCTGACACGACTCTTCCTTTAATTTTATATTCCTGTGGACTAACCTTGCAATTATTCAAAAGAACATTTGATAATAAGATCAACAGTTTAAACATAGTCTCTTGACTTACGTTATAAAATGCTTCAGTAAGTCCATGATAACCAGTAAAAACATATTCTCGTGTGCATCTTTCAGTATTTATTCCCTCTTGATTAAGTCTTCCTTTAATTTCTTGATCTAAAATCTCGGAAATACTCCTATGCTTTAAAGGTGTAATTCCTTTCATCATATGGAAACAATTAAGCTTTGGTTTATTGAGACCTTCATCAACCTTTTTCTTCAAAAGAGCTTTATCTTCTTTCATTTTTTGAGTCTCTCTTGCTTTTTCTTCTTGATATCTCATAAACTCAAGCTTCTTTTTCTCATATTCCTCTTTTAATTCTTCTTGGGAACAAGTCTTTCCCAAATACCACGCTTGTGTTTTAATCTCTGCAATTGTTAATCTTTCAGCAGGTTCATAAGTAAGCATGGCATTTATGAGTGATTTAAAATCATTACTAAAACTCTTTCCACCTCTCTCAACTTGTTTCCAAAATGTTGGGAACTGTTGTTTCATTATCAATCTATATCTTACATCAGTTTCTGATGCTTTATCAAATGGAGGTTGTCCAACAACCATCAAGAATAAAATCACGCCACATGAGAATAAATCGACACATTGTCCAATATAATTGTTGCCAGCAAGTAATTCGGGTGCCATGTAATTTACTGTTCCAAAAAGCTCTCTTTGTAAAGGAGTGTCATTTTCAGTAAGAGCATAAGTAGCAAAGGAGAAATCAGCAATTTTCAAAGAGAAATCACCTCCTAGTAAAAGATTATCTGGTTTGATATCTCTGTGAATAATCCCTTTCTCCTGAAGAAACTCAATTGTTTCGATAAGCTCATGGAAATAAGTTCTTGCGATATCTTCCCTGAAGCTCTCTAGAACCTTAATACATTCAAAAAGATCTCCTCCTTCTGCATATTCTAGAACTAATGCAAAAACCTTTTTTATCTTCCCGTTCCTTTTTATGTAATCAGCTTTTGGATAGAAATCAACTAATTTCACAATGTTTTTATGTGATTCGGTGCTGAGAATTGAAAGAAATTTAGCTTCTTGCTCAACAGTGTGTAAATATCTTGATTGGAATTCTGGCTTAATAATTTTGACAGCATATTCTTGTTTAGTGTTGATATCTCGACCAAGTTTGACTTTACACGATACGCCATAGTTCAAGGTCTTTATGAGTTCTAAGTTACCTATACGAGGGTATGAATTAGTCGGTCTTAAATCGTTTTTCATTTTGAGGTTTAGAATCGAAAAATATTAATCGTCTTTATTGAGGAAATTACTTAAATAAGTTTGAACTTCAAACTCATATAACAAATTATATAATTAAAAAGAAGAAATGGTGTTTGGTCTCAAAATAAAGATCCTTTTTCGAGTAGTTCGAAACAAAGTAATCAGAAAAGAATTAAGTGTTATTTAGTAGAAAAAGTATTTTTTATAGATTGAATTTATCTTTTGGAATGATAATAGATACTGAGCAATAATATCAGAAATAACCTGGTCAGATTTGGTGGGAAAAGTAGTTGATCAATACTGTCAAGCTATTA